>ENA-OQCP01000544-OQCP01000544.1-human-gut-metagenome-genome-assembly--contig:-NODE-544-length-16624-cov-4.186398_pt1 | contig 16624 bp, 18 predicted proteins | sample MGYA00242760_ERZ504583 | MGnify/ENA primary metagenome ERZ504583 (study PRJEB26092, sample SAMD00036308) | human gut metagenome | host: Homo sapiens | study: EMG produced TPA metagenomics assembly of...
GCTTCAAATCGGCTCAATACGTCCAGCGTTTCAGCTGACGAAGAATACCTGAACGCCACTCTGAAATGAAGGCGCTTGCCGGGGAGGTGAAAGTGCCTCCCGGGACACGGTTGACGGATTGAACATGGTATCCAACGGGTTGCACGGCTTTGCGAGCGGAACCTTGCAGGGATCATTTGAAGGAATCCAGAACATGCTTACCGGTCTTTCAAAACTGAATATCGGAGGCAAGGTCGGCGATGCCATCAGCCGGATGTCCGAAACCCTGTCAAGTGCCGGAGTCATCGGCAGATCATATCGGCCATTCTCTCCATACTGGATTTGCTGAAAGACGGTATTGGCCCGATTATCTCATCATTGATAGACACCATTTTCAATGCGATAACCGGAATACTCGACAATATCCTCAGCGGAGACCTGTTCAAACAGATAGGCGGTTCCCTTGTGAAAGGTATCGGGGGATTGCTGAACACGGTGTCTTTCGGAGGTTTCAACAAACTGTTCGGCATCGGCGGGAACGCCAAGGAAGTGCAGGCGGCTATAGACCGTCTTACAGACCGGAACGAGCTGCTGCAGACCTCGATAGAGGATCTGACCGACACCATCAAGCAGAGCCAGGGGACGAAGAGTGTGGCGGCTTACCGCGACGCGTACAAGATGCAGCAGGAAACGAATTCGAACTACCTGCAGATGGCTATGGCGCAAGCCGGCTACCACGGAAGTCACCACAGCTGGAACTACTACTGGGGCGGTTTCAACCAGGCACAGATAGACAAACTGAGCGGACAGATCGGCCGCCAGTGGGACGGGAACCTGTGGAGCCTGAGCCCGGAGGAAATGAAGGCACTGCGCAGCAACGTGGATATGTGGACGCAAATCCAGAATACCGGTAAGGGAGGCTATGGCGGGCGACTGACCGAGAAACTGGATGACTACATAGACCAGGCCGGCAAGCTGGAGGAACTGACCGACCAGCTGTATGAAGGGCTGACGGGCATTTCGTTCGACGGTATGTACAGCAGCTTCATCGACAACCTGATGAACATGAAGTACGGTGCCAAGGATGCGGCGGAGGATATATCCGAGTACTTCATGCGGGCGATGCTGAGCAACAAGATCGGTGAGATGTACAGCGACAAACTGAAAGGCTGGTGGGAGAAGTTTGGCAAGGCCATGGAGGACAACGAACTGACCGAGGCGGAACGGAACGCGCTGATGGAAGAGTACATGCAGTATATGGATGAAGCCCTTGCCCTGCGTGACAACCTGGCGGCAGCCACCGGTTATGACAAGACGCAGCAGGGCGGTACGAGCCAAAGTGCGAAAGCGGGCGGCTTTACGGCCATGACGCAGGACCAGGGCACGAAACTGGAGGGCATGTTCACCGGCGGGCTGCAGCACTGGAGCAGCATGGACGACCGGCTGGAAAGCGTGGTGGAGAAGATGGACACGGCTGAAGGGCATCTGCCCGGATAGCCGAGAACACCGGTGTGAGCGCCGGACACCTGGGCGAACTGAAGGAAGTGATAAAGAAAATGATACGTGACGGACTAAAAGTGAAGTGATATGGGCAATATACTGAGCGGACTGGTGCTGGTGAACGGCACGGACATCTGGACGGAATACGGCGTGTTCCTGGTGGAAGACCGGCGCGGGGGCATGGAGAACCTGACGGCCATCCTGACCCCGAGCAAGGCCAAGAAGGATACGGCTGTGGACATACGGGAAGAGCACGGGGAAAAATACAGCCCCGTGCTGACCCCACGGAATGAAGCGCGTGACGTGACGCTGCATTTTGCGCTTTACAACAAGACCCAGGCAGGCTGGATGAAGCAGTACTTTGCCTTTGTGAATTTCCTGAAGCAAGGGAAGGACGGCTGGCTGGAGATCCGTTTCCCCCAGCTGGATCTGCAGCTGCGGGTGAAGTATGCCGACTGTACGAAGTTCACCCCGCTGACCTATCTGTGGACGGAAGGTGTGCATGCCGGAAGTTCCGGGTAAGTTCCGGGAACCGAAACCGATTATATAACCATTCAAACGCTATTAGAATATGCTTCTAACGATATATGATAAAGCCGGAACCAAGCGTGCGGATGTGGCCGTGAACGACAGCTCGACGCAAAGCAAGGAAGTGCAGGGAGACAATGTGCTTTCCCTGTCGTTCAGCTATTATGCCTTCCTGCCCCTGGACGTGAACGACTACACGGACTATCTGGCGAACGGTACTGGCTGACAGAACGCTACACGCCGAAGCAGGTGAGCGATGGTGAATGGGAGTATAACCTGAAGCTGTACGGTATCGAGAGCCTAATCAAGCGGTTCCTGGTGCTGGAGACGACGGACGGGGACACCAACCCCCTGTTTACCCTGACGGCCACGCCCCGCGAGCATGTGGCGATGGTGGTGAAGGCTATCAATAACGGCATGGGCCACATTACTGACTGGAAGACGGGTACGGTGGAAGGTACGGAGCTGATCACGATAGACTACGAGGGGATGTACTGCGACGAAGCGCTGAAAGCCATCGCGGAAAAGGCAGGCGGCAAGGTGGAATGGTGGGTTGAGGGGCAGACTGTGAACGTGTGCCGCTGCGAACACGGGGAAGAAATCACCCTTGGCTATGGCAAGGGGCTGACCTCCCTGGAAAGAGATACGAGCAACACGGCCAAATTCTATACGCGCCTGTTCCCGGTAGGCTCGACCCGCAACATCGATGCGGAGAAATACGGCAGCCCGCGTCTGATGCTTCCCGGCGGCAGGAAGTACATCGAGCAGGGCGTGGAGGAATATGGCATCTATGACCATTACGAGCAGGATGCTTTCAGCGGCATCTTCCCCCGTCGGGTCGGTACGGTGAGCTCGGTTCGCAGCGAGGAGGTGGCAGACGATGAAGGAAACAAATTCACCGTCTATTATTTCCGGGACGGGGAACTGGACTTTGACCCTAACCTGTACGAGCTGGCCGGAGAAACCAAACGTGTGTCGTTCCAGACGGGCGACCTTGCCGGACTGGGAGAAAGCGATGACCACTACTTTGAGGTGAACTACGACAGCGCGGCACGTGAATTCGAACTGATCACCATCTGGCCCTACGATGACGACACCCAGCTGCCGGGCGGCAAGCTGGTGCCCCGAGCAGGCGACACCTATATCCTGTGGAATATCCGGATGCCGGATGAGTATTACCGGCTGGCCGAAGAGGAGTTTGCGGTTGCGGTGGACGAGTACAACCGGGACCACTGGCTGGACATTGCCGCCTACAAAGCCCCGACAGACCCGGTATACATCGAGGAGCACGGCATAGACCTGTTTGTGGGCAGACGGGTGAAGCTGGAGAGCCGGAAGTATTTCCCGGAAAAAGGCTACCGTCAGAGCCGTATCACCAAGATCAGCCGCAAGGTGAACGAACCCGGGCAGATGGACATCGAGATAAGCGATGCGCTGCAGGTGGGCAAGTTCGACAAGGTGACGGACAGCATCGGTGCGCTGAAAAGCTATACGAAATCAAAGACGGAAGGCGCTGCCCTTCCGGACATCATACGAAGCTGGGACAAGACGCTGCCCACGGACAACAACCTGTTTTCCGCCCGGCGCAGCCAGAAAGAGTTCCTGAGCAAGAACCAGCCGGACACAGCCAAAGAGTCCATCCGCTTCCTGAAGGGTGTGAGCTTTGGCGAGGCTGCTGGCGGCAAGCCCTGCGGCATCGTGGATGGTGAGGCAATGCCGAATACTTGACTGCCGTGATCCGCGAACTGCTGCGCAGCACGGAGTTTGTGGACGGGCTGACCGGTGAGGGCTGGCAGCTGTGGATTGACCAGCTGACCGGACTGACAAACCTGACGGTGGACAAAGTGACTGCCCGGCAAAGCCTGGTGGCGCTGGAACTGCTGATCGAGAAGGTGCGCAGCGTGTGCGGCCAGCTGGTGGTGTCCGCTGCCAACGGCAAGATCAAGGACGTGGTGAAGCAGGGCGACAACTACCGCATCGTGTTTGAGCAGGAATCGGGCTTTGTGGCCCATGACCTGATGCGCTGTGCGGTTACGGGTGGTAAGAAACTAAAAGCATACTGGGTGGAGGTGGCTTCGGTGATAGCCGGCGGTGTGCTGGTCCCGGTAAGCGAGTTTGGCGGGGTGAAGCCGGAGGCAGGCGATGAGTGCGTGCTGATGGGCAACACCGAAACCCCGCTCCGGCAGAACCTTATATCCATTGCGGCCACGGAGGACGGACAGCCCCGTATCGACATTCTGGACGGTGTGAAGGCCAAGAACTTCAACGGCTGCCTTCGTTGCCGGCTGGGTAAGCTGGACGGCATCAGGAGCAGCGCTTTCCCGGCAGACAAACAGCCGAAAGGAAACGGCCTGTATGCCGACAACGTGTGGCTGAAGGGTACGTTCGTGTTGATGACGGGCGAGGACATCCTGACGCGGTTTGAGATAACCGAGGGGAAAATCCATTCAGCCGTGGAAAGCTTGCGCAAGGAAATACGCGAAGAACAGAGTTATCTGGACAACAGCAGTTTTGCCGACGGCATGGACAAATGGAAGACGGGCAGCAAGGCTACGCTGTTCACCCTGGGCGGACGCTGGATCTGGGCGAACGGCGGTCCTTACGGTACGAAGCCGGACGGCCATGCCGAGATACGGACCGACGGCAAGGTGCCTTATGCCTATATCCGGAACAGCTATATCATGCAGAAACTGGAGGACTTCCGGCTGGTACCGGAGTACCGGCAGACGAACAGCCAGGGCGAACGGGTGCCCGGCGTGGTGTATCTGTCGTTCAGCTACCGGGTTATCAAGGCCGGAAGGTTGAAAATAGAATTTGTGAACGCTGATAAGACCGGGTTTGAGAACTTCAACATGTTCGGCCATGAAGAGGACCTGCCCGTTGGCGGTGAGAAGATGTTCACGTTGGACGGACTTTGGAACGGCACTGGCGACTTCAAGCTGTCGTTTACGGGCGTGATTTACATTTCGCTGCTGGTGTTCAGCACCAACAAGGCGGACGCACTGGCCTATAAGTACCGTACACTGTTCGAACAGAGCGACCGGCTGGTAAAGATTTCAGCGGCGTCTTCGACAAGGACGGTAATGCGCTGAAAGAGACCGGGCTTGTCATAAAGCCTGAAGGTTCCGGTCTGTATGCGCAGGACAATACAGGAAAGATTGCCCTTATCGGGGTGAGCGTGGAGGAAGAGGACGAGTACGGAAATACCGTGAGCAAAATCAAGCTGACAGCCGACCATATACAGCTGGAGGGACTGGTAACGGCCAACGGCAACTTCAAGATACTGGAAGACGGCAGCATTGAAACGACCAACGGTAAGTTTACCGGAGAGATAGACAGCAGCAAAGGGAAAATCGGCGGCTTTGAGATAGGGAACGGCCGTATCGGTTCTGTGGCCGACTCTCACGGGAGCGGTGGCGGTCTTGCCATTTATGATGATTTTTTCCGTGTCGGCGGCAGCAAAGGATATGTGATGTTCGGTGATGATGTGATACCGTCTTCTGCAGGAGGAGCTTTTACCGCTGTCGGTCGTATCGTGAACTCAGCCCCCAATATATACGGGAATTACGGCTTCGACCAAGCGAACTATGGATTGTTTATAGATGTTACCGGCGGTACGAAGAACTACGGTATCAGCAGCAATGCGGCATTACTTGCCCCGGCGTTTATCAATACGAAAGCAAGCTGCTTACCTTCGGAAGTGGAAACTACACGGTGGATTTCTCACAACACAATATCATTTTGATGTATTACAATGAACCCAACTACAGTAAGGTAGAGGTTACGCTGCCGTCGGAAAGTTCTGTGGCATACAAGTTCGGCATGAGTTACTTGCCTACCGATTTTGCAGCCATTGTCACGTTCAGGGTCAGACCCGGTTCAAAGAATATCATACTAAAAGGTATCTATAACCACAATGAAGATTTGCAAAACTACGAGATGGCATCCGGGGACTCCGTAACGGTACTTATTACAAAAGCGGACGGATTCCGTTACCAGATATTGAATCATTCATCCTAAAAAACAGATATATATGAAAAAGTTAGATTTCAGGAATTTCAGCGTTCCCACCGGAATAACCCGTCAGACGAGGGAGGTTTTCGATGTACGTGAGCAGATAGCCGATTTGCTGTATACGCGTGTCAGTGGCATCAAGGCCCATCGGCTTGCGTTCAAGATTTTCGAGAGTACCGGCGAGACCGAGTTCAGCGATGAGGAAACCGGGATGATACACATGGCGGTGGAACGCTATTGTCTTCCCAATGTGATAGATGCCCTGAACGAAATCCTGGGCGGGTCAGAAACCGATAAAAACGAATGAGTATGGCAGAAATGACACAAGAAGAACTGGTTCAGGAAGTGCTGGACCGTGTACTCCAGAGTTCTACCGGCGTGGAGGACTTGGAGACCGTCACCTCGCTGAGCGGTGTGAAATCACTGCCCGGGGAGAAGGACGGCAAGATGGTGAACGTCCCCCTGGAACTGATAGGGAAGCCTGCGAGCGATGCCGCCGCCCGTGCCGAGGCTGCCGCCAAGAAAGCGGAAGGAGCCGTAGCCGGACTGGAGGAAAAGACCCAGGCCGCCACGGAAGCGGCCACCAAGGCCAACGAAGCGGCAGCCAAGGCAGAAAACGCCGCTGCCAAGGTGGAACAGACTACGGCAGCAGCCATCGGCGGGGCTACCGCACGCTTTTCCTCATGGATGGAAACAGGCAACGTTTTACCTGACAAGAGTACCAAACCGGGCGGCAGCGTAGTGTATGTAGCGGATGCCGGGAAGTTCGCCTACCACATGGACTCCACCCTGTACGGGGACTGGGATGTGGCGGGTGTGCCTCCTGCCGGCATATTCATGAATGCGGACCGGACAGCCATCCTGCCGGACAAGCTCTACCTGCTGGGTGATGCCGTATATACCGGAACAGGCGGCAGCCTGAGACTGCTGGCTACCGGCATGAGGTGATGAGCGGGGAAGCTTACGAGGCGCTGCAGGACAAGGATGCGAATACGCTGTATCTGATTTATGAGGAGGATTGACGATGATAACCATAGGCGGTAAGGAAATAACGGCTGCGTATGTGGGGAAACGTGCCCTGTCGGCAGTCTATGCCGGGGCAAGACTGGTGTGGTCTGCGATAAGCAGCTGTTTCGGACTTGGATACTGGAAAGGCGACGAGCCGTGGAACGGATCGGACGCATGGAACGGTAGCAGTAAAACTGATAAATGAATGATTATTATAAAAGGACAGTATTATGGCAAAAAGGAAAATAAGCGGAATCATCAACGCGACTGAACATCCGATGAATCTTGAAACACCATGGAATCAGAAACAGCCGGACGGCACCTATCATGCCTATGCAGGCGATGACATCGAAGCGTTCCTGAAGAAGGAACTGTCAAACCGTACCCCTACCGAGGAACTGGTGAGCGGCGAGACGAAACCTCCTACATCCGGAACGGTGTTCGATGCGATGGTGGGTACGGTGACGGACGTGGATGTGCAGGACAGCGAGGACGGCACCCAGTACGTGATGACCGTCAAGCAGAAGGACAACCAGGGCGGCGAGAGCTCGAAGGAAGTGCGCTTTCCCAAGTACACGGACGATGACAAGGTGGTGGTGAACATCGACCTGACGGACAGCGGCGGTGCGGGACTTCCCGCCTCGCAGTATCTGGCACTGGGCAGCGGCTTTGTGGTGAAATACTCCGTAGGTGTGGGCACTGCCGGTGGCGGTACGGTGGACGGCTACAGCGACCTGAAAGCCCGCGTGATCGTGAAACGCGGTTCGACCGTCATCAGTGAGTTCCGGGATGCGGAGTTTGTGGGCGTTACAGCCGGACAGAGCTATACCTTTGACGCTTCGCCCTACCTGAAGGATGCCACTGCCTATACCGTACAGGTGGAAGCGCAGGCAACTTACCAGGACGGCACGCTGATGAAGACGGCCACGGCCAAGGTGACCATGGTGGCCATGGAGCTGGAGACCACCTACTCGGCGGGCAACGGGCTGGCCGACGGGGGATATAAAAATGACGTGAACATCCCCTTTACTGCCAAGGGCACGAGCGGTGAGAAGAACATCTACTACCGCGTGAACGGCGGACAGGCCTTTACCCTCGGTCTTTCGGCCGGCAGCGGTGTGCAGCAGAAGAACGTGACCATCCCCCTGACACAGATGCAGGAGGGTACGAACGTGGTGGAAGCCTACGCGCAGCATGAGAACTCCGGTGTGGTGAGCCGGGTGCATTACATTACGCTGCTGAAGGCAGGCGGAGGTGTGACAGCGTATGCCGGCCTGATGTTCAGCCACCGGGCAGCGGGGTTCCAGCGTGACTGGAAACACCCGGTGCTGGAGGCAGAGCAGTTCACGGCATGGAACTTCACGTATGCCGCTATGACCGCGATGCGTATACGGCCCGTGTGAAAGTGACCGACCGGGGCAGCGTGGTGAAGGAAGACCTGCTGCAACGCGGTGAGACCGGCAGCTACGGACGGACGAACGTGAACGTGGAACCGTTGGACTACCGTGTGTCATGCGGCGATGCCGTGCTTGAGGTGCAGGTGAACACCACATCGCACCCGGACATTGAAGCCACGCTGGCACCGGATGCCGTGTGTACGTTTGACGCCTTCGGGCGAAGCAACACGGAAAACAACCCGGCAAGCTGGGTGAGCGGTGACAAGCGTATGGAGTTCCGGGACGTGCTGTGGAGCGTGAACGAATATGGTGCCGGTAGCGGCTGGCACAAGGACCGCCTGCTGCTGGCCGGTGGTGCAGGTATGACCCTGACCGCTGACGGCGGTTACCGCCCCTTCAACGAGGCGGACAAGCCCGAGGGATTTGCCATCCGTGACGTGGGCATGACGCTGGAGATAGAATACAGCACGGCCAACGTGACGGATACGGATGCCGAGCTGATCACCTGCCTGGGGCAGCTGGACAACGGCAACCGGTACGGGCTGATTGTGACTCCGGAAGAGGCCAAGTTCCTGACCGGTGTGGTGACCGAGGCGATGGATGCCGGACAGGTGCTGCGCTATGAAGACTCGGTGGGTACCAAGTTCCAGCCGGGTACGAATATCCGCATTACCTACGTGTTCTATCCGAACGTGCAGACCAACGAACAGCGCACGCTGATCGGTTTCTATGTGAACGGTGAAGAGTCGGCTGCTTCCAAGTGGCTCGACAAGGTGAATTTTGACATTCAGAGCCAGTTGGAATTTAAGTCGCAGGTGCCGACTTGAACGTGAAGAGCGTGCGTATCTATAACAAGGCGCTGACCTCGGACGAGGTGCTGAACAACTACATCGTGGACCGCAACCACCTGGAGGATGCCGACGGGGAACCGGGCGTGCGCTCACTGGATGAGGACAACCGCGTGCTGAATGAAGGAGATACGGTGAGCATGGAGAAGCTGATGGGCTGATGAAGAAGCGCCGGAACTCGATCCTGGTACTGATAGGCACGGGCAGCGTGGGCAGTGAGGTTCCGAGCGAGAGCGACACGCTGAACGTGGTGGATGCACTGGCCCAGCTGAACGACAAGAAGGCCAATAAACTGGTAAGGGAGGTCCGTTTCTATAACGGAGAGGACAGGACGCTTGACTTTATCCTTACCAACGTATATGTCCGTATTCAGGTACTTCTTCCGTGAACTATGCCAGAAAGAACTTCCGTTTCTACTTCCAGAAGACGGCAAGCGGCTGGACGGTTACATTGAGCTACGGGAGATTGACGGAAACGGCAGGCAGAAGAATCCGGTGGTAACTACCGGCAAAAAAAATCTCTTCAAGTTACGCAGGAACTCGGTAGGCGCGAAGCTGGCATGTTCCAAATGCGACTTCTCGGACTCGTCCATGACCACCAATACCGGAGGTGCGAAGCTTATCAATGACGGACTGAAAGAGATGGGGCTGCTTACGCCTGCCCAGCGTTACGCCAAAGACCATGGGCTGGAGGATGATTACCGTTCGGCCATCGACGGCCTGCCGTGCGACCTGTTCGTAGCGAAGAGTGCCGACGAAGACCTGACCTATTACGGCCAGTACAACATGAACAACGAGAAGAGCGACAGCTACCCCATCTTCGGGCAGGATGAGACCATCGGCGGCGAGAAATGGGGCGAGGGCGACACGCTGAACTACCTGGAAGCCGACGAGGAAGGACACAAGCAGTACCTGCCCGTCTGCTTCGAGACGCTGAACAACTCCAATCCGCTGTGCCTGTTCCACTGGTTGCCGAGTACCGAACCGGAGCATAAGGATTTCATGGACTACAACTTTGACGGAGGACTGGAATTTAATCATCCGAAAGATACCTTCTGGTCGGACGGAGGCGGTGACGCGGAGGAAGAACCGAACCTGAAAGACCACCTCGGTACCGGTGACAAGTACGACAAGATGTACAAGGCCACCGACCGCATGATGAGTTTCGTCTACCGGTGCGTAAAGGAAACGCCTGCGGGCAGGAACATGGTTTACAGCACGGAATCCCATTCGTTCGAGGGGGTGGACTATGAGGACGACGGCGACAAGTTCCCTACCGCCAAGTGGCAGAGCGATACGTTCAGGAAAGAGGCCGGGAAGTATTTCGACCTTCCCACCTGATTGCCTACTATCTGTACGTGCAGTTCAACCTCGGCGTGGACCAGCTTGCGAAGAACATGCTTATCCGCACATGGACGGTGTGAAATGGTCGATTGACTATTATGACGGCGACTGCCAGCTCGGTTCTGACAACAAGTCGTTCCTGACCGGGAAGTATGACGACAACCGCCAGACGAAGCGCGACGGGCTTATGTGATGCAGGGTCATAACTCGTGGCTGTGGAACCTCATCGTGGCCAATTGCTGGGACATGATTGTGGAGATTATGGTGAGCGGATGGAACGGGGGCGCAAGCTTCATGAGTGCCTTCAGTATCCAGAAAGCCATTGACCATTTCGATACCGAACAGATGAAGAAGTGGTGCTCACGCCTCTATAACAAGTCCGGCATCTTCAAATACATCTACCCGTTCCTGAACGAAATGCCGTGGGTGCTGACGGTGCCAAACAGACCTATCCGCAAATCTACGGTCTGAAGGGTTCGTTGAAAGCACACCGGAACTACTTCATCCAACGCCGGTATGACCTGAAGCAGGTGGAGTACGGCTATGTATCCACGCTGGGTGCCCAGTTCTACCAGAGTACGGCATCGCTGGACAAGGCTTATAAACTGAAACCGATGCAGTACCGGCTGACCATCCCGTACCGTGTGCAGCTCTCCACCAGCAACGGCGTGCAGGCCGACAGCGGCGTGGTGGATGCGGACGTGCTCCATTCCCTGCAGCTGACCCGTGCCTTCGGTGAGAACGACCCGCTGAAGATTATCGGTGCAGCCAAAATCAAGGAGCTGGTATGGCACGAGGATGCGTTCGCAATCGGCTTCAACTTCGGTCTGCTGACCTCACTGGTAAAACTCGACATGAGCGTGGAGAAAGCCAGCGGTTACCGGAACGGCTCGTTCATGGCTTCGACCAATGGTATGCTGCTTCTGGAAGAAGTGAACATGCGGAACAACCGGCTGGCCCGGAACGGGGACAACGGGAATGTGGCCACTTTGGACTTGAGCTGGCAGGGCCGCCTGAAGAAACTGGACGTGAGGGGTACGGGGCTGACCCGTGTGAAACTGGCCACCGGTGCGCCCGTTGTGCAGTTATGCCTGCCGGACACGATTGAGGAACTGTTCCTGGAATATCTGACCAAGCTGTCCGATAGTGGCCTGATACTGGAAGGGATCAATAATGTGCGGGGCTACCGCTACACCAACTGCCCCGGCATCGACGGGTTCGCTATGCTGGAACGCCTGCACCAGGCCAGACTGAACGGCAGCGGCAAGCTGGAGCGCTTCGTGCTGGAGATAGACCGGGAAGACGACGGAACCCTGCTGAAGAAGTATTACGACTACGGAACGTATACACAGACGGGTGCCGTGGATGACGGCATTCGGGACTGAGGGGCAAGCTGACCCTGACGAAGTATCTGGCCGATGAGGAACTGGAGAAGTATGCCGCCCGTTATCCGGAACTGACCATCAAGCAGCCGCCCTATACGATGATCGAGTTTGACGACAGCGTGGCCGACGATGCCAATGTTTCGAACCTGGACAACAAGACGGGGTACAAATTCGGCAATACGTACAAAATGAGCGGGCATGTGAATGCCATCCTGTCCAAGCGCCACCGCGTATTGGCCAAGGTGACGAAGATGCCCACGAGCCGGAAGGTGGAGATAGCCGGGCAGCAGGTGGAAGTGAACAACCCGGACGGAGATGACCTATTTCCCCCTGCATGACGAAAGCTCGAACTTCTATGCCGATGCGGAGGATATGAACGACTGTACGGTGGCGAAGCTGGACGGCAGCGAGGGAGACTGGATGATGTATGAGCCGTTTTACTGGAGCAAAGGCATCAACGATTATTTGAACAACAAGAAGTACGCCTGCTACAGCAGTTATCCGGAGGACGAAATGCCCCCGGTGCCTGAGGCGACGGTACTGACACTGGATGCCATCAAGGAGACACAGGGCGGCTGGCTGGGTGAACGCAAGATCATGAGCGGCAAGCCCACGCTGATGGAATCCTATACGACGGACAAGGCTTATTCCGTGTGCAAAGTGGACGTGTCGGGTTACAGACGTGTCCGCTTCCCGAGCGTTCCAGGAACAGGCTTATCGGCAGTGTGTTTGCTGATGCGGAGGGAAACATCCTGAAGAGTATTGTGGTGCCGACCATCGGCTTGAAATTTGAAGCCGGCATGTATCTGATAGCAGACGTTCCGGAACGTGCTACAGCCCTGCATTTCTCCATTCTGAACACGGCAGAGTTTGACTGCGTGGTACTGAGCCACAGCGACAAGATAGAGGACATGGAACCGGATTGGGTGGCCAATGAGGAGCATCTGTGTGCCGTTGTGGGCAGTTCGGTGGTGGGCAGTAAACTGCGTGCCTGCATCACCGGAGCTTCGACCACGGCAAGTATGACCTGGACGGACTTCCACTACTACAGCCAGCAGCGGGGTATGCAGCAGATAGATGCGCTGATGCACAGCCGCATCGCGAACCTGAGCTATGCAAAGTACGGGCGCAGGGATATGCAGGAACAATGCGGTGCCGGTCAGCATAACAATAACCGCACAACAGGCGGAACGGCCGAACACGGGATGACAGACACCATCGGCTACGATGAAGCGTATGTCATTAACAACAAAATCACGAATTCGCTGATTGACGGCCTGGTGCACCAGTATGCCTGGTATAAGAGTCGGGACGAATACGGACAGGCGACTGTGGTGCAGGTGAACAATATCTGCTGCCTGGGCTATGAGGACATCTACGGCAACAAGTATGACATGATGGACGGCGTGGATCTGCCGAACGACAGCGGTAACGTGGGCAAATGGCGCATCTGGATGCCTGACGGCAGTATCCGTATGGTACAGGGCAAGAAGGACAGCGGTCAGTGGATTACAGGCGTGGCGCACGGCAAGTATATGGACATGGTTCCGGTAGGTAATTTGAACGGATCATCTTCCACCTACTATACCGACATGTACTGGATAAGCACCGCTACAGTCCGTGTGGTCTATCGCGGGTGCCACTATGCGAGTGCGAATGGCGGTGTGTCGCATGCGGATGCGAGTAACGATGCTTCGTATACGGATGCGCATGTCGGCTCGCGTCTGGCCTTCCGCGGCAAAATCGTCCGGGCGCAAAGCGTGGCAGCGTACAAGGCGATACGCGAGGTGGCGTAAGCGCAAAGCGCCAAAGCGTGGAGCGAAGCGACTAAAACGAAAGAACGGGATTCGGATGGTTTCCGAATTCCATTTAAAAGGTATTCAAATACCGGCGAAGCCGGCCGAATTTTTTTAGAATATTGATAGGGTAGGGGAATACAAAACTGAACTGATTTGAGGGTAAACGACCTCAATTTAACTATGTAAAGATAGTGATTTTTGTTGATATTTGCAAGTTATTTTTCTGTTATTTTTAGCTTAGAATTGACCAGTTCAAATGGAATAAAGAGTGCTTTAAATTATACGCTTCGTTTTGTGAAATGAACTTTTCATTTTTGAAACGCGCGAACATTTCGATTTGCGGATTATACAGTACGGAGTTTAGTCCCAGATACATATGAGTAACTACGTTTCCGAGAAGAATGGTGACCATATAGTCGCGTGCATAGGGTAGAGTAACTTCACTGGCTCCGAAAAAGTACAGGATAGGATCAAGAAAAGCAGTGTCAGTATCGTAAACAAGATACCGATAATCAGGTTTAGGGATACTACATTCCCTAAAATCTGTTGGGCTGTGGAATAATCTTTTTGTCCTAACTTAACAGAAACAAGGGTAGAGGCTCCTACACCTACCAGTGAACCGAAAGCAGCAGCCAGGTTCATCAGAGGGAAAGTAATGGCAAGACCCGAAATAGCCATGGCACCTACTCCATGTCCGATAAAAATACTGTCTACCATGTTATAAAGTGAAGATGCTGTCATCGCGATAATGGCCGGAATGGCATACTGCGTCAATAGTTTGCCGATGGGTTGGTTTCCCAGTTCGGTTGCTGTTCCTTTTTGTGTCATAAAACTCTTTTTACGATTAAATTCGCGGTAAAGGTACTTAAAATTCCATACAAGGAAAAACTTTCTTTATCTTTGCATCATCGAAAGTGTCAGATTTTATGGAACATTCATCTTTATCTTTGCAAGAACTGAACTCACTGGTACGCAAAAGTATTCGTACTTGTCTTCCTGATACTTATTGGGTACAGGCGGAGCTTAGCGATGTGCGGGCAAATTATTCCGGCCATTGTTATCTGGAGTTTGTGCAGAAGGATGCAAAAAGCAATGCCTGATTGCAAAGGCAAGGGGGATTATCTGGAGTAATGTATATTATCAGCTGAAAGCTTATTTCGAACGGGAAACCGGTCAGGCATTCGTTTCGGGTATTAAGGTATTGGTGAAGGTCAGTGTCGATTTTCATGAACTTTATGGATATTCGTTGACTGTAACAGATATAGATCCTACTTACACGCTGGGTGATATGCACTTCGCCGGAAAGAAATTCTGAAACGTCTGGATGAAGAGGGTGTCCTGACACTGAATAAGGAACTGGAATTGCCGGAACTTACACAGCGTATCGCGGTTATATCTTCGGCTACAGCAGCCGGTTATGGTGATTTTTGTAATCAATTGGAGAACAACGCCTTTGGCTTTGCTTTCCATTCTCGATTGTTTCCGGCAGTCATGCAGGGAGAAGCTGTAGAAAGTTCTATTATTTCTGCTCTGGAACGGATCAATGCAGAATGCGACCGTTGGGACGTCGTTGTCATTATCCGTGGAGGAGGGGCTACATCCGATTTGTCCGGATTCGATACGTATGAGCTTGCTACACACTGTGCACAGTTTCCGTTACCTATCATAACCGGCATCGGTCATGAACGTGATGATACGGTACTCGATATGGTATCGCATACACGAGTTAAAACTCCGACTGCTGCTGCCGAGTTTCTGATAAATCATTTGAGGCAGACAGCAGAACGCCTTGAACGCTATACACAATTTATCTATCAGGAACTGCCGGTTTTGTTTACTCGTAAAAAGGAACAGTTTGAGCATTGGGTATCTCGCATTCCTGTACGGGTACAGATGCGCCTCCAGCATGAACATTTCCGTCAGGAAAGATTGACCAAGCAGATACAGATGGGATGGCAGGCCCGTTTCCTGAAAGAAGAACACCGGTTGCAGATTGACCGTCGTATAGCTACGGCTTTGGAGGTGATTCTACAACGGGAAAAGCATCGTCTGGCACTGATCGAACAGCAAGTCAAGGCCTCTTCCCCGGAACTGTTGTTAAAGAAAGGGTACAGTATTACCTTAAAAAATGGGAGAGCGGTAACGGATGCAACACAACTTCTTCCCGGTGATGAAGTTGTTACTAAAGTAGCGAAAGGAGAATTTAAGAGTAAAGTGATATAATTATGGCAACAAAAAAAGAAACTTATACCGAAGCAATGAAACGCCTGGAAGCTATCGTGGCACGAATAGAAGGCAACGAACTCGATATAGACGAGCTGGGCGATAATCTGAAAGAAGCTCAAAAACTGATAAAGTATTGTCGGGATAAACTGTATAAAGCAGATGCTGAAATCAAAAAGATGCTCGATGAGGGTGATAAAGTGGAAAAAAGCTGTTGATTAAGTTGGATTTTGCAAATATAAACTTTACTTTTGCTTAAATACTTGTAACGGAATGTAAACATAAACATTATATTAACAATGAAAGAAATAGATTGGTCTAAACTGTCTTTCGGTTATATGAAGACAGATTACAATGTACGTTGCTACTATCGCGACGGAAAATGGGGTGAACTGGAACTTTGTTCGGAAGAAACATTGAATATTCATATGGCTGCTACTTGTCTGCATTACGGACAGGGACCAGGTCATTGCGGTTGCCGGCGGTGCAAAAAAAGATCTGTTGCAGCGCAACATCAGCCGTCAGTTGGAACAGGCCATCAATGAGCGCAACACGGTAATGGCCGGCAGGGAGGACAAGGCATTCATCCAGCTGGTGGAT
>ENA-OQCP01000545-OQCP01000545.1-human-gut-metagenome-genome-assembly--contig:-NODE-545-length-16573-cov-2.320321_pt1 | contig 16573 bp, 18 predicted proteins | sample MGYA00242760_ERZ504583 | MGnify/ENA primary metagenome ERZ504583 (study PRJEB26092, sample SAMD00036308) | human gut metagenome | host: Homo sapiens | study: EMG produced TPA metagenomics assembly of...
TTCCCGGCAATCGTATATCCGTCCGTGACAAAGACTTTTGCCGGGTCCTTTGAGGAGTTTACGGGCCCCACGCAATCTTCGTTCCGATGCAGGATAGTATATACCATGCTCCGCAGCACTGCTTCGCTGTAGCACGGCGAAACACATTTCGGCAGGCGCACGGAATCTAGTTTGTCCTTGTCTCTCGGAAGGAACGCCAATGCCTCGTCCATCTTATTATTTGCCCGAATCGCATCGAGAATCCAGATAGCCGCTGCCAGAGAATAGTTGAACATCTTTTCTCCGACATTGTATGGCGGGGCCATCATGATATTTATCGCAATCCATTCATCATCGAAATCGAAGCCTGCATCGCCCTTAATGCAGTTCTCTGCGATACTCTTCGCCACGGCACGGTTCTTCTCCATAGCATCAATGCGCCGCTCCACACTGAGTTTATCGAGGTCGAAGGACGCTATCACATCCTCCTTTTTCCCGGCCTTTACGCCCGCCAGTCCCTTTACGGCTCCGCTGAATGCATTTCTGCTCTTCTCTCGGAATGTCGCCGTGCGATTATTGTTTCTTTTCGCTTTCGATTTCATGGCAGTTCCTCGCGTTCTTTTCCTTTGTCTCTTATTATACCATATCCCACCATAGAGGGACAAATTTTGAGAATAAAAAAGAGACTGCCGTTTCCGACAATCTCTAAAAACAAAAGCAAGCTGCAAGTCAGGCGCTGTGTCCTTCTTGCAGCTTGCTTATTTTATTTGTTCAGTTGACAGCGCACAGCGATACGCGCCTGACCGCTGTAATCGCAGGTAAAGAGTGTCAGGGGGTAATCGCCCGCCGTCATCTCTTTCACTGCGGTTTCAGCCAGTGTTTCCAGCTGTGCCACCTGATAGGAGTGCTCTTCTCCGTCCATGGTTTGCAGCGTGACCTCATCGCCGGTCTTCAAATTTGTAAGCCCACCGAAATGACGCTTGTAATTATGTCCCGCAATGACCAGATTGTTTGCGGCAACGCTGCCGGAATATCGGCAGACAGTTTCCTTCATCCGTTCATCGTCGCAGGTTGCGTATACAGGCAATTCAAGGTCTAATGCCGGAATCCTCAACACACCAAGAAAACTCTCCTGTGCCGTTTCCGGGGTAGCAGATAGCATGGCAGTTTCGGGCGTTTTCGTTCGCATCGCAGTCACTTCCATCAGAAGTTTCTGAGATGCCTTTTCTGCGCGATTTGCCTCAGCATCGTTATAATACCAAAGCATCAGTGCCGCCAATACCAGAGCCGCGCCCAGAATGGTGCAGATTTTCCCAAGCTTACTTTTCATGGCGAGACTTCCTTTGCAGCCATGCACCGAGCAGCATCAGTGCCATACCGAGTGTCAGCAATACCGGAATGGGCCATTTCAACTGTCCGGTTTGGTACAGCTTGTCAGGCGTAGATGGTTGTACAGACGGTTTCGCAGGTTCTTTTGCAGGCGGTCCGATTGTTGGTTCAGGGCTCGGTTTCGGAGATTCAGGGTCCACCTTAGCGAACTTCTCGTCCACTTCGATGTCCTTGTATACAGCACCGTCCTCAATGCTCGGCAGTGTGACGAGGTAAGGGTCAAGGATATATGCCTCGTTTCCCTCAGCCACATCACAGCGTACCACCAGATACAAACCCGGTTTCAGACCTCCGAAGGTAATCTTGCCATTACGGTCGGTGACGCCTGTTTTATCAGGCACCGCAACCTTAGCCAGCTTTTTGGCAAGAGCCAGCTTATCAGAGGCTGTCGCTGCATCCCAGTCACAGTCGTAGGCGCAGTAAGCGTCCACAACTGTGTAGGTGACATCCAGCGTAGCGGCATCGACAGTCTTGTCGGCAATCAATGTCAGAGCGTAGGTATCACCCGCAAGGTATCGGGTCGTTCCGTCATCCTCATGGTAATGTGCATCGAGCGTTATAGAGCATGTTCCGCCAAGCGGTGCAGCAAACACCACCGTCTGAAAAGCGAATCCCAACAGCACTGCCATCAGAACGGCGCAAATTTTGCGGATTCCGGGCAGGCTCATGATTGTTTTCTCCTTTTCAGAAACTTAGCGAACAGCAATATCAGCCAACGCAGCAGCACAACCACCAGAATGACTGCAGCACCCGTCAGTCCGTGTCGGAACTGAATAGGCAGGCTTTCAAACCAGTTCTCAGGGGCTTGCTCCTGCATGACCTGCTGCATATCCTCAGGGATATATTCTACCTGGTTCCGCGCACCAATAAACGATGCGAGTTGACACCGTAGGGCGTGCAGGTAATCAGAGTAACAAGGTCTCTGCCGGGTTCAATAGCCAGATGCTCGGTTTCTTCCGGCAGCACGGTCAGGATTTGGTCAACCTGATACGCCAGCGTTTGTCCCAACACTTTGATGTAGAACATGTCTCCGACTTGCATTTGGTCAAGGTCGGTAAATAAGCTGGCGGTAGGCAGGCCACGATGCCCGGAAAGCGCCGCATGGGTGTTTTCGCCGCGACAGGCAGTGATGTGGTCATAACATGACCTACACCCACCTGCAATACAGACTCGGCTGTGCGTGATAAATCGGAATGGTCGTATTTAAACGCGGAATAGTGATATAGCCCATCATACCGGTACTGTCCAGGTTCAAAAGCTGCCAATAGGCAGTGTTTTTGTCCTCAGATTCCCGGTTATCGATGGAATCCGTTTGGTTGCCCTGTTCGGCAAGCTGACGGTTGTATTCCTGCGCTTCGGCCAGCAATTCATCCAGCTGCTGCTGTTGAAGCTTGCTGACCGAATCATCGTAGGAAGCGGTCGTTCGGCTGCCATGAACCTCGGACAGATATTCACTTAAAGATGGATATACCAGAATGCCAACGCCTACCAAAATCAGTAGTAAGCGAGCCAGTCCAAGCAGCCTGTCTTTCATTTACTGATTTTCCTTCTTCTTTTTGCGGGGAGCAAACACACCCAGCAGCACAACGGCAACGCCCAGCGCGGTCAGGCCGATAGTACCGATGCTACCAGTTTCAGGCAGCATAACGCCCTTGACGTTCTTAACCTTGATGGTGTTGTTGTCCTGCGTAGTTCCATCCACCTTGTAGGAAGGAGCAGTGTAATCATTGGTGACAGTAATCTCAATCTTGATGGGCTTCTTCAGCTTGTTGTAGCCGGTAGGAGCAATGGTCTCGTGCAGGTAGTAAGTACCGGCTTTCAGACCTTTGATGGTGATTTTGCCGTCAGCACCAGTAGTAACCGTACTTACTGCACCGGCTTCGTTATTGCCCTTTACATGGTAAACAAGGTCTGTGCCCTCTTCCTTGACCAACTCAATCGCAGTGGAGGTGCTGTCCTCAGAAGCAGTCAGCTTAAAGGTTGCGTTAGCCAGTGCGGTTTCAGTATTGCTCTCGTTTGTATAGAACTTGAAGATATTGATGTCGTAGGTGTAAACCTTGCTCTCGTCAGGATTGGATTTGCCAAGTTCATCAGTGCCGGGGTTGTTGCTGTATTCCAGATATACGGTGTTCTTTGCAGGATTTGTAGTTACAGCATCCTTTGTGATTTTAGCCTTATAGGTAACAACGATTTCATCATCCGTGGCCACCTTGTCAGTACCACTCTTGACCACATTTTTCAAATCAGCAAATGCGACGGTCAATGTTTTAGTGCCATCCACAAAAGTTTCGCTATAAGTATTTGCTCCAGCCTCGATTTTGTTGTTTGCGATGTTCACTTCAACGGAATTTGCAACAAACTCCAGACCGTCAGAAAGAGTATCGATAAACTTAAAAGTATAGCTGTTGTAGTCGGTCATATCGGGAACTTTTGCAGTCAGCTTAAAGGTAACGGTATCGCCAACTTGTGCGGTGCCATTGTCAGTAGAGTCCCCGCCTTCAGTAGTCTGCACCTTTTTATCCACAGTCGGAAGGTGCTCTTAATGGTCTGCTCTGTAACACCACCGTTTTTAGGAACATTCACAAGGATAGCATCAGTACCACGGCTATTGTCACCAGTAGAACCGCCCTCAGGGAATACAAGATAGTAACCGGCAGTCAGGTCCTTGAAAGAAGCGGTGCCCTTGGTTTTATCTTCACCAGAATCCTGTGCAGCAGCCTCAACAGTCACCAAAGACGGCTCAGCGGAAAGAGTTGCGTAATTATCGCGTGCCCACTTCTGTGCTTTGTGAGCAAAGTCTGCCAGAGTGCCCTTATTAGAGTTATCGTTCTGAAGGGTTTTGAGGTATGCAACGGCAGCGTCGTTCAACTCATCGGCAGTGATGGCAGTGGCTTCCACCTCATTTCCAATAACGCCTGCAGTCTTCATAGCAGTAAAAACCTCATCCTGCTTGAAGAATGCTTCCCACTTTTCTTCCAACACATAGCTGTCGAACTCGTTCTTCTGTGCAGGGTTAGTGGTAGCGTCACCAGTAACGCGAGCAGTAAACATACGGATGGCGGTCACTTCTTTGCCTTTACTCTCAGACGGATTCCACATGCCAGAACCAGTTACAGTCAGGCTGCCAGTTTTCTGTTCAGTGTCTGCCGCAAACGCGGTCACTGCCAAGCAGAGGGAAAGTACAACAGCCAGCAACATTGCGGCTGCACGCTTAAAATGTTTCATAACAAAGTGTCCTTTCATTTGTTTTTCTTGTTTCTTAGGATTTCTTCCTGTACCGTGTGCTGTTATTCCATCTCCCCCTTATCTTTTCGTCTGCGCGGTACAGCAAGCGCAAACAGCAGAATTCCAACGCCGAACATCACAAACATCCAGTCACCGATGCTGCCAGTATCTGGCAGGCGCGGATGGTGGGTATTTGTAATGGTTACGTGGTATGTCTTTTCGTCATACTTAGATTCTGTCATCGTGTAACCGGGGACCGGGTCCTCCTCAAACGAATAGACATAGTAGGCTTCGATGGTATTGGTCGGTTTCTCGTCCGAACCCATGGTATATTTCAGCACAGGTGCGTCTTTCAGCACCGTGCGCCAAACAGAGGATTGTCCGTTCTGAGCATTAGCCTTCGTTATCGTAACGGTTGCATACAAGGCTTTACCTTCACCGGGCGAGCCGTTCGCTTTAAACTCCTGCTGGTATACTTTGACCGTAATACTATCCGGGCGTTTGCCGTCAATGTTGGCGAAGTCTTCCAGATTTTACTGATGGTCAAATCAATCTTCTTTTTACAGGGGTCTGCGGTATCGGCAGGTTCGGTAGTTGTACTGTCGGGGTTTGCGTTTGTGGGGGTATCGAGCATCAATACCGCTTTCGCCGGGCTCTCATAAGCCGCAAGGTCTGCGGTCTTGGATGCTGTGGTATCCTCCATCTTTGCATCCTTCAAATCATCGTATGCGTTGATGATTTCCAGATGCTTTACATCATACCGGTTATAATTGGTGCCGGTAGAGGTATCCGATTTGGCTGTGCTGAATATTGTGGTTCTATCCGCTTTGACAACCCGGTTCAGCACTGTATCAAAGGCACGGTAGATGGAATAGTAGTTGTTGTTGCCCTCAATCGATTGGATAGTATTGAAGCTGTAAACCGACTTCAAATCATTCACGCCGGTAAAGGTCCAACCAAGTTTTCTGTTCCGCGCACCACATCGCAGAGGGTCATGGTGCTGTTCTTGACCTGACCTTCATGGTTCAGGCCAATAAAGCCGCCGGAATAGCCATCCGCATCTGTGCCGTCTACATCATTTCCGGCACCACCTGCAAATACATCGTATCCGGAAGAAATGCCTGTAACGCTGCAGCCGTCAATGTCTGTGCGGTTGCCCTTGATGAGGTTGATTTTTACATTGGAGATTTTGTCTTTATCTATGCCGCCTTTTTGCGTACAGGGCAGTTCAATGACCGAGTCACCGATGGTGATGATGGCAAGGTCTCTTTTGTCAGGTCCCGCCTCCTTGTTGAGTGCAACACCGATTTTGAGACCGAGCAATTCAACATACAGGGTATTGCCTTCGCTCATTACTTGAAGTTTCAAGATAGGACCAAGGTTGACATCGATAAAGCCAAGGTCTTGCAGCTTGTCGAAATACAGGATGCTCAGTAGTTTATTGACAATCACAAATACAGTGTTCAGCAGTTCGGATTGCAATTCGGCAGAAACCACATAGTTCATATCGGTCTTGCCGATAAATCCGCCTGCGATTTCGCCGCTGGTGACCTGTTTCAGCGCCGTGGTACTGCAGCCATTGATTTTGGCAAGGTCTGCATATCCGGCAAATCCACCTGCAATGGGCTGTTCACCGCCTTTGGCCTCGACCACCGTGCCAAGCCCAAAGCCGGTCACGGTGCAGTTTTCCACATGGGAGCCGAACAAATCGAGCACACCCGCGTTGGCGTCCAGCAGCTCTTTAAGAACGTTTACCTTGTCAATGTCAGCCACGCCGCTTTTTCCCAGATGCCCGACAAAGCCGCCTGTGTAGTTGAGTCCTTCTACGTTGGCAAGGTTGGAAACAGCACTGTTCTTTACGCTGCCGTCCATCATGCCGCCGCCAAAGCCGCCTGCGCAACCGCTGTAACGGGTTTCACTCAAGGTTCCTTGCTGTTTTGCGGTATATGCCCGCACGGTCAGACCATCCGAAACGCCGGTGACTGTGGAATCGTAAATATAAGTGCGGAAGGCTTCCAACACCTTTGTTTTCCCCAGCTTAATCAAACCTTGCAGCAGCTTTGTTTCGTTGCCGTTCGCGTCTTTACCGGACACCTGTGCAACACCGGCCACATCAGCCAAGCCGAAGAATCCGCCTGCATACAAGCCACCATCCACACTGCGCAGATTTTGTACCTGTATCTTTTTGGTGGTAGACTTTTCTTCTCCCACTGCACTGGCTTCCAGCGAACCCGCAAAACCGCCAGCATAGGCCGCATACTTTACTGCATCGCCTTCTTTGTAGCTTCCATCCACCACAAAGCCCCATTTACTGTCTGCTGCAGAGACCGTTGCAGCATGAATGGTCGTAGCGGTTGCTTTGAGGACGGTAACCAATTCGTCAGGGGTTTTGATGAGATGGTCCAGAATGCCTTGCAGCAAGCCGTTGGAGGCGTTGGTATTCACTCCCGCCACGCTCCTGCCGAGGCAAGACCCACATATCCGCCTACCGCAATGCGACCCGTAACACGGCGCAGGTTGGTAGCGTTGCAGGAAGCCACGGGCGCGGCATACTTGTTGGTAGATGTCCATTGGTCAGCGGTGGGGAGTTTATTGGCTCCGTTCAGCTGAATCTGTGCGCCGTAGGCACTGCCTACATAGCCGCCCGAATAGCCGCAATGGTTTTCCGGCATGCCTGTGGCCTGTACCGTAAGACCTGACTGGTAGCCCTGCACTGAGGAATTGCGAACGGCAGGGACAAACAACTTTGCAATGCTCAGCAGTTGTTCTGCATTGAGTTCCAAACCCAGAATTTTGACTGTGCCGAGTTCTACTGCGCCACCGGTTTTCATCTGTCCGGCAAAACCGCCTGCACTGTGCATGGCACTGACCAGCTTGGCATCGTATGCCATGCAGTTGGTCAGGGTTCCGCTGTTCATGCAGCCCACATAGCCGCCTGCATCACCGCCGTAGAGCATATTGTTAAACTCACTGCGTCCGGCAACGACATTGTAGCCGTAGATGTAATCGGCAAGTTTTGCATCCAACTCAGCTTGCGAATCTACTTTTCCGGTTTGCGCCAATTCGTATCCGTAGCCGCCGTGTACGCCGACATACTCGACCCAGCTGTTCCATGTTTGCACGTCCAGCCCCGCCAAAGGACCATACACGGCTGTGTTGGTCTGTACCGGGTAAATGACACCCAATGCGCCGAGAATGTTATTGACTTTTATCAGACCGCCCAGCACCTTTAAGCCGCCGACTTTTGCGGTGTCTGCGGGTTCCATAAGACCTGTATAACCGCCCGCGTACTCATGCCCGTAGACCGAACGAATGCGCTCGGCCTTGCAAAGGCTCATGGGACCGGCATAGGTCTGTTCATCCTTCCACCGGTTGGTATCGTAGCCATGAATGGTGCCGCCCATATTGTGACCCACATAGCCGCCAGCCATGCCGCGCTGCACCGTAGTATCCGATGTAGCATTGGCGCGTACTGCGCCGCCGCAGGGCACACAGTTGGTAGAACTGTTGCGGATGGACGGAACGAAGCTTTGTAAGACAGAGGCAAGCGCTGTATCGACATTGACCAGCTTATCCAGAATACTGGCGTTGTCCAAAAGCTTGGCAACATTGCGGGTTGCATTTCACCCACATAACCGCCTGCGGCAATCTCACCGATTATGTACGAGAAGTTGACCGCTTGGCTGTCCTGAATGTGACCGCCGTATATGCCGCCAGCGTAACCGCCAGCCATACCGACCTTGCCATTACTGCTGTCCAAATTACCGGTTGCCAGAACGGCATAACCACCGGTTTCGCCAGTGACATCGGAGTGTTCAATGGTAGTGACGACCACAGAGAGGGCATCGAGAATACCGTTAACGGAAACTGCGCTGTCCAGAACCTTCAGACCACCGCCCACAGAGGCTGCACTGCCGATGTCCATATCACCTACATAGCCGCCTGCATAGCGACCACCCGTGACCGCGTAGGCGCTTTCATTGTTGAAGTAGGTAAGCGCGGATGTATCTTCCAGATTATCCGGAGCCTTGACGATGGTGTGTTTCAGCTTAGTGACATCGGAATACGAAATCTGTGCGCCGCTGGCATAGCCTACGAAGCCGCCTGCGCTGCCCACGGTAGTGTCCTCTGTCAGCTTCTTTGCCGTAACGGTAAAGCCGTCATTGGATTTCACGCCTGCATACTGGATGTACGGCACATAGGCGTTTATCACGCTGAGAAGGTCACTCAGGTTGATATTCACACCTGTTAAACCGCCCAGTATGGAGATGCCCTTAGAGGCATCTGCCAAGGCACCTGAGTAAGCACGTCCGGCAAAACCGCCCGCGTAAGATTGACCGTTTACGGAGCCGATATTGTAGACGGCGTAGTAGTTCTCTTCCCCAAGGGCTTGGTTATTCACCGTTCCACTCTGGAAGTCGGCTGTGAAGCCGCCTGCGACATCACCAGTCACGCTGCCGTTTGTCACATAAGAAACCGTGCAGTTTCTGTAACTGGGAATTAGGTAGGCAATAGCAGTAACCAGTCCGTTGATTTGCAGCAGCTGTTTCTTGACCTCTGCTTCATCGCCGACATCTGCCAGACCACCCGTTTTGGAGATTGCCACAAAGCCTGCCGCATAGCCGCCGTCATTGGCTGCTGTTACGGATTTCAGATTAGTGACATGCGCGTTTTCTATCTTGGTGCTGTTGCTGCGAGCGATAAAGCCTGCGGCGGTGTAATCGAGCACGGAGTTTGCTTCGCGCTTCTCGGTAGCCTCAACGGTAAAGCCATCCTTGTCGATGCCGTTCACGTTTGCATCTTTGATAGTGACCTGTACATACTGACCGATGGAGAGTAGCTTGTTGAGCGTAAGCAAATAGTTTAGACCCAACAGGTTGACGGTCAAACCGCCGTCAGTTCCAACCAGTTCGCCGGGGCCGGACAAGCCAATAAAGCCGCCAGCATAGTTTTTGCCTTCGACAGATTTTAGATTATTAACGGAAACATTATTGATGGTGCCTCCAATAGCATCACCAAGTCCGCCGCCGACACGCTCCCAGCCATCCACAGTAAATCCACTGTTGTTGCCGGTCACTGTAACACCGTCCACGGTAAAGCCAAGATAAGAAGCAATGCCCGCTGTGTTATTCAGTAAGCCGCCCACGCTGGCCGTTCCAAGAGAACCCGCAATGCCGCCTGTATAATCGTGACCTGAAACGCTTTGCAGACCGGACACTGCCGTGTATCGCTGCTCAACGGCTGCTGGGGCATACACTCCGTTTCTCCAGTACGATACCTTGCTCAGATAATCGGCACTTGATGGAGCAATGTATGCGCCGTCGCCCCGTCCGGTTATACCACCTGCGTAGTTGGTGCCTATGACCGTCAGCGGTGCGTTGATGGTGCATCCCAGAATGTAAGACGGATTCACGCCTGCAAGGGAAAGCAGTGAAGATGCCGCACCGGGGTTGCTGCTGAGCAGTTGTACAACCAAGTCCACAAGACCGCCAAGTAAATTGTCTTTGGTGTCAGATTTACCTAGATTCGCCGCCCAGCCAAGAGTTGCAATGCCTGCAAAACCGCCAACATTACTGCCCGTTGCGTGAACTGTGAGAGGTTCTGTAGTCGTCAGCGTGCAGTTAACTGCCGATGTATTGGCAAACGCACCTGCGAAACCACCAACATAGTTTTCACCTTTGACGCTTATAGTCGCATTCTCCAACGTGCAGTTAAGGAGCAAGCTTTCTGTGTTCATTTTCGGCAGCTTCGTCTGAATGTCCAGAGCGCCGGAAAGAGTGCCCTCGATTACACCGTCGCGGGCAATACCTGCGAAGCCGCCACATAATTCGCGCCATTGACAGTATAGCTACTACCTGTGATGGAACAGTTTTCAAAGATAGAGCCAACCTGTTGCCCAACAAACCCGCCTGCGTATTCCTTATCGCTTGCAGTTGTCAGGTTCAAATTGTTTATACTGCAATCGACAAATTTAGCATTGATGTACCCGGTAGGAATCAATTTTTCTAGGGGAATCGCATTGCCTAGCAAAATGGTAATCAAATCGCCCAATCCTAAACCCGGAATGACATTCAGGATATTGGTCAGCAGTTCAACTATTTTTCCCAGCGCTTTTGAAAGGCCATCGTATTGCGTCACGCCAACGGTGTAACCAACAAAGCCGCCTGTATTGTTATTGACATTCCGAACCGTTGCATCAATCACTTCGATGCCGGAGAACTCAACCTGTCCTTCTACGCGCCCGGCTATTGCGCCGGTAGCAAGCGCCGTTGGGTCCTTCTTTCGTGCGTTCAGAACATCACCCAAGGTTTTACCAAGGTCAACCTTCACCTGTCCAAAAGTCAGGATGAAAGTCAGACCACTCAGCAAACCGCCCAGCAGCTTACCCAATGTGTTTGTCAATGTGCTGACAAGTGTGCTGGATAATAGGTTTCGCTGGTCGTTGTTTGAACAGAAATGTTCTGGAATTTGAGGTTGGAAACCTGAACCAGTCCCTTGCTGAGACCGATATCATTCTCGCTCACCTCACTGGAGATTGTGGAGAAGAACCCAACGCCCATCTGTTCGCCGACATTCAGCTTGCTAGATTGGTCTACTTTCACATTGGAAATCACCGGTTTTTCCGTAGCGGTTATTTCAGTGTCATTCCAAAGACATGCGTCTGTAGCTGCATTAGCATCGAGCTTGGCGCCAATCATCGTTCCCTGAAAAGTCAGCGGAGTCCAGTTTTGCACTGCCAAGGTCAATATCTCGGAAGATGATGTAGTTGGCGTTTGGTGCGTAAGTTTGACCGGTAGCATCATCAATATTCAGATTAGGGTCAATTTCGCCTGTTGTCTGGTTAACACCGCATGGCTCTCTGTCGTAGTTGTGCCCCAATCCGCTAAAACTTTTGCTTGCCGAAAGAGCTGTTCCAAATGTAAAATCCCGGATTCCATTATCTGTAGCTGATAGGTCAGCATCACCACCGTACAGAAGGATGTATTTCCCTTTTGCATCAGTGTCCAACTTCCACGAGTGAAACGCGGATTCTCTATATGCTTGGTAAGCAGCGCCACGCACAGGATAATATTCACCGTTTGATTGCTTTACGCCGATTTTCCGTAGCTGCTGTTCATTGCCAATCAGGATATAGGTTTTACCGCCTAGTTCCTTAATGACCTGTCCCGGAAAATCGCGTCCGTCCGCCTTGCCCTCCTTAACGGTAACCGAGTAGGGCTGCACTGAAACGTCGGAGCTGAATTGTTTAGATAGCACATAGCGGTGATTTAAGCTGTATGTCAGATACGCGTTCATCCTCCCATATAGATAAGCTGACCGCAGCCAAAGGTCTCCGCCTGTGCATCGCCATCCATGACCGGCTCTGCGTCTGGGTTCTCCTCATGCAGCACCGCCATCTGGTAAGGATTGTAAAGATAGATGGTGTCGCTTTGCGCATCATACAGCGTTAGGTTATCGCTGTTTTCCGTCAACGGTGTGATACTGCCCGTGAAATCATCTGGCAGCTGCCATTGCAGCATATCACCCGTCAGTTCGATGTCCTCGGCAATAGCGTATTGTGCGTCCGAAGCGTATGTGATGTCTGTACCGTCTTCGCCGGTAACTGTATTACCGCTTCCAATTTCTTTTAGTTGGTCGCAAGTGTAAATGAGAATCTTGCCGTCCTGAAACAGTGGTTTGTCACTGCTCTCTTCCGGCGTGGCAATTTCTTCGTCAGATGGAAGTTGTTCGTCATCCGGCAGGGACTGTTCCTCATCTGGGGTAATTGGGTCGATGTCCGTGCCTGAATCCGGTGTATCTCCCAATGAAGAGTCCGTTGATTCAGAGGAGTCCGGCTCATCTGCTTTGCCTGAATTGCCCCCGGATGGAGCAGCGTCTACCGCGCCATCCGTATCAGCATCGTCCGATATATTCGTGTCATCTGAAGGAGTTTCCGGGATGTACCTGCATCACTGTCTGCAGGTACACTTTCATCCATACTTTCAGAAGTTACCACACTGCTTTCCAGTGGGGTGGTGCCATTTGCAGCATAGGCTACCGGTGCCGTGCTCTGGAACAGCATAAGCCTGCCAAAGTTGCGGACACACATCTCAAAAAGGAGTAATGTTGCATAGTAATAAGACTTCGCACTCCGTGCCAAACAGGCATTTCAATGGTAATATGATTCAGCTTATCAATTCTTTGTATCTAACTGCATTTGATAAGCGTATAAAAATGGCCGTCATAGTTAATATGACGGAATTTCTTTAGCGTATGTATAGGCAATTTATTCACCTATGTTGCTTCTATTGCGTTGTCAACATTCTCGTTTAGAGGGATTATAGCACCCCCCCCACGAAATCAAGACTTTTTCTTAAGAATCCGCAGAATCCGCAAATTCAACTATTATTCCTTACGAAATAGCAAAAGTTTCGTCTATCTAACGGAACCATTATCGTAGTTCCTAATTGAGCATGATTATACCACCGTAAAAAGAGCTCAAGACTTTTTCTTAAAGCTGATAATTATTCCGTAAAACCGAAACGCGTTTCGCAACAAAACAATTGCCATAATTTGCTATGCGAAACAGCCAATTCTTTTGCCGCGTGATTTTCGCCCACAGATTCTGCGTTTATAGTTCTCCTTTATGTCACTTTTACATCAGATACAATGTATTACCAACCGAGTATGGAAAACTCAAATTACGCCTTTTAACAGAGCATGCTTATTTTGCTCATTTGCTTTTGTCGCAACACTCTCAAAACCAGTATCTCATATGCCCAGATTCCCTTTCTTGACAACAAAAAAGAGGGCACCGTTATTGGTGACCTCTGAAATGTGTTGAGCGAGTTGTTTGCTCATCGTTTATCTTCCCGCGTTTTCGCGTATTCTTTCTGGATGTCCGAGAACAATATCAGATTGCTCGACTGTCCTTTGCTTCCTCTCTCAAAACCTTTAAGCTTGACCTCGCAGTCTAAGGCAGTTTCGAGGTCCGCGATTCTGGCATGGTCGCTGCACAGCGGCAAGGGATTCTCGTCATCCGGGCCGCAGGTGATGCTCAGAATACCGTACAGCCATTTGCCGGGACCTATGATGAACTCCTTATCAATGTCTGTTTCGAGAAGTTCCACACCCGGAAAGTAGGGCGTTTCGAGTCTCGGGAACTCCTCCTCATCGAAGTTAAAACTGTAGGTTAGCACGCAGTCAGGTGACGGCGTCTTTATGGTGCAGCGGAACCGCTCATCGGGGAATGCCTGGCACCGCGTCACGGAATACTGATAAGTTCCCGTGCAACTCACAGCAAAGTTGAAATACTCGACCCACGCATCAAGGGTCGTCAGCTTATACGCATGTACGGTTTGCAGAATACACTCGATTGCTTCGTCCTTATGTTCCTGCAAAAGCCGCCCTTCCTCGGTATCGGCACCGAAACTGAACTCTAAACCCGTATCCTTGCTGTATCGGCCTTTCGTGTAGTTGCTCAGCCAGCGAATTCCGAGAACCTCAAACGCACCCTCGTAATGTGAGAAGGCATAGGCATGCTCATTGATATGGAGCGTGCCCTTGAGATATACTCGGAGTCGTAATACTTTGTTTTCTTGTACCGAAGATTATCGGTGCAAATCATAGCAAACATAGTTTCCTCATTTCGCTGGGTTATAGGGTTCCGGCATCGGCTTCCAGGCGATAATCATGCCTTCCGGCCACGCCCATTCGCACAATGGTCCGTCCCACCATTCGCCGTGCTCATAAAAGGCAGTCGTAGTCATAAGAGAGTCTTTGCGGGTGAGAGGTAGGAATCGGATTCCGGAGGCGGGGATTCTGTCATAGGTGTCCAGTCGATGGTCTTTTCCAAAGTATCCATAAGTGCCTCCTTAGCTTTTCCGTTCTGCAAGCGGTACTCAGTCCAGCGGGCGCGTGTACCGGCATTTCGGATAGCTGCTGCATCCCCAGAACGCACCGTTTCTGCCATGGCGCATAACCAGAGGCTGACCGCAGAACGGGCACTTCGTTTTCAGGTCCTCGATATGCTGTTGCTTTTCTTCTTTCGTCACCTCGGTAAGAGGACGGAGCAGTCCGGCTAATCTCTCAATATCCGCATGAGAATATACTACCGGTGCATCCTTTATCCGCTTCCGCATAAGGCGCAGCATCGCATGGCGGCGGCATACCGTGATATCCCCGTCAAAGTATTGCGGGACTTTCTTTAGCGTGCAGCGTTCCGAGAATACGACATAGGATGAAAAGGCTTCTTCCGGCATAGACAGGTACTCAGCCAATGCCTGATATGCGTGCGGTTCTGTTTGACCGGATTGTAGAAATGTTCCTTGCGGCCGCCTCTAAAGCACTGCGTCCATTTCAGCTGGTCTTCGCTGCCGAATATCCAGCCGCTGTAGTATTTGCTCTCGACGACAAAGATGCCTTTCTCGTGCAGCATCAGCAAGTCGATTTCGGTGGTCTTGCCTTTCATCGGCAGGTACAGGTTAGTAAGAACCACACGCTCCCCTTCGATGCCATTGCTCTGTAAGGCATAGTCAATCAGGTATTCACCGAATTGTCCTGCGTTCCGGTAATGCAGGACAGATTTAAGAAATAATGGCAAGAATTCCCTCTCATTCATGTGGGGGATGAATTGACGTTTTACTGTATGAACTTGATTTTTTATTGTAGATATGTTATAATATCAACATGAAATCAAGACCGTATGTAAACGCCAGAACCTGCGTTTACAATCTCAATTATCATATTGTCTGGTGTGTAAAATATCGTCGTAAAGTGTTGGCACAGCCTATTGCTGATTTTCTAATAAACGATATTAACGCATTGCCAAGGAAAAAGGGTTCACTGTAATTGAAGCAAAAGTCGGAGATGGCGACCACGTTCATGTGTTTGTATCGGTTCCGCCGAAATTTTCCATCACAACTATTGTTTCCTATCTGAAAGGAATTACAGGCCGTCATTTATTTATGGCTTATCCAGAAATAAAGCAAAAGCTGTGGAAAGGTCATCTCTGGAATGACAGCTATTTTGTAGAGAGCATAGGCTCTACAAGTAGCGAAAACATTATTCGTTATATTGAAAGGCAATCAAACCATTGTATGTGAGGTGAGCAATCAATGCCTGCTGTGAAGCAAAATCGCGCAATAAAATATAGAGCATATCCTACTAAAGAGCAGGCGGTGCTGCTTGCCAAAACTTTCGGCTGCGTGCGTTTTGTGTGGAACCATATGCTTACTGACGCACAAACCTTTTTGGATGAAGCCGGTGTGTTTTTATTCCACGCCCGCTAAATATAAAAAAGAGTTTCCTTTTCTTAAGGAAGTGGACAGCCTTGCACTTGCAAACACACAGCTTGATTTGAAAGACGCGAACAAACGGCATTTGGAAAACCCCAAAACCGTTGGTGTCCCAAGGTTGAAAAGCAAGCGTAAAAGCGGAATGTCGTATACAACAAACAACCAAAAAGTGCAAAGCAAAGACGGCAAAACCAAAGACACCGTTTATGTCGTTGGCAATGTTGTTCACCTGCCAAAAGTTGGTGATGTAAAAGTCAAAGTACACCGCCAACCGGGTACTGGCTGGATACTAAAAAGTGCCACTGTCAGCTGTACTCGCAGCGGTAAATATTTCATTTCGCTGTTGTATGAGTTCGAGAAGGACATTCAGCCTGTTATTGTCACGAAAGAAAAATCTCTTGGTTTGGATTACTCCTCCCATGACTTTTATGTTGACAGCAACGGCGAAGTTGCTAACTATCCGCAATTTTATCGTCAGAGTGAAGAGAAACTTGCAAAAGAGCAGCGCAAGCTGTCTCGCATGAAGGTAGGCTCTAAAAACTATGACGAACAACTACATAAAGTTCAGCTTCTGCATGAACATATAGCCAATCAGCGCAAGAACTTCTGCCATACGGTAAGTGCTGTGATAGCCAAGCAGTATGATGCTGTATTCGTGGAAGATATCAATTTGCGCGGTTTGGCAGGTTCTCTGAAACTTGGTA
>ENA-OQCP01000546-OQCP01000546.1-human-gut-metagenome-genome-assembly--contig:-NODE-546-length-16567-cov-3.320438_pt1 | contig 16567 bp, 19 predicted proteins | sample MGYA00242760_ERZ504583 | MGnify/ENA primary metagenome ERZ504583 (study PRJEB26092, sample SAMD00036308) | human gut metagenome | host: Homo sapiens | study: EMG produced TPA metagenomics assembly of...
GAGTTCAAGGAACTGGCCGGATGGATGAAAAGATCGGCAGATCGGTGGAAGCGGCGACGGCAAGGATACGTCCCACCATCGCGGACGAGCATTACCTGCAAGGGGAAGAGGTGTGCGAACTGCTGCATATCTCAAAAAGGACCCTGCAGACACTGCGTGATGAAGGGGGCATACCCTATACCACCATCGGGGGGAAAATACTGTATCCTGAAAGTGTCCTGTACGAGACATTGCGGAAGAACTACCGGAACTACAGGAGGTACGCCAGATAGACGGCCCGGAACATGACAAAGGCAGGGGTGTCGAACAATCCGTTCGGACACCCCCGCCTTCCCGTTTTAACAGTCAAGACAGTACATGTCGCCGATTTTCTCGCGGACCTTGTCGGTATCCTCACCGACTTTGGGATTGATAAGCTCGGCATAAACCTGCGTGGAAAGGATGTTCTTATGCCCCAGCACCCGCTGCAGGGTCTCCAGCGGCATACCCTTGGTAAGGGTCAGGGTGGCATAGGTGTGGCGGCCGACATGCGGGCTGAGCCGGACGCTGCAGCCCGCTTTCTCACCGATACGCTTCAGGCTGTCCTCCATCGTCTTGCGGTTTCCGGCCGGGAACACCTTGTCCGGGGTGTCCTTGCCCTCCCTCACGTCCCGGTACCGTTCGATAAGTTCCACGGCTATCGGGAGCAGCTTGACCACGTAAGGCACTTTCGTCTTCACACGGTTGCCCGTCAACCAGGTACCTCCGTCGGAATCAGTATGGATGTTCTTGTAAGTCAGCTCCTTCAAATCGGCATGGGCCAGACCGCTGAAACACATGAAAACGAACATGTCCCGGAAAGCCCGCTGCCGCTTGTAACTCAGCTTGACACGGAGCAGACGCAGCAAGTCCTCCTCCGAGAGGAAAGGGCGTTTCTTGTATTCCGGACGGCACTCGAACTTCTTGAACGGATGCTTCCTGAGCCATCCGTCATCCACGGCCTTGTACATCAGCCATTTCATCGTATTGATACGCTCGAAGGCAGTGGATTTGGAAAGTCCCCGCACGGATAACATCCAGTTATAGAAGCCCTTGATGAAGTCTAAGTCCAACGATGCCAGCGGAACGTCTTCCACCCCCAACTTGTCCTTCAGATAATGAAGCAGGCATTTGCGGTCATTCACCAGCCCCGATAGGTGCTTTCCGCCTTGGTCTTGCCGATCTGCCGCCTGTAATCCTCTATCTGGCTGTCAAAAATCTCCATCAGCGAATGTACCTCGTCCCCGAAGCCGTTATAGCGGTCATAGACTCTCTTGGCTGTCAGAAGCGAGTCATGGTCTGAAAGGTACTGGTAATGTTTTCCGATCTGGGCCTTGATATTGTCTAGGTCTTGGTTCAGCCGCCGTGCCTCGTCGGATTTGCCCCTGGCGCAGTTCCCCTTGGCGTCCCAAAGGGCAAGGGGAACGTCGCGCTTGCAACTGAAACTCGCCGTCGTACCGTTGACGGTGATACGGCCCATGACAGGAACACGGCCATTTTTAATGGACTGGTTCTTGGTGTAGAACAAAACTTTGAATGTACTCCTCATAAACTCAATTTTTTACTGTTACAAAGTTACTATTTATTGAGTTATCAGAGGATATGAAAAACAACGCAAGATATTGAAAAATAGCCTGTTGAGACCTGCCTTTTCCCACCTTTCGGGAGGTAACGATTAAGTAACGATACTCTCGCCCAAGTATGCTTTTTGCAGCGTCGTTATTCAATACGAGAACAGAACATTCTCCCATTAATACATTGATTAAGAGAGCGTAATCACCTTTATGTTATACTTCTAAAATCGCCGCTTTTATTAATAGAAACCCCTTAAAAACATGCCTTATGAAAAACTTTGTAGGATTTACACTTGGGTGTTTGTTTGCATTCTTATCTTCGGGTATCACCCCGTTGATGGCGCAGGACGCGGCAGTGAACGAGCTCGTCATCACCGGTACGGTCAAGAACAAGGACAGCAGGAAGAAACTCGAAAACGTGAACGTCTCTGTTGTCGGCAACAATATCGGAACGGTGACCAATGCCGACGGCACATTCTCCTTGAAGGTAGCGGAAACGGAAGCTTTCCGTGGACTGGAAGTCTCCCATATCGGCTATCTCACTACACACCTCTCTCTGGAAGAACTTGAAAAAAAGGGCGGGCTGACCATCTGGATGATACCGGCTCCCAATCTTTTGAGCGAGATTGTGGTCTATGGCAATAATCCCCGCGTCATAGTGGAAGAGGCCATCAAGAAAATTCCAGTAAATTATTCTGGCAATGACAACATGCTGACCGCCTTCTATCGGGAAACCGTGCAGAAGCGCCGCCGCTATATCAGCGTGTCCGAGGCAGTGATGGATGTCTATAAGACGGATTATAACTCCCGCGATGTAGACCGCGACAAGGTGCAGCTGCTGAAAGGCCGCCGCCTGCTGAGCCAAAAGCAGAGTGACACGCTGGCTGTGAAAGTGGTGGGAGGCCCCAATTTGTCCCTTTATCTGGACATTGTGAAGAATGGCGATGCGCTGTTGAGCACGGACAATCTGGACTATTATGAATTCCGTATGGAGGACCCCGTCAATTTGGATAACCGCATGCAGTATGTGGTCAGCTTCCGTCCGCGGGTCAGCCTGATGTATGCCTTGTTCATCGGGAAACTGTATATAGACTACGAACGGCTTTCCTTTACACGTGCCGAGTTTGGCCTGGACATGGCAAACCGGGTGAAGGCAGTGGAGGCCATTCTGCATAAGAAGCCTGTCGGCTTGCGGTTCCGCCCGCAGGAAGTCGCCTATCTGGTGACCTACAAGCAGCAGGGGACCAAGACTTACTTGAACTATATACGGAATGTCATCCGCTTTAAATGCGACTGGAAAAAAAGACTGTTCTCCTCCAGCTACACCGCTTTCTCCGAAATGGTGGTGACCGACAGGACGGAAAGTCCTCTCTCCGGCATCTCCAACAAGAATACCTTCAAACGGAAGCAGGTATTCTACGACCTGGTGGATGAGTATTGGAACGAAGACTTCTGGAGGAACTACAATATCATAGAACCTACGGAATCCCTGGAGAATGCAGTCAGTAAATTGCGGAAACAATCCAATTGATTATCTGATAGTTTTCCTTATATTTGGAGCAACCGAGAAAAAACACCGTGTATGCTGGACGAACTGATGATACTGGCCAGAATAAAGGAGGGCGATATAAAGGCGTTCGAAGGAATCTTCCGCCGGTATTATTCCCCTCTTTGCTGGTATGCTGCGGGCATCACGGGTGATACGGCGTCTGCCGAGGAAATTGTGGAGGAGCTGTTCTACGTGCTGTGGAAGAACCGGGAGCGGTTACAAGTATTCCAGTCCGTGAAAAGCTATCTCTACCGTTCTGTGAGGAATGAAGCCGTGCAGTTTTGTGAGCATCAGGAGGTCAAGGAGCGCTATCGGGCATCTGTCCGTACGGAGTCCGGGCCGGGCTATTCGTCCGACCCCCACGCGCATTTGGAGTACGAGGAACTACGGACTCTCATCCGGCATACGCTCGACAAGCAGCCCCGGCGCCGGCAGCAGATTTTCAGGATGCACCGCATGGAGGGGAAGAAATATGCAGAGATTGCCTTGTCGCTTTCGTTGTCCGTCAAGACGGTGGAAGCGGAAATGACCAAGGTACTCCGAACCTTACGAAATGAAATTGATAATTATATCCGGACACAATGATGGAAGTAGATAAAAAGAAGACAAGGACCGACGAGGCATGGGTACGGCTTTATGCCCGCTTCGAAACGGACTGCCTGCTGCCGGCAGATGCGGAACATGCTCCGGCAATGCACCGCAGGCTTTACCTCAAGTGGGGGAGCGTTGCGGCAGCCGTGATTGCCGGAATCGTATGTTTTGCCGCATGGTGGGCCGTACCGGAACAAGGTGGGGACAGTCGTAGCTTGCTGACGGAGGAGAACCGGGAGAAGCCCACACTGGTCAAGACCCTTGAAGACGGTTCGGTGGTATATCTGGCGCAGGAAAGCACGCTGAAGTATCCCGAACATTTTGCGGAAGACAAGCGGGAAGTGAACCTGCAGGGCGAAGCCTTCTTCGATGTGGCAAAGAAACCCGAGCAGGCTTTTACGATTGAGACGGCGAGGGTGCGTGTGGAGGTACTGGGCACGGCTTTCAATGTCAGGAGCAATGAAGGGCTCCCCTTCAGCTTGTCCGTGAAGCGCGGGAAGGTGAAGGTGCTGCTGAAACAAGAGGAACAGACGGTCTTTGTAGAGGCGGGAGAAACGGTTATCTTGCAGGGGGGCAGTCTGCTCGTCAGCGAGACGGAGAATCCGGAGCTCTTTGACCGCTACACCAGCAACATCCGTTTCAAGGACGAGTGCCTGGAGGATGTGCTGCGTGCCATCAATAAGGAGTCTGCCGGCTGGCAGATAGAAGCCGCGTCGCCAACCCTGGGCAAACGGCGGCTGACGGTCGAATTTTCGAATAACTCCCCGGAGTCTGTGGCCGAGCTGATATGCTGGACGTTCGACTTGAAGTGTACACGTCAGGGCAATAGACTGATATTGTCGGAACAATGAATTCAATGAAATGCTTCATTCTCCATTTGCCACTCTTCATTTTCTTCCTGGCAGGCAGTGCAAGAGCGGACGGAGGCGATGTGCTGGAGCGCATCGTCCGGCTGCCTGGAATGAAGGGAACGGTTTATGCGCTGTTGGGGAAAGTCTCGGAGCAGTCCGGCTATCTGTTTATCTATGATAGTAAGGTCATCCATAACGACTCAGTGGTGAGGGTCAGGAAGCAGGAGTGTTCCGTGAGGCAGGCCATTCATAGGATAACCGGCAGCCGGAACCTCGAATTGAAGGTATTAGGCAACCATATATTGATAACACGGGCGGCAGAAAGGAAGAGTATGGAAGAAACGGTACCCCTGCCGCCCCGACCGGCATATTCCACCATTGCCGGAATCCTGCTGGACAAGGAGACGGGAGAGCCCGTCGTCAGTGCGTCGGTCATCGCACAAGGAACCTCACTGGGTAACATTACCAACCAGAACGGTGAATTCCGGCTCAACCTGCCCGACTCGTTGAGGCGCTGCATGCTCTCCTTCTCCCATCTGGGTTATGTGGGGCAAACGGTGGAAGCCTCTGCTTTGGAAGGACGCAGCAATGTCCTGAGCCTTGAGCCGAAAGTCATTTCCTTGCAAGAAGTGCTTATCCGCTTGGTGGAGCCTAAAAAGCTGCTTCGCGAGATGATAGAGCACCGGGATAGGAACTGCTCCACTTCTCCGGTCTATCTGACCACCTTCTACCGGGAAGGTGTACAACTGAAGAACAAGTTCCAGAGCCTGACGGAGGCCGTTTTCAAGGTCTACAAATCACCGACGATGGAACCCGGACAGAAAGACCAGGTGAAACTGCTCAAGATGAGCAAGATAGATAACCGGGAGCAGACGGACAGTGTGCTTGCCAAAATCAGCTCCGGGGTGGAGGCATGTCTGCAGTTGGACATCATGAAGAATCTTCCAGACTTCCTCTTGCTGGAATCCGGCGAGGAACTTTATACCTATACTTCGGGCGACATCGTATCGGTGGACGACCGTACTGCCAACGTCGTCTATTTTGAGCAGAAACGTGGGGTAAAGGAGCCTTTGTTCTGCGGAGAACTCTATATAGACTCGGAGAACAGCGCCTTGCTGCGTGCCCGCTTCGAAATTCATCCCCGGTATGTGAAGGCCGCCACACGGCTTTTCGTGATACGCCAGGCTCCGAAAATCAGGCTGACAACGGAGAAACTTGTCTATACCGTCTCATACAAACCCTGGAACGGTACCTATTATGTCCACCACATCCGTGGCGACCTTTACTTCATAATGAAGAGAAAACGCATGCTCTTCAGTAATCCCACTCTGTATACCTGGTTCGAGATGGTGACCTGCCGGATTGACGGGGAGAACGTGACGCGCTTCCCGCGTGCGGAACGGTTGCCGGTGCATACCGTCTTCTCTGAAACCGACTTCAAGTATGACGCCGATTTCTGGGGCGACTTCAATGTGATTCCGCTGGAAGAGGAGCTTGGAAAGATTATCGAGAAGGTCTCCCTGAAGATAGAGCAGACGGAAGCTCCGTAAACATGGCCCTCAATCGTTTGCGGTGGGTAGGTTGTATATTCCACACTAAAATTATCTCTATTTTGTTTTTTTATTGTAATTTTGTCCCCGGTATTAGTTTAAATTTAAAGATTGTAACTATGAGATTACCTGAGGACCCGGTGATGCTGTACAGCTTCATCAACATGAAACTGCGTGATTTCTATCCTTCGCTGGACGCGCTCTGCAGGATATGAACGTAGAGAAAGAGGACATTGTACGAAAATTGAAGCTCGTGGGATTTGAGTATAATCCTGCAAAGAACAGATTTTGGTAAATAATGTTTCTGTATAAAACAACTCCCGTTGCTTGTTGTTGTAAAGCGCAAGTTAACGGGAGTTGTTTTGTTATGAAACTATGGGATAAGGCAGAACGTCTTTGGACGAGGGTCAAGAACTGGAAAACAGTACGCGGCTGGCACATCTGGAAGTTGAAGCTGGTGGATGCCCGGCTGTATTTCGTCAGCATGTTCGTCGGTTTGCTGACGGGACTGGTCGCTGTGCCCTATCACTATCTTCTCTATTATCTGTTCCACCTCCGCAGTGGTTTCTTCGCTTCGCATCCGGCCTGGTACTGGCACATTCCACTCTTTCTGTTTTCTTGGGGCATTCTCGTCTTCGTCATGTGGCTCGTGGGGAAAATGCCGCTTATCGGCGGGGGAGGTATTCCGCAGACACGCGGCGTGATTAACGGGCGCATCACTTACCGGCATCCTTTCATCGAGATGGTATCCAAGTTCGTAGGGGGCATTTTGTCCTTCTCGGCGGGGCTGTCTTTGGGGCGCGAAGGGCCTTCCGTGCAGATAGGCTCCTATGTGGGTAGCCTGGTATCCCGCTGGACCCATATCCTGAAAGGCGAACAGAAACAGTTGCTGGCAGCGGGGCGGGAGCGGGGCTCGCTGCGGCTTTTGCAGCGCCACTGGCTTCCTCGCTCATTGTAATAGAATCCATTGAACGCTTCGATGCCCCTAAGACGGCCATCACTACCTTGCTGGCGGGTGTTGTGGCAGGAGCCGTGGCAAGCATGGTCTTTCCCGTGAATCCTTACCATCTGATAGAGGTAACGGAACCGGTTTTCGCCTTCTTTGTCCAGGTGAAGTATTTCTTGATATTGGCGGTGATTGTCTCCGTATGCGGGAAGTTCTACTCCTCCACCATGAATGCTTTCAGGCATGTGTATGCCAAAGTCAATTCTCCGGCGTATGTCAAGATGTTATATCTGGTGCTGGTGGCCTACATCATTTCGCTGATGCAGGTCAATCTGACTGGAGGCGGGGAGCAGTTTCTGCTGGCCCAGGCGCAGAACGGCAGTACGCAGATTATGTGGGTGACGGCTGTCATGTTGCTGCATTTTGTCTTTTCAGTTTTCTCTGTCTCTTCCGGATTGCCGGGCGGCAGTTTCATTCCGACGCTGGTTACGGGAGGGTTGTTGGGACAGATTGTCGGTCTGGTAGGAGTGAGGTACGGTGTCATCGGGCAAGAGAATGTCAGTTATATCATGCTTGTTTCCATGTCGGCTTTTCTGGTGGCCGTGGTCCGTACACCGCTCACGGCCATTGTGCTGATTACGGAGATTACCGGACATTTCGAAGTCTTTTATCCTTCGGTGGTTGTTGGCGGGTTGACCTACTATTTTACGGAACTTCTGCAAATGAAGCCTTCCAACGTCTCCCTCTATGAAGATATGATTCATGCTCCCGATTTTAAAGAAGAGAAACGCTATACGCTTTCGGTGGAGATTATGACGGATTCTTATCTGGACGGGAAACTGGTGGACGAACTGTCCCTGCCGGAACGTTGCGCCATCATCAATGTACATCGGGATGGAAAAATCTGGTCCCCACGGGAACTCGTTTGATTCCGGGGGACCAGGTACAGATTGAGATGGACTCGCAGGACATAGAGAAACTCTATGAACCGCTTGTCAGTATGGCGAATATCTATTAAGCCAGATTGCCTATCTCGTCCAGATTCTTCTGGATGTCGGCATCCGTCAGCTCGTAATTCACTAAATCGCCGGACAAATACTTGTCGTAGGATGCCATGTCGATAAGTCCGTGACCGGAAAGGTTGAACAGAATCACCTTCTCTTCACCCGTTTCCTTGCATTTGTTTGCTTCGCGGATGGTGGCGGCAATGGCATGGCAGGACTCGGGGGCGGGGATGATGCCCTCTGCTTGCGCAAACAGACAACCGGCGTCGAATGATTCGAGCTGCTTGATGTCCACCGCTTCCATATAACCGTCTTTCAGCAGTTGTGATACGATGACACCTGCACCGTGATAGCGTAGGCCGCCGGCATGGATATTGGCAGGGGCAAAGTTGTGTCCCAGTGTAAACATGGGCAGCAACGGAGTGTATCCGGCCTCGTCTCCGAAGTCGTATTGGAATTTGCCGCGTGTCAGCTTCGGACATGAAGCAGGTTCGGCGGCGACAAAGCGTGTTTTCTTTCCTTCGAGGATGTTGTGGCGCATGAAGGGGAAGGCGATACCGCCAAAGTTGGAACCTCCTCCGAAGCAGGCGATGACGGTGTCGGGATATTCACCCGCCATTTCCATCTGCTTTTCGGCTTCCAGTCCGATGACGGTCTGGTGCAGGGCACGTGGCTCAATACGGAGCCGAGGGTATATTTGCAGTTGGGAGTGGTCTGTGCCAGCTCTATAGCTTCGGAAATGGCTGTTCCCAGCGAGCCCTGATAGTTGGGATGGGCGGTCAGTATATCTTTTCCGGCGCGGGTAGACATGGAGGGAGACGGGGTAACCTGCGCACCGAATGTCTGCATGATGCTGCGGCGGTAGGGCTTTTGCTCGTAACTGATTTTTACCTGATAGACAGCGGCTTCCAGTCCGAAGAGGCGGGCGCATATGCCAGGGAAGCTCCCCATTGTCCGGCACCGGTTTCGGTGGTCACGTTAGTCACTCCCTCCTGCTTGCAATAGTATGCCTGCGGGATGGCGGAGTTCAGCTTGTGCGAGCCCATCGGGCTGACGCTCTCGTTCTTGAAGTAGATATGTGCCGGTGTGCCGAGCGCTTTCTCCAATCCATAAGCGCGCACCAGCGGAGTGCTGCGGTAGTATTTGTACATTTCGCGGACCTCTTCGGGGATTTCAATCCACGTGTCGGTCTGATTCAGTTCCTGGCGGCAGAGTTCCTCGGCAAAGATCGGATACAAGTCTTCTGCTTTCAGCGGTTGCTTGGTGCCGGGGTGAAGCGGTGGCATGGGCTTGTTCACCATATCGGCTTGTATGTTATACCAGTACTGTGGGATTTCCTCTTCCGGGAGAATGAATCTTTTCTTTTTGTTGCTCATAGTGGTTAAAATTATTAATAATTCAATGCCCAAATGTAGCTATTATTTTTGAACTAATTTCTTTTTCCTTTTGTTTTTTGTATATCAAGGTATATTTGTCTAAGTTTGCCGCGTTTCATTAATCGATGCATTTATGAAGATTTATCATAAATTCCTTTTGTATCAAAATAAATGGATTCACCCTTACGTACGGATGACAGTGGGAGTAATGACTTCCATCACTTATTTGGCCTCCATCCTGCTGATTGTCGGCGTGGTCTATGAGCATGGCTTTACGATTTCAGAGGTCGAGGCGCATCAGCTCCAACGCTTGTACCATGGGGTGTGGATTGTTTTTCTGGTAGATGTCACCCTTCGTATTTTGCTGGAATACAAGGATACCCGGCGCACCTTCAGTAAGCTCACCTGGATACTGACCATTCTGCTCTATCTGACCCTTATCCCGGTCATTTTCCATCGTCCGGAGGAGGAGGGCGCCATCTTGCAGTTCTGGGAATTTCTGCATGGCAAGGCCTATCATCTTGTCCTGCTGCTGGTGTTTTCCTTTTTCAGCCTTTCCAACGGGCTGGTACGGTTGTTGGGGCGGCGTACGAACTTCGCTTATTCTGGCTGCAAGTTTCCTGATAATCATAATGATAGGCACGGGGCTGTTGATGTTGCCGCGCTGCACGATGAACGGCATATCGTGGGTCGACTCGCTGTTCATATCCACCAGTGCGGTGTGCGTCACGGGGCTGACGTCTGTCGATGTGGCGTCCACTTTTACCCCGACCGGTTTTGTGGTAATCATTCTGCTGATTCAGATAGGCGGTCTGGGAGTGATGACACTGACGAGCTTCTTTGCCATGTTCTTCATGGGTAATACCTCGTTGTACAATCAGTTGGTGGTGCGCGACATGGTGAGTTCCAATTCCTTGAATTCCTTGCTCTCCACCCTGGTCTATATTCTGGCCTTTACGCTGGTGATTGAAGGAATAGGGATGCTTGCTATCTGGGGAGACATCCACGGGACGATGGGGATGGACCTTCAAGAAGAGCTGGCCTTTTCCGCTTTTCATGCCATTTCCGCTTTCTGCAATGCGGGATTCTCCACGTTGCCCGGAAATCTGGGTAATCCGTTGGTGATGACGGGGCACAACCCGTTCTTCATCTATATATCTCTGCTGATTATTCTGGGGGGGATCGGTTTCCCCATACTGGTGAATTTCAAGGATATTATTCTTTACCATCTGCGTCGTCTGTGGCACTTTCTGCGTACGTGGCATTGGGACGGCAAGCGTTTTTACCATCTGTACAACCTGAATACAAAGATTGTACTGATAGTCACCTTCCTGCTGCTGGTACTGGGCACGGTGGGCATTGCTGTCTTTGAGTGGAATGCCGCCTTCGCCGGCATGTCGGTGGCCGACAAGTGGACGCAGGCGTTTTTCAATGCCACGTGTCCCCGTACGGCAGGCTTTACCAGTGTGGACTTGGCAGGCTTGGGGGTACAGACATTGCTTATATATCTGTTTCTGATGTGGGTGGGAGGCGGTTCACAGTCTACGGCAGGCGGTATCAAGGTAAATGCCTTTGCGGTAGTGGTGCTGAATCTGGTGGCTGTGTTGCGCGGCACGGAACGTAGAGGTGTTTGGCCGTGAGCTGTCACATGATTCCATCCGTCGTTCCAATGCCACGGTGGTGATGTCGTTCGGCGTCTTGTTGCTGTTTGTTTTCATCATCAGTATGCTGGAGCCGGGTACGTCGCTTTTGGCCATTACCTTCGAGTGTGTGTCGGCATTGAGCACGGTGGGGTCCAGTTTGAACCTTACCCCACGGTTGGGAGACGACAGCAAGCTGTTGGTGGCACTGCTGATGTTTGTGGGGCGTGTGGGACTAATTACGCTGATGCTTGGCATCATCAAGCAGAAGAAGCATACGAAGTATCAGTATCCGAGTGGTCAGATTATAATCAATTAAATAAGATGAAGTATATTATTATCGGTTTAGGGAATTATGGTCACGTGCTGGCAGAAGAGCTTTCTGCACTGGGGCACGAAGTGATAGGTGCGGACGTGAGCGTCGGCCGGGTGGATAGTCTGAAGGAAAAGATTGCCACAGCCTTTGTCATCGACGCTACGGACGAGCAGGCCTTGTCCGTGTTGCCGCTGAACAGTGTGGATGTGGTGATTGTTGCCATCGGCGAGAATTTCGGTGCATCCATCCGTGTAGTGGCTTTGCTGAAGCAGAAGAAGGTGCAGCATATCTATGCCCGCGCCATTGACGCTGTCCACCGTTCCGTGCTCGAGGCTTTTGAGCTGGAACGCATTCTTACTCCCGAGGAGGATGCCGCACGCGGACTGGTACAGTTGCTGGAATTCGGTGCCGATATGGAGACCTTCCGCGTGGCACCGGATTATTATGTAGTCAAGTTCACCGTTCCGGACAAGTTCATTGGCTATTATGCCAATGAATTGAATCTCGATAAGGAGTTTGGCCTGAAGATGCTCGCCTTGAAACGTGCCGAGACTTTGAAGAATTGCCTGGCGTCTCGTATGTGGAACACAATGTACTGAACGAACTGCCGGAAAATGACCAGATACAAGCCGGCGACCAGTTAGTGTGCTACGGACGGTATAAGGATTTCCAGAAGTTCTGGAAAGCACTATGATAATTGGTAGTTGGAAATGTGTCAAAAGTGGTATTCACCCCCCATTTTCAACTAATCAAAGTCTTTCTCCCGACACCGATAATGGAAATAATCAGTCAGGAAGTGTGCATTCTTGCGTATGAACTCTTGCCCGTATTCTTTTCTTTGCAAACTGTTCAGATAAGCATCCGGAAGCATGCCTTCGTCTTGCAGGATGCAACTCAATTGGTAGGGGATAATGTCTGGGTTGACGATGAACATAATGGCGTTTTTCTCTGCTTCCTCCTTATTATAATTGGGGTTGTCCGGAGATTTGATGCATTCGCACAGCTTGAATTGGATATGTAGGCCGGTGTGCGGGTTGGCCATCAGCATGGCTCCGGTTTCTGTATGTATGCGTGGTATGTCCAGGTCTTCTTTCAAGCCGTATCCCATCTTGTTCAGCAGAAAATCAGAGATTTCCTCTTGCGATTGGCAGAATACAAAAGATTTCCCGCCGGATGCTTTTATGAAATCATGGAATGTAGCCTTTTCATTCGTCTTTTCTTTCTGTTTCGTCAAGTCGTCCACATATTCTGCCATTTTCTGGTCGTACTTGTTTTCGAGAAGCATGCCGCACTGCACCATGCGTTGCCAAAATAAATCAGTTCGCAGATAAGGGTGCTTTTCCCTGCCTCTCGGCTACGGATGGCCGAAAGGTTCAAGGACTTCTTGGTTATCTTGAATTCGCCTTCGTCCTCACTGCACAAATCTTTGACGTACAGAAATTCATCGTCTTCTTTCTCCAGCAGATAGCAACTGTTTTCCCGTGCCTTCACTTTGCCCCAAAGCTGATGTTCGGGATGGGCTTTTCCGATGAGAGCCAGCCATTCCGGTGAGGTCAGCGACAGCAGGTTGCGGCGGCCTTTGAACGTCAGTGAGGTGCGTGTGGCATATATGAGGGTCTCTGCCATTTCGGGAGTAATCTTTTCATCATCCTGCAACCGTTCAGCTTCGTCCCGGCATTGGGCGACATTTTCGATGTTGAAGTAGCATTGGTAGTGAAACCAATCCAGTATCTCCCGGTAGCGGAAGAAGTCTTCTTCTCCCATGGCAGAGTGGTATAGAAATTCCTGCATCCTTTCATTTTCGGGAGCGGTTTCGTATTCCTCTGCAAGCAGTCCGTATATCTCTTGTGCAGTCTGCTCTATTCCGGGATTCTCGGGGTTGATGGCGCTTATTCCCCGGCACAGATATTGTATATGGTGCCAAAGCAGAAAGCGTATGTCCTCCAGATTGATTTCATCCGGAAAATAATCGCCTTTGATGGGGTAGAAGGGCAGATAGGCTCCGTATCGCTTCCGGCACTCGGCAGTGAATGCCTGCCAGATGCCGGTCTGGGAGATGACGTCCTCAAACCATGCGGCGAGGCAGAGGCTTGTATAGCGTATGTTTTCCTCTTCTTCGAAGGCGTCGGCTATCGTTGAAGAGTAAGTCTTTTGTGGATTTCGTTTGCAATGCCGACGTAGTACTGGTCAACGCTGTTTGTCTGCTTGTACGGATGCAGTTCCAACCATTTTTGGGGATATATTTTCTTCATGACTCTAAAGTGAGTTTGGTGTGTATTTTTTATATGTTTCATTTCCAGCGTAAAGATATGTTTTTTATGGGAATTTTCTTGTTTTTCCTCCTTTCGATTAGTATATTTGTATGCTACTATTAAATCGTTCCATCGTGTGGAAAAATCGTTCCACCATGGTGGAACGATTTTTCTTCCGTGGTGGAATGATATTTTCTCCATGGTAGAATGATTAAAGAATAGCATTTCTTCTCCTTAATGCCGTGGAAGAAGAAATGACGGAATTGCAGGACCATTTAAAAACAGAATATATATGAGTGCGTATTACGACCTTTTCGAGAAACCCGACGTCCGCCAGACCGGCGAGCAACAATCCCTTTATGCCCGCTTTGTCCCCAAGGGCACCATCGACCGCAAGGAATTTATCGAGCGTGTACATCTTTTCACCGGTCTCAGCCGCAGCCTGCTGGAAGGAGCGATGGCAGGCTTTATGGATGAGTTGCGCGACTGCCTTGCCAATGGCTGGACGGTGGAGCTGGGCGAACTGGGTTACTTCACCCCCTCTTTGAGTTGTACCCGCCAGGCGACGGACAAGAAAGAGCTTCGTGCTGCTCCATCGCTTTGCGCGGTTGAATTTCCGTCTGGGCAGGGAGTTCTATAAGGATTTGAAAGGTAAGATGCAGTTGGAGCGTTGTCCGCAATCGGCATCGGCGCCTGCTTCGTCTGCCGATGAGGCGTTGGGCGTGGAGCAGCGCTGGCAGTTGCTGGATGAGTATTTGCAGCAGTATCCCTGCATCAATCGCTCTCAGTATGCACGGCTGGCAGGACGTAGTTATAAGCAGGCGGTTGTCGATTTGAATAGGTTTATAGAAGAAGGGGTGCTGATGAGGCATGGGATGGGGCCGAGTGTGGTGTATGCAAGGAAAAAGTGAGCAAGATTTGGCTATTTGCAATTCAGAAACGTATCTTTACACTATTATAGATTGTGTTATGGACAAGATGACTCCCGAGCAACGGCATCACTGCATGAGCAGCATCCGCAGCAAGAACACGAAACCGGAGATGGTGGTTCGCCGTTATCTCTTTTCCCGTGGTTTCCGTTTCCGTGTCAATGTGAAGCGGTTGCCTGGCACGCCCGACATTGTACTCCGCAAGTATCGTACGGTGATATTCGTGAACGGATGTTTCTGGCATGGGCACGAGGGATGCAAATACTTTGTACTTCCCAAAAGTAATGTGGAATTTTGGAAGGACAAGATTGAACGGAATCGGCGCAGGGACTTGAAGGAACGGATTCAGTTGCGTTGCATGGGGTGGCATGTGATGCAGGTGTGGGAATGCCAGTTGAAACCCAAGGAGCGAGAGATGACACTGAAAGGGATTGAATGGGCACTGAATAGGATATTGCTGGAAAATTACGGAATGCGTAAGAAAGGTGAAATGAAACCTTATCGGGAATATGAAGAGGGAAATGGTAGGATGATAGCAGCCGATGGGATGGAGGATTACGGAAAGTGAGAAATTGCGTGGATAGAATAATGTATTATTTCCTTAAATAAGAAGTGGACCGCAAGTAAGGTTGCTTGCTTTTTATTATCTTTGCCCATTAAACGGAGAAAGAATATTTTTTATAATATTCTCATAAAAAGTGGAAAGATCATAAAAATGAAACATTCTAAGTTTATAGATTTATTTGCAGGATGTGGCGGATTAAGTTTAGGTTTAGAAAATGCAGGTTTTGAAGTCGTGTTTTTCAATGAGATAGTACCTACTTTTGCTGCTACTTATCTGGCTAATCATCAATTGGAGGCAGGTAATTATTATATTGGGGATATTAACGGGTTGAATGCCAACATTGAAACCTATAGAGATATAATACTTAATCCGGAGAAGCTATCACTCTTGTTTGTGGAGGACCTCCGTGTCAAGGATTTTCAATGGCGAACAGGCAGCGGATTATTGATGATCCAAGAAATCAATTATATAAGGCATATTTGCAATTTTTGTCATATACGCGTCCGCAGTTTTTCATAATGGAGAACGTGAAAGGAATGGCGAGTAAGATAGATGAAATTAAAGATAATTTTATAGAGTATTTAGGTGATGAATACTTGTTTGATTATCGTTTGCTTAATGCAAAAGATTTTGGAGTTCCTCAAAATCGTGAACGTTTCATTATGATAGGAAACCGTATAGGTATTAAGCCAGGCATGATTTTTAATCAGATAGATTGTTTTAGGCGTGAGCATTTGTGCTTCGTGATGCTCTGGAAGGGTTGCCATGCCTACAATCTCGCAAAATGAAAAACCAAGGAGAATTAGAATCGGAAGAGTCTGGATACACAGAACGAAATTTCGAATACCCTGACACTTCCTTTTATCATTTTATTAATGGGGACAGGGTCGTAAAAAAACTCTATAACCATAAGAATAGATATAATAATCCGCGTGATATTGAAATTTATCGCAGGCTTCCACAAGGTGCTAATTCATTGCACGAGTCGATAAGGGACATTATGCCTTACAGTAATAGAAACCATATGTTTAAAGATAAATATTTTAAATTGGATGAGACACAGGTTTGCAAAACAATAACGTCGCATATGAAATATGATTGTAATATGTATATCCACCCAAGAGAAGCAAGAGGACTCAGTCCACGGGAGGCTGCCAGAATTCAGACTTTTCCGGATGATTTTGTTTTCTGTGGAGCACAGAATTCGTGGTATGCACAAATAGGAAATGCTGTACCTGTCAAATTAGCAGAAGCTATTGGACGGGGAATAATGAAGTTTGTGAAATGATTATACGTCGTACACTGCAACATATAGAACTTTTTGCCGGCATTGGCGGATTCCGTACTGCTATGGATATTCTTGGCAGGGATAAGATTGCACGATTTAAGCATGTGGGATATTCTGA
>ENA-OQCP01000547-OQCP01000547.1-human-gut-metagenome-genome-assembly--contig:-NODE-547-length-16560-cov-2.999270_pt1 | contig 16560 bp, 22 predicted proteins | sample MGYA00242760_ERZ504583 | MGnify/ENA primary metagenome ERZ504583 (study PRJEB26092, sample SAMD00036308) | human gut metagenome | host: Homo sapiens | study: EMG produced TPA metagenomics assembly of...
CGCACCGCTGGAATACAGAAGAAACTTTGGAGAACGATAAAAAACAGCAGTAAACAGGTCAGAATAGTGAAAGAAAAAGGTCAGACCAGGGGATATTTTTTCGGATCAGATGTGGTAAAATTTCAATTGGAAAAGTAGCTTTATAAGGAAGCTGGATATCCGATTACGAGAGCGGAACTTCAGGTGACTGCAAAGAGCGTATTAAATACGATTCTCAGGTTGGCATATTAAAGAATCTATCAATAATAGGAGCCATGACTATGGATATACAAATAATTAAGCGGGAAATGGAACGTGTCCCCTGGCAGCATCTCCCACTCCATAGACTCTCTGAGAAAACCCAGAGAGCACTCCACACAAATGCAGCAATATATCAGAGGAGGAAGAAATGACTGAGCAGAAATTAAAAGAGCTTCTGGCCGACATGACGCTGGAAGAAAAAGTGAACCAGATGAGCCAGGTGTGGGTGCCTTCTTCAATAAAGATATGGACATCACAGCCATGGGACCGATGGCGGATAAAGGCTTTACGCCGGAAAATGTAGCGCTTTCCGGTTCCATCCTGGGCAGCATGGGCGCAGAAACGTTAAAGAAAATCCAGAAGGATTTTGTGGAGCAGCACCCGCATCACATCCCGATGCTGTTCATGCTGGATGTCATCAACGGCTTCAAGACCATTTTCCCGATTCCGCTGGGACAGGGCGCAACGTTTGAACCGGAGCTGTCCGAAAAGTGTGCGGCAGTTGCTGCAAAAGAGGCAGCCGTTTCCGGCCTTCACGTAACCTTCGCACCGATGACCGACCTGGTCCGCGATGCAAGATGGGGCCGTGTCATGGAGTCTACCGGTGAGGATCCGTATCTGAACGGTCTGTTCTGTGCCGGAATGGTGCGCGGATTCCAGGGAGACGATCTGAAGGAGCCGTACAAGATTGCTTCCTGTGTGAAGCATTTCGCAGGCTATGGTGCTCCGACAGCAGGAAGAGACTACAATACGGTAGAGCTTTCCGAGCATACCTTCCGTGACTTCTATCTGCTGTCCTACAAAGCCGGCATCGATGCAGGAGCAGCGATGGTAATGACTTCCTTCAACACGGTAAACGGTGTTCCGGCAACCGGAAACAAGAAACTGATGCGCGGCATCCTGCGTGACGAAATGGGATTTGACGGTGTTCTGATTTCCGACTGGGCGGCAATCGAGGAGATTATTTACCACGGCTACTGCGCAGATCGCGAGGAGGCAGCTGTACGCTCAGCTGAGGCAGGCGTTGACATTGATATGATGACCGGCATTTACTGCGAAAACCTGTGCCGTCTTGTAAGAGAGGGTAAGATTTCCGAGGATCTGATCGACGAGTCCTGCATGCGTATTCTGGAACTGAAAAACAAACTGGGACTGTTTGAAAATCCGTATAAAGACGCAGACGAGACGAAAGAAAAAGAGGTCATTCTCTGCAAAGAGCACCGCGATCTGGCAAGAGAAGCCGCAAGAAAATCGTTTGTACTGCTGAAAAACGAAGAGAAAATCCTGCCGCTTGGCAAGGAGAAAAAAATTGCCTGGGTCGGACCGTATGTCCACAGCAGAAACCTGATGGGCGCCTGGTCCTTTATCGGAGATGCAAAGGATGTGACAAATCTGGAAGAGGCCGTAAAAGCGCAGGCAGATACGACAAACATGAGCTTCCATGCAGGTTCCCCGATGCTCGGCTCCGACATCCGTCTGGAGGGCTTCGGTGAAGCGATGGAGCAGTCCCATACACCGGAGGAAGAGGAGGCAATGCTTCTTGAGGCTGTAAACGCAGCAAAGGAGGCCGAGGTTGTCGTTCTTGCGATCGGTGAGGACCGTCTGCAGTCCGGCGAGGCAACCAGCAACGCGAACATCCGCATCCCGGAAATCCAGCAGAGACTGCTTGAGCGCGTTTCAAAAGTCAATGAAAACGTTGTCGTTGTCCTCTTCAACGGCCGTCCGCTCGACCTGCGCGATGTCGTATCGAAAGCAAAAGCCGTTCTTGAAGTATGGATGCCGGGTACCGAGGGTGCCAATGCAATCGCAGATGTTGTTTTTGGTGCATACGCTCCAAGCGGCAAGCTGACCATGAGCTTCCCGTACTCTGTAGGCCAGGTGCCGGTTCACTACAACGAGTATTCCACCGGAAGACCGCATGTGCCGGGCAAGGACAAAGACCGTTTCCGTTCCAAATACCTCGACATCCCGAACGCACCACTGTTCCCGTTCGGATATGGCCTTGGCTACACCAGCTTTGCAATTTCAGATGTGAAACTGGACAAGGCAGAGCTTGGCATGGAAGATGAGATTAAAGCTCCGTAACCGTGAAAAACACCGGCGATACAAAGGGAACCGAGACCGTACAGCTTTACATCCACGACGTAGCCGCATCCGTGGTACGCCCGGTGAAAGAGCTGAAAGATTTCTGCAAGGTAACCTTCAGCCGGGAGAAGAAACCGAAGTCATCTTCAAAATCACAGAAGAAGAGCTTCGCTTCCTGACAGAAAATGAGCGTGTAGAAAGTGAAAACGGTGCTTTCGAAGTCTTCATCGGAAGCGACAGCACGACAGAGAATAAGGCAGAATTTGTGCTGAAAAAATAAGAAGCAATACTGGGATGTAGCGTAAGCGGAATCAAGATGGGGGTCTGAATCGCTACGGAAAGATAAAAGAAAAGCCAGCCACAAAAAGCGAAAAGAATTTTGCTTTTGCGGCTGGCTTTTTTCTGCCGGTACCGTATTGACCCTTCTGTTAAAACAAAGTAAAATAGAAATTGGTATTGGGACGAAAGAGAGGAAAAGAAATGGGGTACTTAGGAAACAAGTTAAAGGGGAAATACCACAAAGACACATTCCAGACCGCCGTCAACATGGCGTGGCCGGCGATCGTGGAGTCGTTTTTCATTGCATTTGCGGGTCTTGTAGATTCGCTGATGGTAAGCTCGCTTGGCTCCTACGCAGTTGCCGCGGTCGGTCTGACGACACAGCCGAAGCTGCTTGGCCTGGCGTTTTTCTTTGCGCTGAATGTGTCGATTTCGGCTCTCGTTGCGCGGCGGCGCGGAGAGCAGAGGCAGGGTGCGGCGAATGAGACTCTGGTAACTGCGCTTGTATTTATTATCCTTGCGGCAGCTGCATTCAGTGTTGGATTTGTGGCGTTTGCAAGTCCGATTATCCATCTGTGCGGTTCAACGGCGGAGACTCATAATGGCGCAGTAACATATTTCCGTATCATCATGGGCGGTATGATTTTTAACTGTATCCAGATGGGGATCAACTCGGCACAGCGCGGTGCGGGCAATACAAAAATCACGATGCGCACAAATGTAACATCAAATATGATTAATATTATCCTGAATTATCTTCTGATCAACGGCCATTTCGGTTCCCGGCACTCGGCATTCAGGGTGCGGCACTGGCAACCGTCACAGGAACGGTTGTCGGATGTGTGATGAGCATCCTTTCCATCACAAAGCAAGACGGATTCCTGAACCTTGGCTATATTCTGAAGAACAAAATTAAACCGACGCTTGCAGCGTTCATCAGCCTGGTCAGGGTCGGGTACAGTGTGTTTTTCGAGCAGGTTTTCATGCGGATCGGCTTTATGATGACGGCGATCATGGCGGCCAAGCAGGGAACCGATGCGATGGCGGCACACCAGGTCGGCATGAATATTATGTCGCTTTCGTTTGCGTTCGGTGACGGCCTCCAGTCCGCAGCGGTTGCACTGATCAGCCGGAGCTTGGCGCAAAAAAGCCGGATCTTGCGAAGGAGTACGGCAGAGCGTGCCGTCTGATCGGCGCGGGCATCGCAGTATGCCTCGTTGCCATTTATCTTTTCGGCGGAAGATGGCTGTACAGCCTGTTTTTCGAAGAACAGCATATCATTGAAATCGGTGTCAGCATCATCCATGTCATTATCTTCGTCGTCATTTTCCAGATCTGTCAGGTTATTTACATGGGATGCCTGCGCGGTGCGGGAGATACACTTTATACGGCAGTTGCATCTATGATCAGCGTTACATTTATTCGTACGATCGTTTCGTATCTCGGCGGTTACACGCTGGGGCTTGGCATCGTCGGAATCTGGTTCGGCGTGCTGGCGGATCAGATGTCACGGTTTATCTTTGCGACGATCCGATTCAAACAGGGAAAATGGGTGAAAATTAAGATTTAATCGAATCAAGCAGCGAAGCGGATTGCGAATATCCGCTTGACGTAACGATTCAGAGCCATGCGAAATGGTACTCTGAATCATTACCAATATAAAACTAAAACAGGAGGAAGCAAAACGATGTACAAATTTGACAGAGAAGCCTATGACAGGCGGATGGAGTGGTACCGCGACGCCCGTTTCGGCATGTTTATCCACTGGGGGCTTTATGCCATCCCGGCGCGCGGAGAATGGGTGCGGAGTACCGAGCAGATTCCGAAAGAAGATTACATGAAATATTTTGAGGAGTTCAATCCTGTTGATTTCGAACCGCGGAAATGGGCCAAGGCGGCGAAAGAGGCCGGTATGAAATACGTGGTTCTGACTGCCAAGCATCACGACGGTTTCTGCCTCTTCGACAGCCAGTATACCGATTTCAAATCCACCAACACGAAATGCGGCCGCGACCTCGTTGCAGAGTACGTTGATGCCGTCCGTGCAGAAGGACTGAAGGTCGGTTTGTATTTCTCTCTGCTCGACTGGTTCCACGACGATTTTCCGCACTATGGCGACCGGAATCACCCGATGCGGAACAACCCGGCATATAAAAACGATGACCGCGATTTCGACCGCTACCTGACCTACATGCACAATCAGGTACGCGAGATCTGCACAAACTACGGAAAGCTGGATGTGCTGTGGTTTGACTTCTCTTACGATACGCTGCGCGGCGAAGCATGGAAAGCGACGGAGCTGATCAAGATGGTGCGGAAGCTCCAGCCGGATGTGATTATCGACAACCGTCTTGAGGTGAGCGGAGAGGGCTACGGCTCTCTGGCGGCCGGAAATCCGACCCCGTACCACGCGACTTTGTGAGCCCGGAGCAGATGATTCCGCCGAATGGCATCCAGGATGTGAATGGAAACGATATCGCCTGGGAATCCTGCGTTACGATGAACAATCACTGGGGCTATTGTGCCAATGACCACTTCTTCAAACCGGCACCGATGCTGATCAAAAAGCTGGTCGAGTGCGTATCGAAGGGTGGAAACCTGCTTTTGAACGTCGGCCCGGACGCCAGGGGAAATATCCCGGAGGAGTCGATCGAACGGCTGGCTGAGATTGGAAAGTGGATGAAGAAAAACGGAGAGAGCATTTACGGCTGCGGAAAAGCCGGTATTGAGAAACCGGACTTTGGCCGTGTGACGCGCCGCGGAAACCATCTGTATTTTCATGTCTATGAAAATACCGTTGGGCCGCTGCCGCTGCCCGGCGTGAAAAAAGAAGAAATCCAGGCGATCCGCTACGTCGCAACCGGCGCGGAAATCCCGGTTTCCACAAGCTGGGTACACAGCGATTATCCGACCATGGCATTCGCCGATCTCGGCGAAGACCCGGTATTGCCGGATGGAGTCGATACAGTCATCGATGTGATTCTGAAAAAGTAGAGGGTAAAATCGGATTTGATTCTGGAGCGTGTCTGAAAAAGCATTTCCGCAATCTGCCGGCTTCACTTTGCGGTATCTTTTTTTTTCAGACACGCTCTAAAAGTCTTACAAGTTCTTACAAAATTCTGTATTTTTCGTTCCGCTGATTGACAGTTCTGGCAGAAGAATGCATACTGAAAAAAACACAAGATCACAGCCCGTGCTTCGAAATTTAACTGAATCAAGCAAGTAGCGAAGCGGATTGCGAAGATCCGCCTGACTCCTTTTCCTGCGCAGGGAAGGATAAGAGCTTTCGGAGTGAGAAAAGGGCAGTCTGTTTTTAGAAACGAAGCAAGAGAATGATAGCTTTGCTTTACAAAGAAAAAAGAGGGGGAATAAAACATGATTCGTCTGAACCACGTCAGTAAGATTTACGGAGACGGAAGCAAAAAAGCCGTCGACGATCTTTCCTGGGATATCGAAGATGGAAAGATCACCGGCTTCATCGGTCCTAACGGGGCCGGAAAAACGACAACGTTAAAAATGATCACCGGTATCTTAGCGCCGTCCGAAGGAACGATTGAAATCAATGGAAAAGATATTCAGAAGGATCCGCTCGAAGCCAAGCGCCAGTTCGGCTTTGTGCCGATGACCCGGATGCGTTTCTTCGCGTCAGGGGAATTGAATACCTGAATTTCATGGCAGATATCTACGGTGTCGGAACGGAAGAACGTCAGCGTTTTATCGAAGAAACCGCAAAACGCTTTGAGATGGAAGAGAACCTTTCGAGCCGTATCATGAGCTACTCGCATGGCATGCGTCAGAAAATCATGGTGATGGGCGCACTGATCCACAAGCCGCCGGTCTGGATTCTCGATGAGCCGCTGACCGGCCTTGACCCGCGCTCCGCGCACGAGCTCAAACAGATGATGCGTGAACACGCCGATGCCGGAAACGCCGTGCTGTTTTCCACCCATGTGCTGGAAGTAGCGGAAAAACTCTGCGACCGCATCGCCATCATCCATCACGGCCGCCAGGTATACCTGGGTACCCTGGAAGAATTAAAAGCGGCTATCCGGATCAGACACTTGAAAATATCTTTCTGGAGATCACCGAACATGCGTAACTTATGGATTCTCACCCGTTTCCTTCTGAAAAGCGGACCAGGAAAAAGCAATCAGAAGAGCGGAAAAAAGAAAGCATTTTCGGACGGAGGACGTATCGTTGTATACCTTCTGCTTGGTGTCTGCCTCCTTCCCGTGTCGGTCTTACTGTTTCTTCTGGGATATTCCGGCTATACCTTCCTGCAGCCGCTCGGGCTGGAAACCCTGCTGATCGAGTTCGTCTGTGCCATCGGCATGATGGTCATTTTCTTCTATGGCCTGCCGCTGTTTCTGAGCGAGTATTACATGGACTCTGACCTCGTAAAGCTTTTGCCGCTGCCGTTTACCCCGGCGCAGATTGTCGGTGCGAAAGGCTTCTGCTGTCTGCTGAACGAATACTATCTTATTGTACTGCTGTTCTTTCCGTTTCTGTTAGGGTACGGGATCAGCGCCAAAATGGGCATTTTTTACTGGATCAATATGATCCTCGCCTGCCTTATTTTCCCGGTTGTGCCGCTCGTTTACGCCGCAGTTTTGACGATGCTCGTGATGCGTCTTTTCAAAAATATCCGAAACAAGGATTTCTTAAGCTACCTCGGATTCGCCGCATCCCTGATTTTTGCGATCGGCATCAACGTATTTTCGCGCAGTATCGGAAATTTTGAAATGCAGGATATTATGAACCTGATGGAAAGCCAGAAGGGCACTCTGCGCGCCTTCCGGACCATTTTTCCGAACCTGCCCTGATGACCGGAAGCCTTGCAGATGCATCCTTTCTCGAAATGATACTCTACATCGCTACAACAGCCGTCATCCTTGCTGTCTTTTTCGCCCTCGCCTGGAAAATCTACCTCCCGGCTGTCCTCGGCATGAGCGAAACCACCAGCGAAAACGCATTTTATCCAAAGAAGAAGTGACCCGAACGGTCAAAAGCAAAAATCCGATCCGCACCTACGCATGATCGAATGGAAAAAACTGTACCGAACCCCGGCCTGGTTCATGAATTGTGTTCTGATGCCTCTCATCTGGCCGGTCTTCATGCTTGGCATTGCCTCGTTTCGGTCATTTCCAGCCTTGGCATGGCTAAAACCACCGGCCTTTGGACCCGGCTTGTCGCCGATGGCACCATATTCCGCCTCCTGAAAGGGGAACTGCCTGTCGCAGTTGCCGTCCTTACCGCCGCCGGAATCGCCGTCATGATGTCCATGTTCTGCGTGATCTCTGCCACAGCGATGTCCCGAAAGGGCAGCGAATACATCTATATGAAATGCATTCCGATGAGCTATCACGACCAGATCCGTGCCATGCTGGTAAGCGGCATCCTGATCAGTCTCCTTGGCACCTTGCCGTACGCTCTGGTCTTCAACATCATCGCGGTCGTTTTCGGTCTGCACCCGGCGACCCTTCTTTACACCACGGCGATCACGGTTTTATTTACCCTGTTCGTAAACTATGAACAGCTCCTTTTTGACCTTGCATTTCCGAAATTAAACTGGGAAAACGAAACCGCCGCCATAAAATCCAACAACCGCTCCCTGATCTCCGTCCTCATCGACCTCACCGTCGGCGCAATCCTGATCGGAGCCGGCTACCTGCTGTACGGAAAACTTCACCTCAACATCCACATCACCACGAGCGTGATGATTCTGCTTACCGCAGTCCTGACCTTTGCCATGCGAACCGCCCTTTTTAAATGGGGCGTTCAAGTGATGGAACATCTGGAAAGCGCTTAACAGTTTCGAGACATAATAACAATATTAAAATGTGATAGAAAAGAGATTTCAGCCAATGTGCGGATCTCTTTTTTTTGCGCTCCTTTCCAATTTCGCTGCGTATTTTCTTTTATCGATTATGCTTCATTGTACTACTAAAAGACCTGTGTGGGCAATCCATTGCCGCCATTCCCCGAAAATTTTAAAAGACGGACAAAAAACAGAGGATTTCTCTCTGCATTTTGTCCGTCTCCCTACAACGTATTTATTGGATTCTCCGTTTACGGAAATGATGAACTAATTCATCGCCTCACCCTTCAGCAGTCTGCTGATGTGCTTGTACAGAAGCATGGTTACCAGTGATACCACAACACCTTTGATGATATTAAACGGTACAACGGCAAACAGAACAAAGGTCGGAAGGCTTGTAATTGCTTTGTTGACTGCGGATCCCATTCCCACAAGGGCATCCATCGGCATTCCAAAGGCTGCTGCATAAGCCGGAAGCAGTACAAAAGCGTTCAGAAGACCGCCGGCTGCTGCCAGAAATACGGTTCCGACTGCCATACCGATCATGGCATTTTTCTTTGTTTTCTGTGTTTTGTAGATCCATGCGGCCGGCATAACATACGCACAGCCGATCAGGAAGTTTGCTACCTCGCCAACACCTGCGGTGGTACTTCCTTTCATGACAAGGTTCAGCAGAATCTTAATCAGCTCAATCGCAGCTCCGGCAAGAGGTCCCATCGCAAAGGCTCCGATCAGCACCGGAACTTCGCTTAAATCAATCTTGTAGAAACTTGGGGCAAACGGAAGCGGGATGTCAAAAAACATCAATACGACTGCGGCGGCGCCGAGCATTGCCACCTGTACCATGTAACGGGTTTTTCCGATTTGCGACATCTTTGATGTCTGTTTTGCTGTTGTCTGTGCATTCATAACTGCATTTCTCCTTTTTTCTGGAGATCTTGACCGGTTCTGCCGGAAGTAACGAGTCCAAATACGCTCCACGAATTTGAACTCGTTTTCGCGGCAGTCGCCAAGGTCTCGTGCAAGCACGGACTTTGGCTCGTTGCCCGCGAAAAAAGTGCCTGAATTCCTTTTCTTGAATTCAGGGCACCAAAAATATTTCCATGCAAATAAATTTTATTTCATCTTCTTTCATCCAGACTTTAACTGTTGGTCCCGGAGTTGCACCGAGTCAGCCGCTGTTTGATATCGCAGCGGGTCGCGGACTATACCGCCAGTAGGGAATCACACCCTGCCCTGAAGATCTCCGTATTTTGTTTTTACAGGAATATTTTATTCATATTCACACAATTTGTCAATACTTTTTTCAGACAATACATTATCTGGTTAGTTTGCTACGCCCATCTGAATTTTTCCTGTGCTCTTATTTTTCAGCACACGCAGATAGCAGATCCGCATATCCCCCTTCAGGACAAGACGGATCTCAGATGCGCCGTCTGTCTGCGGTCTGTCTGCGAGGGAAATTTCAACATCCTCATACACCGGTTCACGGTACCGGTTGCGCTCTTTTATTTCTTCCTCCGCATAGCGGTCCAGTTTCGGGGCGCTGCGGAACTCACAGGTTCTTGTGTCACCGGTAAAGCTTCCCATTGAAACACCGTCCACAAAGGCTTTCACACTGCCGCCGCGTTCACTCTTCACATGAAGTGCCAGAACAGCAGCATCGGAAAGATCACAGTCACGGTAAACGAGAACACCGTCTTTCATCTCATCCTGCACGCGGACTGCCTTGAAGTTGAAATGGCCTTCCGTCAGATACATGTTCTCGTAATCATCATAATGGTCTGCCGCGGTAAATGCACTCAGATCGCGTACTCCCCTTTTTCCGCCCGGAATAAAGATTTCTGCGGAAACGGCTTTATCCTTGCAGGATGCGCCGCATAGATTTCATACGTTCCTTCTTCTACCATCAGTCTGCGGCTGATGACATCGTAGAAGCGAAGCTCCTCCACCGGGATTTCCAGTGCGATGTGTCTCGTCTCGCCCGGGGCAATGTTTTTCACACGGACAAAATCAAGCAGCTGGCAGATTGGTTTCTTTACGCAGGATTCCAGAGCGGAACCGTAGATCTGGACAACCTCGTCGCTTGCGGTATCGCCGGTGTTCTTTACATCGAGGGAAATCTGCAGCAGGCGGTCGTCTTTTAAGGAAACCTTATAGTTCTCATACGCAAATGTGGTATACGTCAGGCCATAGCCGAATGGATACAATACCTTCCCGTCGAAATAGCGGTACGTTCTTTTTCCTTTGATGATGTCGTAATCGTCAATGTCCGGCAGCTGATCGATACTCTCATACCAGGTCATATTCAGACGACCGGCCGGTGCATAGATTCCAAGCACAGCCTCTGCCATTGCGCTTCCCATATCCTGGCTTCCCGTTGCAGACATGATGATCGCCGGCAGTTTTTCCATCGCTTTCTGAAGTGTGTACGGATAATTCGTAAACAGCACCAGAACGGTATTCGGATTGACCTCTGCGATCCGGTCAAGCAGCATCTCCTGCTCCTCTGGCAGCTCCAGTGTGTTGCGGTCGATCTCCTCTTTCGCATTGATCACGGAGTTACAGCCGAGCGCAAGTAAAACCTGCTTTTTGCCCCGGACTGCAGCAACTGCTTTTTCAATTCCGTTTTCGACAACCTCCATCGTAATCGGAATTCCCTCCGTCTGCTCGAAGGAGAAAAATCCCTCCACATCTCTATAAACCGGGTAATGGAAACGGTTGGTCAGCACAACGCTGCCATCCTCCTGCGGCTCCACGTGGAAAATCTCCATCACAAACCAGTCGAAGGCTTCCTCGCGGTCTGCCGCGATCTGTCCCATTTTCGGCTTTTCTCCCTGCGACTCTGAGAGTCTTGCGCCGAGGTATTTTCCGGTACGGACACTCTTGAACGTATAGCTTCCCTCACCCAGTATTCCTTGATAAACACATCCGGCTCATCTGCCATCTGAAGTGTTCCGTCTTCTGCTACGGCAAGACCTTTTCCATCACAGCGGAAAACAACGCGATCCAGACCATCCGCGAATGTAATGTTCTCCTGCTTCAGTACTTCCATCCCCTGCAGGAAGGTTGTGCGGTATGGTGCCGTTCCGCCGTACCAGTCCTGATACCATGCATCACCAAGCGGTCCGACAATGGCAATATCTTCTGCTTTCAGAGCTTTGTCAAGCGGCAGCGCCCCGTTCTCATTTTTCAGAAGTACGATCGATTCACGGCTCAGCTCTTTGCAGATTTCACGTGCCTTCGGGGAATCGATATCGTCCTCGGTCACGCGGTCATACGGATTCAGGTTTTCCCGATCATAAACGCCGAGACGAAGCTTCGTCTCCATCATACAGCGAATAGAGCGGTCCATATCCTCTTCTTTCAGAATGCCAAGCTCATATGCCTCGCGTGCCGCCTGCTCTACCATACGCGGATCGTCAGACATGGCATCCACACCGGCTTTCAGCGCCGTTGCGATCGTCTCCGCATGCTGTCCGAAATAGTGATGCAGATTCACGACAAGTCCCATCGCACCGCCGTCGCTGACAACGTGACGGAGACCGTACTGTTTTTTCAGAATATCGGTCACTTCCGGATTCAGGATACCGATCGTTCCGTTGATCTTGTTATATGCCGTCATAATGCCCTCTGCGCCGCCATCCTCAATACATCTGCGGAATGGCTCCAGATACAGCTCATATTTGTTCCGCGGGTCAATGGAAGAATTTTTCCATCCGCGGCCGACCTCCGTGTTGTTTCCATAGAAATGCTTTAAGGTCGCTGCGCAGCGCAGATACTTCGGATCATCGCCCTGCATTCCCCGGATATAAGCACCGGCCATTTTTCCGGTCAGCACAGGATCCTCTCCGTAACCTTCTTCGTTTCTTCCCCATCTCGGATCGCGCTCAAGATCAACGGTCGGAGCCCATCTGCTGAGTCCATGGCCTCATGGCGGTGCCATACGACACGCGCCTCCGTTCCCGTCACTTCACCGGCCTGCCTGATCAGCTCCGGGTCCCAGGATGCACTCATACCGATCGGCTGCGGGAAGGATGTTGTCACATCCGGTTTTCCAAGACCGTTCTGATCGTTTCTGCCCTCAACGCCGTGTGCCGCCTCACCGCCCACAGAGACTCCCGGGATGCCAAGCGCGGCAGATCCGGGGAAGAGCTGGCGAGGTATCCCAGTTTTTCTTCGACCGTCATTTCTTTTAACAGCCAGTCGATTCTTTCCTGATCCGTCAGTGATGCATCCCAGAACGGTGTGTTTTTGTTTACCTGAAACTCCTTCTTTTCTGTCATTTTTCAAAAACCTCCCTATGATTTTGTCTCATGAAATTGTTTGCAGATTTTCCATATACTGTTATCTTTTTACAATGTTTCACATTTCCCATTACTGTCGCTGTATTTAAAAACATGGCCTGACATTTAATAATATCAGACCATGTTTTTGTGCCGCCTTCCGTTCAACGGCAAAACCTTATGTTTTTGCTTTACTTACTCTACATCAACAAGTTTGGTAGCAAGGAACTCTGTCATAGCTTCTTCTGCATCTGCCAGACCATTGTCTGTCAGCTCCTGTACCATGCTCTCCCAGTTTCCATCAAACTCATCTTCAGTACCAGTTACGCATTTAACAAGTCCCGGCCAAGCAATTTCGTCCAGAATTGTCTGTTTCTCAGCAAGTTCCTGTGGCTGCTGATATGCCACAGTGCAGAGTATGGAAGAAGATCGAACTCTTCCGGCTGTGCAAACATGTCGGTCAGCATCTCAAATCCCATCGCTTCGCATCCTTCTTTTTCTGCTGTATTGTAGTTTGCAATAACAGACTCTTTGGTAGTTGGAGTGTATGGGAATCCGTCTTCAGAGTAGGAACCTGTTCCGTAGATCGGGAATCCAGTGTAGTTGTCAATACCGGTATTCTTTGCATAATCCGGATCAGACTGAGCTTTTGCAACTTCTTCATCGGTACGATATGGCTGTCCGTCATCATCGAGGAAGTAGTTCTCGCCTTCGATACCCCAGTGATACAGGATCTGTCCTTCATCGGAGCACAGATAGTCAAGGAATTTGATGGCACGAACCGGATCTTCACAGCTCTTGGTAATTCCAATACCCCAGCCAACGGTAGTTCCCTGATACAGAAGGGCTTTTTCTACCTGATCTTCTCTTAAGGTTACAGGAAGTCCAACATAAGTCTGATCTACTTTTCCGTCTGCTACCAGAGTAGCTTCGCACTGGCTGTAATGCCACTCAGCATCGGTGATGGCAACAACACGGCCGCTGGCAACTTTTGCAATATAGTCATCATCTGTCTGCGTTGCAAAGTTCGGATCCAGGATACCTTCGTTGTACATACGGCACAGCCATTTGAAGTATTCTTTCTCTTCATCTGTTACATGTTTGTAATGTACGTTGTACTCGTCGTCAATGATCCACTGTCCATTATCCGGGGATGCATCAGCGATCAGTCCTGCCGGGTTTCCAAGGGTAATCATCCAGTGCCAGTCAGAAGCACTCATGGTGATACCGATCATATCCAGACCATCTTCTGTTTTTGGATGTGCTGCAAGATAGCTCTTGATCATTTTTTCATACTCATCCAGTGTCTTCGGATATTTATAATCGTTCTCTTTTAATGCAGCCCACTGAATCTGGCAGCTTCCGCCTGTTGTCAGGGTTTTCTGGTTTACACCTGCGTAGGAAAGCTGATAGATTCCAGGATCATCCTGGCTCCATTTCAGTTTTTCCATCTCTGCTCCGTACATTTTTTGATGTTTGGACCATATTTTCAATCAGGTCTGTCATATCAATCAGCGCGCCTGCCTGATACAAATCCGTTGCTGAGCCTTTTTTGCATAAATCATGTCCGGATACTCATCATTTGCGATCATCAGCGCAATATCTTCTTTTGCATCACCCTGGGATGTACCGGATAGGAAACATCCAGTGTAACGCCTGTTGCCTCTGTGATTGCTTTTGCTACCGGGTTATCCCAGTTGCCGTTTTACCATCAGCGTTAAAATACTCAAAGGTAATCGGAGATTTGTCATCTGCATCATCTGCTGTCTCGCCTGAAGAACTTGCCTCTGCCGCTGATCCAGTCTCTGTGCTGGATCCTCCCTTGCTGCTGCCACTGTCGGAACCGCATCCTGCGAGCATTCCGGCCACCATAGCAGATACTAACATGAGTGATACTACTTTTCTTTTCATAAAAGCCCTCCTTAAAATGGTTTATGTCATCCTGCACTCTTGCTTTCGCCTGGCAGGAATAAACATCATCTTTTTCTAAAAATTTTTTAATACTGTTTTTTATCAGTCTTTAACAGAACCAAGTGTCATACCGCCGATAAAGTATTTCTGAAGGAACGGATATACAATAACGATCGGCACAGTTGCTACAATCGTTACGGCCATACGTACGGACATTGGTGTTACGGCCGTCTGTACATTGGTTCCTGCATGAACGTCCATTTTCATGGTCGCCTGGTTCATAATCTCATACAGTTTGTACTGCAGAGTCGGGAGTTTTTTCGCATACAGGTAAGTATCCATGAAGGAGTTCCACTGTCCTACTGCATAGTACAGACCTACGGTTGCGATAACCGGTTTACAAAGCGGCATAACGACTTTATACCAGATCTGAAAATCGTTTGCTCCGTCGAGCTTTGCTGCCTCCTGCAGAGCCATCGGCAGTCCGTCGATATAAGAGCGAACCAGAATCATATTATAAACCCACATCAGACCAGGCAGAATGTATACCATGAAGTTATTGCCCAGCTTTAAGGTACGGATAATCAGAAGGTATTCCGGAATCATACCGCCGCTGACATACATTGTGATGACAAACAGCAGCTGGAATGGTTTACGGAGTACGAAGTCTCTGCGGCTTAATGTGTAAGCAACCATCGAGGTACATACAATACCTACGATTGTTCCGATGATGGTTCTTGTTACAGAAATCACAGCCGCATTGCAATGCCGCCGTCTTTAAATACATATTTATAGTTGCTTAATGTAAACTTTCTCGGAATGATGAAGTTTACATTCTTAATGGTATCCGTAGAATCGTTGAACGAAATCGCCAGTACGTTCAGGAACGGATAAATGGTGATGATGACGAGGAATACGAAGATTACCGCCAGTACGTAGTCAAATTTTTTTGCTTTCTTGTTCATATTCGCGTCCTCCTACATAAGTTTATCTTCGCCTACCAGACCGGCAATCTTATTGGCGATCAGCAGCAGGGTAACGCTGACTGCAGACTGGAATACACCGATTGCGGTACCAAGACCGTAGTTGCTGTTTCCGATACCTCTCTTATAAGAGAACCAGGAAAGTACCATCGTGTGATCCTCAACCAGCGGGTTACTAAGAAGCATCTGACGCTCCATCTACGTTCAGGCGCCACCGATGCTCATAATCAGCAGTACGATGATGGTCGGTCGGATACCCGGCGAGAGTGATGTGCCAGATCTTCTGCAGACGGCTTGCACCGTCCATATCAGCGGCCTCGTAAAGACCAGGATCAATACCTGCCATGGCGGACAGATAAATAATTGCGTTCCAGCCAACCTCTTTCCAGCAGTTAATCAGGATAATGGTTACCCAGATAAGCGGTGAGTTGGAACTCATCAGGTGCAGGTTCTTGCCGAAGATACTGTCAACAACACCGCCGTCGTTGAAAATATTCTTTGCAATACTTGCAATGATAACCCAGGATACAAAGTGCGGCAGATAAGAAATGGTCTGCGTTACTTTTTTGAACTTCATAAAGAACATCTCGTTCAGAAGAACCGCAAATGCGATTGCTGCGATCGTTCCAACCGCGATGTCAAGGAAGCTTACTCCCAATGTGTTGATTAATGTCTGTGTGAACAGACGGTCTTTAAATGCATCTGTAAAGTTCTTAAATCCAACCCAGGTTCTCTCCCAGATCGGAAGTGCGAACGTTGCCGGTTTTACCTCCTGAAATGCCATGGTCCATCCCCACAGCGGAATGTACTTGAAGATAATCAGCCAGATTACAAATGGTACTGACATCACAAGCAGCCAGCGCTGTTTCCCATAAAATTGCGGGGGCGATTTTCTGCCCTTTTTTCTTTTTCATTTTTTCCTTCGCCATACTCCCCATCCTTCCGATCACCGACTGCC
>ENA-OQCP01000548-OQCP01000548.1-human-gut-metagenome-genome-assembly--contig:-NODE-548-length-16555-cov-2.284758_pt1 | contig 16555 bp, 32 predicted proteins | sample MGYA00242760_ERZ504583 | MGnify/ENA primary metagenome ERZ504583 (study PRJEB26092, sample SAMD00036308) | human gut metagenome | host: Homo sapiens | study: EMG produced TPA metagenomics assembly of...
CTGAATGACGTGGCTGATCTCCGCACCATTCTGCAGCTTGCGTGCCATCTCGCAGACATACCAGCCAAAGGGCATGGAGTAGGTGTGCGGGTCCAGCAGATGGATCCGCAGGTGGTGCTCCGGGCGCTCCTCCCGCAGCATCCCCTGGGCCATCACGGCGTTGTTGTAGGTGGAGGAGCCGCTGCGTTGATGGTACATGGATCACATCGGTGTAGTCCTCGTCCACATACTGGCAGTACTTTTCGCAGACTGGATGGGGGTGATGGCAGCGTGGAGGGAATGCCCTTGGCGGCACGCATCTTTTCGTAGACTCCTCATTGGTGCAGCTCTCACGCTCGATATAGTCTACATCATCCAGCAGGATGTGAAAACCCATAATATCAATGCCGTACTTCTCGGCCAGCTCCTGCGGGATATCGCAGGAGGAATCGGTCAGGATCGCAATCTTGCTCATAATGTCCCTCATTTCCATTCGTATTCTCGCAGGCGGCCATGATCCAGCAGCTCCGGGAAATCCCACTGGCGCAGGACCTCATACACGCCCACAGCCACGCTGTTGGACAGGTTCAGGCTGCGGCAGGTATCCCGCATGGCATCCGGATGCAGTGCTCCTGATTGGCCGCCAGCAGTGCCTCAGGCAGGCCGGCATCCTCCCGCCCGAACACGAGATAGGCCCCGTCCGGGTACTGGATGTCGGTGTAGCGCTGGGGCGCTTTGGTGGTAAAGTAGTAGAACGGGCCTTTGTTCCGGGCAAAGAAATCCTCCAGCCCGTCATAATAGTTGATGTCGAGGTAGTGCCAGTAATCCAGCCCGGCATGCTTGAGCTTTTTGTCATCGATGGCAAAGCCCATGGGCCCCACCAGATGCAGGCGGCAGGCCGTGCAGGCACAGGTGCGGGCCACGTTGCCGGTGTTCTGGGGGATGCGGGGCTCCACCAGACGATGTTCAGGGTCGGTTTTTCGCTCATGGCGGCCTCCTCAGTCATTCCAGCTCACCGGGCAGAGCCGGGGCAGCAGGGGCTCGAACCAGACACCGTACCGGGTGTCCTGATCGGCGGGGGTCTGCTGAATGGCCAGCGAGACGAACTCGGCGGCGTTGTCGGCAGCGGCGCTCAAGGCGTTGCCCTGGATCAGCGAGCCAATGAGCACAGCACCGTACAGGTCACCCGTGCCCGGGAAGCTGCGGCTGATGTGCAGTTTTTTGATGACGAAGCGCTCGCGGCCGGAGCCTGCGCAGCCGATGTACTTGCCCAGTGCGAGGCCGGTGACCACCGCGCTGGGGGCCAGCGTCAGCAGCTCGTCGGCCAGCGCCTGAGCGGAAGCATCGTCAAACGTGTCGCTCTGGGGTTGCCGCTCCAGCAGCAGGGCGGCCTCGGTGGCGTTGGGCAGGATCAGTCTGCCCGGCGGCAGAGCCGCGCATCCGGTCGATGAGAGCCGAGGTCACTGTGGAGTAGCTTTGCCGTTGTCCCCCATCACAGGGTCCACCACCTTGCGGGCAGCAGGCCAGAGATCGAACGCCTTTTCGGCCAGCGCCACCTGCTCCTCGCCGCCTAAGTAGCCGGTGTAGATACAGTCAAACTCCACACCCAGCTCCCGGTAGTGCTCCAGAGCGGCCAGCCCGTAGGCGGCACCGTCCAGCCGTGCCGGTGTGCTCAGACCGCCCGTGTGGGTGGAGAGCACCACAGTGGGCAGGGCCACAGGCTGGCAGCCCATAACGGACAGCACCGGCAGGATGACCGCCAGGCTGCACCGGCCCATGCCGGAGAGGTCGTGAATGCAGAGAATTTTTTTCGGTTCAGTCGGTTTCAATAAAAAGGATCCTCCTTTGCGCCATCCACGGGCCGCACAGGGCCCAGTTTCTCAGCGTATGATACAGTATACCACATTTTGCGGGACAAAAAAAGCGCATACCGGATTCTTTACAGGAAATACTAGCCACAGCGGCAAAAAATCACACAGTGGAAAGGAGAGAGCCACATGAAAAACACAAATCGTCAGCCTTCCTCCGGCGGTGTTCTGCTGGGCATGGCGGCAGGCGCGGCCCTGGGGGCCGTGGGCACCATGGCAATGGCACAGAACCAGCGGCAGGTCAAGCGCACCGCACGCAAGCTGGCCAAGGGCGCGGAACGCGCCATGAGCCAGCTGGACACCATGGTCACGGATCTCGTGGAGCGCAGGATGGACCTGTGAGGAAAAACAAAAAGGCAGGGCCGCGGGCTCTGCCTTTTTGCTTGCCATTTACTTCTGGTTCCAGATACACATCCGGGCGCTGGTGTTGATCTCACCCAGAACCTGCAGGTCCATCTGGATGTTGCAGGTCACAAGGACGGATTTATTCACGTCGCTGCCGGTGAGCACCGAGGCGGGCAGGTTCTTGATGGTGAGCACGCCGTGGCCTTGTTGAAATCACCGGTCAGGGTGCCGTCGTAGGTCACATCACCGATGGTCAGGCCGGACAGATAGCCGGTGACACCCAGCTTGGATACCTGCATGACCGGCAGGGTCAGGGTGTAAGTGCGTTGGCCTGCCGGGTGAGGGTGGCGGTGCGGTCAGGATCGATGCCGCTGTTGGCCATGGATTCCTTATCGGAGCGTTCCTTCCAGAATTTCACACCGACATTCTGGCTGCTGGCGGCACCGGCACTGACGGCCAGCACCAACAGCAGCACCAGCGAGATCAGCGCTGCGCCGGAGCGTTTGAATGTATTTTTCATAAAGATCAACCTTTCCTGGCCGCGCGTGTGCGGCCTGCTCTGGTGTCCTGTTGGGGCAGAACACAGGGTTTGTCAACGCCAAAATATCACGCCAGCGATAATATGTCAATCTGCTTCGTGAGTTTTTCACAAAAAAGTTTCACTTATAAAATCAAAAGTAGAAAAAATATCCGCTCCCCTGTGCGGGAAGCGGATATTGTAAAACCTCTCAGGCTCTTTGCGCCAGATCCCGTAATAGGAGGCAAGCCGCAGGTGACGGAGAGGTTACAGTTCAAAATTGGGGTCGTCCTTCAGAACGTGGATCTCGCTCATATAGGGGCTCTGCTCAGGGTCAGTGAAGGGAGCTTCCTTCATATACTTGTTCAGCTGGATGGCAGTGCGTGCGGGGTCGGCAATGGTGCCGGCGCCGCCGATGCAGCCGCCGGGGCAGCCCATGCCCTCCAGCAGGTAACCGTTGTACTTGCCGGCCTTGGCCAGCATCAGCAGCTTCTTGCAGTCGGCCAGACCCTGTGCAGAGGCGATCTTCACCTCCATATCGGGGTGCCATTCCTTGATCTTGTTGGCAACGGCATTGGCAACGCCGCCGGACTGTGCGAAGCCGCGGCCTGCAGCAGAGGCGGAGCAGAGTGCTGCCTCGTTCTCATCCACTTCCAGCAGATCGATGTCCAGATCCTTGCCCTCGATGATACCGGCCAGCTCCTCAAAGGTCAGCACAAAGTCCACGTCAGAGCGGACCGTGCGGCGGGAAGCTTCCAGCTTCTTGGCGGCGCAGGGGCCGATGAAGCACATGCGGGCGGTGGGGTCTTTCTGCTTCATCATGCGGGCGGTGAACACCATGGGGGTCATGGTCATGGAGATGTTCTTGGCCAGAGCGGGGAAGGCGGTCTTTGCCATCATGCTCCATGCGGGGCAGCAGGAGGTAGCCATGAAGTCCAGCTTCCCGGGAACTTCCTCCAGGAAGTCGTGGGCCTCGTCCACGGTGCACAGGTCAGCACCAATGGCGACCTCCACCACATCGTAGAAGCCGATGCCTTCAGGCAGCCTTCAGCTTACCGGCAGAAGCCAGAGAGGGGAACTGGTTGACGAAGGCGGGAGCGACCAGAGCGTAGATGCGGTCGCCGCGGTTGAAGCCCTGGATCAGCTGATAGATCTGGCCCTTGTCGGCAATGGCACCGAAGGGGCAGTTCACCAGACACTGACCGCAGGACACGCACTTGCTGTAATCGATCTCGGCACGGCCCAGCTCGTCAGAGTGGATCGCACCCATGCCGCAGGCAGCGGCGCAGGGACGCTCGGTCTTGACGATGGCGTTGTAGGGGCAGACAGTGCACAACGGCCGCACTTGATGCACTTTTCCTGATCGATGATGGAACGGCCGCTCTCCCAGGTGATGGCCTTCTTGGGGCAGACTTCCATACAGGGGTGGGCCAGACAGCCTGGCACAGGTCAGAGACCTTGACCAGCTTCTCGGGGCAGCGGTTGCAGGCAAACTTGATCACATTCACCAGCGGGGGATCATAGTACTTATCGGCAATGGAAGCATCCTCCAGGCCGGAGACCACACTGTTGTGCTCATCCATGCGGCGGGTGGGCAGGCCCATGGCCAGACGGACACGCTCCTCAACGATGGCGCGCTCCAGGAAGATGTCCTTGCGCAGCTTGCCTTCCTCACCGGGGATGATGGTGTAGGGGATCTTGCGCATCAGGTGGTTGGCCTGCTCGCCCTTGACGTTGGCGTAAGCCATCCGTGCCACCTCGGTAAACACCTGACGGCGGATCTGGATGACCGTGGTATTGATTCCTCTAAAACTCATTCCAATCTCTCCTTGTTCAGAAACAGAAAACATCCCGCTGCCGCACTGGACTGCAGCAGGCGGAATTTGCTTTGCTCCGGGCCGGCTGGTACCGCACCGCTGCAACCGGCGCTCCGACCCAGATATCCAGTTTTATTTTAACATAAACGGGCCTGCGTGAAAAGAGAAAATTTCAAATATGTTAAAGAATTAGCAAATAGTACAGGATGCACAAGAATTAACGAACTTTTTTAGCAGAGTGCTGCACGGACGCGCTCGCCATCGTACTCGCCCAGCCTGACGTGAACGATCTCGCCGCTCTTGTGGCCGGGGGCAGAGACCACCACCGGGATGTACAGCCGGGTGTAGCCTGTGAACAGCGTCTCGGAGAGGGGCGTTTCCAGCAGGACCTCGTCCTCGGTGCCGACATGAGCGGCCAGCACTTCCCGGCGGATCTCCTCGGCCAGTGCGTTCATCTCGCGGCTGCGGGCCTGCTTCTCCCGCTCATGCACCTGAGCCGGAAAATCATAAGCCGGGGTGCCGCTGCGGCGGGAGTAGGGGAACACATGGACCTTCAGGAAGCCGATCTTTTTGAGGAAGGCACAGCTTTCCTCAAAGTCGGCCTGGGTCTCACCGGGGAAGCCGCAGATGCAGTCGGTGGTAAAGCTGACAGGGCGCTCCCCATAGGCGGCGCGGATCTGGTCCACCACCTGGGCGTACTGCTCCGCGGTGTAGACCCGGCGCATCCGGCGCAGGGTGGAGGTACAGCCGCTCTGCAGGCTGAGGTGGAACTGGGGGCAGAGCTTTTCCACCGCTGCCAGCCGGGTGATGAACTCCGGGGTCAGCATGTCGGGGTCCAGGCTGCCCAGACGGATCCGTTCGATGCCCTCCACCTGGGCGCATTTTTCCACCAGCTCCACCAGATTGGTCCCGGTGTCCAGACCGTAGCTGGGCAGGGAAATGGCGCTGAGCACGACCTCGCGGTAGCCGGAGGCGGCCAGCTGGCGCAGCTCCTTCAGGATGCTGTCCTCGGCGCGGCTGCGCACCGGGCCGCGGGCGCGGGGGATGACGCAGTAGGCACACTGGCGGTTGCAGCGTCCTCCACCTTGATAACGCGCGGGTGTGGGTCTCGAACCGCTCCACGGGCAGCTCCTCAAACAGCTCGCCCCGCTGGTGGGGTGTAACGGCAACGATGCGCTCGTGGCCGTCCAGCAGCTTGAGCACATTGTCCAGGATGGCCTTGCGGTCTCCGTTGCCGCAGACGAGATCAGCCTCCATGAACTGGGCTGCTTCCTCGGGGAAAGCCTGAGGATAGCAGCCGGTGAGCACGGTCACGGCACCGGGATTTTCGCGCTTGGCGCGGCGCAGCCACTTGCGGCTCTTCTGGTCACCGAAGTTGGTCACGGTGCAGCTGTTCACCACAAAAACATCCGCTTCTTCGCCCTCCGGCACGATGGTGAAGCCAGCGCCCCGGAACATCTGCTCCAGCGCGCCGGTCTCGTTCAGGTTGACCTTGCAGCCAAGGGTATAAAAACAAACTCGCATAAAGATCCTCTCAGATGAACGGCCTCACCCTCTCCGTCAGCGCTGACGCGCTGCCACCTCTCCCGAAGGGCGAGGCTTTGGCAATCCATGCAAAGTTACTGGTTTTGTCAAAAGCTCTCCCTTTGGGAGAGCTGGACGCGAAGCGGCCTGAGAGGGTGAGCCAGCTAAAGTGTTTATAAACTCTCCTATTATAGCAGATTTTCCTCCCGTAGAAAAGGGCATTGACCCCTCTTTTTTTGCATAGAATGCAACCAGAGACTTTACGCGGGGAGGTACGAGGAATGGAACGGAGAAATTTGGCCTGCTCTGCGCGGGGGTGCTCTGCTTCTGGCTGTTTGCGCTGGCTGTGGGTACGGCACAGGGGGCCGGGCTGCGGGTGGCCATTGGGGGAACGGGACCGGCAGTGCAGGCGGATGCCCCGGCGGTGCTGGCGGCGGCTCCGGCCAACAGCGGGCTGCAGCTGGAATGCCGGGCGGCAATCCTCATGGAGCCGGAGACAGGCCGTGTGCTCTACGAGAAAGCACCGGATGAGCGGATGCCCATTGCTTCCATCACCAAGCTGATGACCCTGCTGCTGACCTTTGAGGCCATCCGCGGTGGAAAACTGACCCTCGATACCCCCGTGCCGGTGAGTGAGCATGCCTATCACATGGGCGGCAGTCAGATCTGGCTGGAGCCCGGGGAGCAGTTCACGCTGGATGAGATGCTGCGGGCCATCTGCGTTTCCTCAGCCAACGATGCCGCTGTGGCAGTGGCCGAGCTGGTGGGCGGCAGCGAGCCGGTGTTCGTGGAACAGATGACGCCCGGGCGGCGGAGCTGGGGATGACCAACACCACCTTCCGGAACGCCTGCGGGCTGGACACCGAGGGCCATCTCTCCACGGCGCGGGATGTTGCCGTTCTGAGCCGTTACCTTCTCAATACCTGCCCGGAGCTGCTGCACTATACCGGCATCTGGACGGACAGCCTGCGGAACGGCCAGACCCAGCTGGTGAACACCAACAAGCTCCTGCGCCGGTACAGCGGCATCACCGGGCTCAAAACCGGCACCACCAGCGGGGCGGGGGTCTGCATCAGCGCCAGCGCCACCCGGGACGGCCTGACCCTGATCGCCGTGGTGCTGGGGTCACCCTCCAGCGCCGACCGGTTCCACTCCGCCACCACCCTGCTGGACTACGGTTTTGCCAACTACGCCGCCGCCCCGCTGCCCGCTCTGCCGGAGCGCCCGCTGGAATTGGCCGTAAAGGGCAGCGCCGAGGACAGCGTGCCGCTGGATTACGCCGCCCTGCCCGAGACGATCCTGATAGAGAAGGGAACAGCCTCTGCCCTGCGGGCTGAGCTGACCCTGCCCGAGGCGCTGGAGGCCCCCGTGGAAAAGGGGCAGACAGTGGGAAAGGTGAGCATTTTTCAGGATGATACCTTATTGAATGAATACGAAGTAAAAGCGGCCGCGGATGCCCCGCTGCTGACCTTTGGCGGCGCGCTGGAGCTGCTGTGGCAGTGCCTGCTGGGAGCATAGCGGACAAAAGAAACACATCACCGAATAAAAGCGGTTAGCAGAAACAAAGCGGCGTTGGCGGGCCTGAACAAAAGATGTCAGGACAGCCAAAAGAACACTATTAAAATTGTATGAAATCCGGGGATTTTGGCCTTGACTTTGCACGATTGGAACGGTACACTTATACTAACAAAACCCTCAGGGAGCACGTCCCGTAAAAACGTTTGGAGGTTCTGATAGAATGAGCGTCGTTCTGAATACAAAGCACCTCTCCAGTTTTATCAACGAAGAGGAATATAAGGCCATTTATCCTCAGGTGGAAGCGGCTCACAACCAGCTGGAAGCCAAGAATGGCCCCGGCAATGATTTCCTGGGCTGGATGTACCTGCCCCGCGATTACGACAAGGAAGAGTTTGCCCGCATCAAGGAAGCTGCCAAGAAGATCCGTGAGGACTCCGAGGTGCTGGTGGTCGCCGGCATCGGCGGCAGCTATCTGGGTGCCCGCGCTGTGATCGAGGCCGTCAAAGGCCTGTACCACAACGAGCTGGAGGATGGCCCCAAGATCTACTTCTGCGGCAACAGCATCAGCCCCAGCTATCTGAATGATATCATTGCTCTGTGCAAGGGCAAGAAGTTCTCCATCAATGTCATCTCCAAGTCCGGTACCACCACCGAGACCAGCCTGGCGTTCCGCGTTCTGCGCAAGCTGCTGGAGGATGAGATGGGTGTTGAGGAAGCCAACAGGCGCATCTATGCCACCACGGACCGTGCCAAAGGCACCCTGAAGCAGCTGGCTGACGCGCAGGGCTGGCCCACCTTCGTGGTTCCTGACGATGTGGCGGCCGCTACTCCGTTCTCTCCGCTGTGGGCCTGCTGCCCATCGCTGCCGCCGGGATCAGCATCGACGAGCTGATGAAGGCGCATCCGATGCCATGGAGCGCTTCTCCGTGCTGAGCCCGGACAACGACGCTTACAAGTATGCCGCCATCCGCAACATCCTGTACCGCAAGGGCAAGGCTGTTGAGATCCTGGAGTGCTACGAGCCCAACTTCACCCTGATGAACGAGTGGTATAAGCAGCTGTTCGGTGAGAGCGAGGGCAAGGACAACAAGGGCCTGTTCCCCGCAAGCTGCATCTTCTCCACCGACCTGCACTCCATGGGTCAGTTCATCCAGGAAGGCTCCCGCATCATGTTCGAGACCATCGTGGATGTGAAAAAGCTGCGCAGGATCTGTTCATCGAAGAGCTGAAGGCAACTTCGACGGCCTGAACTTCCTGGCGGACCAGAATATGAGCGTGGTTAACCGCAAGGCCATGGAGGGCACCATCCTTGCCCACACCGACGGCGGCGTGCCTGAGGTGCTGATCGAGGTGGATGACCTGACTGCTTATAATGTAGGCTACCTCATCTACTTCTTCTGGCGTGCCTGTGCATGCAGCGGCTACCTGCTGAGCGTGAACCCCTTCAACCAGCCGGGTGTCGAGAGCTACAAGAAGAACATGTTCGCTCTGCTGGGCAAGCCGGGTTACGAGAACCTGACCGCCGAGCTGGAAGCAAAGTTGAAGTAAGCAGGAAACAAAAAATGATCTCCCGCCGCAAGGCGTGGAAAATACAGGAGGACAGAACTATGATTAAACTGATTGTTGGTACCAAGGGCTCCGGCAAGACCAAGGCAATGATCGACCAGATCAATGACGCGGTCAAGACCTCCAAGGGCAACGTCGTCGTCGTGGAAAAAGGCATGAAGCTGACTTACGACATCGCCCCCGCTGCACGTCTGATCGATCTGGATGAGTATAAGATCGCCGGCGGCGAGATGCTGTACGGCTTTGTTGCCGGCCTGATGGCAAGCAACTACGATATCACCGACCTGTACATCGACGGCATCCTGAAGGTGCTGGATCACGATATCAACCGTCTGGGCGCTGTGCTGGACGAGATGGCCGCCATTGCAGGCGATTCCGTCAAGGTCACTGTTACTGTCAGTGCTGACGAGGCTGCTCTGCCCCACGACGTGAAAAAGTACCTGTAATTTTCTGAACTGAGCGCATTCCAACGGGCAGGAAACCGGAAAATCAAAATTTTTTCGGTTTTCTGCCTGTTTGGTGTTGACAAAGGTTGGCTTTGGCGCTATACTAACAAAGCAGCCTTTTTATGAGGTGTACTATGCAATTTGACCTGAGAAAGTTTATCGCAACCGGCACACAGCCTTACCATGCAGAGTTTCCCTGTGATTTGTCTGCACGGGACTTTGCCGGTGCAAGGATCGAACAGCCCGTGACCGCCAGCTTTACCGCTGAGCCGGACGGCGACGAGGTCCGGATGACACTGCGGGCAAAAGCATTGGTGCACGGAGAGTGCGCCCGCTGTCTGGACCGGTTGAGCGGGAAGAGACAGTTGAAGCGGAGTGGACAGCAAAGGAGCGGGATCTGGATGACCCGGATTTCGAGCTTCCGCTGGACGAAAAAGGACATCTGGATGTGGATGAATGGCTTGCCCAGGAGTTTATGTTCCAGATCCCCACGGTGCTGCTTTGCAGCGCCGACTGCCCGGGGTTATGCCCCCGGTGCGGCAAGAAGAGGGCAGATTGTACCTGCCCGCCGGAGGAAGACAAAGCCGCTCCTGTTGACGCAAGGCTCGCGATCCTCAAATCACTGCTGAACTGAGAAACCCATCAAGGAGGTGCAAAAATATGGCAGTACCTAAGAGACATCTTTCCAAGGCCCGCCGCGACAAGCGTCGCAGCAATGTTTGGAAGCTGGAGGCCCCCGCACTGGTCAAGTGCAGCAACTGCGGCTCTCTGAAGCTCCCCCACCAGGCATGTGGCAACTGCGGTTACTACAAGGGCGAGGAAGTCATCAAGAAGGCCTAATTTGCGCAAATTGGTGGCACATTGGTGTTATGTTGAGAAGGGGATGGCGCAATGCCTTCCCCTTCTTTCTTTGTCTGGAGGTGAAATGCAATGGCAATCAAGATCGACCGCATCGATGCGGGCAGCGAAGCCGAGGCGCTGGGCCTGCAGCCCGGCGATGAGCTGCTGAGCGTGGATGAAAATGAGCTGAACGATACGCTGGACTATGATTTTTATACCGACAGCAGCAGCTTTCACCTGAAGGCAAAGGTTGCCGACGGCATCCGGGAGTGGGATGTCCGGCGCGCGGAGCGCGGCCCCTTTGGCTGCGATTTCTCCACCTATCTGGGCGACCAGAAGCATTCCTGCTCCAACCACTGCATGTTCTGCTTCATCGACCAGCTGCCCCCCGGTATGCGCGAGAGCCTGTATTTCAAGGATGATGACGAGCGGCTGAGCTTTCTGTTCGGCAACTACATCACCATGACCAATATGCAGGATCACGAGATCGACCGCATCATCAAGATGCACATCTCGCCCATCAACATCTCGGTGCACACCACCAACCCCCAGCTCCGTGTCCGGATGCTGGCCAACAAGCGGGGCGGCGAGGTGCTCAAGTACCTGCCCGTCTGGTGGAGGGCGGCATCGCCGTCAACTGTCAGCTGGTGCTCTGCCGGGGCATCAATGATGGCGAAGAGCTTCGCCGCACCCTGGGCGACCTGCTGGAGCTGACCCCTATGGTGCAGAGCATTGCCGCTGTGCCCTGCGGTGTAACGGACTATCGCCAGAATCTGTTCAAGCAGACCCCCTATGATGCCGAGACCAGCGCCGCTGTCATCGACATTATGGAGGAGTTTGGTGATGAGTGCAAGCGCCGCCACGGCAAGCGCATCATCTACCCCAGCGATGAGTGGTATCTCAAGGCGGGGCGGCCCATCCCCCCGGCAGAGTTCTATGAGGACTTTGACCAGCTGGAAAACGGCGTGGGTATGATGCGCCTGTTCGAGGATGAATTCCGGGCGGAGCTGGACAGGCCCCACCGCATCTACGGCACCAAACAGATCGATGTGGTCACCGGCACCATGCAGGCCCCCTCATCACAGAGATGATGGAGGAGCTCCACCGCCAGTACCCCATGATCGATGTAAAAGTTCACGTTGTCAAGAACAATTTCTTTGGCGGCAACGTGGGCGTGGCGGGGCTTGTCACCGCCACCGATATCATTGCCCAGTGTGAGGGAAAGCTGGAAAGCGGAACTTTGGGCATCCCCGCTGTCATGCTGCGGGAAGAAAAAGATACGTTCCTCGATGATGTGACCATTGCCCAGTTGGGCGAACGACTGGGGGTCAAGGTCGAGGTGCTGCCGGTGAGCGGCGGCGATGAGGCAAAAGCCCTGCTCCGCACCGGCCTGCATATTTCGAGAAGAAGAAGAGCATAACGAAAGGAGGAACCCCCTATGAGCAAACCCATCGTAGCAGTGGTCGGCCGCCCCAACGTGGGCAAGTCCACCCTGTTCAATAAGCTCTGCGGCCAGCGGCTGGCCATCGTGGAGGATACCCCGGGCATCACCCGCGACCGCATTTTTGCAAACTGCGAGTGGAGCGGTCACGAGTTCATGCTGGTGGACACCGGCGGCATCGAGCCCAAGGCGACCGAGGCATTCTGGCCCACATGCGTGAGCAGGCAGAGATCGCCATTGATACCGCTGACTGCATCATCATGGTGGTGGATGTCCGCGACGGCCTGACCGCCGCCGACGAGGAAGTGGCCCACATGCTGCGCCGCAGCCACAAACCCATCATCCTGGCTGTCAACAAGTGCGATAAGACCGGCGAGGCCCCCATGGAGCTCTACGAGTTCTATAACCTGGGCTTTGACGAGGTGCTGCCCATCTCGTCCGTGCACGGTCACGGCACCGGCGACCTGCTGGACGCTGTCTGCGCCCACCTCGATTTCAGCGAGACCGTGGTGGAGGAAGATCGCATCCCCGTTGCCATCATCGGCCGCCCCAATGTGGGCAAATCCAGCCTGACCAACCGCATCCTGGGTGAGAACCGGATGATCGTTGCCAATGAGGCCGGCACCACCCGTGATGCCATTGACACCCCTGTGGATAACGCTTACGGCAAGTTCATCTTTACCGATACCGCCGGTCTGCGCAAGCGCAGCAACATTTCTGACGGCCTTGAGCGCTATATGGTCGTGCGCGCACTGGCCGCTGTGGAACGCAGCCGCGTGGCCCTGATCCTGGTGGATGCCACCGTTGGCTTCACCGAGCAGGACAGCAAGGTGGCCGGTTATGCCACGAGCAGGGCAAGGCCTGCATCATCGTTGTCAACAAGTGGGATGCTGTGGAGGGCAAGGAGACCAACACCATGGAGCATCAGCGCCGGGATTACGCCGATTGCTTCAGCTTCATGGGGTATGCGCCCATCATCTTTATTTCGGCCCAGACCGGCTATAACGTGAACAAGCTGATGCAGCTGATCCGTGACGTGGATGCCAGAACGGTGCCCGCGTGCCCACCGGTGTCCTGAATGAGATGCTGGCCCGCGCTACCGCCCGGATGCAGCCGCCCAGTGACAAGGGCCGCCGCCTGAAGATCTTCTACCTGACCCAGGCTTCCACCCGTCCCCCGACGTTTGTGGCCTTCGTCAACTCCAAGCAGCTGTTCCATTTCAGCTATCAGCGGTATCTGATCAACCAGATCCGGGAGAACTTTGGTCTGGAACACACGCCCATCCGCCTGGTGATCCGTGAGCGCGGCACCGGCAGCGTCGGCGCAAAAGATGTGTAACAGGGGAGGCGGCTGTTGATGATGACTTTCTTCATCGTTCTGGCTGCCGCTGCGCAGGCTTACCTGCTGGGCAGCGTGGACACCGGCATCCTGGTCAGCAAGTACCTGTACCACGATGATGTCCGCAATCACGGCAGCGGTGCGGCCGGTATGACCAACATGCTGCGCACCTTTGGCAAAAAGGCAGCGGCGTTCACCGCCGCAGGCGATGTGCTGAAAGGCGTTGCCGCTGTCTGCATCGGCCGCTGGCTCTTCGGGTTCCTGCCCGCAGATGCCGCCGTTTCGCCCTATCTGGGCGTGTATCTGACCGCCATTCTGGCCGTGGTGGGCCACACCAAGCTATTTATTTCGGCTTCAAGGGCGGCAAGGGCGTGCTGGTGGCGGGAGGTGCCATCCTGGCGATCCAGCCCATCCTCCTGCCGGTGCTGACCGTCGTTTTTCTGCTCTGCCTTGTGCCCACCGGCATGGTGTCGCTGGGCAGCATTGCAATGGCGGCATCCTATCCGGTGCTGACCCTCATCTACGGCCTGCTCAAGGGCTTTGCCGCTGACGACCTCATCGTCTGCGTGGTGGGAGCTGCCATCATGGGCGGCATGGTCATCTGGATGCACCGGGCCAATATCCAGCGCATCCGTGAGGGCAAAGAGTACCGCTTTGGTTCCAGGCACAAGCAGTAACCGGAACAAAAAAAACAACAGCGCATCCTTCGGCAGAGCTGCCTGCGGGATGCGCTGTTTTGCGTGGAGGGGGCTGTGCCCGGTCGATGTGCCTGCACAGTTCAGTTTACTGAAAAAACTTTGCAAAAAAGGTTGACAAAGGGCGGCGCGGCTGGTATAATAACTCACGTCGCAGGACACGAACCAAATATGTGGGGGATTAGCTCAGCTGGGAGCGCGATGCACCCAGAAACACACCCCCACAGCGATGGTTGATGACGATTAAGTTCCCACTAAAGATTTTCCATTCCAGAGGCTTGCTTCTGGAATTTATGGGGGATTAGCTCAGCTGGGAGAGCGCTTGCATGGCATGCAAGAGGTCACCGGTTCGATCCCGGTATTCTCCACCAAAAAGCACTGTACTTCGTAGGAAGTATGGTGCTTTTCTTTTTGCTGAAGCCGATTTTTGGGGGCTGCATTGCTTCGCCTGCACCGTTTTCAGGCTTTTGCAGGCGGTTCCTATACAACCCCCAACTTTTGACTTTACACCATTTTCAAAAAGGAATGTTTGCCGCCCGTTTTTCAGCAGGCTGCTGCATCATCCCCTTCAATGTACGGCGTAAGGTCGAAGTTAAAGGTAATGTTGAGCTGATACCCACGATAAACATCTACTGCGGATAAGCTGATTGACAATCATTTTCTTTGCTTCAAAACTGGCACTGTCGTAGAGATCAGAAAAAGAAATCAGTTCTTCGTACAGTTTTGATACGTTGTCCATCAGTTCGGCTGTTTTTTCTGTTTCTGCGTAGGAAGATTCATAAGAGCATCCAATTCCCGAAGTTTTTCCTCCTGCGCTGTAATCATCTCGGCAAGGGTTTCTTTGGGAAAGACGCTCTCACCTTTGATACAGGCAAGAATCTCAGCTTTCAGTGAAATCAAGTCTTTTTGGGCTTTATCCCGCTCTACCTGAATAGTTTGCAGATGATTCTTGCGTTCGACAACTTCCCGCTCGTAACGCCTTGTAATGATCTGCTCTTTCGGGATGCCTCTCATTTTGGAAAAGATCTGACGGACTGACTTATCAATGATCTCATCCAAAATATGTACCGTGTAACCCGTCTGCCCGGTGCAGCCGGTCTGCTTACGGAGCTTTCCGTAACAGGTATAACGGACACGGAGCGTATCGTCCAGTGTTCCATCGGAGAGCTTGCGCCACTTCCGGCTGGAAGTCAAGGTCAGCTTTGCACCGCAATGTCCACAATAAGCATTGCCCGAAAGCAGAGATTGTCCGTGAATGTTCAGCGGAACGCGATATTCGGATTCTTGTGCTGCACGGTTAGAACGATTTTCACGGATACGCTGGGCGGCTTCAAACTGCTGCGCTGGGATGATTTGCAACTCTTGCAGCAATTCCGAATGGGCATCCCCACAGCGGAGAACGCCTGTATAGGTCAGGTTCCGAACCATTCCACGGATACTTGCCGGATGCCAGCATTTCCCAGACCTTGCGCGGTAGCCGTTATCATTCAGATAAGTTGCGATATGCTGCGGTCCATAGCCTTCATGCACATACTTATCGAAAATAATCCGAACTACGGCAGCTTCACGCTCGTTGATGTGCAGTTCATACAGTTCGTGCTTGCGCTTGTTGATGCGGCCACTTTTCACAAGGTCATAACCATACGGCGCACTGCCGCCCTTGAAGTGTCCTTCTTCCACAAGCTGCCGCAGGCTGGTACGGGTACGGACAGAAGTTTTTTCGCTTTCACCGTCTGCCTGCCAGAAGCGGATATAGTTCAACAATTTGTCAGTGTGGTTGTCGAATCGTTGCTCACCCTCTTGGGTACTCCACACCCGGATGCCATTTCGCACAAACCATTCTACAACAAACGGCGTTTCATCTGCGATGCGTCCGATTCGATCGAACATGAACACCAGCAGAATGTCAAACTTGCCTTTTCGGGCATAATCCTTGATGATTTGTAGCTTGTCACGGGCTTCTGCACGGACTTTGTGGCCAGACACGCCCTCTTCCTGTTCCTCATGGACGATGACCCAGCCCTTCGACTCAGCGAATTTGTGGCAAGCCTTTCGCTGCATGGGCAGGTCAGCTTCATGGTTGGAATTGAAATCCACCTGCTTATCGGTGGAAACGCGGTACAAGCAACAGACACGGTTGTTGTTTTCTGTCATTACAAATTCCTCACTTTCATAACAAAAGTGGGGACAGACTTTATTCCGTTGTCAAAGAACGTCCGGCAATGTTCGGCTTGTAGCACCGCCCGTTACCGCACTCAGTATAGCGTTTGATTCTGCATTCGTCCATGATGTCAACCTACCTTCTTCGTGTAGCTGGTGGCAAGCAGGATGTTCCGAATGCGCTCAAATGCTTCCGGGTTGGGTTCTTTGGAAAAACTGAAAACGACAGGATAACCGTTGATTACATGATATTGCTGGTCGGCATCACTGTCAGCCGCAGGAAGGTTCTCTGCGACCTGAGAAAACTTGTCGATCATTGTAGTGCCCTTTCTTTGATTTATCAGAATTTCATCGGCAGGGCATCCTTGCGGCACTTGCGTTGTAGGCCGTATAGATGGGGAAAACGTATTTTTTCCATCCGGGCAGTTTGGCAGGATTATCCATACCGCTGCGATAAATCTCCATGGGCTGATCCGTGCGCTGCGCAGCGTTCACCCCATG
>ENA-OQCP01000549-OQCP01000549.1-human-gut-metagenome-genome-assembly--contig:-NODE-549-length-16507-cov-2.533944_pt1 | contig 16507 bp, 15 predicted proteins | sample MGYA00242760_ERZ504583 | MGnify/ENA primary metagenome ERZ504583 (study PRJEB26092, sample SAMD00036308) | human gut metagenome | host: Homo sapiens | study: EMG produced TPA metagenomics assembly of...
TTTTTCTTTTCTGTGACGCTGACGCGGACATTGATTCCAACGCTGCGTTTTCTCATGCGCCAGCAGCCTCACAGGGGTTCGGGGCTGTCCCCGTAGGCTTTTCGGCGGTTGCCTGTGGCAACACATCGCCCATGCTTGCTCCCCTTACGCGACCTTTGTGACGCTAATGACGCTGATGACGCTGTTTGTGAGATATCCCATTTGAAAAGCTGGGTTATGTCAATATCAGCGTCATTAGCGTCATCTGCGTCATTTCCGTCATGGGAGAACTTCATCTGCCGCGCCTGCGAGGTGCGGTGGGTTTCATAGCGGATTCCTCTTGGCGTGAACACCGTATCGAAGTGTTCCACGATTTTCTGGGTCAGCTGGTGGGGCAAAACGCCTTCAATATCGGCTGCGGAGAGCAATTCGGTAGCCGTACCTTGCCATGTTCCGACACCATCGATGTAGTCAGCCACTTTCCAAAGGTAACTCGGCACAGCTTTAGCAACAATTTGTTCGATGCTTTCTTCCTCGTCCAGTATCCAAACGCAGTTTTCTTCGTGCAGACGCAGTGTTTTGTTGTCCATATCGTGCCCGGTCACCAAAATGCTGGCGGTCTGACTCATACGCTTGCGCTGCATGACCCAGCTGGTATCGGACGCACCCATCAAGCCATTGGAACCTGCAATCTGCTGGAACGGATCGTCTGCGGCTTGTTTGCGCAGATGGTGGATCAGCAAAATGCAGACATTGTACTTGTCTGCCAGTGCTTTTAGTACGCTGATCTCCTTGTAATCGCTGGCATACATGCTGTTGCTCTGGTCGTTGGAACGAACCTTTTGCAAAGTGTCAATGACGATCAGCCCGGTGTCCGGGTGTTGATAGAGGAAGCTGGTGAGCTGTTCTTCCAGCCCCTGCCCGATGCTGCTGCATTCCGTCTGCATGACCAGCCGTTCGGGTGCTTCTTCGCTGCCCACAAGCTGGAGAAGGCGCTTCTGCAGTCGGTTGAAAGTGTCCTCCAGCGAAAAATAAATCACGGTGTGCGGCTCTATTTCGCGCCCCCACATGGGCTTGCCCTGCGCGACCTGCAAGCACAGCCACAAGGTCAGCCAGCTTTTGCCCGCTTTGCTGGGGCCGGCAAACAGTGCAAGACCGGCCGGGAGCAAGTTGGGAATGATCCACTTGACCGGCGGCAGCGGCGTGGAGAGCAGTTCTTCGGCGGAGATCGTTTTGGGAAGTTTTTCATAATTCATTCGCATCGTCCTTTCTGTTTTGGTATATATCTATTATCTCATACTATCGTCTTTTTGTGTGTAGTAAGTTTTACTCTCTAGTGTTAAGTTGTACGGCTCACGCCGTCCCACAGCCCCACAAACGCGCCAAACGGCGGTTTTGCGGGTGGATGTCGCGTCCGTGTGCGACGCGGGGCATCTGCCCCACACAAGGCGGATTTGGGCGGTTACTGCGAGTGAATCAGAACTGATTCACTTTTACGCCTTTCCCTCTGAATTGTGAATCAAATCTGATTCACTTCCAATAAATTTCCCGAAAGTATACGGTTCTGATTCCCTACTTTTATTAGACTGGAAAACGTGAATCGGTTCCGCATACTTTCGGGATAACATTTCGATTTACAGCTGCATTTGCCCACCTTGCCCCAGCTGTGGGGACGATTCGCAAGGCTGCCGTTCGGCTGCAACGGCATCATGGGTATTTTTACCCCAGCCAGGTTCTCTGCCTGCCGCCCTCATTGTGTGAACTGTGACTGGACGGAAGTATCTTTACGACCACATCTGTCATTGCGCTCCACTCCGCCACGGGGTGTTTACCAGAGACTGAATCGCTCGTGCCCGGTGGCAGTCATGGCGCGTACTCTGTCTGCGCTGCCGTACTCGTAAGTTGACGGCAATGTGGTGAATGTACCTTGCTTGTCGGATATGCAGTTTTCAAGGTGCCGAATCTATTTAAGACGGGGAGGTGCTCTTGCCAAAATCAAGGTCGCTCCTACGCGCTCACGCGCTTCTGACCGCACGGACTTTTCAGAACGTAATTGATTACATTGATTTTGGGGATTTTGTAAGCGTTTGCCAGCCGGATGCAGCTGATCTCGCCCTCTCCCAGCAGGTCATAGGCCGCGTGGCGGCTGATGCCCAGCATGGTTTGCAGGTCCTTAACCGTTACAATGTCCGGATACTCCGCAAACATGAGCTTGTACATTTCTCTGATTTCTTTACAATCCATTCGATCACCATCCTTATAGTTAGCTTTCGCATATTTGCGATGTAAATATAGGATACTGCGCTTTTATGCGAATGTCAATAGTTTTCGCAAAATTGTTACTTTTTTCTTGCGCTTTTATGTTATGGTGTGGTACAATAAGGAAAATCCTGCAAAGTGAGTGAACGAAATGAACATCGGAGAGAAAATCAAGCGCATCCGCCAGCACCGCCGCATGACCCAGAAAGAGTTGGGCGAGTTGGTCGACCTCAGCGCAAACCGCATTGCGCAGTACGAAATGGGTTACCGCGTACCAAAAAAGCCCCTGCTAAATCAAATAGCAGAGGCTTTGCGTGTTTCCCCGTTGGCACTTTCCGATGGCGGAAACGGTCCGGCGAATGATATTCTGGAGCAGCTTTTCTGGCTGGACGAGGAGCAGCCCGGCGTTATCAAGCTGGTCCCCACCGTGCGCGGCACAGCACGGTATAATGCCAACCCAAACCTTGCGCTGCGCTATGATGACAACGATAATTGGCCGCCACGCTCTCCCGTGGCGATGTGGTTTGATGATACGATTCTGGATGATTTTCTGAAGGATTGGTCTGCGGTTCAGAAGAAGTTGTATGCTGGGGAGATTACGCAGGCAGAGTATTTTGAGTGGAAGATTATGTGGCCGGAAACTTAATCTGCGGTCTAGAAATGTAGTAAACATCAATTTAATATTATCGTTTATTTATGTTCCATAAAACAGTAGAATAATAAAATATATGTATGAAAGGATGCGTTCTTATGTCATATTTGTCTTTTTCTCAAAGAATGGGGATTAAGCCGATAGAAGTGCCGATTCAGACAGATTGTCTGAATGAAGATACACGGATGGACATTTGGAATAGTTTTTATCAATGGTTTAGTAGCTATGTTGTATCAGACTCTGACCTTATAGACTATATAAACGGAAGTGAAAGAGAACTTTGCATTCGGGTTTGGAGTCGGTATTTAAGGAGAGATCTATCACATCTTTCCTATGGCCAAAATCTGACAGGCGAAATCAAGCGTTTAATTTTGTCATCCACAACCGCATGGTACGATATTTTAGATTTTTGCGAACAAATTATAAATGATCCCTATGCGCAGGTAAAATACTTTTCCAAAATGCTCAATGATGTATTTGAAATAGATAACGTCGGCTATCGCATCATTGACAAGCAGATTTCTCCCATCACAAACGAAACGGAAATTCAATCCATCGAATCTGCGCTTGCATTAAGCGGGCCGTTTTCCGGGGCCAGAATCCATATTCAGACCGCCCTTGAGAAATACTCCGACAAAACCGATCCCGACTACCGCAACTGTGTGAAGGAATCCATTTCCGCAGTAGAATCCATGTGCCAGATCCTTGCCGACAATCCGAAAGCTACCCTAGGCGCAGCATTAAAGGTACTTAATAATAGCGGCATTGACATCCATTCCGCCCTCGCAGCGGGGTTTGAAAAAATCTACGGTTATACCAGCGACCAGGACGGCATCCGTCACGCCATCTTGGACGAGAGCAAAACCGTAGATCCGGAGGACGCGCTGTTTATGCTTGTGTCTTGCAGCGCCTTCTGTAACTATCTGCAGCAAAAGGCTGTAAAAGCCGGTATCATTTAACAACTCCACCACGGCAGGGCACAGGCGGAGGCATAGATGGGTGAAGCCCTTTGCTACTAGCGCACGCGTCACATCGCATTGGTATGGTCTGACACTCGCGTAAGGACTGGTTACTTGCTGCCTGTAAACAGGCTCTTTAGAAGTTCGGCATAGTACTTTCCACATTCCCAGCCGCTTTCGTTGAGAAAGTCGGACGTCACAAATTCCAGTAACCATACTTTGGGAATCATATAAAATTGGACATTCCATAAATATAAAACTTACGCTGATGAAGGGTGATAAGGTTACTTAGACTATCAAAAAACGACGAAAGCTTTTTTTGTTCATCTATATTTGGTATGGGAATTATAAACTCAGAAACGCTTTTCGCAGATAGATTAGGCTGTGCTGCACCTTCGTCATGTAAGATTCGTTGGCTGTATTCGATATCTGAATTTAGGATATAAAACAAATATTTACCGTCAATGTTTTTGGGCCTAATCGCAACCAGCGATGATGCAACGGTTCCTTCGGAAAAATTGTCGATATAAGCGTTTTTTCCGAGTGTTCCACGCAAACAATATACAATGTCACCAAGCTGTAATTTTGCACCACCGAGGTCATTGTACTTCTCGGTAGTTATCTTATTTGCATTTAGCAATTTACACAACCATTTTCAAGGTCTCCTGCATTTATAAAGGGAATGCCTTCATGCACCATATCTTGTTCGTTGGGGTATTTTGCACTCCTGTCGCCATTGAACATTTCACAAAAGTCCCCTAACTTCCGCTGTTCCCAAGCGTATGTATTTTATGGCATAAGCCACAATTTTTTGTGGAAACCTTACCTATCTGTGTTATAATAGAAATAACTACTTACGCTTTTCCCAAGAAAGGGTATTTTCTAAAGCAAAAGGAGCTTGACCGATGAACAAACAACAGCTTGCGCAGAAGATTTGGGCTTCTGCTAACCAGATGCGCTCCAAAATCGAGGCCAGTGAGTACAAAGACTTTATCCTTGGTTTCATTTTTTATAAATATCTGTCCGATAAAGAAATCGAATTTCTGAAAGACAACGATTATGACGATGAACTGCTGAAAACCGTAACCGAGGACGACCCCGAAACCGTCAAATGGGTGCAGGAAAACATCGGCTATTTTATCTCCTACAAAGATTTTTTCTCTACCTGGCTCGGCATGGGCAAGGATTTTGATGTTTCCAATGTGCGTGATGCGCTGTCGGCGTTCAGCCGGCTGATCTCCCCCACGCACAAGCGTGTGTTTGAGAAATCTTCAACACACTGGAAACCGGTCTTTCCAAACTGGGCGACAGCTCCGGCACCCAGACCAAAGCCATCAGCGGCTTGCTGAACCTGATCAAGGATATTCCGATGGACGGCAAGCAGGGCTATGATGTGCTGGGCTTCATCTATGAATATCTTATCAGTATGTTTGCCGCCAATGCCGGCAAAGGCGGGCGAGTTCTATACGCCCCACGAGGTGTCGCTGCTGATGTCTGAAATCGTGGCAAGCCACCTGCAGGGCAAGAACGAAATCAAAATCTATGACCCGACCAGCGGTTCCGGCTCGCTGCTGATCAACATCGGCAAAAGCGTTTCCAAGTATATGGCAGACGCAAACAATGTAAAATACTACGCGCAGGAGCTGAAAGAGAACACCTACAACCTGACCCGTATGAATCTGGTAATGCGCGGCATCAAGCCGGACAACATCGTTACCCGCAACGGCGATACGCTGGAGGAGGACTGGCCCTACTTTGATGATGCCGACCCCATCAACTCCTATGACCCGCTGTATGTAGATGCCGTAGTATCGAACCCGCCGTATTCGCAGGCATGGGATCCCACCAACAAGGAGGGCGACGCCCGCTATGCCCGCTTTGGTCTGGCACCCAAGGGTAAGGCGGACTATGCCTTTTTGCTGCACGACCTTTACCATATCAAGCCCGACGGCATTATGACCATCGTTTTGCCCCACGGCGTTCTGTTCCGCGGCGGTGAGGAAGGCACGATCCGCAAAAATCTGATTGAGAACAACCACATTGACGCCATCATCGGTCTGCCCGCCAACATTTTCTTTGGCACGGGCATTCCCACCATCATTATGGTGTTGCGCCAAAAGCGCGAGCGCGAGGACGTACTTATCATTGACGCCTCCAAGGGGTACACCAAGGAGGGCAAAAACAACAAGCTCCGCGCCTCCGACATCAAGCGCATTGCCGATACCTTTGTAAAGCGTGAGAGCATCCCCAAATTTTCCCGCACGGTCAGCCGTGAGGAAATCCGCGCCAACGACTACAACTTAAACATTCCCCGCTATGTGGACTCCTCTGAGGCGGCGGAGCATTGGGATGTATACGCCTCTATGTTCGGCGGCATCCCCGCAGCAGAGTTGGACGAGCTTTCCGCGTACTGGGCGGCGTTCCCTGCGCTGCGCGGTGAATTGTTTGCTGAAAACGGAACGCCCTATGCGGCGCTGACCGTTGAGGACATCAAGTCGGCTATCAAAAACAGCCGCGATGTAACCGCCTTTGAGGACGCCTATCGCTCCGCCTTTGCTGCGCTGCCCGCCTATATGAAGGCTGTCCTGTTGGACGGCATGGACAAAATTGAGATTGCCAAGACGGAAACCACCCTCAGCGAGGATATTTTTGCGCGCCTTGCCGACATTCCGCTGATTGACAAGTACGAGGCCTATCAGCTGCTGGACGACCACTGGAACACGATTGCCGTTGACCTTGAAATGATCCAGACCGAGGGGTTCGGTGCAGCCAAAAAGGTAGACCCCCATCTTGTCACCAAGAAGAAGGGCAACGAGGAGCAGGAAGTGCAGGACGGCTGGGTTGGGCACATTCTGCCCTTTGATCTGCTGCAAAAACGCTGTTGAAAGATAAAGCTGGCGCGCTCCACGCGCTGGAAAATCAGCTTGCCGAGCTGCCCACCGAATATGAAGCCCTGCTGGATGAATTTACCGAGGACGACAAGGACGCCTATAAGGAGTGCTTTACCGAAGAAGGCGATGCCTTTGTGCCGAAGGAGATTGCCAAAAAGGTCAAGGAACTGCGGCGGGACCGCACCCCCGAAGCACAAAATGCCTGCCGTGTTTTCAGCCGCGTAGAAGAACTGACCAAACAGGAAAAGGCACTGAAAGCCGAAATCAAATCTGACGCAGCAGCGCTGGAGGCCCAGACAAAAAAGACCATTGAGGGGCTGACCGATGCGCAGGTGTTGGAGCTGCTGGAGCAAAAATGGATTGCACCTTTTACGAACGAGCTTGCCAAACTGCCTGATGCAATGGTGGATAGCCTTGTCAGCAAGATTCAGACCCTGCAAAATAAATATAGCACAACCTTCTTTGATGTGGAAAGCGAAATCCGCGCCACCGAAAAGCAGTTGGCCGCGATGATGGACGACCTTACCGGCAGTGAGTACGACCTGAAAGGCCTGAGCGAGTTCAAGACGCTCTTGTTGGGTGACTGATATGGCAAAACAAAACAAACCTGCCATCCGATTCAAGGGATTTACTGACGCTTGGGAACAGCGGAAGTTTTCGGATATTACTTTTCCAGCGGGTGAAAAGAACAAAGAGAATTTGCCATTAGAGAGTTATTCCATTACAAATGAAAGTGGATTCGTACCGCAAGATGAAAAGTTTGAAAACGGTGGTACAATGCGAGAAGCCGACAAAAGAATGTACTATATTGTTTCTCCAAATTCATTTGCGTACAACCCTGCAAGAATAAATGTGGGTTCCATTGGATACCAAGACACGGGGAAAAAGTGTGATAGTAAGTTCACTTTATGAGGTCTTTAAGACTTCTGACGATGTGGATGATAGACTCCTCTGGCATTGGTTCAAATCGCCTGATTTTCAAAAGCTGATTATGCAGTTGCAAGAGGGTGGTGTTCGTCTCTACTTCTATTACGACAAACTCTGTATGGGACAAGTACCCCTCCCTTCACTTGAGGAACAGCGCAAAATTGGAAGGTTATTTGATACCCTCGACCACCTTATCACCCTTCATCAGCGTAAGTATGACAAGCTGCAAGTTTTGAAGAAAGCCATGCTTGAAAAAATGTTTCCGAAAAACGGCAGCAGCGTTCCCGAAATTCGATTCAAGGGATTTACTGACGCTTGGGAACAGCGGAAGTTGGGGGCTTTATGTGTTGAATTCAAAAGCGGTGACTTCATCAGTGCATCAGATATTGCAGAGAATGAAGCATACCCAGTTTACGGCGGAAACGGTTTGCGCGGTTTTACAAATCACTACAATCACGATGGTGAATATGCTCTAATTGGTCGCCAAGGTGCTCTTTGCGGAAATGTAAATTATGCCGTAGGCAAATCGTATTTTACAGAGCACGCGGTTGCTGTAAGGGCAAATAAAACGAACCAAACACGCTTTTTGTACTACTTGTTTTCAACCATGAATTTGGGACAGTATTCTGGCCAATCTGCACAGCCGGGGCTTGCTGTTGGAAACCTTGTAGAATTAGAAAATGTAGTGCCATCTAAACCAGAACAAGAAAAGATTGCAAGCTTTTTGTCATCTCTCGACCACCTTATCACCCTTCATCAGCGTGAGTTAGAAAAGCTGCAAAATATCAAAAAATCCATGCTCGAAAAGATGTTTGTCTAAGGAGAATCGTGAAAAAATGGGAAAAATTATTTTATATCACGCACTCCCGACAAAATCGTTGTGCCGAAATTTGGCGGCGGTGATGATAAACACGACTATGGCAGGGGCTTTTACCTTACCGAGAACATCGAACTTGCCAAAGAATGGGCGGTCTGCCGCCCGAACGACACAAACGGCTGGGTTCACAAGTATGAACTGGAAACCGCCGGGCTGAAAATTCTGGATTTTCAGCAGCACAGTGTTCTTGCGTGGCTGGCAGAGCTGATGAAGCACCGGGACGCCGCCGACTCTAAGCGATACCGTATGCTAGCAAAGAAATTTATCGAAAAATACGGCATGGATACCCGCGATTATGATGTGATTTGCGGCTGGCGCGCAAACGCCTCCTACTTTTACATTGCCAAAGAGTTTGTGCGCGATAATATTGATGTGGATATTCTGGAAGATCTGCTGTCGCTGGGCGGTTTGGGCATCCAGTATTGCATCAAGTCCGAGGCCGCGTATGCAAATCTGAAAGAAATAACCGACGAGCTGCTTGCCGTGGACTACACTGAATTTAACGACAGGTACAATCAGCGCGACATAACGGCAAGAAAACGGATGCGCGAACTGGTGGATTCCGACACGAACACGGTCACAAAGGTGTTCAGCACACTGTTTGAGAGGTGAGGGGCAATGCGCGCGTATGCAGAGGAATATGTAAGCGATGTAGTAGAAAATCAGGGCAAGCTCTTTGACCTTGTGGCACAGAAATACCCTGACAAGGATACCGCGGCATTTATCAATTCCTATATGGCAAGCAAAACCAGAAAAAGCATCGACGAAGCCAAAGCCTATGTAAACACGATGAGCGCCTCCGAATTGTGGGATTACTTTTGCAAAACCGAGGACTTTACACTGAAGGACGCAAAGCCATCGAGGGTTTTATGCCGGACTGGATCGGCGAATTTTATGCGTATTATCAATGGTATTATAATCTGCCCAGCAGCGAGGTCGTAAAAAAAGTGCCGGTTGCTTTTCTAAAAAAAGCATACGGCGGGCTGCATGATCTGGAACTGGATTTGGCGGTACAAAAAGTCGGTGAAGTATAATGACGGTTGTTTGCTTTCATAACCCCAATGAGGAAAACGGATATTTGAGCAACTGGTACCCCTGCCGCTTTACGGTGGATGAGGTTGACTTTTCCTCCATGGAACAATATATGATGTACAAAAAGGCTGTCTACTTTGGTGACAAGGCTGTGGCGGCCAAAATTCTTGCAACCGATGATGTTGCCGAAATCAAGGCGCTTGGCAGGCTGGTTGCCAATTATAGCGAGCGTTATTGGAACGGTATTCGGCAAATCGTTGTTTTTACAGGGCTGCTTGCCAAATTCACCCAAAATGACGACCTGAAAGCGCAGCTTGCCGCCACCAAGGATTCCGTTTTGGCTGAATGTGCGGTCAGAGATACCATTTGGGGCATCGGCTTGTCGATGAAGGACCCGGACAGGCTGGATATTGGCAAGTGGAAGGGGCAAAACCTGCTGGGCTATGCCCTGATGATGGTGCGCGAACGGCTGTAAAAGCGTACACAAATACCCGGAAAGGGGCAAAACAAATGACCTTTCAAAAGGAATCGGACTTTGAAGAAGCGCTTATAAGAATCCTGACGACCAAAGGCTGGGAGAGCACAATTCTGAAATATCCCACCGAGCAGGATCTGATCCGCAACTGGGCAAACATTCTCTTTGACAATAACCGCGGCATAGATCGCCTTGGCGATTACCCCTTGACCGATAGCGAGATGCAGCAAATTGTGGAGCAGATTCGGGAACTGCGCACGCCGCTGAAGCTGAACGGCTTTATCAACGGCAAAACGGTTTCTGTCAAGCGCGATAACCCCGATGACAAGGCACATTTCGGCAAGGAAGTCAGCCTGAAAATCTACGACCGCATGGAGATTGCCGCCGGGCAAAGCCGCTACCAGATCGTGCAGCAGCCGATTTTTCCCGGTAAATCCAAAATGCTGAACGACCGCCGCGGCGATTTGATGCTGCTGATCAACGGTATGCCGGTGTTCCATCTGGAATTAAAGCGCAGCGGTGTGCCGGTGAGTCAGGCATATAACCAAATCGAAAAATACGCCCACGAGGGTGTGTTTACCGGGCTGTTCTCGCTTGTGCAGATTTTTGTGGCAATGAACCCGGAAGAAACCGTCTACTTCGCCAACCCCGGTCCCGACGGAAAATTCAACACCGATTATTACTTCCACTGGGCGGACTTCAACAACGAGCCAATCAACGATTGGAAAGAGATTGCCTCCAAGCTGCTGTCCATCCCCATGGCGCATCAGCTGATCGGCTTTTACACCGTGGCCGACGATGCGGACGGCGTGTTGAAAGTTATGCGCAGCTATCAGTATTATGCTGCCAGTGCGATTTCGGATGTGGTTTCCAAAACGAAGTGGGACAGCGGCAAGCAGCGCGGCGGGTATATCTGGCACACCACCGGCAGCGGCAAAACGATGACCTCTTTCAAGTCCGCACAGCTGATTGCCAATTCCAACGATGCGGACAAGGTGGTTTTCCTCACGGATCGCATCGAGTTGGGAACGCAGTCGCTGAAAGAATACCGCGCCTTTGCCGATGAAAACGAGACCGTGCAGGCAACGGAAAACACCTATGTATTGATTTCCAAGCTGAAAAGCATTGCCACCGCAGACACGCTGATTGTGACTTCTATTCAGAAGATGAGCAATATCCGTGACGAGGAGGGCGGCAAAAATGCCCGCGATATTGAGCTGATCGGCAAAAAGCGGCTGGTGTTTATCGTGGACGAGGCGCATCGCTCCACCTTTGGCGATATGCTGGCAATTATAAAAGAAACCTTTCCCCGTGCGATTTTCTTCGGCTTTACCGGCACGCCCGTGTTTGAGGAAAACGCCAAAAAGAACAACGCGCAAACCGATGTGTTTGGCAATGAACTGCACCGTTACAGCATAGCGGACGGCATCCGCGATAAAAATGTGCTGGGCTTTGACCCGTACAAGGTACTTACTTTCCGCGACAAAGATGTGCGGCAGGCTGTTGCACTGGAAAAGGCAAAGGCAGCTACGGTTGCAGACGCCTGAACGACCCCGCAAAAGCCGCTGTGTACTATAAGTACATGGACAACACGCAGGTGAAAATGTACGGCGAATCGGTCCGGACGGGAAGTGGATCAAGGGGATTGAGGATTATCTGCCCAATACACAATATCTAACGGCAGAGCATAAGCAGACCGTAATCGAGGATATTAAGGAAAACTGGCTGACTTTGAGCCACAACGGTAAGTTCCACGCCATTTTTGCCACAAGCAGCATCCCGGAGGCAATCGAATATTACCGCATGATGAAGATCACCATGCCGGAATTGAAAACAAGCTGCCTTTTTGACCCGAACATTGATAATAACGGCGGCGCCATTTACAAAGAGGATGGGCTTGTTGAAATTATCGAGGATTACAATAAGCGCTATGGGCAGGATTTTACAATACCCACCCACGCACGGTTTAAGAAGGATCTGTCGCTGCGTCTGGCGCACAAGGAGCAGTATAAGCGCATTGAACGCACACCCGACCAACAGCTTGATTTGCTGATCGTTGTTGACCAGATGCTGACCGGCTTTGACTCCAAGTGGGTTAATACCCTCTATATGGATAAGATGCTGGAATACGAGAACATTATACAGGCGTTTTCCCGCACAAACCGACTGTTTGGACCGGATAAGCCGTTCGGTGTGATTCGCTACTACCGCAAGCCGCACACAATGGAGCAAAATGTGCTGAAAGCGGTGAAGCTGTACTCCGGCGACCGTCCGATTGGATTGTTTGTTGACCGCCTTGCCAACAACCTTGAAAAAATGAACGAGGTGTACGGCGACATTGCGGAGTTGTTTACGAGCGCGGGTGTGCCTGATTTTGAAAAGCTGCCGCAGGACAGAAGCGTCTGCGCCAAGTTTGCAAAGCTGTTCCGTGAACTTAACGACTACATGGAGGCAGCGCGTGTGCAGGGCTTTACATGGAATCAAAGCGTATATCATTGCCCGGACGATGCTGCCGATGAAACCATTGATGTCGAAATGCTGTTTGATGAGTCTGCCTATCTGATTTTGGCACAGCGCTATAAGGAACTGTCCGCCGAGCCGTCGGACCCTTCCGATGACGGCGATGCGCGTATGATTTGGTGGGCTATTTGACGGAAATCGACACCGGTGTGATTGATTCCAACTATATGAACAGCCGCTTTGATAAGTACCTGAAGCTGCTGAATCAGGCGGGTGCATCGGGAGAATCCATAGAACAGGCAAAAGCCGAACTGCATAAGTCCTTTGCCAGCCTGACACAGGAAGAACAGAAGTTTGCCAATATCTTCCTGCACGATATTGAACGCGGCGACGCCACACCCGAACCCGGCAAGACGCTGCGGGATTACATCACCGAGTACCAGTGCCGTGCGAAGAATGACCAAATCCACCGCTTTGCCGTTGTGTTTGGCTTGGATGAAGAAAAGCTCCGCAATATGATGGGTCTGGGGCTGACGAAAACCAATATCAACGAGTTTGGCCGCCTTGACGAACTGAAGAAAAGCGTAGACAAAGCAAAGGCAAAAGCCTATTTTGAGAAAAAAGAGGGCGTAAAGCTGATACCGCCCAAGGTAAACCAGAAAGTGGACAGTTTGCTGCGGGAATTTATTGTAACCGGCGGCTTCGAGGTGTAAGGCTGCATATTTATAAGCGATAAGTCGAACAAAAGGGCCAAGGAAAATCCGAGGCCCTTTTACTTTTGCTTGGGAACAGCGGAAGTTGGGGGAAGTTGTCGAACGCATCACACGCAAAAACGAAAATCTCGAATCAACTTTGCCACTGACAATCTCCGCGCAGTATGGTCTAATTAACCAGAATGAGTTCTTCGATAAGCGCATAGCAAGCAAGGATGTAAGCGGTTATTTTCTTGTTAGGAATGGTGAATTTGCTTACAATAAAAGTACATCTTCCGATGCTCCTTGGGGTGCAATTAAGCGTCTTGACCGTTACGAAAGCGGCGTATTATCAACGCTTTACATTGTTTTCAAAATTTCGGATGAGAGAAAGACCAGTTCTGATTATATAGTCACCTATTATAACACCGACTTGTGGCACAAGGGTATTCAGGCCATTGCAGCCGAAGGTGCGCGGAACCACGCTTATTGAATGTTGCGCCAGCGGACTTCTTCGAAACAAACCTAACGATGCCGAAGGATTATGCCGAACAGCAGCAAATTGGCTCTTTTTTTCAGCAGCTCGACTACCTTATCACCCTTCATCAGCGTAAGCCATATTCACACATACAACGGAGGTGCAATATGCTTAACGAAGCACAACGCACAGATAAGTTCTGTGAATATTATGCAAAGTGGATTACTGTATACAAGAAAGGGGCGATAAGACAGGTTACAATGGACAAGTACCTGATGACGCAAAAATGGCTTGAAAAACTTATCCCGGATTTGAAAATTTGCGATTTGAATCGCATTGCGTATCAGCAGTTGTTGAATGATTATGCCGAATACCATGAACGGCAGACGACAATGGACTTTCACCACCAACTCAAAGGAGCTGTTTTAGACGCAGTGGACGAGGGCTGATTGACCGTGACCCCACGCGGAAAGCGATTATTAAAGGCAAGGCACCATCTACAAAGAAAATAAAGTACCTTAACCAATTTGAACTGCACACGCTCCTTGCCTCGCTTGAATTAAAGGATGAAGTGAACTGGGATTATTTCATTCTTTTGGTGGCTAAGACCGGAATGCGCTTTTCGGAGGCACTGGCACTGACCCCCAAGGACTTTGATTTCTATCATCAGACCCTTTCCATCAGTAAGACATGGGATTACAAGGGTGCCGGTGGGTTTCAGCCGACAAAGAACAAATCATCGGTTCGTAAAATTCAAATTGATTGGCAGTCTGTTATCCGTTTTTCCGAGCTTGTAAAAGTCTGCCGGACGATCAACTATTTTTGTGGATGGCAAAGTCTACAACTCTACCGTTAATGATGTTTTGAGCCGCCACTGCGAGAGGTGCAATATCCCGGTCATTTCTATCCACGGTCTGCGCCACACCCACGCATCCCTGCTACTTTTTGCCGGCGTATCTATTGCGAGTGTTGCCCGGCGACTGGGACACTCCAGTATGACAACCACCCAAAAGACCTATCTCCATATCATTCAGGAACTGGAAAACAAGGATATTGACCTTGTTATGCGGTCATTGTCCGGGCTGAACTAAATCATTGATTTATGGCTTATGTTGATTTGCTTAATGCAAAAGTGACTGTGGCGCAGAGATCCACTTTGCACCACAGTCACTTTTGCATTGGATCTTGAATGCTAATCCGAAAAATATTGTACCCGCTATATTGGGATTCTTAAATTTACCAGACGCTGTCTGGCAAATTGAGTTGACCGCACTACTATGGGTTATCATCTATCCTCTGCACGGATAAAGGGCGGTGCAGCGATTTTTCCGACTATATTCTTTAATGGAAAAATGTCTTGTATATCTCAACCACCCGATTTTCCAGTCAGCGACTGGAAATTGAACGGAACACATTATGATGAATGAGTATACCATCTGCTTTTGCTTGAATCACCGATTTCCTTGATTGCGGCATAGTGTTTTCCACATTTTCGGCTGATCTCGTTGAAAAAATCGGATGTCACAAATTCCAGCAGCCATACTTTGGGAATCATGTACTTGGGTGTCTGCAAGATGGTTTTCAGCAAGCCCTTGCTGCACCATTTCAGAATGGTGTGGCGTTGGTAGCCTGTCACCTCGCAGACTTGCGCAACGGTCAGTACATCCGGGTGATTTGCCAGCTGCTGCTCGTACCATTCCTTGGCCAGCAGCCGTTCCTCGCCCGTATAGTTCAGCTTGCGCTCCAACGATGCGGCAGGTTTCTTGTGTTTGGGATAGTTGTAATACCACCCGCTGGGCGGGGTGTAGCGCATCGGGTCGGACTCTCGGCGGTAGAGATACTCGGCAACATCTTTCTTGGCGATTTTATAGCAGCGTGTTTTCTTTCCGTTGTTTTTGCAGGGAACAAGCCCGCTTTGCAGGAGATAAAGCGAAGTGCGCGTTCCGATATGGCATGCAATGCGGAAATCGTTGCGGCTCATCGGGTCCGAATAGGGCGTTAGGATTTCTTCAATTTTTTCTTTCAAAGAGTCATTGCTTACAGTTTTTTTCTTCATTTCGGGTTCTCCTTGTTTGTAAAATGGAACCCTAAAAATCACCACTTCATTTTTTCGTTTCTTGCATTTTTCTCATTCGTGTCCGCAAATCTGCACCATTATCCGGCTTTTTGGGGCAGGGCTTATCTTGCATCTTATCTTGCATTTCTCCCAAAAAGCCGCCATTTTTGCCCCAAAACGGGCGATTTTGCTTATTTTCGTACCTACATTGTTTTTTGGCTTTCGGGCAGTATTTCCGCTACAAGCATCGCCCAAAATCAGCGGACAAACCAGCCTGTATCAGCCTTGGTTATCACCATATTACCTTTTCAAAGATTAACTCGAAATGCGATAGGGCGTTTGTAGCGCCGCCAGAGTTCAAATCTCTGATGCTCCGCCAATCAACGGTACAACGTGCTTTTTAGAGCACTTTGTACCGTTTTTTATGCAAAAAACGGAATTTTTGAGTTTGACAATTTCATAACAGGAGAGAAAACGCCCTGTTTTGGAGAGAAATCACACTTTTTAAGTGTCATTTTCCGGATTTGAACCCATTCCAAGCCCGTTCAGCATCGCTTCTGCCGAAGAAACCTTGGAAGCGTAGTCCAAATGCGAATAAATATTCGCGGTGGTAGAGAAATCGCTGTGTCCCAGCACTCCTGAATCATCTTCATCGGGACACCGTTTGCCAAAAGCAAACTGGCGCAAGAGTGGCGCAAATCGTGAAAGCGGATGCGCCGCAGATGATAATTTGCAAGATAATCTGGAACGAATTGGAGAGATAATCCGGA
>ENA-OQCP01000550-OQCP01000550.1-human-gut-metagenome-genome-assembly--contig:-NODE-550-length-16502-cov-2.890443_pt1 | contig 16502 bp, 19 predicted proteins | sample MGYA00242760_ERZ504583 | MGnify/ENA primary metagenome ERZ504583 (study PRJEB26092, sample SAMD00036308) | human gut metagenome | host: Homo sapiens | study: EMG produced TPA metagenomics assembly of...
GGCCGCGGCGCATTCTCGCGCAGAGGTAACACGGCGAATTTCGACATGGTAAACCGAATCGAAAATATCGGTCTCGAAAATCGTGATCGGAATATGGAGGCTCTTTGCGTTATCCTCGATCACCTTGCGGTTCTCCGGGCTGTATCCCGGATCCATGACAACGAATTTTACTTCGAAATCAAATTTATTGTGAAGCTTTAACTCCTGAAAGCATTTCGCCATCAGCATCGAATCTTTTCCGCCGGAAATACAGACGGCAATTCTGTCACCCGGCTTTACCAGCTCGTACGTGTTGATCGCTTTCGTAAATTTGGACCAGATCGACTTTTTGAACTTCTTGCGGAGACTCTTCTCGACATCCGCTTCCTTGTCCTGCTCCTCCGGCGCGCTCATCACGTCCATCAGCCAGGCGATGTAACCTCCCTCCAGACTCACAGCGTCCCAGCCTTCTCCTGCAGTTCTTCCGCAGCAGCCACACTGAACCGGCCGCGGCTGCAGCAGATGATCGTCTTTTTGCTCCGGTCAATCGCATCACTTGTCTCGATTTCTTCTGTCTTCATCCAAGCGCTCCCGGAATCGCGCCGTGGGAGATCTCTACCGCATCGCGGATATCCACGATCTGATAGCTTGACGGATCGAGCTCTTTTAGTTCTTTTATTGAAATACTGGTACTCATGTAATTTTTCCTTTTCTAATTTAAATGCCTTACTTTTCTTCATTCTTTCATTGTATCGTTTTTCTGTGACTGTCAAGAAAAAACGCGCAAAAACGGGGAGTCTCTGAACATTCGTTTCAAATCCTCCCCCACTTTTTTATTTCTTCCGAATATCCGCCATCGTCTTCAGCAGAAGTTCTTTCTTCCAGAAGACCAGCCCTGCACTTGCGAGCAGAATCGCGTAACGCAGGATCCTGTACGGGAAAATAAGATTGCAGATGATGCTTGCTCCAATCAGAAAAGCGGAGCACGCCACAAGAAATCCTGGACTCATCAGATTTTCCTGGATTCCTTCGTTCACCAGAATCCGTTTGCTCACAATGTAATGGCCGACTGAATACAGCATATAGCATGCCAGCGTCGTGTAACCGGCCGCGATGTAACCGAACAGGCGGATAAAAATAAAGTTCAGCACCACATTCGCTCCTGCCGCCGCCATGGATGCAGCCATCAGAAACTGTGTTTTTTCATAATAAAACTGCGGCATCGAGAGAATATTATAAATGAAGATAAAGAACACACTCGCTGCCACCGGCGGAATGACGTACACCGCCTCGCGGTACTTCGGTGATCCGAAAATCAGCACCAGCTCCGCTGATCAGCATCAGCGCCACGGCTATACCGACCACTACAACACTAAGAAGCTGCAGCACCTTCCGCATCGAGCGGATGTCGCCCTTTTTGATCTTGCTGTACATCCACGGTGTCAATGCACTGTTCATACCACTGATGAAAAGCTGCACCAGCATACCAATGCTGTACGCCAGCCCGTACAGCGCAACCTCCGTCTTTCCGACCATCTTGTCGATCATGATGCGGTCGCCCTGATTCAGGATAATACCGGACAGATAATGCGGCACAATCGGAATTCCGATCCGCAGTGCGTAGCCCCAGTATTCCTTCGAAAAGAACTCTTTTCCTTTGCAGAACTGGAACACAATAATCGGCACGCAGATACAGATCTGCACTCCGACGATACCCAGGATCCTCATCATGGCCGTACCGCCATTCATGCGGATCAGCACCAAGCTCGCAATCGGGTTCATCAGCGCCTGCAGAATCGTCACACAGACCAGAATCCGGTACCGATACTCAAACCGCTGCCGCCCCGACCAGTAAGAAAGCGCCGGACTCAGCAGCGCTTCCAAAAACATCAGCAAAATCATGATTTCGGCAGATTTAAAATCTTCTCCCAGAAACCCGATGTAAAACAATACAATGCAAAAACCGCACCCGTAATCACAAGCGTCAGTCCCTGCATTGCAGATGTATATTCATCCCGCTGCTTCTCGTACTTTGCCATCGCATTGTCATAAACACCATTAAATAAATACAGCGATGTCATAATCGTCAAAATCTGCAGCCAAGACAGATAAACCGTATAGGTTCCGTACTCCTCGGTGCTCATCAGACGCGTGAAAATCGGAACTGTGATGAACGAAATGCCCTTCTGTAAGAAACTGCAAATCGTAAACCAAAGCGCCGCCTTCGCCTGGACGGAGAGAGAACGGTATTTTGAGGTAATGTTCATGTAAAATAGAACTCCTTGCTGTTGGTTATTTGCGTGTTTTATGGTAACACAAAATGGTGGGGACTGCAAGAGGAACATCCATTAAAATCCCCCATGTTGAACGCTTCCATTCAACCATGGGGGATTTTCGATTCCCAAATGATTCAGAATATACATATAGGCCAATGCATACGACTGACACACACCTCTTCCGTCCATCAGCACACCATAACTGGTATAATTCTTATAATTCAGATCATACTCTGCATGCAATACCAGATAATCGTGAATTACAAACGCCTTCTACTCATCTGTCATGGAATTGTTCATCAGTTTATAGATGGATGCCAGTTTCTCATCCACTGCATTAAAAATCTGTTTGGTTTCTTCCGGTGTTCCGAATGTATTGGTAATTCTCAAACCTGTATAGTATGCATCACCATACCAGGCAATGATTCTATTATACGTATCACTCGGAAAATACGGCGAATAGCCATAATAAAAGCTTAAGTCATAGGTATCCCTTCTTATTTTTAAATCTTTAATGGATACCCATTCATTTCCAGCCAGCATCGCTTCTTTCACACGATTCTCCAGAACCGTATACAATTCATACTCCGTTCCGCTGAACTCATCGCCTTCATCGGCCCCGTATGTATCAATCCCGGACTCATCCTGCTGTGGTTCCATGGGTTTAATATCGCCCGTCGGCAATGTAACATCCTCATTTTCGTCCGCAAACGCCTTTTGCGCATCACAAAAATGGATGCCGCAAGCAGAAACAAAAATGCTGTCAGTTTAACGATTCTCTTTTTTCTCCTCTCCATGCGCTTTTCCTCCCTGCAATTCTTCTAAATACAGTTTTGCATCTTTTAAGAAGCTGACCGCAATCATCACGATCACAATGCCGATCGGAAATGCCGCTACGATACTGACAGACTGCAGACTGTTCATGGAACTCTCTGCAAAAAGAAGTGCAATCGGAAGCAGGATCAGCAGGATACACCACATCAGCTGAATTCCTTTTGCCGGCTCTTCGCCGTCTTCCAGTTTCCGGTAGCTGTAGCACGATGCCGTCAATGCGATCGAGTCGAACGATGTCGCATAAAATGCAACCATCGTAACTAATACAACAACCATAATCAGCGGTGCACACGGCATGGTTTTGATCATCGACACGATCAGATGATATAAATCTCCACTTTCATTATACTGCGAAATGAAATCAATTGCACCTGAAATCTGCTTTCCCATCGAATAATTTCCAAGAATAATAAAGCTGACAAGCGTGGAACCCACACCAAAACCGTATCCGCCGAGAATCGTCTGGCGCACTGTTCTTCCGCGGGAAATGCTGCCAATGAAGAACGGTGCTGCCACACACCATACCATCCAGTATGCCCAGTAATAAATGGTCCAGTTCTGTGGGAAGTTTGTCGTACGCATCGGGTCCGTATACGTTGATAAGCCGATAAAGTTCTGAATCATTTTTCCAAGAGAAGAAAATCCAGTTTCAATAATATACCGCGTCTCTCCCCCAAACAGCAGGACGAAGGCAAGGAGTCCGAAAAACAGATAAATGCACACCTTGGCCAGAATGCTGATTCCTTTGAATCCATGCAGAAGAGAATAGGTATAAACACAGCAGGTGATCAGAAGAATGATAATATTAATCACAGTTCTGCTGACTTCCATATGGAACAGCTCGCCGATGATTTCCGCCATCAGAGGAGTTGCCACACTAAAAGTGGTAGCAGTTCCGGCCAGCAATGCAAAGACAGCCAGAAGGTCAATCAGACGGCCGCCAATTCCATCTGTCTGTTTTCCCAGAATCGGACGGCACGCCTCGCTGTATTTCTGACGGTTTCGTTTTCTTACATGAAGCATAAAGCCAAACGCAACAGCCAGTACCAGATAGAATCCCCACGGGATAAAGCTCCAGTGAAACAGTGGAAATACGCCTGCCCAGTCCTGAATGCTGCCAAGTTCTGCGATGTGAGGATCTGTTGCGTACAAAATCCACTCAGAGAACGAATAAAACAGAATATCTGCTGCCAGACCACAGGTAAACATCATGCATCCCCATGCAAAAAAGGAATATTTTGGCTTCTCATCCGGCTTTCCAAGCACAATATTTCCGTATTTGGAGCCTGCCAGAAACAGAGACAGAAAGAAAATGCCAAGTCCGATGACCAGGTAATACGTTCCAAAGGTGTCTCCAAACAGAAATCGAATCTGGCCAAGTACCTGATTCGACTGCTCCGGTGCAAAGAAAAATACGATACATAGAGCAACGATCAGCGCCAGAGGCACCAGCGTAATCATCCAGTCGATTTCTTTTTTCTTCTGTTGGTTCTTACTGTTCATTTTCTTCCCTTTCTGCGTAATCCGCATACGATGCATCGAGTGCAACAAGCTCGCTGAAATTGTCTACTTCTATGATATCCTCTGCCTTCATTGGCGGATGCCAAGCTGATACTCTTTCGGGTAGCAGAACATTGCCACATCGTCCCAGTAAATCTGACGGTTTTTCTTTACTTCAAACTCCTGCTCCAGATGGCCTTTTAACCGCTTTCCATCTTCTGCTGTCCATCGGGAAATGCTGTAGAGCTGCCAGCCGCCCTTTCCGCCGGTTCTGCTGCAGCCTGTCACAATGCCGTTTTCCACGGTCTGCAGCCACTCGTCGGTCTCATCATCCGTCCACACGCTGTTGTAACCGGATCGCTCAAACTCCGGTGCCAGAATTTCCGGATGATAGATGATCTGGTCACCGTCAAGAATAAACGCATTTTCCAGATGTTCCCGCGCCACATACAGCGATGCGATGTTGTTGCAGGTATCGTACCACGATTGTCGATCAGCTTCAGACCCGGGTACTCCTCTTCCAGTGTCTGGAACTGTTCCTTGAGGTAACCGACTACCACGTAAATTTCTGTGATTCCGTTTTTGTGCAGTCCATCGATGACGGTATCAATCATCCGCACACCGTTTACCCGGACCAGCGGTTTTGGTGTTTTTAACGTTACCGGCTTCATCCGGTTTCCGAGGCCTGCCGCCATAATAATGGCGCGCTCTACTTTGTACATATTTCTTTTCCTTCCTCTCCCAGTTCCTGCTGGACAATTTTGTAATAATCTTTTGCGTAACGGTACTGCCGCAGGGAATATTCTCCGAATTCCACGCCTAATTTCCGTTTATATTCGCACCAGTTGCTCCAGAGCAGACCGCAGACTGCGATGTAGCAGTAGATTTTTATGCGTGTTCTGTCGTCACAGTTTCCTTCAAAATAAAGATCAATCAGATGGTCCACCTGCTCTTTTTTGTAAAGAGAATAGATACAGAACATCGCAATATCCACATGCGGATCCTGCATTCCGGCGTATTCCCAGTCGATCAGGCGGATCTCCTCTTTTCCGTTTTCTTCCACAAACAGAATTGTCCGGCACAGCATCAATGTGAGTGAGCACCCACTCTCCGGCATTTGCTTCGATGTAATCCTTTAACTGAAGCACATGCGCTTTCGTCTTTTCGTAATCTTTATATGCTGACGGAGTTCCTTCCCAGAGGCTTTCATAGTATTCCATCTGTCCGAACAGGTCGAAGGAATGGTCTACTCTTAATTTCTGCCCGTGAAACTCCCGCAGTTTCTTCATGCATTTCTGAAGATCTTCCTCATTTTCTGCATCGCAGACCCGCGCACCTTCGAGATATTCTGTGATTTTGTAGCCGTTCTCCGGGTTAATATAGCAATCTCATCACAGATCCTGCGGCCGGCGATCGTCTGATATACAGCGGCTTCCTGCCTGCGGTTGATCAACTGATCGGTTCCCTCTCCCGGAATTCGCATAATGTATTTTTATCTTTACAGGAGAATAAAAAGGATCGGTTTGTCATTCCTTTTTTCAGAACTGTAATGTTTGTCACTTCGTTCTGCTGTGCTCCAAGTGCTTCACAGATTACCTGAATCGCATCCGTCTGCAGCTGGCTGGAATCGCTGTCAATCTCACGCAGCTGCTCATAGGTATTGATTTCTACGGCATCGGCAGCATGTACAACACGGGCCGTCACAATCATTCTGTCTTTCCGGTATAAGGTTTCCTCCCAGAACGCTCCGTCGTATCGGGAATCTCTTCCCAGTTCTTCCAGACGCTCCCGCACGATCTCCGCTTCTGTTTCCAGCAGATAACAGATGCCGATCATCGCGTTTCCGCCTGCCTGTTCTTTCTGTACGACCAGCTCCTGCATTCCGGTTTACGCGGACGGTACTGTCATACATCCAACCAGATCGCTGACCATGTACCAGGAATATAATTCGTTTCTGCTGTATGGATTCTTTTCACACCAGATATCACAGGGAATGATGTAGCTGTTTGATAAATGGGCTGCCGCCGTTTTCAGGGAATGCAGATTGTTTTTCGACACATAGTCCGGAGCGACGATCAATTCTACGCCGTATTCATCGATCAGATATTCATACTGCTCTTTCATAAATCCGACAACGACGTAAATCTCTGTAATGCCGACTTCATGAAGCTGACGGATTGTGCGCTCTATCAGCCGCTCTCCCTTGATTTCCAGAAGTCCTTTCGGTGTCTCTGTATTAATCGGAACCATCCGCATACCAAATCCGGCGGCAAGGATAATGGCGTTTTTCGGCGCTTTCTCTTTTGCCTCACGCAGTGTCTTTTCCGTCGGACGGATCTCTTCATCCAGGTAACCTTCTGAAATCAGTTCCTTGATCGAACGATTGACGATTCCAAGCGAATGGCCGGTCTGTGCGGCAAGGATACGCTGATTGATGAAGGGTTCTTTTATCAGGTTGTTCAATATATCTTGTTTTGAGTTGTTCATATACTTCCTTCTTTCATTTTTCATGAACTTTTGTTTTCGATTATACCATAACTTTATGACTTTTTCAATCCCCTGTGTGTTAGGATAGTTGTCAGTGAAAGATAATTACTTTTGTGGTAGTATATATGTGAACTTCCTATAAAATTAACTCTCATAAAATTCCTTTTAAAGTATGCTACAACTGGCTTAAAGCAAGAACATGTCGAAACGAGAGTTAATATTTCAGGAAGTTCACATAAAAAGGTCCAAATAATTAACATTATTTGGACCACCTGTCAAAGGAAGCCTTTTTCCTTTTCGCCGTCATCAGGACTTCTTTGCGCTTCCATTCATAAATTTTTCTTAAAATTTACCTTTATTTTACCACACTACTCCCAAAACTACAATATATCTCCATTTTTCATTTTTTTACATAGAACCTTTCTGGCCTAATACAATCAGTACAGTTTTAAACAAAATCTTAATATCCAGCATAAAGGACCATTCTGAAATGTACTTCGTATCCAGTTTTACAACCTCTTCAAAATCTGTAATCTCGCTTCGTCCGCTTACCTGCACATACCAGTCAGTCCCGGCTTGATTGCCAGTCTTGCTCTGTGATGGAGCTCATATTTCTCCCACTCATCCACTGTCGGCGGACGGGTTCCTACAAGGCTCATGTCGCCTTTTAACACATTGAAGAACTGCGGGAATTCATCCAGCGAGGTTTTGCGGATAAGTTTCCGATTCCTTTGCCTGGTCCTTTTTCGCTTCCGATGACACGCGGGTCATTCTCCATTTTGAACATCAGACCATGCTGACGCGGTTCTGTTTCATCAGTCTTTTTTCCGCTCTTCCGCATCCATGTACATGCTACGGAACTTGTAAATTTTGAATTTTCTTCCGTTCTTTCCGACACGGTACTGTGAGAAGAAGATCGGGCCCGGAGACTTGATATAAATCGCAGGGGCAACGAACAGGAAGATGATTCCGGTCAGAATACATCCGGCAAGACCGCCGCAGATGTCCATGATTCGTTTCAGCACAAGCTGTCCTGCGCTTGCCATATTGATGCAGGTGGTGACCACGGTATAGTTGCCCATGCGCTCTACAGTCTGATTTTTTCCCTGCATTTCGTTCACGTCCGCAATTTTTACGTGGATCGTAATGCCCATCTCGGCGAATGCGTCGAATACTTTCTGCGGGATTTCTCTGCCTTCCGGCAGAACGATCAGCACTTCGTCGAACCACTCACGGCAGACATACTCAGCTGCATCTGCAAGGTTCGATACCACCGGTACGCCGTGGATTTTGTGTCCGGTTCTGTCCTGGTCTACGAGAACAACGCCAGTCGGACGAACGCCGATGTAATCGAAATCCAGCATGCTCTTTACAACGGACTGTGACTGTTTTTCGGTCGTGATGATCAGAAGCGAACGGCCGCTGTGTTCCCCGCTGCTGCGTTTCTTTACCACAGCCTTCCATCCGATGCGCATCAGATAGGAAAGCATTCCGTACAGAGCACCGGTCAGCATAATGGTTGCTCTGGAGAACTGATCTCCCTCCTGAATCAGGAACAGGTAGAATACACCAAGAACGATGATGTATACCATATTTTTTACAGTCATTCCGATTTCCACGAGGTATCCGCGCTTCATGACGTTTTTGAAGGAATCGTCAAAAAACATGATCATCAGCTGGATCAGAGCGAATACGATAGCCTCATTTCGGTAAATTGGGCTTCCATATGGCTTAAAACTGTGATGTCTTAAGAAATAACCCATGACGAAAGCCAGCTGAAGACAGATAATATCAAGAACCATAAAATCCAGATGCTTCAGCCATCCTGTGGATGATTTTTTGTACATACCTTTCTCCCCTGTCGTATTTTTTTCGCCGTACTCGTAACATTCTCTTGTTTCGCATAGTTTTTCTAGCTTTTATATTACCATTTTCACTAAAACCTTCTCATTTTTTCTGGTACTATGCATTTGCAATATCTTCTGTGACGAATACAGAACCATTTTTTTCTTTATTCCAAATATTCTATCCCATTTCTACTTATTTGTAAAGGTGTGGACACACTTTTGGACATAATTATTTCACATTTTTGCAAATTATTACATTTTATATTATTTCATCACATCCAGAATCTGTAATGTTTTCATCTTCTTTTCGACATAGCGATGGAGATATGCACGCAGCAATCGTTCCAGTTCGTCCAGGATCTCTTCATTTACGGTAAAACCATACAGCTTCGCGAGCGGTGCCGCAATGATATAGCGGCATGCCAGCACGGTGCCCGGCTGCAGCGGCCATGGATCTCTGATGGTTTTTCCACAGTTTGGGCAGTAGATGGCGCTGTCGCGCAGGGAGAAAACGGTCAGATTCTCTTTCGTGCCGCACTCCATGCAGGAGAACATCTGCGGTGCTTCTCCGCTGATTGTGATCGTCCGCAGTTCGAAGATGCACCGGATCAGGCGGAGGTCCTGTTTTCCGCGGCGGATGGCGTTCATCGTCACGTACAGAAGGTTCAGCATCTGGGTTTCATCGTTTCCTTCCTGCCGAAATATTCGGCCAGTTCCAGAAAATAAAAGCCGTAATAAACGCCGGGCTGCATCTGCGCCAGGTCGAGGAAGTATTCTTTAATGTTTGCGCCGGAGAGGGTGTAGCTGTCACGGCCCTCGTAAACCTGAAACTCGCCGAAGACGAACGGATTGGAGACGGCCATCAGCGGGCTTTTCATGCGGCGGGCGCCGCGCGCGAAGGCGGTGATTTTGCCGAGCTCCCGGGTCAGGATCACGACGCGCTTGTCATACTCTCCGACCGGGGAGGCGGATAATACCATTCCGCTTACATTGATTGGTTCTCGCATGTTTCTTCCTTATTATAATGCAATATTATAAATCGAGTTTCTTTTTATCATATCCGAAGTTCTTCACGAGGAAATCGCTGTCGCGCCAGTCTTTTTTGACTTTGACCCAGAGCTTCAGGTTGACTTTCTGCTCCAGCATCTGCTCCAGCTCATACCGCGCGTTGCTTCCGATCTTCTTGAGCATCGCGCCCTGTTTTCCGATGATGATGCCCTTGTGGGAATCGCGCTCGCAGATGATGGTCGCGTCGATATCAACGATTTTTCCGTTCGGGCGGTCTTTCATCTGGTCGATCACAACGGCGATACCATGCGGGATCTCTTCGTTTAAGGCGTACAGTGCTTTCTCGCGGATGATCTCAGCCACGATCTGGCGCATCGGCTGATCGGTGATGGTGTCCTCATCGTAGAACTGCGGGCCGTACGGCAGGTATTTGAAGATGCTCGGAATGATATCATCGGTGTTCTGATGGCGGAGTGCCGAGCACGGAATGATCTCGGCAAACTGGAACAGCTTGCGGTACGTATCGATGAATTCCAGGATTTTATCTTTCTCCACGGTATCGGTCTTGTTGATAATGAGGATGACCGGCGCATTGACTTTCTCCAGGATCTCTGCGATATGACGCTCTCCTGCTCCGATGAAGTTGCTCGGCTCTACCAGCCAGAGAATCACATCGACTTCTTTTAACGTTTTCTCGGCTACATCGACCATGTACTCGCCGAGCTTATTTTTCGCCTTGTGGATACCCGGTGTGTCGAGGAACACGATCTGTCCCTCGTCACACGTATAAACGGTCTGGATGCGGTTGCGGGTGGTCTGCGGTTTCTTGGATGTAATCGCAATCTTCTGTCCGATCAGGTGGTTCATCAGCGTGGATTTTCCCACGTTCGGACGGCCAATCAGGGCTACAAAGCCGGATTTATAATTTGCATTGTTTTCCATTGCTGTCTCTTCTCCTCATTTATAAGTTCTCTACGTTCTTAAACAGTTCTTTCTCTTTCTGAATGGCTGCTTCGCTTCCGACAACGCAGATGTTGTTCTGTTTTAAGGCTGCATCTACAAGGTCTGCCAGTGCATGAATGTCGTCCAGGGTTGCATCGAGGATCTGATCTCTCTCCTGCTGGAAGTCTGCTTCGGTGATGCCGTTGAACCATGCGCTCTCGGAGGTCTGGCCTTTTGCAGACGGGTTCATCGGAACGTCGAGTTCGCTGATCGTTCCATGATGTATTTGGTCATCTGGCGTTCGTCTGCTTCGAAATTGCGCACGTAATCGCCGATACCGCGGTATACTTCAAGGGTTCTTCCGACATTCGGATCACGGTAGGAAGAAATGCACGCGTTTCCGCCTCTTCCGAAAGCTCCGCCGCAGCCGTAAGCGCCGCCTTTGACACGGATGTTGATCCACAGATAGTCATAGCTCAGCATGACACGCAGGATGCGCAGGCTCCTGTGTAGTCGTAGCCTTCGCGCTCGAAGTTTCCACAGAGTGCCACGTACTGTACCTGGCCGGAGGTCTGGAAGGCTTCGTTTTTCTGTTCAAAGTCATACACAATGCTGCCCGGCTCCACTTCGTCGGTGTACAGATTCTCTTTGAATGCTGCGATTTTTTCTTCCAGCGGTGCGTAGCCTGTCTCGTCTGCGGTATAGGAGACGGTCAGATTCTCTTTGCGGAAGATGTATTTCATCAGGGTCTGCAGATTTTTAATCAGTTCTGCTTTTTTCTCATCGAAGTTCTCGTCCAGATCTTTTAAGAGCTGGTAGAAGCCGATGCCTGCGATGCGGTCCTGGAAATTGCTCATCGGGGAGTAATAGGAAGCTGCACGCATCACAGCCGTTGCATTTCCGGCGGAAGACAGGCGGTTCTGCAGGCGGATTTCATGCTGGCGATGATCTCGTGAATACGTTTCTCATCATCCAGGCGGGAGGTGTTCAGGATTTCCTCGATCATTTTCATGACGAAATCCAGTTTGTCGTACAGGAATTTCGCGCGGATGCCAAACATTCTGCGGCAGTCGTCATCATTTTCCGGAATGCGGAATACCTGCAGTCCGCAGTTGATGCCGCCGGTCTGTGCATTGATCTCGTTGAACAGCTCGCCGTAGGTGTAGTGTTCGGTGTCCACATAGCCGAGAACGGATTTTAATACGCCCATGTACGGGATCAGATCGTTCGGCACATTTTTCGTATCAAACAGCAAGCTTAAGTAACCGATGCCGTTCGTGAATACGTTGTGATGAAGAACCGTCGTTCCATCGACTTCATGCTCGTCATTGTAAGTTTGACAGACTCACGTTTGATATCGCTTCGTTTCAGGAGCGGAATCGTCTCGAGTGCTTCCTCGCTCTCCTCTTCTTCCTGATATGCTGCCAGCTCTTTGGTGTCAGCAATGATTTTCTCGATCTCTTCTTTTGACAGGCTCTCTTTGTATTTCTGCAGTTTTTCTGCGGTCTTTGCATCATTTTCTGCGGCAAGACCGGTCTTTGGAATGAGGGTCACGATGGAGGCATGGGTGTTGTCCAGCAGATACGTCTGGATCAAGTTTTCGAAATAGCCTTCTTTTGCCAGTTTTTTCAGCTCATCGTAGATTGCAAGCTGCTGCAGGTAGGCGAACGGTTTGTTCTCGTCGTACAGCCAGCTGTCGAAGACGTCAATGCCGTACATCAGGCCTTCGGGAAGCTGGAGAAGTCCGCCTCACGGAAACGGAATTCGAAATAGTTGATGCCTGCCTCGATGGCTTTCTGATCCATGCCGTTTTTCACGATATCCTCGAGGGTGCCGCGGATGATGGACAGGAATTTTTCTTTCTCATTTTCATCGGCGTTCTTGGCTACGATGGAGAAGAATGGCTGCAGGATGCCGTCCTCGTAGGAGCCGTAAACATCTTTTCCGATGTGTGCGTCAAGGAGTGCCTGTTTGACCGGGGCTCCCGGTGCGTCAAGGAGTGCATACTCCAGAACAGAAAATGCCACGTTTAATTTTACATCCAGACCGCTGCCGATGACCATGTTGTAGGACAGGTACGCATTGTTTTCAAGCGGATCGCCGTCGAGTACCGGGTACTCGTGTACAATGTCGAGGGTCTCTGCAAATGGTTTCTGATACGGAATTTCGGATTTTACTTCTTTTGCATTAAAATGGGACAGGTATTTTTCATCCATCCATGCCAGTTTTTCTTCCATATCCATGTTTCCGTACAGGTAGATATAGCTGTTGGACGGATGGTAATAGGTCTGATGGAAATTCAGGAAGTTTTCGTAGGTCAGGTTCGGGATGCAGGACGGATCTCCGCCGGATTCTACGCCGTACGGAGTGTCCGGGAACAGGGTGTTGAAGGTTTCACGCTCCAGGACATCGTCTGCGGAGGAGAAGGCTCCTTTCATCTCGTTGTATACAACACCGTTGTAGGTCAGCGGGCCGTCTTCGCTTTCCAGATGATAGCTCCAGCCTTCCTGCCGGAAGATTTCGTCGTGTTTGTAAATGTTCGGGTAGAATACGGCGTCCATGTAGACATGCATCAGGTTCTGGAAGTCGGCATCGTTGGTGCTGGCTACCGGGTACATGGTTTTATCCGGGTAGGTCATAGCATTTAAGAAGGTGTTCAGGGATCCTTTGACGAGTTCTACGAAGGGATCCTTTAACGGGAATTCGCGGGAGCCGCAGAGGACGCTGTGCTCGAGGATGTGGGCTACGCCGGTGCTGTCGGCCGGCGGGGTACGGAAGGCAATGTTGAATACTTTGTTGTCATCCTCCGTCTCGAGAAGCAGCACGCGGGCTCCGCTTTTGTTGTGGCGAAGGAGGTAGCCATGTGCGTGGATATCATCAATCTGCTGTTCCTGCAGCAGGGTGTAGGCTTTGCAATGTTCTGCGTTCATGTTAAAAGTGTCCTTTCTTGTTGTTTTTCTCGGTTATTTCCGGTTTTATGCAGTCAAAAACGGACCGCAGTGCCGTTTACTGGGATTTTCTGCGGCCCTGTCGGTTTTTATTCTTCGTGGTCTGTTTCTGCGTCGGTAGTTTCCGCCTCATCCACATGATCTTTTACTTCGTCATTTGCAGCATTGTTCTGCGCATTTCTCTGCGCCTGAGCTGCGGCAGCCTGTGCCATCATCGCCTCGAGATTCGGGCGGACGCTCTGCGCCTGGGCTCCCATGATTCTCTGGAGCTGTTCTCTGGTCAACAGAAGGTTGAAGCCGGACGGGTTGATGACGAAGCCTTTGGCCTGTTTCATCAGGTACGGCAGAAGGTGCTGGAACGGGATGGCTGCCAGCCGGAGTTTTGCCTGCGGATCCGGACGGAATTTCTGGAATTCACCGATATCGGAGAACAATGGCTGGAAGATTTCTTCGTTCTGGTTTTTGATGTACGGGATGCGCACATCCGGTCCCGGGTTGGCCGGATCGAATTCGCCCTGTACCTGGGAGATGTCGATGGCAAGGATGAATTTGCTTCGCATCAGGTTGACAAGCATTTCTTCTTCGAGTTCACGCAGGTGCTGCATGCGCTCGGCATCGTCTCTTCTCTGGTTTGGTTTGCGGAGCTCCTGCAGGAAATAGACTACAGTGAGCTGTACGCCAGGGTTGAGGACTGGAAGATGCTGTTTGTTCATTTTTTCCATGTCCGGTTTCGGGAAGATCTGCTCCAGCTCGATGCGGCGGGTCTGATCGCCTTCGTGGAAGATGACCATGTTGACACCTTCTGCGTAGAGGCCCATATAGAAGTTCGGCATCTGCTTGCGCAGTACTTTTACGGTAAGCAGCGGGGTATTCTTCTCTACATAGGATTTTGCAAATTCTTTAGCTGCTTCTTCTTCGGTAAACATATATACCTGATCGTCAAAGGTTTCCGGATCGCACTCTACGTATGGGAGTTTCGTGATCTGGGAAAATGTGACATAGATGATTTCCATGCTTTGAAATTTCTTCATTGTGAAGCTGTTGTCTACTGTCATTTGTGGTTGAGTCCTTTCTTCGCTCTTAGAGGATATGGTATCCCTAAAATATCTATGTGACATTATATCATACTTTTGGTGGGTTGCCAAAGGTTTTCTTTTGGGGTGACGGACCGCGCAGACCAAAGCTGTCGAAACGGGGCCTGACTTTGCATGACGGCGGGAGAGGGCTTTTTGTAGTCTGTAATTGGGGCGTGCAGACTACGGAAATGTTTTTTAACACATTCTAGTTAATCGCTTTGGCATTGGGGTAGATTTTTTCCATTCGGGCGTCCGGGAAATGGGCATCTATGGTCTGCTCGATGGCATTAGCTGCGGGCTTTTGGTGGGCGCGTTCGTCGTATCGGGCGAGAGCAAGGGTAGATACGAGCATGTTGGCCACCATGAACACGATCAGGATCCAAGTGATGATTTCTCCGAATTTCATCGGGATTTTTTCAATCCAGCGCGAAATGACAGGATAGAATTTTTTGAGCCAGACGACGGCGGCTATTCCCCAGAAGAAACAGTACAGGAGGTTGATACGGCCTCCGAGGTTGAAGGGAATGTCGCTGTAGTCCCAGAAGACTTTTCCGAATACGATTTCGGTGAACACACTGCAGATGTATTCGTAGGCTCCGCCGAGGAAGGTACCAAAGGCAAACAGGAATCCATCGGAGCGGTCGCGGTAGTTGTAGAGGAACCAGGTAGCGAGGGCGATGGCCAGGCCCCAGACGATGCTGAACGGGCCCCAGACAAGGCTGCTGCGGCTCATCCAGACACCGGCGGTGATGCGGCAGAATATGGTTTCTGTAATATCGCCCAAAAATGCGCCGATGATGAAGAGAAGAACGATTTTGTAAAAGCTGCATCCTTCGGCAAATACGCCGGTTTCTGTTTTCTCTTTTTTCTCCGGAACTGGCTGTACGGCCGGATAGGCACGTTCCACACGACGCTCCAGATAGCGGTAAACACGGACAGAAAGGCGTCTGGTGAAGGCGTCGATCTGATCGTTCATAGCGCTGATCCGCGGCATTTTTTTCGTGATGTGGTGCAGAACAGCATAGGAACCGACGGCATCTACTATCAATATACCAAAGAGAATCCAGGATGTGATATGCAGGAAACCGGCCGGAATTGAATGAAGAACTGTAAAGCAGAGGCGATTGCCGATTTTCATGGCAAGCAGTCCTAAAATTCCCCATAGTACAGAATACTGAAGCAGATATAGCCGTCCATGTTCCATTTTTTATTGGAATAGTCCCACCATTTGCCATGGCCAATGCGTTCCAGTGCGTGACCGGCCAGCCACTCGACTGCGGTAGCGATAATCATACAGCCAAGGAACAAAAAGACGGGGCTTGACTGCAGTTCATACAGATAACGTGTCATAAAGACAGCTGTGATTCCATAGATGGCGCAGAGCGGACCATTTAAGAATCCTCTGTTTACCATATGTTTTTTCCGGATCGCGGCCACAGAAGTTTCCAGAAGCCATCCAAGGAAGGCGTAAAAGAAAAACAGGCCGAGATAGTCATAAATTGTATAGTTCATGTTCTTCTCTCTATTCTTTCATTATTTTTGCTATTTTAAGGATTTTATTTTCCACTGAATCCCTTGTATACTCTCCAGTATTTTGTTTTTATT
>ENA-OQCP01000552-OQCP01000552.1-human-gut-metagenome-genome-assembly--contig:-NODE-552-length-16464-cov-7.692477_pt1 | contig 16464 bp, 19 predicted proteins | sample MGYA00242760_ERZ504583 | MGnify/ENA primary metagenome ERZ504583 (study PRJEB26092, sample SAMD00036308) | human gut metagenome | host: Homo sapiens | study: EMG produced TPA metagenomics assembly of...
TGTACCATATCATCTTATTTCATACTCTTTTTCAAGAAAAGTCGAGATAAAATTTCATAAAGATTTTAGAATTATCTGAACTGTCCAAATACTGTAAACAAAAAAAGCGAAAACCCTCACAAACAAAGGTTTCGCTTATATTTTACTGCCGGCAGTGGGACTTGAACCCACACGTGGTTGCCCACAACAGATTTTGAGTCTGCCTCGTCTGCCATTCCGACATGCCGGCATTGAAACGAGTATTATCATATCACGTTTTTGTCGAAATGGCAAGGGCATTTTTGAGTTTTTTTTAATATTTCACAAACCTCGTTTTAGAATACACATTGCTTGCCTTGATCAGTTTCTGATATCTGGCAAACAGCTTCTCAGGAAGTCTGATAGTTACGGTTTTGTTGACCGCAAAAGCTTTTTTTCCAACATAGTTCAATGCCGTACTGTTGATCCTGATCACTTTGACCGCCGGGCACTGGTAAAAAGCTCTGGCATCTATATGTCTGACACTGGCAGGAAGTATGAAATTTCGCAGTTTTGTACACTGTGCAAATGCGTTGCTGCCAATTCTTTTTACTCTGCTGCCAAATCTTATGTTCCGCAGATTCGGGCACTGGCTAAACGCATATTTTCCAATCGTTGTTACATTATTTCCAAAAATAACATCTGTAATTTCTTTGTTCCCGCTGAAGGCATTCTTGTCAATTGTAGTTACTTTATAAACTTTATCATCGATCACAACTGTAGCCGGAATCTGTATCACATTATATTCCGCAGCAAGACCTGTAACGCTTACTTCTCTTTCATTTAAAATCTTATAGCCAATTCCACCTATCAGGTACTTATAGCTTCCGCCCTGTTCAGTTAACGGAGCTGCATTGAACTGATATCTCACAGGTTGTACAATATCGTTTTTCTCCCATATACCTCCTGTATATTCTTCTCTCTGGAAAAAGATATATATATTGTATGCACGTTCCACCTTTGTATAAATACCCTTTGCAGAACCGATTTCCCATTTCCTGTGAATATCGCTTTCCTGCGGTTTGAGAGAAAGGCTCCAGTATAATGGTGTCCATCTGACATCTCCCTCAACAGGATTCATATTCTGTGTTCCGGCACCGGTCACATTAAATTTATAGTAAGTGTTGGGATAGAAAACCAGAGGTTTGTCAAGTCCTTCAACGACACTGTCATTTGCACTTACCCCTTTGCTTTCATCTGTATCTGTTGAAGTTTCCTCTCCGGCTGCCAGATGAAATTCTGTGTATCTGCTCCATCCTGAAATTCCGCTGCACCGGTCGTACTGACCGGAACTGCTGCCAGAACACCTGCCAGCACCATAGCTGCTATTTTTTTCATTACTCTCTCCTCCTCTTTTTCAGCAGTATATAAAATATATACAATTGTTCAGTCCTTTCTTATAGCAATAGTGAACTGTTACTGTTCTGCTTACAATTTATATCTACATCTTGTATTTTACTTATTTTTCTGCTAAATGTCTACCTTGATTTTCTGCTAATCCTGTCGTATTTTTACTTCATCTGTATTCCACTTCTCATACGTGATATAATCCGCACCCATTTTCCTGAAAATGTCTACCATATCCTCATTCCGGCAAAGCCATACGGATATGCGGATTCCATTCTGATGAGCATTGTTGATATCATTCATACTGATATTTTTATACTCTGCACTTATGTCCAGATCATATTTCTTACACTGCTGTATCATAGAAGCATTCATGCGCACTGTACGGATCCACTGCATTTTTCCTGTAAATCCCATCTCACGCAGTTTACCAAGTGTTTCTATGCGAAAACAGATGAGTACCGGCTCTTTCTGTGATTCAGTCAGAAGCTGCATGAACAAATTCATGGCTTCTTCCGTACGGATTGACTTTATTTCAATCACCGGCGTCACAGAGTACTTATTGCAGCATGCAATATACTGTTCCAGTGTAGGAATAAGATTATCCGGATACTGCGAAGCATTTCTTCCATTTATAATCGGATACTGCTTTATCTCCTCATAAGTCATCTCTGAAATAAGCCTGTCCTCCCCGCACATCCGCAGCAAAGAATCATCATGAGAGACAACCAGAACTCCATCTGCGGTCTCTCTCACATCTGTCTCCACAAACTCCGCCCCATTGCGTCCTGCCATCTCAAAGGCAGGCACGGAATTCTCAGGTGCTTCTGTCTGTTCACCTCTGTGCAAAATATAATGAGTAACTCCATCCAGGGGTTTCCGGAACTTTTCCTCATCTTCCGGTGCAGGTGTGATTTTCGGAGTTGGCGTGACCGTTACCGTCGGCTCCGGGGTCACAGATGGTGCTGGTTCATCCGGCGTCAGTGTAGGCGTAATTTCCGGAGTTTCTGACGCTGCCGGCAGGACGATCACTTCTATCTCTGATACATACCTGTCAGTACCATAAGAAACACTGGTGATTTTGACATTTCCCGTCTTTTTTGCAGTAACTTTTCCTTTCTTTGATACAGTTGCCACCGTTTTATCAGAAGAAGTATAAGTCAGCCTTTTTCCATACTTCTGCGGCTCCAGAATAATTGTCTTTCCTGCCGTTACTTTCACCTGTTTTTTGTATTTCTTAAAAAGAACTGTTTCCGTTTTATTATAGACAAAAACCTCGCAGTTTACTTTCAGTCCACTCATCTGTGCTGTGATCGTTGCCTGTCCGGGCTTTAAACCATATATCCTGCCATTTATAACCTTTACACATTTTGAGTTACTGCTGGTCCATTTAAACTTCTTTGGACTCACTTTTGTATCATGATTCAGGATCTTTACTGTATAAGTGGCACCGGTCTTTACAACCACCTCAGATTTATGCACTCGATATTCGTCTGCTGCATAAGTATTATCTGCCACAGATATTATACTGGTAAAACCTGTAATTATAAGCACAATAGCAAATATGACAGACCTTACAGTCTGCATGCCTGTTCTTTTGTCTCTGTATTCTTTTTTCTTATCTCCCATTATTCTATCTCTCATCTCTCATATGCCATTCCTGATCTGCTGCTTTTATTTCCGGTATGTTCTTAAACACTTCACAATTCTGATCACATTCGTCTCTGATGCAGGGACAGACCATCTTTACTTTTTTAAAATGTCCGGGAACACCCTCATATTGTACACTCCACAGACCATTGTAATGCAGCTGTTTACACATTCCTGTTTCATATTCATATTTAATCATACTACCTCCGAACAGACAAAATTTTTACAGTACATTCTTCTGAAATCACTGTTTCTCCATGCAAAACGAAAGGCACTAACCTTCCAGCATCATGCACAGATCAGTACCTTTCTTTTTGTGTGTTTTTATGTCCTATCTGCCCCGTCAATACCACAGGACAGTAAATTACAGAATAATCACAGCATTATTCCATATCTTCCAGTAATTTCTCATAAATCGGGAAGCAGTCAAATGTTGCGAAATAATCCTTCGGTGTCTCGGCACGGCGGATCATCTCGAAACTTCCATCTTCATGGAGAAGGATCTCAGAAGATTTCAGTTTACCATTGTAGTTATATCCCATGGCAAAACCATGAGCTCCTGTATCATGGATCACAAGAAGATCTCCCATATCAACCTTCGGAAGATAGCGGTCAATTGCAAACTTATCATTGTTTTCGCAGAGAGAACCTGTCACATCATACATATGATCACATGGCTGGTCTTCTTTTCCCATAACAGTGATATGATGGTATGCGCCATACATTGCCGGACGCATCAGGTTTACAGCACACGCATCCACACCAATATATTCTTTATGAGTATGCTTCTCATGGATTGCCTTAGTTACCAGGCAGCCATACGGTCCCATCATGAAACGTCCCATCTCTGTATAGATTGCAACATCACCCATTCCGGCCGGAACAAGTACTTCTTCGTATACTTTGCGGACACCCTCACCGATCTCTCTGATATCATTCGGAGTCTGATCTGGTTTGTAAGCGATTCCAACACCACCGGAAAGGTTGATAAACTTCACATGAGCGCCTGTCTCTTTCTGAAGTTTCACTGCCATTTCAAACATCTCTTTCGCCAGCATCGGATAATACTCATTTGTCACAGTATTGCTTGCAAGGAATGCATGGATACCGAATTCCTCGGCACCTTTTTCCTTCAGGATCTTGAATGCTTCAAAAATCTGCTCTGTTGTCATACCATATTTGGCATCTCCGGGGTTGTCCATAATATCGTTGCTGATCTTAAACACTCCGCCCGGATTATAACGACAGCTGATCACCTTCGGAATATATCCTACGGCTCTTTCTACGCTCTCGATATGTGTGATATCATCAAGATTGATGATCCCGCCGATTTCATTTGCATATTTGAATTCTTCTTCCGGTGTATCATTGGAAGAAAACATGATATCTCCCTCTTTGCATCCGATTGCTTTGGACATCATCAGCTCTGTCATGGAAGAACAGTCACAGCCACAGCCATACTCCTGAAGGATCTGGATCAGAAATGGATTTGGAGTTGCCTTCACAGCAAAGAATTCTTTGAAGCCCTTATTCCATGCAAATGCTTCTTTCACTGCCTTTGCATTCTCGCGGATACCTTTTTCATCATAAAGATGGAAAGGTGTAGGAAACTGCGCAGTGATTTCCTGAAGTTTATCCAAGGTGACAAATGGTACTTTTTTCATAATAATCTTTTCTCCTCTTACTTCTTGTGTATATGTGTATAATAAATGATCCTGACAGTACTCGTAGTTTCCGTTACATTTAGAACAGAAACGGAATTCCAGATTCGGATCATCTTTCTCTGTACGGCCACAGACTGCACATTTGTGCTTCGTCACTTCCCCTGACTTGCTGCCACCCGGGAAGGGAACGGTCTTACTTTCTCCCATTGCTCTCTTAAACTGATTTCTGCGATGGATTTCCTTCGGATTGTATCTGTTAAGATTTCTTGTACCAAGGAAGAAAATAATAAAGTTCAGTAAAGATGCGATGATCGGCAGTGCCATAAACCATGCTCCTCCCATAAAATATCTGACAATATCATATACCACAAGAGCAGCATATACAATCGCCATCACTTCATCTTGATCGGGATTACAAAGTACAGTAAAACCTTCATATCCGGATATGTCAGCGCATATGCCAGAAAAATAGATAAACTGATATAATACGTTGAAAACTGTGATCCATTCAGATAAGCATCTAACACTCCACCTGTGATAAAATACAAAATAAACGCAGAAATTACTGTAAAAATCATTCCAGATAAAATATATACAGTAAATCTGAATGATCCCCATGTACGTTCCAGCGATGCACTGATCGGATAATAAAAGAACAATATCGCAATCACAAACCATAAAGCAGATGACGTACTCGGCGGATAAATAATCCATGTAACAAGTCTCCATATCTGACCATGCAGGATTTCAGAGACATTCAAACTCAACATGGAAAGAGCCCCTGGATTAATATACATCAGTGCATATCCCAGTACATAGCTTACAATAATATAGATCGTAAGATTCTCAATCCCGCGATTTCCAAATTTTCGTTCCAGTTTGTCAATAAATTTCATAGCTCTCCTTTTCTTACAAAATGCTATTCGTTCTTTCGTTACAGCGGATATCCACAATCTGCTTTCTCTGCGTAATTTTGAACCGAATAACTGCCTCTCAGTTCAGACACAAAATCAGAAAAACTTCTTCTTGGAAAGAAATATCGCTGCAATGATACTTGCCACTACAGAAAGGATGATAACGATAAGAAATCCCCATGGTGTCCTGGAAAACGGCATTCCTGCAGCACTCAGGTTCATACCATACGCACTGAAAACAATAGTCGGAATACTCATAACAATGGTAATAACAGCCAGAACCTTCATGACAATGTTCAGGTTATTGGAAATAACTGACGCAAAAGTTCCCATCATACTGCTGAGGATACCGCTGTAAATATTAGCCATCTCGATAGCCTGCTTGTTCTCAATGATAACATCCTCCAGAAGCTCTGTATCCTCCGGATATTTCTTGATACTCTCCACCTTCAGAAGTTTCTCCAGAACCATCTCATTGGAACGCAGAGATGTGGTAAAGTATACCAGTGATTTCTCCAGTTCCAGAAGTTCCATCAATTCCTGATTTCTTGTAGACAGATGAAGTTTCTCCTCAATCTGCTCGCTCTTCTTATCTATAATACGCAGATATCTCAGATACATGCTGGCATTACGGTACAAAATCTGCAGAATAAATCTGGTTTTCATATAGGTAAAAAAGTTTCTTACCCTGCCTTCCATAAATCTTGTCAGAACCTGTGTGTCTTCCAGACATACAGTAAAGATCATCTTCTGAGTCACGATAATACCAAGAGGAATGGTCACATACCAGTCCTTCTCGTTACGTTCTTCAATCGCAGGTACATCTGCAAGGATAAGGGTATAATTGTCCTCCACTTCTATACGGGAACGCTCTTCCTCATCCAAAGGTGCGCGCAAATCGTCCACCTCTATCCCAAACTGCTCGGAAATTTCAAAAATTTCTGTTGCCGTAGGATTCGTCAGTGCAATCCAACAGCCCTCCTGTGGTTCCTGTATTTCATGGATAGCGCCATCGATTGTCTTAAAAATCCTTACCACGATCCACACTTCCCTTCTTTTTCTCGATTTCCCCTCAATAGATTGTTACTGTTTACTCTGTTCTCAGTAACAATAAATCTGCAACTATTCAGAGCTTCTGCAAGAGATTACTGAACAGTTACGTTTGCTCTTTATTTTCACAAAGACTCAAACATCATTATAATTTGAACATGAATTTTTGTCAATTCCAATGCTTTCGGTTTACAAAACTTTTACACTTCGCTATAATAAAGTAGTATTTATTTATAAAAGTCCCGTAAAGTGGGGCGTACAGATTGTGGGAATGATTTTCCAAACACGCTCTAACTATGGCAACTGAATTCAGGTGAAATATCCCGCAAAGTGGGGCGTGCAGATTGCGGGAATGATTTTCCAGACACGCTCTAATACAATAACAGGAAAGGATACAAATCATATGAGCCAGTCATCATTTGGAAATAAATTTAAGGTAACCACCTGGGGGGAATCCCACGGAAAAGCTCTCGGAGCTGTGATAGACGGATGCCCGGCAGGCCTTCCTCTCTGTGAAGAGGACATTCAGAAATTCCTCGACAGAAGAAAACCCGGACAGAGCAGATACACCACCGCCCGTAAAGAGGGAGATCTGGTAGAAATCCTCTCAGGTGTCTTTGAGGGCAAAACCACCGGAACTCCAATTTCTCTGATGGTAAGAAATACAGATCAGCGCTCCAGAGACTACGGAAATATCGCATATTCCTATCGTCCCGGACATGCAGACTATACTTTTGACCAAAAATACGGATTCCGCGACTACAGAGGCGGTGGACGTTCTTCAGGGCGGGAAACCATCGGAAGAGTTGCAGCAGGTGCCATTGCTTCTAAAATATTAGAAGAACTTGGCATTTCAATCTGCACTTATACCAGATCTATCGGACCTGTTGAAATTGCTTCTTTTAATAAAGAAGAAATCCATCAGAATGCATTTTATATGCCGGACGCACAGGCAGCAGTGAAGGCCGGTGAATATCTGGAAGAATGTATGAAGAATCAGGACAGTGCAGGCGGCGTGATCGAATGTCGTATTACCGGAACACCTGCCGGACTTGGCGAGCCAGTCTTTGACAAGCTCAGTGCTCTTCTTGCCCACGCCCTGATGTCCATCGGTGCAGTCAAGGCTGTTGAAATCGGTGACGGCATTGCAGTGACTTCCTCAAACGGTTCCACTGACAATGATGGATTCACAGTCAAAGACGGTGAAATCATCAAAACCTCCAACCACGCAGGCGGAATCATGGGAGGAATCAGTGACGGCAGTGAAATCATACTTCGTGCCCATATCAAGCCAACCCCATCCATCAGCCAGCCGCAGCAGACCGTAACCAAAGATAAAGAACCTCTTTCTCTGGAAATCCATGGCCGACATGATCCGGTCATTGTCCCAAGAGCAGTGGTTGTGGTAGAATCTATGGCAGCAATCACACTGGCGGATGCGCTCTTTGTCAATATGAGTTCCCAGATGGATAAGGTTCAGGATTTTTATCGGAAATAATTCCAATTAATCCACGCAAAAATACCTTCACTTGAATCCTGAGCTGATCTCAGTTTCAAATGAAGGTATTTTATTATCTGCCTATATTGCTGATTCTATGTAACGAATCTGTTATTCTTCCGGAACCGGCCAGATTCTGATACAGTTTGGCTCTGTAATCTTAATCGGCTTGCCGTTCATCACAATAATATTCTTCTCATAATCCACTGTAAAAGTAGTCAGTGTATTACTTGCATGATTAGCCAGCACCAGATGCTTATCATCCGGTAAAAGCACCAGATCTTTCGGATATTCACCACTAATCGGAAGTGTAAACTTCCTTGTCAGCATACCAGTCTCCTCATCACGCTCAAACATGGAAACTGTATCCTCACCTGCTGTTGTACAGAAAAGATGCTTGCCATCATTTGCAAGAGAAAGACCGGACGCTGCATTATGTGTATCATGAACATCCTTCTTCGCACTTGTCTCAATCGTCTGGATCAGTTCAAACGCCGGAACCTTACCGCTTCCATCATATTTGTAAGCCCTGATCTCATTACTGAGTTCAAAGAGAATATAAGCAAACTTACCATCATCGCTAAAACGAATGATACGCGGGCCGCTCTCTCTCGGACATCTCAGGATGTCTACCAGTTCCAGCTTATTGCGCAATTTGTTGACACGGTAAATCTTCACCTGATCAATTCCGTTATCTACTGCACAGAGATATTTATTATCCGGAGTCGGACGAACACAGTTCACATGGGGACGGAAGTTACGCTCTGCAACACTTCCGAGTCCTGTATGGAATACGCCATCCATCAGGCTTCCAAGTCTGCCGTCCTTATGAGTATGTACAACAGTCACCTTACCGTCATGATATCCGGCAACATAAAGATACTTACCGTCAACATCTGTAGAAAGGAAACAGCCTCTCATTCCATCAATATTTACACTGTTGATACGTGACAGATCACCATTTTTATCACGTTTAAATACTGCAACACCCTCATCCTCGATAGAATAAAGATACTTACCATTCTTTGAAACAGCCATGTGGGATGCATTACTTACTTCAACACTGCTGCGTTCTGTAAGAGTGCCATTCTCAACATCAACATCATAAACATGGATTCCCTGTCTGGAAGAGCCATGTGTATAAGAGCCCACATAAGCTACATATTTCTTTTCACTCATAATGCTTTTTTCCTCCTGCTGTCCTGAAGTTTATTTATCATCGCTCACTCTGTTCCCGTCTGCTGTCAGCGAGCAATAATATTTTCGTCCCGATATTGCCGGACGATGTCATACGATAAGGTGATTATAGCACATTTCCTAATCAGAACAAGATTACGGAACTCAGTTTTATGTATTTTTTCCAGTTCATGGGTTACTGTCGTTACTGTTCACATACAAGCCAAAATTCTATACCGGATAAGCGCTCTGCTGTTTATTTGGTAAAATAATTTCTGACAGCTTCCAGTGTCTGGTCTATGATCTCATCTGTATGGGCAACAGATAAAAACATTGCCTCAAACTGTGACGGAGCCATATGGATTCCCTGCGCAAGCATTCCCTTGAAATATTCAGAGAAAGCTTTTGTATCTGAAGATTTGGCTGATGTATAATCCACAACCTCCTGCTCTGTAAAGAACAGGCTTCCCAGGGAAGATACGTGATTGATATGGTAAGGCAGATTTTTCTCTGCCAGGATTTTCTCCATACCGCCATAGAGACGTTTTCCTTTTTTCTCCAGATCTTTATAGATTTCCTGGTGTTCATAGAGATATTTTAACTGTGTCAGTCCTGCTGCCATTGCAATAGGATTTCCGCTTAAGGTACCGGCCTGATAAACCTTTCCAACAGGAGAAACCAGTTCCATGATTTCTCTGCGTCCACCATATGCACCAACCGGCATACCTGCGCCGATGATCTTACCATAGGTAACCAGATCAGGGTCACACCAAAATATTCTGCAGCACCGCCAAAAGCCAGACGGAAACCAGTAATAACCTCGTCAAAGATCAAAAGAGCACCGTACTCATCGCAGAGCTTTCTCAGCCCTTCCAGGAATCCCTTTTTCGGAGGAACCACACCCATGTTAGCACCTACAGCTTCCACGATCACAGCAGCAGTCTGTCCGTCAGCCTGCTCCATCAGTGCACGTACACTGTCCAGATCATTATAAACAGCAATCATGGTATCCTCTGTGCATCCCTTAGGAACACCGGCACTGTCCGGAACACCGCTTGTCATCACACCGGAGCCTGCGCTTACCAGCATGGCATCACTGTGTCCATGATAGCATCCTGCAAATTTAATAATCTTATTCTTTCCTGTAAATCCTCTGGCAACACGGACTGCACTCATAACAGCCTCTGTACCGGAATTTACCATACGCACCATATCCACATGTGGAATATGGTCACAGATGAACTCAGCCATCTCCACTTCGATTGCAGTTGCACATCCGAAGCTGAGGCCCTTTTCACATGCCTTCAATACACTTTCTTTTACTTCCGGGAAATTATGTCCCAGGATCATAGGTCCCCAGGAATCGATATAATCCACATATTCTTTTCCATCAACATCATAAATATGGCATCCGTCTGCGCGGTCGATAAATCTCGGTGCAATACCGATGGCACCGTAGGCACGTACAGGACTGTTTACTCCTCCCGGAATCACCTTTACTGCTCTGTCAAATAATTCTTCTGATAAACCCATCAGCCGATTCTCCCTTCATCCATGCATTTTGCAAGTTCTTTTGCATAATAAGTAAGATAGATCTGGGCACCTGCACGGTATGCACTGACTGCCATCTCACACATAATACGTTCTTCATCGATCCAGCCCATCTTTGCAGCTGCTTTCACCATTGCATATTCACCGCTTACACTGTATGCTGCAACCGGCACATTTACAGCCTTTGATACCTCAGAGACCATATCCAGATAAGACATGGCAGGTTTTACCATAATGATATCTGCGCCCTCTTCCACATCTGTAAGCGCTTCCTTCATTCCCTCTCTTCTGTTGTGGAAATCCATCTGGTAACTCTTTCTGTCACCAAAGGACGGTGCAGAACCTGCAGCATCACGGAATGGTCCATAGAAAGCAGATGCATATTTTACTGCATAGGACATAATCGGCGCTCCATAATGTCCGTTCGCATCAAGAGCCTCACGGATAGCACGTACACGTCCGTCCATCATATCAGAGGGAGCTACCATATCTGCGCCTGCCTCTACATGAGAAACAGCTGTCTTAGCCAGTAATTCCAGTGTTGCATCATTATTTACATCATGACCGCAGAGCACTCCGCAGTGTCCGTGTGAAGTGTACTCACACATACATACATCTGTGATATAGTACATGTCCGGGAACTGTTTCTTTGCTTCTCTCAGGGCCTTCTGTACGATTCCGTTGGGGTCGTACGCACCACTTCCCACCTCATCCTTGTGATCCGGGATACCAAACAGCATAATGCTGTTTACTCCTGCATTCTGCAGACGTTCCAGTTCAAAAGGAAGACGGTCTACACTGTAGCGGAACTGTCCTTCCATAGAAGGGATCTCTTCTTCAATCCCTGTTCCCTCTTTTACAAATAAGGGATAGATAAGGGAAGACTTGTCCATTCTTGTCTCTCTTACCATTTTTCTTAAATTTTCACTGCCTCTTAATCTTCTTGGTCTCTGAATTAAGTCCATGTCTTTTTGCTCCTTTTATCAACAATTCTCATAACTGTTCCATTTTTGCAGAATAGTTATCAGTTTTCCTGTTTCATCTCTTCCACAAGCTCTATGAGACTTTCGATGGTAGCCTTCTTTGCCATGCGGGTCTGCATACCATAAGCATCTGCTGCAGCTTTGGTCTGTTTTCCGATACAAGCAGCTTTTACCTTCGTATAGTCCAGTCCCTTTGTGCCTTCCACAAAGCCCCTTACAGTGGATGCACTGGTAAATACTACACAGTCCACACTTCCTGTCTCCAGCTCTTTCTTCTCATCGATCAGCCTGCTCTTTTCATAACAGGTTGTGTAAGTAGCAATGTCATCTACCTTCGCACCTGTCTGCTCCAGCAGTTCTGTCAGCTTTTTATTTCCGGCTTCAGCTCTTGGGATCAGGATTTTTTCATTTCCCTGAAGTTCTTTTGCAAGCTCTGCTCCAAGAGTATCTCCGTCATACACACCTGGCACAAAATCAGCCAGAAGATGATGCTCTTTCAGCTTTTTCTTCGTTCCTTCACCGATCACTGCGATCTTCGCCTGTCCCAGACTGCGCACATCCATCTCTTTTCTGTCCATCTCGTCAAAAAAGATCTCCACACCTGCAGGACTTGTAAAAATGATCCACTGATAAGTATCCAGTTTCTCAAATGCCTCATACAGTCTGCTATTATCCTCTACAGGTACTGTACAGATAGACGGCAGTTCCAGAACCTCGGCACCTTTCTGGCGGAGAAGATCTGCTGTCTTTGAAATATGCTGTCTTGGTCTTGTGACCAGAACCTTCCAGCCTGCCAGAGGAAGCTTCTCATACCAGGCAAATTTGTCAGCCAGGGAGCAGACCTTACCCACAACAATAATGGCAGGTGTCTCTATCCCCTGTCTGTCCACCTCTTCCTTAAGTGTACCTACAGTAGCAACCACCCGCTTCTGTCCTGCTGTTGTTCCTTTCTGAAGAACTGCTGCCGGCATATCCGGATCCATGCCGCCTGCAAGAAGACCTTTGCAGATATCCTCCAGTGCTGCAATTCCCATGAGAAATACCAATGTTCCTTTGTCCGGGTCAGTGCATTAAAATCTATATCATACTCCTGTCCTGCACGTTTATGTCCTGTAATGATATGTAAGGACGAACAGAAATCCCTGTGTGTCACAGGAATCCCATTGTAAGCAGGAACAGAGATGGGAGATGTCACTCCGGGTATGATCTCATAAGGGATTCCATTCTCAGAAAGGAGCTCCAGTTCCTCCCCGCCTCTTCCAAAGAGGAAAGGATCCCCTCCTTTAAGCCTTACTACTTTATTTCCTTTTTCAGCTTCTTCCAGAAGAACCTTATTAATATCCTCCTGCACCATTGTATGGTGATTTGCTCTTTTGCCTACATTAATCAGTCTGGCATGCTCCGGGATCTTTGCCAGAACCCCTTCGCCCACCAGACTGTCATATACTACCACATCTGCCTGCTGCAGAACCGCTGCGCCCTTTAATGTAAAAAGCCCGATATCACCCGGTCCCGCACCAACCAGCCAAACCTTGCCAACTGCCATGTTTCTTCTCCTTTTTGCGTCACAAGAATTTTCTTTTTATAAATTTTTTTATCTTCCCTCACAGTCAGATTTCAATTGCTTTGCAAGAACTGTTCCAAGCTTCTCTCCATCCTCCGCTGCACCTCTGATCTGACCTGTAAGCCACTTTCCTGTAGCTTCACTGTAATATAAACCGCGGATAAAGATCTCATCTCCGTCCACCTCTGCAAATGCAGCTACAGGCGAAGAACATCCTCCATCCAGATATTTTACATATGCACGCTCTGCAGTTCCCGCAATCCAGGCATCTCTGTCACAGTATCCGTCCAGATACCCATAATCCTCACCTTTGCGCCCCTGCACAGCAAGAATCCCCTGACCTGCTGAAGGAATCATCTCATCCGGTGTAAAATATCTGCTGATCCTGCTTTCCAGACCCAGTCGTTTCAGACCTGCCGCCGCCAGGATCAACCCGGAATACTCTCCTTCGTCCAGCTTGCGAAGTCTTGTCTGCAGATTTCCACGGATACTCTTTACCTCCATCTCAGGATACAGCTTCTTTAACTGAAGAGTTCTCCTTAAGCTGGAACATCCCAGAGGTTTATCCGGATCCAGTTCCGACACTCCCTCAGGAAGCACCAGTACATCTCTTGGATCCTCACGCTTTGAAAAAGCCAGAAGCGGAAGCTCTTCTGGTACTTCCATAGGCATATCCTTAAGACTGTGTACAGACAGATTGCTTTTACCATCCAGCAATGCCCTGTCCAGTTCTTTTACAAACAGTCCTTTTCCACCCACCTTATCCAGAGTACGGTCCAGAATAATATCTCCTGTTGTTTTCATAGTCAGGATATTTACTGTTATTTCAGAGCCGGCATTTTTTTCGCGGCTTTTCTGCTCTATGTAGCTTTTTACCATCTCACTCTGGAGAACGGCCAGTTTACTCTCTCTACTTCCAATGATCACCTCAGTCATCATTTGCCTCCTCATTCTCATCTTCCTGCGCAACCCTCTCCAGAGCATTCTGGATTTCTTCTCTTATCCTGCGCGCTTTTTTATGGTCCAGACCGCTGGCTGTGATTCCCACCACCAGGCCATCCTCCATATAGATCCCGGGGAAATAAAAATCGCACTGTTCTCTGTCGCTGGCTACATTAACATAAACGCTTCCTGCCTGCAGATCCTGTGGATCTCATCATTTAACTTTCTGTCATTGGTAGCTGCGATCACCATATATGCCATCGCAAAGTCTGTACGCTTCACCGGACGTGTGATCAGCTCTACATAGCCAGCTTTACCAAGCTCCATCATCTCCATGGTGACCTTCGGAGCAATGACTCTGATATTTCTGGTGAATGATAAAAGGGTTTTCACTCGACGGGTTGCAATATTTCCGCCGCCCACAACCACGATATTCTTATCTGATAAATCTATAAACATTGGAAAATACGGCTTATTCTTCATATATTTTCTCCAGTCCTGCCACACACTCAAGGAAAATCTCCTGATTCAGACTGTCACGCAGACCAAAGATCAGTTTATTTACTACTTTTCCTGCTGCCGTATCCACTGCATGGACCAGATTCTGCCTGTCATCCTCTTCCATAGGTGTTTTCTTTAATATCTTTGCAATTCTTAAATTCAGTCATTGACTGCCTCATCTTTAATATCCTGAATTCTCGGGATCAGGTCTCTTCCATCCAGCCATTGGAAAAATTCATCCATCTGCTCTCTTACGATCGCACCTGCTGCCTCCAGATTTTCCTGAAGTTCTGCAGGAACTTCCTCTATACGAAAGCTGTCCATATCATAAAGTGTGATTCCCTGGATCTTTCCAACAGCTGGCTCTATATCTCTGGGAACTGCCAGATCGATCAGAATCAGATCATCCTTTGTCCGGATTCCCTGGAATAATTCTTCTTTTAATGTAAAATTGGGGCTTGCAGTTGCGCTTACTACAAGATCACACTGCGGCATATACTCCATTCTGTCACCGTAATTAATACGCTTGCATCCCAGCGGAATATTCACAACTCCGCTTCTGTACTGACGGATGGTCACTGTCACATCTGCACCTGCCTCCTGCAAAGCCTGAGCAGCCACCTTACCCATCTCACCGTTACCGATGACCATACAGGTCTTATCCCTGAGAGAATACCCTTTCTCTGCCAGAAATCCGATGGCTGATGGATCACTGACGGATTTCCATGGGAAAAAGGAACCTCTGTCTTAATCCTCTTTCCTGCTGTGGCAGCCATTCTGAACAGAACCTCCAAAACACCATCTGCCGCAAAATTCTCTCTTGCCAGATTCAGGGCATCCTTCACCTGTGTAAGGATCTGATCCTCCCCTATGATCTGTGATTTCAGACCACTGGTAAGATAAAAAAGATGCTCAACTGCCTCCTGATCCTTACGCTCTACAAAATATTGTCTGTAAGAATCCTCAGTAATTCCCTTTATCCTGCAGAGGCAGTCATAAAGACAGACATCCACCTCATCATCCACACTTGCCCAGACCTCCAGGCGGTTACAGGTGGACAGGATCACGCATCCATATATTCCATTTTGATTCTTTATTTTTTCCATTGCTTCACCGGCATTTTTCTTTGTAAATGCAAATTTCGCACGAATATCCACCGGTGCCATATTATGGTCAATTCCAATCATGGAAATACTCATAATTTCTAACTCTCCTTCGTATTTCACCATTCCTCATTCATTTCATATCAAATCAAATATCCCACTGGCAACAGGTATTTGATTTGATATGAAATCCGGACAGCTAAAAAGCACTGTCAGAAATATCATAATCATTTCCTGTTAAGATGTCAATTGTAAACACGGAAAAAACTCAGCATTAGAGTAAAGAATGTTACTGTTCACATACCACTATCCCGCGAGGTGTTTTGGCATGAATATGCCAAAATCCCGAGACATACAAGCCAAAAATTCCATTGCCGCAGGCAATCTGGAATGAATTTGGCTAAGTTACTGTGAACGGAGTGAACAGTAACTAAAGGATAACGTGACAAGACCTCATTACCGTTCGTTCTGCATCCGGTAATGAGTCTGAATATTCTGTGTTC
>ENA-OQCP01000554-OQCP01000554.1-human-gut-metagenome-genome-assembly--contig:-NODE-554-length-16452-cov-6.241899_pt1 | contig 16452 bp, 15 predicted proteins | sample MGYA00242760_ERZ504583 | MGnify/ENA primary metagenome ERZ504583 (study PRJEB26092, sample SAMD00036308) | human gut metagenome | host: Homo sapiens | study: EMG produced TPA metagenomics assembly of...
TCTCTCAAAAGGGTAGATTTTGCATCCCTCAAAACACTATTTTAGCAATATTTTATTATCAAGGAACATTTGCACATATTTGACGCCCTGTGATACTAAACTTACCACTTTTTCAGTGGCGTCCCCTATAGAGGTGAGGGAATTCTTGCTACGGTTGTTAAATTTATATATTATATTTAATATTTCAAAATATTTAGCAAAAATGAAAGTAATGACCTTACAAAACCATTATAACATAAATATTATAAAATATAAAGTAAAGTATATACTTTACTTAAAGATATTTTACAGGGAATGAAAAAGAGGCTGCTTATTGCTATTTTGGGGCAAAAAGAGTATACTTTGAAATACTAAACATCAGGAGTACAAAATTATGAACACACACTCATCCGGATATTACAGCATAGACAAAGACTATAATATCCTAAGCTATAACGACACTGCCAAACAGCTGTACCCCAATCTCCAGCCGGGAGTGAAATGCTATAAGGCACTTATGGGGCTTGATTCCCCATGCCCGCCCTGCCCTGTAGCACTGGGGATACAGGGGCCAAAGACTTACCTGGATCCGATTCGTCATATTTATGAGACCGTTGATGCAGTAGAGACTGTACAGCCCGACGGCAGCAGAGGACATGCACTTGTATTCAGTACAGTAGCCGAAGGAGAAAGCCTGTCAAAGTCCATTCCCACAGGCGAGAACTCTCTCCGTCTGCTGGGTGCCATCAACCTGCTTGCTTCTGACTACATGTCTGTTTATGGCGTAAACCGGGAAACCGGGAAAATCTCCGTATATCGTTCCAGATTTACTGATGCTTTTGCGGATATTAAAGATAATTCAGACTATAAGCTGTCATTTAATTTTCTCATCCAGAAATATGTTCATCCGGATGAGCGTTCCTATGTGTCCAGACACCTGAATTATGAAACCCTGCTGGAAAGACTTTCTCAGGAAGCCTCTTTCAAATTCCATTTCAGGGTTGTCACAGATACTGTCCATTACTATTATCTGCTCATTGCCAGAAACGGAAACGCCGATGATTATCGGGATTTCGTAATTGCAGTGGCCTGTGAAGACAATGATGTGACAGCACGCAAGATTTATGAAAACCAGCTTCACTCTCTTCTGGCATCCATTACCCATGCTGCCGGCTACTTTCATCTCGACCTTACAGATGATAAGATTCTGAAGATCGGAGGCACTTCTGCCCTAGTCTATAAGATAGATGCTGACGCTTCCATTGACCATTTTATTGCAGAGACTGCTGTTTTTATACCGGTATTAAAGGACAGAAACGATTTCATCAACGCATTTTGCCGCAGTTCCCTGATGAAAAGCTACGAGGACGGTCAGGTAGAGGTCACCAGAGTTTCCCGCTGTCTCTACGATGACAATATAACCAGGCTTTCCAAATATGTGACAAGACTGCTGCTCAATCCTTCCAATAACCATCTGGAAGCAATCCTCTACGGTGAAGATGTCACCAGAACACAGGAAGCCTATGAGACACAGGTAAGTATTGTCCAGACACTGAGCAGCAACTACCTGAACGTATACCTGATCAACCCCAGAGAAAAAACTCTCTCTGTGATCAAGCAGGAAGACCACGATGTCCCTGATCCAGACAAAAAACACAGCAATACATACCCCTATGATCTTTTCCTCTCAGACTATATCCGGCAGCATGTATATCCGGATGACCGTACAATGCTGGAAGAATCACTGGAACTGGATAATGTAATGAGTGTTTTGTCCGGTCAGTCCGAATACAAGGGGAATTACCGGATAAATGACAGGGATGGTATCCATTACTATCAGTTCCGCTTTATCAAAAACGAAGACTCCGGTATCATTGTTCTGGGATTTTTGAATGTGGACGATGTGGTGGAATCAGAAATCAGACACCAGAAGCTTCTCAAAGAAGCTCTTGATACTGCCGAACGTGCCAATGCAGAGAAATCCAATTTTCTTTCCCGTATGTCCCACGATATGCGTACGCCGTTGAATGGGATCATTGGTCTGCTGGAAATTGATAAAAAGCACGAAAATGATATCGGATTCCTGAAAAGTAATCGTGAAAAAGCATTCATTTCAGCCAGTCATCTGCTCTCTCTTATCAATGATGTACTGGATATGTCCAAGATCGAGGAAGGCGGACTTGTACTCAACCATGAACCTTTTGATCTGATCAGATATGAAAAAGAGACACAGATGCTGATTGATATGCAGGCACAGAAAAATGGCATTGATTTCACCGTTCATATCGCACCGGAGATATACGAACATCCCTTTGTATACGGCAGCCCTCTGCACCTCCGTCGTGCCATGATGAATATTTACAGTAACTGTATCAAATACAACAGAGAAAATGGGGCAATCCATACGGAGATCCATGCTCTCCCTTCCCATGATCATAAGCTGGTCTGCAGATGGACGATCTCTGATACGGGAATCGGCATCAGCAAAGAATATCTGGAGAAGATCTTTGAACCCTTTACTCAGGAGAATATGGATGCCCGAAGTGTATATCATGGCACCGGACTGGGTATGAGCATTGCCAAAGCGCTATTTGAACAGATGGGTGGTACCATTGAGATTTCCAGTACTCCGGGTATCGGAAGTACTTTTGTGATCACTTTGCCATTTGAAGAGGCAGAAGAAACGGATATCTCTTCTGAGCCAGAATCTGAGCGAAACTCCATTCAGGGCATAAAGATCCTGCTGGCAGAGGATAATGAAATAAACAGAGAAGTGGCACAGGTACTCCTTGAAGAGGAAGGTGCTGTGGTAACTGCAGTATCCAATGGCAGGGAAGCTGTAAAACTTTTCTCCCGTCACCCCGAGGGGACATTTGATGTGATACTTATGGATATTATGATGCCTCTGATGGACGGATACGAGGCCACACGCCAGATCCGGAAGCTTGACAGGACGGATGCTTCTTCCATTCCCATCATCGCACTGACCGCTAATGCTTTTGCAGAGGATGTACGCCATGCACTGGACTGTGGTATGAACGCACATCTGGCCAAACCACTGGATGTAAAAAAATGATCCATACGATTGCCCTGTATCTGTAAAGAAATATTTTTCTGTAAATATTGCACAGTAACAGATTCTGTGCTATCATTCTAAAAAGCTTAAGGGGTAAAGTATATATTTTACCTCTGGCATAACTATTATTTAATATTTTTATTTACAGGTAAAATACATGCACAAAAGAAATAAAGGCTTTACCCTGGTTGAACTTGTAGTCGTGGTAGCAGTCCTGGCAATTCTTGTCGGACTTCTGGCGCCTTCTTACACAAAATATGTGGAACGAAGCCGCGAATCAACAGACCTGGCAAACGTCCGCACTGAGTATGGCGAAATGATGGCAGATATAAATCTGGATGGAAAAGATCCCGAAGAGGCTAAGAGAATAGTTCCACTGAAACAGAAAATAGATGACTGGCAATCCGCAAAAACTATCACCATCGCCGGGATTTCCCATACTGTAGGTGACGAAGATACTGCCAATTGGGAAGGAATTCCAGTCGCCAATGGAACATGTGAGATTTCCCTTAATGATGATAACAGTGTGAAATTTACATGGTCCGGCGGAAATGGGAGTGGTGTGAAGAAATATCCGTTTAATATTGATGAAGATTTGATGGGGCCGCTCAAGGATTCTGGTTTATTAAACACTGATGCTGATATAATGAATGCATATAACTTTGAAATTGATTCCAAAGCAGGTACCAAAAGAGTTGAGAAAATTGAAAACGAAATTGCCAAAAAAGAAAAAAAGTCTGCTGAAATACGGTACCTGGGCATATTATGGAAATGGAAATGGAAGATTTCCATCCGATCATTATCTTTTTTGGACTTCTTTAGACACCAATAAAGTAGGTGTTAATAAAAAAATCCCAGTTATCATCAGCACAACAGATGGCAAATTCTATGTTTCCGAAACAACAACTGCTACTCGCTCCAAAAAAACTTATGTGACAATCCTTGCAACTGTAACTACGCTAAACGATTACAAAAAATATCTTTCTTCAGATCAAAAATACGAAACTTTGCAGGACGCTTACGATGCATATGAAAAGTTACTTACCGAAGGTAAATATGTGGAATATAAGGATACTCTGCCGAAATTATAAAAAATTCCCTGTTCAGACCAGAAATAAAATATTTCCGGTCGGGCAGGGAATTTCTTTTTTCACTGATTATCATACCGCATCCTTATACACTCTCTGGATATGCATTGCCAGATATCCTGTCTCTGTTTCATCCAGCTTATGTCCAATACATCCTTCCAGATTTTTACAGATGTCAGTGGCAACCTTATAGGCCTGGGGATACTGATCCAACATATATTCATTCATGTCCAGATTCAGCTTCTCTCCTGTAGATGCACGCGCTACCATATACTTCATATGGTTCATCAGACGATTATAGGACAGTGACAGTATATCGATGGGCTTACCTGTTGCTTTCTCGATCATATCTATACACTCTCTCACTGCTCTCGCAATCTGCATGGCAACAGATACCTTCTCGTCACCAATTGCAGAATGAATATGCAATGCCACATATCCAACCTCATGATCATCAATCTCTATCTGAAGTCTTTCTCTCAGAATTGTTTTCAGTGTTTCCGCAACTTTAAATTCACTGTAGAAAAGAACCTTGATATCCTCTGTCAGCGGATTGCTGATCTGCTCATTTCTGCGGATTCTGGCAACTGCAAAAGAAATATGGTCAGCAAGTGGAAAAAGAATTCCTCTGTCTATGGAATCTCCAAACACTTTCTGTGACTCTGTCAGAATTTCATCAGCAATCTCCAGATACTCCGGCTCTATTCCCTTTACCAGTTCCTTCGCAGATCCACGCTCTGTCTCCTGTTCCAGACGATATGTAGTGCATCCCTCCGGCTTATCAAAACGCTGGCTGACCTTTTTCCCAAAGCCAACACCCTTACCAAGAATCACATACTCCTTGTTTTCATCCATATCAATGGCTATAACACCATTATTATTTAATACCTTGCTAACTCTGTACATCTCTGTCATAATCCCCTCTATAAAAATTTATTGCCATTATAACAATTTTCCCTTTGCCCTTAAAGCATGTTTGATATAGTTTACCATATTTTGAATAAGAATCCTACCCATCACACAAATTTGATACATTTTTGATTCCCAGATTTCTCCTGCAAAAAGTCATGCTTTTCAATTCACATGCGTAAAAAAAACAGCCAGATAATCAAGATATCATCTCTTTTGATTATCCAACTGTTTTTCGACATGTTTAACTTCGTTATTTCTATATTATAACAATATTATTCCAGCGTCTCCACCGCAAACAACGGTTCACCGGCCTTGATCTCACCGTTTGCCAGAAGTCTGATCCTCTGGTTGTCTTCCGGTTCAGTATCAAGGATAGGGGAAGTGATAGACGGAGCATTAGCAGTTAAGAACTCCAAATCCAGTTTCATCATCGGATCACCTTTTTTCACTTTCTGACCCTCTGTTACCAGGATTTCGAAGCCTTTTCCTTCCAGTTTTACAGTGTCGATTCCCATATGAAGAAGCATAGGGATACCGGAATCTGTCTGGAAACCTATAGCATGTTTTGTATCAAAAATAAACTCAACTTCACCGTCTGCAGGTGCATATACAGTACCTTCTGTTGGTGTCACCACTGCACCGTCACCCATCATTTTTCCTGCAAATCCTTCATCCGGTGCAGTAGAAAGATCTGCTGCGATTCCGTCTACAGGGCTGTAAATGATTGCTGTTTTTCTGATCTTTTCTTCTTTTACAGGTGCCAAGATCTGTGCTGTATCTGCATTTTTGTCCTCAACCTCTGCACTGTTCTGTCCATCTGCATTTCCTGCTGCAGTATTTTCCTGTACCTGTACATTATCCGGTGTCTCATCCGCGAATTCGTTGGGAGCAGTCTCCAGATATTCTTCCAGCTTCGCCTTGATAACAGTTACATGAGGTCCATAGATAACCTGTACGCCCTGTCCTTTTTTTACGATTCCTCTGGAATCTGTCTGTTTCAGAAGTTCATCACGAACTTTTTCAGGCTTTGCAACTGTGATACGAAGTCTGGTCGCACAACAGTCAACATCTACGATATTTTTCTTTCCGCCAAGACCTCTGGTGATCAGTTCACTTACCGGATCACCGGAGGTCGCTGCAGCTGCACCGGCTGTCTTTCCGGCTTCTTTTCTTGCATTTACATCAGCTTTTGTATAAAGCTTTGTCTCTGTATCATCATCTTCACGTCCAGGAGTCTTGAAATTAAATTTCCTGATCATAAATGTAAAGATCACATAATACAGGATAAAGTAAATAATACCAACCGGAATGATCCTCAGCCAGCTTGTTTTTGCATTTCCCTGCAGGATACCAAAGAGGAACAGGTCAAGGAAACCGCCTGAGAAAGTAAGTCCTACTGCAATATTCAGCATATGCGCGATCATATAAGCCGCACCTGCCAGGATCACCTGAACTACGAACAATGCCGGAGCTACAAACAGGAATGAGAATTCCAGCGGTTCAGTGATACCAGTAAACATACATGCCAGCGCTGCGGAAAGAAGAAGTCCGCCTGCTGCTTTTTTCTTCTCAGATTTTGCACAGCGATACATAGCCAACGCTGCTCCCGGAAGACCAAAAATCATAAAGATAAACTCACCAGAGAAATATCTGGTTGCATCCGCACTGAAATGTGCTATATTTGCAGAATCAGCAAGCTGTGCAAAGAAGATATTCTGTCCGCCCTGTACCACCTGTCCTGCAACTTCCATAGTTCCGCCCACTGCTGTCTGCCAGAATGGCATATAAAATACATGATGCAGCCCAAAGGGAATCAGTGCTCGTTTAATAATACCAAAAATCAGAGTTCCCAGATATCCACTGCCTGTTACCAGACCGCCCAGAGCATAAATACCGTTCTGAACTACCGGCCATACAAAATACATCAGGATTCCCACAAACATATATACGATTGTGGAAATGATCGGTATAAATCTTGAGCCGCCAAAGAATGACAGCGCATTCGGAAGCACAATTTTGTGGAAACGGTTATGAAGTGCCGCAACACCAAGACCTACGATAATACCGCCGAATACACCCATCTGCAGAGACTGGATCCCGCATACAGAAGTAATGGTTCCCTCCAGTACATCTGCTGCTATCTGACCGTCTGCTGTGATTTCATTGTTAATAAGAAGCATGGCACTGACAGCCACATTCATAACGAAATATGCAATCAGCGCAGAAAGAGCAGCAACCTCTTTCTCTTTCTTTGCCATACCAATGGCAACACCAACCGCAAAGATCAGCGGCAGATTGTCAAATACAGCACTTCCAACCTTGTTCATAATGATCAGAAGAGAATTAAGTAATGTTCCACTTCCCAGGATCTTCTGCAATCCATAGGTAGCGATAGTTGTTTCATTTGTGAAGGAACTGCCGATACCAAGCAACAAACCTGCAACAGGGAGAATTGCGATCGGAAGCATAAAGGATCTTCCCACACGCTGCAAAACTCCAAAAATCTTGTCTTTCATGTTCTTTTGTCTCCTTTTCCTTATTCGTGCGAATAAACCGTCTTGTTTCCGGGAGATTAAAACCTTCTGACATATGATTATTCCGCGTTTTACCACATAAAATACATCAAAAAAAGGCACTAACCCCCATAAACATTAAAAAATAACATTTATGACCGGTTAATGCCTGCCTGTCCAGTAACACACCAAATCTGTGTTATACTATAAAGGATTATTTATTCCCTGTCAAGATACTCAGGAAAATTTTTTACAAAATATTTTTGCATTTCATGAATCGATCTCTGTAATGACCATTTATTATTTTCAAAGCCGCAACATTCTCTGCATCCTTCTGATCTGATAGAAATTTATTGATTTCCCACTGCCGCAGGCTACACGTTCAACTTGATCACTCTGTCTTCTCATTTTAATCCATTCAGATCTACAGAAATGTACACCCATTCATCGCTGAGTTTAGGCTCTTTTCAGGGGGATTTTATCTGTTTCTCTCTTCCAGATATTCCAGACATTCATTCACATCTTTAATATCAAGTTCCTTGCGTACTTTATCCTGAATTTCCACCAGACATTCCAAAAGAAGAGGATTAAACATTCCGCATTCTCCATTTAGGATCATCTCTATTGCCTTTTCATGAGAATATGCTTTCTTATATACCCGGTCACTTACCAGGGCATCATACACATCTGCCAGTGATACCACCTGTGCAGATATAGGGATTTCTTCTCCCTTCAGGCCATCCGGATATCCTTTTCCATCATAACGTTCATGATGCCAGCGGCATATTTCATAGGCATATTTCATCATCTCTTCATCATGATACATTTCCAGCCTGTCAAGCATCCGGCACCTATGATCGTGTGCTGCTTCATGGCTTCAAATTCTTCCTTTGTAAGCTTTCCGGGTTTATTCAGAATTTTTTCGTCAATTCCAATCTTACCGATATCATGAAGTGCGGAAGCTGTGGCGATCATATGCTGCTGAGACCAGGAAAGATCGTAATTCTCTGATTTTCGCATCAATTTCTCTAGCAAAAGCTGAGTCAGAATATTAATATGCAACACATGAAGCCTGCTTTCACCATTTCGGAACTCTACAATCTGACTGAGAATCCCGGTCATCATACGGTTGTTTTTCTCTTTCTCATAAATCTGATCTGTTACCAGATGGATCAGACGCCTTTGCTTGGCATAAAGCTTGATCATATTGATAACCCGCTGATATACCACCTTAGCATCAAATGGTCTGCTTATATAATCTGAAGCCCCCAGTTCGTAGGCACGGCGGATATAACTCTCTGATCCTTCACTGGAAATCATGATCACCGGTATATCCTCGATCCATTTATCTCTGTTCATATAGGCGAGTACTTCAAATCCATCCATTTTGGGCATAATAATATCTAACAGGACCAATGAGATTTCAGTTCCATACTGCTCTAACATCTTCAGAGCCTCTTCCCCGTCACAGGCCTCCAGTATCCGGTATTCTTTTCCCAGAATTTCCTTAAGTATCTCTCGGTTCATTTCAGAATCATCAACAACCAGAAGCTGGGGCAGGTTCCTTTTTCCATCTTGTCTGTATTTTGCTTCTGCTCCCACCGGGTCACTACTATATTTTTATGTCCCTTGGCCATATACATAAGTCGGTCTGCTTTGGTGAGTGCTTCCTCCAATCTGCCATGGGTAAACATAGCTCCACCAATGCTCACTGAAAGCTTCAGACGATTAAAACCCGGAATATGCGTCGCATGGATCTTCTCTTGGATCATACGGAGCTTCTGTGAAAAGACTCCCTTCTCAATTCCGGGCAGGATCAGCAGAAATTCATCTCCTCCATAGCGCACCAGAATATCCGTACGACGGATATAATGCCGAATTACATTCACTACGGTTGTCAGTACCAGGTCTCCTCCATCATGACCATAAGTGTCATTGAACAATTTGAAATCATCCAGATCGATAACTGCAACTCCGGCATTCAAAGACATATTTTTGACTTTTTCCTCAAAATATCTGCGGTTATACGCCCCTGTCAGCACATCCTTATACAGCTTTTCGCTATATACTGTCAGCTTTTCCGTCAGTTTTTCATATCCTTCCTCATCTGTCAGCGTGTTCTCGTCCAGCTTTTTCAGCATTTCCATTACATAGGGCTCATCATCAATCTCCAGATACCTTACAAATACCTGATACATATCAGAATCAAGGAATTCAATTTTGGATGTCTGTTTCTTCTCCTCCAGTGCTTTAAGGGAAATGCAATTCTCACATCTTTTATCTTTATTCCAGAAAGCATAACACTGGCAAAGATTTTCTCTTCCTGCAAGCTTACGTTCCATTCCGGCAGCCTGCAGATCACTCCCTTTCAGGAGACGAACTACATCAAAAATCTCCCGAAGCACCTCCATTTTATTCTCTGCTTCCTGCATCGTCATTTGTTTCCACTCAATCATTATTCCCAGCCTCTCACGAACAACAGCTTTTTTCTGCAATATAAACTTGTATTATTATACCACTTACTCATCATGCAGTACAACAATAATATTTTTTCTTAATTTCTTAATTTCATAAAGGGAGCGCCTCAAAAACAGTCCTTGAGGCGTGCTCCCAACCGGTTCTGACTCCAACTGCCTTATAAACATGCTTCAGCTTGACCTTATATAATAAAAGTGCAATCGCAGTCAACTATATTTGTAATTATGATTGACTTAAAATAATAGAAATACAATTGCAAGTCATCTATAAACAGGATTAAACTTGACCGTACATAACAAAAACGCGATTAAAGTCAATTATAATCATAATTATTCATGACTAAAAAGCCACAGACTGAGCGGATTCCAGTCTGTGACCTGATTAGATTTTTATACTTTCTTTAGAGGACTTTTAAAACATATTTTGTTTCTTTATTTTCCCGACAGGGGTGCGACCCCGCCAGACCTGTTCAGTATTAATACCAGTCCCGGCAGAGGGTTCTCCCTAACTGCCTCTATCAGTAACTCATGCCAGGTTTTACTATTCCAATTTGTTCTAAAACATGTTATACTCAAAAAGCTGTCGAACCTCCAGCAGAAAAGAGGTGGACTCCATGGAAGAAATTCTCACCACATTTCTTGTCTCTGTTATAGCAGGCGTAGTTAGCTACTACATATGCAAATGGCTGGACAGCAGACGATAGACAGCAACAGTCTAAACGGAATAGCTCACCGTAACGAGCAAGAAAGCCCCCAGAGCTGGCACTCTGAGGGTTTTTGTTTTGCTTCAAGGAATCTCACCACATTCCTTAGCTACTGTTAGTATATGCGCAATGTGCCAAAAAGTCAACTCAAAAATAGTGGGTGAAAAAGCCGCAGGCTGGATGGGTGCCAGTCTGTGGCTATCTTAAGATAATCTTATTTACCCTCTGTAGTTTTACATTGCAAAATCTTCTCCAATTCAGCTACTCTTTTAAGTGCTTCTGTTGTCTCTTTTGGGGCCTTTATTTTTTCTTTTTCAGCAAAATCCGCTCTCTGACGTTCCCTTTCTGTATTTTTGCGTTCAGCTTCCTGACCTTTTTCATACATGATCGTATCTCTCTCAAATCCCTTCATATAGATTAATGACACCGTTACTGAAAACTTATAAAAAATTATAAACTTTTATGTTCCATTCCTACTTCAACGAATATGCTTTTGATGATATAAATATCCATCTACTCACAGGTTTTTGTACTCTCCAGGGGTTTCCATATTTTTGAATATTTTTTTCGTTTTTGAAGCATATTCCGCAGACCAATAAGCAAATTCGTCAGTTTTACTTAACCGTTTAAGTTAACAGATAAAAAAGTTTATACACGAAAAAAGAAGGGAAAGCCAGACTTTTTTGTATGACTTTCTCTTCTTTTATACATTTTATTTTGCCTTAAATACAGCGACTTTCTCTTTTGACAGATCAATCTTATCCGGAAGGATGGAAGTCTTCTCAGTGGATTCCAATGTTGTGAATCCTGTTGAGTCGGAAGTATTTGACTTCATCGCATCCTGCAGAGTATTGCTTACTGTCACATTTGCAGAAAAGATATCTGTTCCTGTGGAAGCTGCTGCATCACCTGTTGTTGTGCTTACCGTACTGCTGCTCTGCATTTCCTGAACCTGTTCCTGTGTCGGTAGAAGGATGGCTGGCGGATGTAACGGAAGCTTGCACTGTATGCTTCGCCTACTGTTACTCCATTCTTGCCGGAGGAGCAGTGTACTGCGATCCAGTCACCTGCGTCTGTTTTACCGCAGAGAATACCTACATGATTATCGCTTCCTGCTTCCGGTCCTTTCTGGAACACCAGATCTCCGGGCTGTGCATCTGCCTCAGTTACCACGTTTGCTTTCTCCCACTGATCGGAAGTTCCGTCACCTACAGCTTCCTGCATTGCTTTATCCTGATATCCGTTGATCACTGCCCAGGTGACAAAACCACTGCAGTCCAGTCCGTATGCGCGGATGGTTCCGGTGCTCTTGCTTCCCTCGGCTGATACCTTCTCGCTGGTTCCCCAGCCTGGATCTTCACCGATCACTGTGGATTTGCCGCCCCAGAAGTAACCGACTTTACCAACCAGTGAATAGGCTGCGGAAATAACATTTACTCTTTCCTCGGAAACATCATCCCCTACACTCTCGCGGACAAAACCGTTGGCAGCTGTTACTACCGCGCAGAGGAGTTTGCAGTCTGTCTCCACATATTTCTTAAGGATCGTACGATCCTTTTTTGCGATTTTATTTTTCTTAATATAGTAGTTGATTTTACGATTAGCGTATGTAACGTGAGTGATATCCTGCTTGTCCCTTACGATCGGTTCATCTCTGCAAAGATTTTCGCAAGGTCTTTCTTGCAGGAAGAATCAGGGTAAATTCTGTTTTTCCGTCCTGGCTCTGCTGATATACATAGACTGCAAGGATATCCTGCCAGTTTCTTACCAGAAGACTGTCTGCAGATGTGGTGGTCTTGCTGCCGTTTACATCGCTGGCATCTGCTACTTTGTTCTTCTCTTTATATTCCTTCTCGATCTCATCCATAACAGAAGCGAAATCATCTGAGAAGGTCAGATTGTAGTTATTCTTCAGGCTGTCCAGATAGAAATCCTTACCTGCGTGGATATTGGACGCATAATATACCGGAGTTCCGGTCTGTGCAGCACTGGTATTACTCGTAAATGGATTATTCGTATTCGCATTGTTCTTCTGCGCTTCCAGCTGAGCAATAGTCGCTTCTGCCTGAACCAGCAGATTATAATTAGAAACCTGTGCCTTCTCTGTATCAGACAGGGCATTATATGCAGTGCGGATGCTCTGAACAGTGGCTTTCTTCTCCAGCGTGATGGTCTGTGCGTTCAACTCTTTGATTCTGTCGATCACATCCTGGGCTGCCTTCGTAATCTGTGAAGACGGTGTTGGTGTAGGATTCGCAGGTGTCGGAGTAGGATCTGTTGGTGTCGGAGTCGGATCTGCCGGTGCAGGTGTTGGCTCTGCAGGTGTTGGTGTCGGATCTACCGGTGCAGGTGTCGGGTCTGCAGGTGTCGGATCTACCGGCGCAGGTGTTGGCTCTGCAGGAGTCGGATCTGCCGGCGCCGGATCCTCTGATCCTGAATCAAAATCACCGGAATCGCTGAAATCAGAACCGTCTGCTGTATACGCAGCAGTATCCTCTGCTGCAAGTACGGACGCAGGACCGGATAATACCATTCCTGACATCAATGTCAGACATAAGAATCTGGTAAGATACTTGTTTTTCATATATCTAAATTGCTCCCTTCTTACTGTGAGCATGTCCTTACCCCCTGTTTATAAGGGCATACTGTCTAAATTACTTTTCACATTATTATGTTATTTCATAAGTGAATTATCCCGAAATATTAACCTGTTTTATTCTAGCATAATCATTTTTTGAAATCAACAGCTCAGGGCAGGTAAATTCCAGATTTGACCAAAATTCATTTTTTTGTCACATTTTAACCGAATCAAGTAAGTCCCCCTGCAGAAGTTGCGAAAAGCAACAAGCAGTGAGGAAGATATGTTTCAGAATGCAGGAAGCTGTGCGGATATGATTTCCACACAGCCTTCCTGTATTCTTAGCGTATCTCTGTCAGGCTGCCTGAATGGCTCCTGCAAAGTTCTTATTACCAATACAGATCTGTATCAGTCCCTGCACTACCTGAAAACACATATTCAGGATAAAGCGGATATCCTCTTCCACGCTGCGGAGCTTGTTGAGGTATTTCTCATGAGTAGCTTCGATATAATCGATCAGGGTGGAGAAATCAGCGAAGCGGATGGCCGGTTCCAGATATGCATATGCTTCTCCCTGCTGTATACATTCTTTCAGTCTGTTCTTAAGTACTTTCTCATAATGATTATGCTGGCTGAAGCTTCCTGTATATGTTTTGTTATGAGGAAAGGTAAAATAATCCGCCATATAGTGGATCACTTCGCCGAACCGCCGCCAGTAAACTCTCTGGTTACTCTCATCCGGTCTGATATCTGCCAGTTCTTTCATCCGGTTCTTGACATCTTCAAATGTTCCGTAGACTCGTGCCTTCTGGTGATAAAGGACGGTTTGATATCCGGCAGAATGCTGCCCAGACAGAAAGCCTTTCTGTGAGACTGCAGGCTTGCTGTGGTCTGCATCTGATCCGCAAGGTATCTTGCTAATAAAATATGTGATTTTTTACGCAATTTTCTTCCTCTTCTTTCTTTTGAGAACCTATCATTCTTATATATGGGAACGAATAATAATCAACTTAACCAACATAGAATACTATAGCAGATTTATACCTGTTATTCAAATAAAATTTTTGTAAACTTTTTCACATTTTCAGGTCAGACAACTGTTTCAGTAATTCCAGGTCACTGTCCTTTACTTTCAGGTTTGTCTCTATCTTCTCTCCCTCAGGAGTGGTGATCGCAATTTCAATAATGCTTCCTTCTTTAAGTCCTTTGCGTGAAACTGCCTGACAGAATGCCGGGAACTTGGGATGATTGCTCTTAAAGGTGTTCCATGCGCCTGTGATCTTCATGATATTTCCTATATTGTTTCCTATGTTCATATGATTGTTGTGTCCTTTCTTATCTCAACTGATTATTCTACATTCTCAAACATCTCTGCAAATGTCATGGAGATTTTCGGAAAATCTTTCAGTGTCACTACTGTATCTGCATTGTATTGCTCAGTTTTGACACCATTTTCTCACATGTTTGACCTCATTTTTACTCCATTTTTGCGTGAAATCATGTAAAAATACGGTAAGATACGTAAAATTGTAAATTCCGCAAACCCTTTAGATCTCGCTGAAATCCGGTGTTCCATACAGGTCGAACGGAGTTGACTGGTAGACATAGTAATTCAGCCAGTTTGTATACAGGTTGTTCGCATGTGCTCTCCACATAAGGAGCGGTCTGTTTTCCGGGTTGTTGTCTTTGTAATAATTCTCCGGGATTTCGATGGGCAGGTTTTTGCTGACATCACGTTTGTACTCACCATCAAGAGTCACACGATCATATTCCGGATGTCCCATTACAAAGATCTTGCGGCCGCCGTCTGCCATTGCAAGGAAAAGCCCTGCTTCATCGGATTCAGCAAGCACTGTCAGCTCTTTACAGTTATGGATATCCTCGATGGGAACTTCCGTATGTCTGGAATGAGGTGCAAGGAACATATCGTCGAATCCGCGTACCAGCGGAATCTTACGGTTCATCACTTTATGCCAGAAAAGACCGAACATCTTCTTATCAAGTTTGCGCTTTTTCAGTCCATAGTGGTGGTAGAGTCCTGCCTGTGCAGCCCAGCACAGATAAATGGTGGAGGTAACATGGGTGTTTGTCCAGTCCATGATTTCTACCAGTTCCTTCCAGTAGTCTACCTCTTCGAATTCCATCTGCTCTACAGGAGCACCTGTGATGATCATTCCATCATATTTGTTATTTTTCAGTTCCGGAAATGTCTGATAAAATTTATTCAGATGACTCACAGATGTATTCTTCGCTTCATGGCTCTGTACTGCCATAAAGGTGACATCTACCTGCAGCGGTGTGTTGGAAAGGGAACGCAGAAGCTGAAGCTCTGTCTCCTCTTTCAGAGGCATCAGGTTCAGAATGAGGATCTGAATGGGGCGGATATCCTGATGGGATGCACGTGACTCATCCATCACGAAAATATTTCTTTTTCCAGAATCTCTTTTACTGGCAGATCGCTCTGTATTTTAATTGGCATTATCTTATCTCCTGTTCTTATTATTTTATTGTTGTGCCATCTTCAGGAAATCTTCTTCAGAAAGGATCGGAATTCCCAGTTCTTTGGCTTTTTTATTCTTTGAAGAATTGGAAGTTGTGTCATTATTGATCAGGTAGTTCGTCTTCGATGTTACTGATCCGGTCACCTTGCCTCCCAGAGACTCAATAAATTCCTTTGCCTGTGCTCTGTTTGCAAAGTGCTCCACACTTCCTGTGATAACGAAATTCATGTTCCGGAAAATCTGCTCACCTGTCTTTTCTTCTTTCTTAACAGTCAGATGGCTCATCAGATGATCCAGTTTTCTGTTATTATCCTCGTTTGAAAAATAATCAGTCAGACTTCCGGCAATTACCGGTCCGATGGTATCAATAGAGCTGATTTCCTCTTTATCTGCATGACGGATCTTCTCCAGATCATCATCAAAATGCCTGCAGATCACTTTTGCATTGGCAAGACCGATATTGGCGATTCCAAGGCTGTAGATCACCTTCGCAAGAGTAGTCTCCTTAGCTTTATCAAGCTGGTCATCAGGTTCTCAAAGGATTTCTCCCCGAATCCGTCCATCTCCACAATCTCATCACGATGCTTTCCAATCTCAAAAATATCTCCGAAATCATGAATAAGC
>ENA-OQCP01000555-OQCP01000555.1-human-gut-metagenome-genome-assembly--contig:-NODE-555-length-16448-cov-2.617854_pt1 | contig 16448 bp, 27 predicted proteins | sample MGYA00242760_ERZ504583 | MGnify/ENA primary metagenome ERZ504583 (study PRJEB26092, sample SAMD00036308) | human gut metagenome | host: Homo sapiens | study: EMG produced TPA metagenomics assembly of...
TGCCCCGGCGGACATTGCCTGCTGTGTCTGCGCGACCCTTTCTGCCCCGGATGCCACCCCCAGCGTGGCCTGTCAGGTACAGGCGGCGCTGGGCCTGCCCGAAAACCGGCCCGCGCTGGACATCAACGCGGCCTGTTCCGGTTTTCTCTATGGCATGGCCGTGGCGCGTGGAATGCTGACGACTCTGGGCGGCAGTATGCCCTTGTCATCGGGTGCGAAGCGCTTTCCCGCCTGATGGACCCCACCGACCGCTCCACCTGCGTGCTGTTCGGCGACGGGGCCGGAGCCGCTATTTTCCGGCTGGCAGATACCCCCTTTGCGTTGACGCTGGGGGCACGCGGCAGTGATGTCCTCCATGCGGGCGGGCCGAACCGGGAAGGCTCTGCCCCCATCACCATGGACGGCAAGGCGGTGTTCCGCTTTGCGGTGGATGCCCTTCCCAAGTGCCTGCACACGGTGCTGGACGAGACCCGGCTGACCCTCGACGATCTGTCGTGGGTGGTCTGCCATCAGGCCAACAGCCGCATCATCGACCACTGCATCAAGGCCCTGCAGGCCGACCCGGCAAAATTTTATAAGAACATGGATCGCCACGGCAACACCAGCGCCGCCAGCATTCCGGTCGCCCTCAACGAGCTGGCCGAGAGCGGGCAGCTGACCCCGGGCAGACCGCTGGCCTGCATCGGCTTTGGCGGCGGCCTGACCTGGGGCGGTGCGATCCTGCAATACAAAGAGTGAAAATCATGTTCGGCAAACGGGCTCGCCCTCTCAGTCACCTTCGGTGACAGCTCCCCCAAAGGGGGAGCCTTTGGCAAAACCGAAAAGTTTACCGTACTGCCAAGGGCTCTCCCCTTGGGAGAGCTGTCGAGCAGAGCGAGACTGAGAGGGCGAGGACGCTTACCGATAGGATAAAACTATGAAACTTTTAAATGAAATTTTAGGCACGAAATACCCCATCATCCAGGGCGGCATGGCAAACATTGCCACCGGTGAGTTTGCCGCCGCCTGCTCCAATGCAGGTGCACTGGGCATCATCGGTGCGGGCGCATGAATGCCGACACCCTGCGCGAAAATATCCGCCGGTGCAAACAGCTCACAGACAAGCCCTTTGGCGTGAACATCATGCTGATGCACCCGCAGGCAGATGAGTTTGCCCAGATCGTTGTGGAAGAAGGCGTGCAGGTGGTCACCACCGGCGCAGGCAACCCGGGCAAATATGTTCCCATGTGGAAAGCGGCGGGCATCAAGGTGATCCCCGTGGTGGCTGCCGCCGTGCTGGCAAAGCATCTGGAAAAGCTGGGCATCGATGCGTGATCGCCGAAGGGACCGAGAGCGGCGGCCATGTGGGCGAGATGGCTACCATGGCGCTGGTGCCGCAGGTGGTGGACGCTGTGGATCTGCCCGTCATTGCGGCGGGCGGCATTGCCGATGGCCGTCAGCTGGCAGCAGCCTGGCACTGGTGCCTGCGGCGTGCAGGTGGGCACCTGCCTGCTGGTGAGCGAGGAGTGCCCCATCCACGAAAACTACAAGGCTGCCCTGCTCAATGCCAAGGACAGCGACACCATCGTAACCGGACGCATCGGCGGTTCCCCGGTCCGGGTGCTGAAAAACCGGATGAGCCGTGAATATGTCCGGCAGGAAAAGGCCGGTGCCGATAAGATGGAGCTGGAAAAGTACACGCTGGGCAGTCTGCGCCGGGCCGTGTTTGAAGGCGACATCTCCACCGGCAGTCTGATGGCCGGTCAGGTGGCCGGAATGCTCCACGAGGTGCGCCCTGTGGCGGACATTCTGGATGACCTGTGGAACGGCGGGAGGCAGCGTATCCACGCGCTGAGCGAGGAATGCTGACGCTTGGAAAGAAAGTCCTGTCTGTGCCCATCCTGCAGGGCGGCATGGGCGTGGGCGTTTCTCTGGGCGGGCTGGCCGGTGCCGTAGCGGCCTGCGGCGGCATGGGATGTATCTCCACCGCCGATGCAGGCTACCGGGAGCCGGACTTTGCCCGTGACCCGGCCAGCGCCAACCACCGCGCCCTGACCGCTGAGATCCGGAAAGCAAAGCAGATCGCAAACGGTGCCGGTATGGTGGCCATCAATGCAATGGTTGCCACGCAGGACTATGCCGCCGCCATCCGCACCGCTGTGGAAGCGGGCGTGGACGCTGTGGTGTCCGGCGCTGGTCTGCCGCTGGAACTGCCCGGCCTTGTGAACACGATGGAGGTCGCCATCGCGCCCATCGTTTCCAGCGGGCGGGCGGCAAAGCTCATCCTGCGCCGCTGGGCCAAGGAGTTCGGCCGCACCGCCGATTTTGTGGTCATTGAGGGCTGCAAGGCAGGCGGGCATCTCGCTTTGCGGAGCAGGACCTGTTCTCCGGAACCTGCCAAACACTGAATGAGATCCTGCCGGAGGTGCTGGCCGAGGTAAAACCCTATGAGGCGCAGTTCGGCCACAGCATCCCCGTGTTTGTGGCGGGCGGCGTGTACACCGGGGCCGATCTGGCTCACTTTACCAGACTGGGTGCCGCAGCGTTCAGCTTGCCACCCGCTTTATCACCACCTACGAGTGCGATGCATCCCAGGGGTACAAGGACGTTCTGCTGAACGCCGGTTCTGAGGATGTGCGCATCATCCACAGCCCGGTCGGGATGCCGGGCCGGGCGCTGAACACGCCGCTGGTGCAGGCCATGGCGGAGGGCAGACGCTTCCCGCCCCGGCACTGTGCCCGCTGCCTGAAGACCTGCGACCCGGCCAAGGTGCCCTACTGCATCACCCATGCACTGATCGAAGCGGTCAAGGGCAACCTGGAGGAAGGACTTTTCTTCTGCGGGGCCAATGTGGGCAGGCTGGACCGGATGTACACTGTCCGTGAGCTGATGGATGAACTTGTGACCGAATGGAGGCAAAACCGATGAAGCTTGCTGTTTTGTATGCCGGCCAGGGTGCCCAGCACCCCGGCATGGGCAAAGAATTTTACGAAGCATCTTCCGCTTTCCGTGCCGCGTTCGACGCTGCAGACCTTCCGTTTGATCTGCACCGCGTCTGCTTCGACGACCCGGACGGCGTTCTGAATCAGACCGAATACACCCAACCCTGCATGGTGGCCTTTGCCTGCGGCGTATCCGCCGTTCTGGCCGAGCAGGGGATCAAGCCCGCTTATGTGGCCGGTCTCTCTCTGGGCGAATATTCCGCGCTGGAAGCCGCCGGTGTATTCACCGCCAAGCAGGCCATTGAGCTGGCAGCCTACCGCGGCAAAGCCATGGCCGACGCGGCCAGCGGCATCGACTGCGGCATGACCGCAGTGCTGAACCTCGACCGGGTCCCCCTTGCAGAATGCTGTGAGCAGGCATCCGCGCTGGGCTGTGTGCAGATCTGCAACTACAATTGCCCGGGCCAGCTGGTCATTGGCGGCGAAAAGGCCGCAGTGGACAAGGCTGCAGAGCTTGCAAAGCAGGCCGGTGCCCGCCGGTGCATCCCGCTCAAGGTGAGCGGACCGTTCCACACCCGTCTGATGGCTCCCGCCGGAGATGCACTGGCAAGGCGCTTTGCCGCCGAATCCTTTGGCGAAATGAGCGTTCCGGTACTGTTCAACTGCCTGGGCCGTGAAAAAGCCGAGAGCGACAGCATCCCGGCCTGCTGGTCCGGCAGGTGCAGAGCAGTGTCTACATGGAGGACACCCTGCACCGTCTGGATGAGCTGGGTGTGGATCACATTCTGGAGGTCGGCCCCGGCAATGCGCTCTCCGGCTTTGTGAAAAAGACCCTGCCCGGTGTGACTTGTGTGTCGGTGGAGACCCCGGCGCAGCTGGACACCGTTCTGAACGCATGGAAGGAAGAACAATGAACGAAGAAACCATCATCCGTACCGCCGTTGTGACCGGCGGAAGCCGGGGAATCGGCCGGGCCGTGTGCGTACAGCTTGCCCGGCAGGGCTGCCATGTGGTGGTCAACTACTGCCACGGCGAAACGGCTGCTGCCGAGACCGTGTCTCTCTGCAGGGCCGAGGGCGCGCAGGCTGTGGCCGTGCAGGCCGATGTTTCCACCGCCGAGGGCTGCAAAAAGCTCTTTGAGGAAGCAGGAAACGCCTTTGGCCGGGTGGATATCCTTGTGAACAATGCAGGCATCACCCGGGACAACCTGATCCTGCGCATGTCCGAAGCAGACTTTGATGCCGTGCTGGACGCAAACCTCAAGGGTGCGTTCCTCTGCTGCAAGGAAGCGGCCCGCCGGATGGTGCGCCAGCGCTGGGGCGGATCATCAATCTGAGCAGCGTCGTTGCCCTGCGGGGCAATGCAGGCCAGACGAATTACGCCGCCAGCAAGGCGGCTCATCGGCCTGACCAAAAGCCTGGCCCGGGAGCTGGCCAGCCGCAATGTGACAGTAAACGCTGTTGCGCCCGGCTTTATTGAAACTGATATGACCGCCGCCCTGCCGGAGGCTGTCCGCACCGAAATGGCAAAGGACATCCCGCAGGCCGCGCAGGCCAGCCGGAGGACGTGGCAAACGCGGTGGCGTTTTTTGCCGCAGAACAAAGCAGCTATCTCACCGGGCAGGTGCTCTGTGTGGACGGCGGCATGGCAATGTAAAAGGAGAAATTCTCTATGGAAAAACGCAGAGTCGTGATCACCGGTCTGGGCACCGTGAACCCGCTGGGCAACACTGCTGCCGACAGCTGGGCTGCCGCAAAGGCAGGCCGGTGCGGCATTGGCCCCATCACCCAGTTTGACACCACCGATTTCAAGTGCAAGCTGGCCGGTGAAGTGAAAAACTTTGACCCCGAGACCGTTGTGGACAAAAAGGAAGCCCGCAAGATGGCCCGCTTCACCCTGCTGGCACTGGCTGCTGCAGCCGAGGCCATTGCCGACAGTGGCCTGAACACGGAAGCAGAGGCCAAAAACATCGGTGTGGTCCTTTCCAGCGGCATTGGCGGCCTGCCCACCATCGAGGAGCAGCACACCCGCGGGGAAGAGAAAGGCATGGAGAAGGTCAGCCCCTACTTTGTGCCTATGTCCATTGCCAACATGGCAGCGGCACAGGTGGCCATCCGGTTCGGCCTGAAGGGCATGTGCACCTGCCCGGTCACGGCCTGCGCCGGCGGCACCAATGCTGTGGGCGATGCCTTCCACCGCATCCGGGACGGTTACGAGACTGCATGGTTTGCGGCGGTGCCGAAAGCTGCATCAGCCCGCTGGGCATCGGCGGTTTTACCAGCATGAAGGCGCTTTCCACCGCCACCGACCCGGATGCTGCCAGCCTGCCCTTTGATGCCCGCCGCGGCGGTTTCGTGATGGGCGAGGGCAGCGGTGTGCTGGTTCTGGAAGAGCTGGAGCACGCCCGGGCACGCGGTGCGCATATCTACGCCGAGGTGGTGGGCTATGGTGCCAACTGCGATGCTTACCACTTTACTGCACCGGCTCCCGGCGGCACAGGTGCCATCGACTGCATGAAGCTGACGCTGGCCGATGCAGGCATTGCCCCGGAGCAGGTGGATCACATCAACGCCCACGGCACCGGTACCCACATGAACGATGCCTGCGAGACGGCTGCCATCCATGCCGTGTTCGGTGAACACGCAAAGCAGCTGACCGTGGTCAGCACCAAGAGCATGACCGGCCACCTGCTGGGCGGTGCGGGCGGCATCGAGGCCGTGTTCACGGCACTGGCCCTGCGAGACCAGTTTGCTCCGCCCACCATCCACTACGAGCAGCCTGACCCGGAATGTGATCTGGATTATGTGCCCAATGCAGGCCGTGCGCAGACCATGACCTATGCACTGAGCAACAGTCTGGGCTTTGGCGGGCACAACGCCTGCATCGCCCTGCGCAGATGGGAGGGCTGAGCCATGGCAGAACCGCGCACCGTGCGGGAGAACGCAAACGCTCTGAACAGTGAGCAGATCGCAGCCCTTCTGCCCACCGCTACCCCTTTGCTCTCGTGGACCGCATCCTGGACTACGAGCCGGGGCAGTGGGCCATTGGCCGCAAGTGCGTATCCCGCAACGAAGAATTCTTCTGCGGTCACTTCCCGGGCCAGCCGGTCATGCCAGGGGTGCTGATCCTGGAAGCACTGGCCCAGACCGGAGCCGTGGCGGCGCTGAGCATCCCCGAAAGCAAAGGCAAACTGGCCCTCTTCGGCGGCATCAAAAATGCCCGCTTCCGCAAACAGGTCACCCCAGGGGATGTTCTTACGCTCCATTGTGAGCTGGTGGAACAGCGCGGCCCGGTGGGCATCGGGAAGGCATCCGCTTATGTGGATGGCAAGTGCGCCGCCACAGCGGAGCTGACCTTTGTGCTGACCGAAGCAAACACAGGGGCTTAAGGCGCTTTGTGCGCAGCAATCGCCCCCAATACCATATCGCATATAAAAGGCAGGATACCATCGCATGATGATATCCTGCCTTTGTTCGTTCCTGTTTACCGTTCTGCATACTCTCGGCATAGAGAACATCTTGTGAAACAAAAAAGTACCCGAACCCTTTCTCATAGAGAATTGGGTTCGAGTACGAACTGTATGGTGGAGAATTAGGGACTCGAACCCCAGACCCCCTGCGTGTGATGCAGGTGCTCTAACCAGCTGAGCTAATCCTCCGAATCGGAACAAGAGAATTATACCACAACCGAAGTGGATTGGCAAGCCCTAATTTTGATTTTTTCGCAATTTTTTCCCACTGCGAGGCAGTTGCTCTTTTGCGCAAAATAGTGTATACTGAAATTGCGCATTCCAGCGCAAAAAGAGAGGTTTTTTCAATGCTGACACTTCGTGGGATCATTACCATTCTGGTGCTGGCAGGGCTGTTTGCCCTGGCAGTGGTCTGGATCTCCAAGCAGGGCGGCTGGAAAGGCGAAGGCTGCGGCGGCAACTGCGCCTCCTGCCACCAGCACTGCGATACTCCGGAAAAGAAAAAGCACTGACTGCAATGCCCCCGGATGGCTGTCCGGGGGCATTTTGCGTCACAGGGCACCGTAGCGGGCGGCAAAGACAGCTACAGTGCTCAGCAGATCGAGCTGGGCTTTCTGGTAGGTGGTGCGTCCGATGCAGAGCCGCTCCAGCACATCCTCCTCCTTGCGGCGCTCCAGGTAGCGCAGCTGGAGCAGGCCTGCACGGATGGGGTCAGCGGTGCGGTAATACTCCTGCGTCTGCTGGATGGCCCGGGCCCAGCCCCAATTGGCCGGGCTGCGGGCCCACTGGCGGGTACCGTAGTTCTGCAGGGCCTCCCGGGTCTTTCTGCGCTGTTCAGCGGTCATCACGCCGCCCCCTTTCTTTGGCACATCCGTGCCCGGGCCAAAGAAGCAGGCATCCCGCTGTTCCATGGTCAGCCCCAGCATGGCAGAAAGACGGTCGGCTTCGCTGACTTTGAAATCGCTCTCGTCGTTCAGCTTCTGATGCAGGGCGCTGCTGCTGATGCCCAGCACCCGTGCCACATGGCCCAGCTTGAGGCCCTGGCTTTCAATGTAGGCGCGGATCTGTGTGGTATTTGTCATCAAAGGTTCTCCTTTCATCTGGATCTCTGCGTGTCGTTTCACAATCTTTGGTTGTATTATAGTTCGACGTTGATTTTTTGTCAACTATTTTACCAAAATCGCGCGAAAATCGTTGATTTTTAAGAACTTTTCTGATATACTCACGGCAGAACATTCTTTTTCAAGAAAAGCGAGGTCTCTGCCATGTCAGAACTTTCCCGCCGTATCTTACAGCGTCGGCTCGAGCTGGGGCTCTCTCAGGAAGAGCTTGCCCAGCGGATGGGCTACCGCTCCAAATCCTCCATCACCAAGCTGGAAAAAGGGGTCAACGACATCCCGCAGTCCAAGGTGGAGGAGTTTGCCGCTGCATTGGAGACCACACCCGCATGGCTGATGGGGCTGGAAAACACTGCGTTTGTCCCGCCGGGGTTTGAGCCCCTGCCCGAAATGGTGCGGGTGCCGCTGGTGGGCAGCATTGCCTGCGGCTCCCCCATCACCGCCGAACAGAACATCGAATGCTACATCGGTGTTCCTGCCGCATGGCACGCCGACTTTGCCCTGACCTGCCACGGCAGCAGCATGGCCCCCACCATCTGCGATGGTGACATCGTCTGCATCCGCTGCCAGCCCGAGGTGGAGCAGGGCGAGATCGCCGCCGTGCGGATCGGCGACGAGGCCACCTTAAAGCATTTTCACCGGCAGGGCGACACCGTTATGCTTCTGGCCGACAACGCCGCCGTCTGCCCGCCCATGATCTATGCCGGGCCACAGTTGAACGAGATCCAGATCGAGGGCAGAGCCGTGGGCTTCTGCAGAGGTTTATAATATGAGCAACGAAACCATGACCCTGAAGGTCATCGCACACATCCACACCGCCTTCCCCACCAAGTTCGGCATCCCCCGGCAGAGCGGGCTGGTGGACGGCCTGCGGGGCGAGATCATCTTCACCCCGGAATACCGCAACGCCGATGCCCTGCGCGGACTGGAGGATTTCAGCCACATCTGGCTGGTGTGGCAATTCTCCGGCGCGGTGCGGGAGAGCTGGTCTCCCACCGTCCGGCCCCCGCGCCTGGGCGGCAACACCCGGATGGGCGTGTTTGCCACCCGCTCCCCCTTCCGGCCCAATCCGCTGGGCCTTTCCAGCGTCAGGCTGGAGGCCATCGAGCACCGCCCCGAGGTGGGCCCGGTGCTCATCGTGCGGGGCGCAGACCTGATGGACGGCACCCCCATCTACGACATCAAGCCCTACATCCCCTACGCCGACTGTCACCCGGACGCGGCGGCAGGCTTCACGGCCCAGACCCAAACGCACAGGCTGCAGGTCGAATGCCCGCCGGAGCTGTGGGAGACCATACCCGCCGCCGAGCGGGACGGCCTGCGGGGCGTGTTGGAAAACGACCCCCGTCCCTCCTACCAGCACGACCCGGAACGGGTATACGGAATGGAATTTTCTGGATTAGAAGTCCATTTTGTCGTAGATGGTGCTGTTCTGACCGTGACCGGCATCACCCGCCGCTGAGAGGTACCGCCGTGGAACTGCGTACCATCAACACCTTTTTGCATATTGCGGAGCTGCACAGCTTTTCCCGTGCGGCACGGGAGCTGGGGTATTCCCAGTCGCAGTCTCCGCGCAGGTGGCCCAGCTGGAAGCCGAATTGGAAACGCCGCTCTTCGACCGGGTGGGCAAAACGGTCCGCCTGACCGATGCCGGGCAGACCTTTCTGACCTATGCCCGCTCCCTGCTGGCCACAGCCGAGCAGGCCAAAGCGGCCCTGCAGCCTGCCCGGCAGGTCAGCGGCACCTGCGGGTGGCACTGGCGGATTCGGTCTGCAGCACCTTTCTGCCCGACCTGCTGCAGCGGTATCACGCCCTCTGCCCGCAGGTGGAGCTGGTGCTCCGCACCGCCACCGACGATGAGATGCTCCAGATGCTGGGTTCCAATCAGATCGACCTGGCATACACGCTGGACAAGCCGCTGCTGCAGCCCAGCTTTGTGCTGGCTGTGGATGAGCCGGAGCCCATCTGCGTGGTGGCCCCCGCCGGCACCCATTGGCCGGGCAGGCGGAAGTCACGCTGCAGGAACTGGCCGGGCAGGAGTTCCTACTGACTGAGCGGGGCATGAGCTACCGCGATGCCCTCGACCAGTGCATGGCGGCGCAGGGGCTGGCCATCAAGCCCTTTCTCGAGCTGGGCAGCGCTTCCCTGCTCTGCCAGATGGTCGAGCACGGCATGGGGCTCTCCTTCCTGCCCGAGTACATCGTACAGAATGCCCTCGCCGCCGGAACGCTGTCCCGCCTGAATGTCCCCGCCTGCCGCGTGGAGATGCGGCGGCAGCTGTTCTACCACAGGGATAAATGGCTCACCCCCCAGATGAAAGCATTCATCACGCTGGTGCAGAGATAAAGACAGCGATAAAAAACAAGCCTTTCCGTTGGTGTCGCACTGTGAGGTGCACCACACGGAAAGGCTTGTTATTTACATTATTTTTTCAACAGGTCGGAAAGGCACTGCACCGTCCGGCCATGGTAGCCGGTGACGGTCTCGGCGTGGAGCAGGCTGCTCAGGACGCTTTCCTCCACACACTCGGCCACCGCCCGGAACAGCGGGTTGATGGCATCATCGTGGAGCATCTCCATGGGCAGGAGGCTTTGTCCGAGTAATGCGGCATCCGGTTGGCCGTGGTAAAGGCCAGAACGATCTCACCCGAACCGTTGCCGCAGGCACTGCCGGTGCGGGAAAGCCCCACCAGCGCCCGGTGGCAGAGCCGCCGCAGCTGGCGCTCGCTCAGGGGGATATCCGTTGCCAGCACCGTGATGATGGAGCCCTTGTCCTCATGGGGCGGGATGCGGGCTTCCAACAGCTCGTGGATGGGTGTGCCCGCCACGATGAGGTCATCGAAGGTGGCGTGATTGGAGAGCACCATTGCCCCGATGGTGTAGGACTTACCGTCCAGCTCCACCAGCCGGGAGGCAGAACCGATGCCGCCCTTCAGCCCGTGGCAGCGCATTCCGCGTCCGGCACCCACTGCACCCTCGGCGAAATCAGCTTTACAGTCTGCCAGAGCGGCAGCCACATGTGCCTCGGTGACATGCAGGCCCCGGATATCGTTCAGGCCGCTGTCGTTGCACTCGCAGACGACCGGGTTCACACTGCCGGTGGTCTCGCAGATATCGGGGTTGCGCTCCAGCATATATTTGACCAGCGCCGTCTCCACAGTGCCCACACTCAGGGTGTTGGTAAACAGGATGGGGGTCTCCAGCGTGCCCAGCTCATCGATCTGGACAAGGCCGGTGGTCTTTCCGAAGCCGTTGATGACATGGCAGGCCGCCAGCACCTTATCATGGAACACATCCCCGGGGTGAGGCAGCAGCGCGGTCACACCGGTCTGGATGTCGCCATCCGCCAGTGTGCAATGGCCCACCGTCACGCCCGGCACATCACTGATCTTATTGCGCTCCCCGTGGGCAGATGTCCCACCCGGAAGCCCCATTCATTCTTATCGATTCCCATAAATACCTCTCCGTTATTGCTTTCCAATACCGCCCCTCCTGATCCGAAAGGCAGAAAAACAGTCGTGCGTAAACCTGGCATCCCCATGGGGGAACTGCCGCAGGCGGCTAAGCGGGTTCACCCCTCAGAGTGCTTTACGCGCTGCATCTCTCCCAGATCATAGGGGGTGTTCTGGTAGACGTAGTAGTTCAGCCAGTTTTCATACAGCAGATGGGCGTGGGCGCGCCAGCGGAAGAGCGGCGGCTGGCTGGGGTCGTCGTTGGGGTAGTAGTTTTTGGGCACTGCAATGGGCAGACCCTTGGCAACATCCCGCTTATACTCCGCATCCAGCGTGTATTTGTCGTACTCCGGGTGGCCGATGACAAAGATCTGCCGGCCGTTCTCGGTGCTCATCAGGAAAGGCCCTGCCTCATCGCTCTCGGCAAGGATGCGCAGCGCACTGCAGTGGTCGATATCCTCCCGGCTCATGGCGGTGTGGCGGCTGTGGGGGGCATAGAACACCTCATCAAAGCCGCGCACCAGCGGGTTGGAGGGCCGGATGACCCGGTGCTCGAATACGCCGAACATCTTGGCAGGCAGCAGCTCCTTGCGGATGCCGTAGTGGTAGTACAGGCCCGCCTGCGCACCCCAGCAGACATGCAGTGGAATAGACGTTCGTCTCGCTGAAATCCATGATCTCGCACAGCTCCGGCCAGTAATCCACCTGCTCAAAGTCCATGGTCTCCACCGGAGCGCCGGTGATGATCATGCCGTCGTAGCGGTTATGCTTCACCTCGTCAAAGGTCTTATAAAGGCCTCCAGATGGGCCGCGGAGACGTGCGTTGCCTCATGGCTGACCGTCTGCAGCAGGGTCATGTGCACCTGCAGCGGCGTGTTGGCCAGCAGCCGGGCGATCTGGGTCTCGGTGGCGATCTTGGTGGGCATCAGGTTCAGGATCAGGATCTCCAGCGGGCGGATATGCTGGGACGCTGCCCGCTCCCGGTGCATGACAAAGACGTTTTCCTCGTACAGTGCATCGTAGGCGGGGAGCGTTTTCGGGATGATGAGGGGCATAGATGGTTACTCCTTTGGTGCGGATATTGATAGCGGCCTCGCCTCTCCGTCACGCTTACGCCGTGCCACTCCCCAAAGTGGGAGCTTGGCAAAACCACAAAGTTTATTTTTCGCCAGAGGCTCCCCCTTTGGGGGAGCTGCTGAACGAAGTGAAGCTGAGAGGGCGAGCCCGTTTGCCTTTTAAATTTTATCCAAAGCCTGTGCGATATCTGCGATCAGATCCTCGGCGCTTTCCAGACCGCAGCTCATGCGCACCAGCTCTGCGGGCACACCGGCGGCTTTCAGCTGCTCATCGTTCATCTGGCGGTGGGTGCTGGAAGCCGGGTTCAGGCAGCAGGTGCGGGCATCGGCCACATGGGTCTCAATGGCAGCCAGCTTGAGCTCCTTCATAAAGGTACTGGCAGCTTCGCGGCCGCCGGCCAGACCAAAGCTGACCACGCCGCAGCTGCCATTGGCAGATACTTTTCAGCCAGTGCGTGGTAGGGGCTGGACTCCAGGCCGCAGTAATTCACATAGGCCACCTTGGGATGGCTTTCGAGGAACTTTGCCACGGCCATGCCGTTGGCGCAGTGGCGCTGCATCCGGACATGCAGGCTTTCCAGACCAAGGTTCAGCATATAAGCATTCATCGGGGACTGCATGGAGCCGAAGTCCCGCATCAGCTGAGCCGTTGTTGGTGATAAAGGCACCCTCTTTGCCGAAGCGCTCGGCGTAAGTGATGCCGTGGTAGCTGTCGTCCGGGGTGCACAGGCCGGGGAACTTCTCGGCGTGGGCCATCCAGTCGAACTTGCCGCCGTCCACGATGGCACCGCCCAGCACTGCGCCGTGGCCGTCCATGTACTTGGTGGTGGAGTGGGTCACGATATCCGCGCCCCACTCAAAGGGGCGGCAGTTGACCGGCGTGGGGAAGGTGTTATCCACGATCAGGGGCACGCCGTGGGCGTGAGCAGCTTGGCAAATTTCTCGATATCCAGCACGGTCAGGGCGGGGTTGGCAATGGTCTCGCCGAACACCACCTTGGTGTTGGGCCGGAAGGCGGCGTTCAGCTCCTCCTCGGTGCACAGCGGGTCCACAAAGGTGGCCTCAATGCCCATCTTCTTCATGGTGACAGAAATGAGGTTGAAGGTGCCGCCGTAGATGGTGCTGGATGCCACGATATGTCACCAGCCTCGCAGAGGTTGAACAGGGCAAAGAAGTTGGCTGCCTGACCGCTGGAGGTCAGCATGGCGGCAGTGCCGCCCTCCAGCTCGCAGATCTTCCTGGCCACAAGGTCACAGGTGGGGTTCTGCAGGCGGGAGTAGAAGTAGCCGTCGGCTTCCAGGTCGAACAGCTTGCCCATATCCTCGCTGGTGGCATATTTGAAGGTAGTAGACTGGATGATGGGAATCTGGCGGGGCTCGCCATTGCCGGGCGTATAACCGCCCTGCACACAGATGGTATCACGGTTCATTGCAACATACTCCTTTACTGGGTTTGTCCGAATAGTACAATTCCCCGCAGGAGCACATGCCTCCGGCGGGGAATTGAAACGTTGAATTTAAACTCCTGCTCCGAGGGCAAGGCTCTGCTCTGTATACTCTCCTCGTCATCCTCGCTAACGCTCGATGCCACCTCCCTAGTAGGGGAGCCTTGGCATTCCATCGAGTTTTCGAGTGTAAGCGCTTCGCTACGATTTGCTCTGCTGACGCAGTGTTTTGCCTTACGGCAGAAATTGATTTGGGAGCAAAGGCGAAGAGATCAAAAAATGAATCTTTTGCCAAGGGCTCCCCTACTAGGGGAGCTGTCGCGGCGAAGCCCGCGACTGAGAGGTTTGACAACAGGCACGGATCCTTCTTTTACTTCCTCAGCCGCTTATCGCTTCTGGTAGCCCAGAAGGTGCCAACGGTCTGGAAGATCTGCACCAGCAGCACCAGCAGGATGACGCAGACGATCATAATGTTGGTCTGGTAGCGGTAGTAGCCGTAGGAAAGGGCGATCTTGCCCAGGCCGCCGCCGCCGATGACACCGGACATGGCCGAGTAGCCCAGAATGGTGGTCAGGGCCGTGGTCATGCTGGAGATCAGGCGGCAGGCACTCAGGATCATTACCTTGGTGATGATCTGGAACGGGGTCGCACCCATGCTCTGGGCGGCTTCCACCACACCCTCATCCAGCTCGCGCAGGCTGGTCTCCACCAGACGCGCCACAAACGGGAAGGCCGCCACCACCAGCGGGACGATGGTGGCCTTGGTGCCTACGGTGGTGCCCACGATGATACGGGTCAGCGGAAAAACGCAGATCATCAAGATCAGGAAAGGCACACTGCGCAGGATGTTGATGATGATATTCAGCAGGTGCATCAGCCAGCCGGGCAGGGGCAGAATGCCGTCCTTATCACCGGCCACCAGCAGCACACCCAGCGGCAGGCCGATGACCAGAGAGAACGCGGTGGAGAGCACCGTCACATAGAAGGTCTCCCAGATGGCAAAGCCATAATCTGCAATGGTCATTCTCCGGTCACCTCCTCCACCGTAATGCCGGGCTGTGCCCGCATGTAGCAGCAGCCTGTTTTGCTTCGTCCAGGTCAGCGGGCAGCTTGAGCAGCATGGAGCCGTAGCACTGGCCGCTCAGGTCGCGGGTATCGGCACTGAGCACCGACACCAGAATGCCCTTTTCGGCGGCAAGGCTTGCCACCAGCGGTTTTGCGGCGGACGAACCGTTGAAGGTCACACGCACCACATGATCGTCCGGCGCAAAGCTGGACAGGTCGCGGGCAGCGCTGCGCCGTTGGGAGCCACCAGACGCTTTGCCGCGGCGGTCTTGGGGTTGGCGAAGATCTCCTTCACCTCGCCCTGTTCCACCACAACGCCGCCGTCCAGAATGGCAACGTGATCGCAGATCTCCTCCACAACGCTCATCTGATGGGTGATGACCACCACCGTGATGCCCAGCTTCCGGTTGATGTCCTTGATCAGGGTCAGGATGGAGTGGGTGGTGTTGGGGTCCAGCGCGCTGGTGGCCTCATCGCAGAGCAGGACCTTGGGGTCAGTTGCCAGTGCGCGGGCAATGGCAATGCGCTGCTTCTGGCCGCCGGAGAGCTGGGCCGGGTAGGCGTTGGCCTTATCGGGCAGGCCCACCATTTCCAGCAGTTCCTTGGCGCGCTTTTCGGCTTCCTCTTTCTTCACACCTGCCAGCTCCATGGGGAAGCAGATGTTCTTCAGGCAGCTGCGCTGCATCAGCAGGTTGAACTGCTGGAAGATCATCGTGATCTCCCGGCGGCGCTGGCGCAGCTGGGCAGGCGTGAGCTTTTCCATCTCCACGCCGTCAATGACCACGCTGCCCTCGGTGGGGCGCTCCAGCAGGTTGATGCAGCGCACCAGCGTGGATTTGCCCGCGCCGGACATGCCGATGATGCCGTAAATCGAACCATCCGGGATGGTCAGGCTGATGTCCTTCAGCGCATTCACTGCGCCGTCCTTCATCTGGAAGGTCTTGGAAAGGTGTTTGATCTCGATCACAGGGATTCTCCTTTTGATGTAACATCCTTGCCCTCTCCGTCATTGCTCCGCAATGCCACCTCCCCCAAAGTGGGAGGCACTGCATCTTCCGGGTGCAACAACAGCTGACTGTGGGCTGCAATTGGTTCTCCCTTTGGGAGAGCTGGCAAAGCCGTCAGGCTTTGACTGAGAGGCGAGCCGCGTTTCCTTAACCCTCGATCGGGCTCAGGTCACTCTGCTTGCCGCCGTAGATGCCCATGGGCTCAACGTGGATACCGGCAACGGAGACCAGGTGGGTGCCCTTCTCCTCATTGAAGTTGTCCAGGTAGGGCTGATGCTGGAAGTAGTTGGTGTCGCACTGGCCATCCTCAACGATGGTGTTGGGGATCACATAGTCATCGTACTCCTGGATGTCCAGCGTAATGCCTTGTCGGCCAGGATCTGCTTGCAGACCTCCAGGATCTCGCAGTGGGGAGCGGGGGTGGCAGCGCAGCTGACAGTCTCGCCGTTCAGTGCGTCATAATCGATGGAAGGATCATAGCCGTCGGTGGGGTCTTCCACAACAGAGACCACAGCGCCGCCGTAGCTCTCGGTCATAAAGTCCTTGACCTGCTGGCTCTGCAGGGCAGCGACCAGAGCCTTGATCTTGGGCTCCTCCTCATTGCCTTCCTTGCAGACCAGAACGTTGACGTAGGCAGAGGTGCCATCCTCCATGGCCAGAGCGTCGGTCATGGGGTCCAGACCGGCAGAGATGGCGTAGTTGGAGTTGATGACAGCGTAGTCCTCATCCTGCAGGACGTTGGGCACCTGAGCAGCCTCGACCTCGTCCACATTGACATTCAGGGGGTTCTCTTCGATGTCGTTCTTGGTAGCGGTCAGGCCTGCATCTGCCTTCAGCTTGAAGAAGCCGTTCTTCTCCAGCAGGGTCAGAGCGCGGGCCTCGTTGGTGGTGTCGTTG
>ENA-OQCP01000556-OQCP01000556.1-human-gut-metagenome-genome-assembly--contig:-NODE-556-length-16428-cov-9.800503_pt1 | contig 16428 bp, 19 predicted proteins | sample MGYA00242760_ERZ504583 | MGnify/ENA primary metagenome ERZ504583 (study PRJEB26092, sample SAMD00036308) | human gut metagenome | host: Homo sapiens | study: EMG produced TPA metagenomics assembly of...
AATGACTATGAACCCCAACATTTTGAATAGAACCCCACTGATGTTTTTTGACAGGGCGGTAAATGCCCAGCGCAGCCAGCTGCTTACGGTCATGGCTGATGCGGTAAGTGAGTGCCGCACGGCGCAGATCAGGCAGCCGAACTGAATGAGACCGGTCAGGTGGGGCTTCTCCGTCTGGCAGAGGTCTGGAGCGCCATCCGTGCCAAGGAAGGCATGGGCGGTCTGGTCCTGGAAGGAACCGAAGCGAAGATACTGTCCGATGTGGTGGCACAGTTTTATGCCTACCTGTCCGGCTGTATGTTCAACGATCCTGTGGGGATGGCCATTTATGCAGAGCTGCACTACATGATGTCCTCCCTCATGCTGGGGGAATGGTTTGAATAAGGAACCGCGCCTGCGCTTTACCGATGAAGAACGGGCTGACCCTGCACTGGAAAAGCCGATCCGTAAAGCGGAGAAAGCTGCGGCCAGAGCAGATAAGGCGCAGGCCAATATTCCAAAGAAAAAGGTCATGCAAACGGTCATTGACCCGGATACCGGAAAAAAGACCTCGAAGCTGACCTTTGAGGATAAGAAAAAGCCACCCTCCAAAGTTTCTCAAGGGGTCAAGGAAGCACCCGTCCATCTGGTCGCAGGCAAGCTCCACAAAGAGATCCGGGAAACAGAACAGGACAATGTGGGCGTGGAAAGCGCCCACAAGTCCGAGGAGGCGGTGGAGACCGGCGCTTATCTGGTGCGGGAGGGCTACCGTAGTCACAAGCTGAAGCCGTACCGCAAAGCAGCCCAGGCAGAGCGTCAACTGGAAAAGGCTAATGTAAATGTCCTGTACCAGAAATCTTTGCAGGAAAATCCTCAGTTTTCCAGTAATCCTCTTTCCCGCTGGCAGCAAAAACAGAGTATCAAAAAGCAGTATGCCGCCGCCAAGCGTACCGGTCAGACTGCCGGGAATACCGCCCAGGCTGCGTCCAAAACCGGAAAAGCCGCAAGGACGGTAAAGGAAAAGGCACAGCAGGCAGGGGCATTCGTCATGCGCCACAAAAAGGGCTTCCTGATCGCAGGAGTTTTGTTCCTCATCGCCTGTATGCTGATGAATACGATGTCCTCTTGTTCCATGATGGCGCAGAGCATCGGTTCTGTTCTCTCCGGCACCACCTATCCGTCAGATGACCCGGAAATGCTGGCGGTGGAGGCAGATTATGCAGCCAGAGAAGCCCAGTTGCAGGAGGAAATCGACAACATCGAAAGCAGCCACCCAGGGTATGACGAGTATCGCTATGACCTTGGCATGATCGGCCATGACCCTCATGAGCTGGCGGCATTTCTCTCTGCTGTCTTGCAGGGCTATACCCAACAAAGCGCCCAAGCAGAGCTGGCGCGTGTGTTTGCAGCACAGTATCAGCTGACGCTTACCGAGGAAGTGGAGATCCGCTATCGCACGGAGACCTCCACCGACCCGGAGACCGGCGAGACCACCTCAGAAGAAGTCCCCTATGAGTATTACATTCTGAATGTGAAACTCACCAGCAAGCCCATTTCCGCTGTGGCGTCGGAGCTGCTGACCCCGGAGCAGATGGAAATGTATCAGGTCTACCGACAGACCATGGGCAATAAGCCGCTGTTGTTTGGCGGCGGTTCCCCTGATACCAGCGGCTCGGAAGATCTGTCTGGTGTGCAGTTCATTAACGGCACCCGCCCCGGCAATCCGCAGCTGGTGGAACTGGCGAAAAGTCAGGTGGGCAATGTGGGCGGTTATCCCTACTGGAGCTGGTATGGCTTTGACAGCCGCGTGGAATGGTGCGCCTGCTTCGTATCCTGGTGCTATAACCAGGCAGGGAAAAGTGAGCCGCGCTTTGCAGGCTGTGAGTGGCAGGGTGTTCCGTGGTTCCAGTCTCATGGGCAGTGGGGCGCAAGGGGTTATGAGAACATCGCCCCCGGTGATGCCATTTTCTTCGATTGGGATCTGGATGGTTCCGCAGACCATGTGGGAATCGTTATCGGCACCGATGGCAGCCGTGTTTATACCGTGGAGGGAAATTCCGGCGATGCCTGCAAGATCAAAAGTTATGACCTGAATTATCAGAGTATCAAAGGCTACGGCCTGATGAACTGGTAACAGAGATTTTTTAGAAGGAGTGATAGACGATGGCAAAGAACAAAATTGAACGCATTGACCAGGAGATTACAAAGGTCCGCGAGAAGATCGCAGAGTATCAGGAAAAGCTCAAGGCGCTGGAAGCACAGAAAAACGAGGCAGAAAATCTGGAGATCGTCCAGATGGTGCGCGCCCTGCGTATGACCCCGGCTCAGCTGAGCGCCATGCTGTCCGGCGGCACAATTCCCGGCAGTATGGTGGATGACAACAACGAACAGGAGGAAAACAGCTATGAGGAATAAACGATTGCTCCGAACACTTTCTGCCCTTTGCCTGACGCTGGTTCTGGCATCGGCTTTACTGTTCCTGCTTTTGCCCAGGGCGCAGCGCCGCCCCCAGCAGAGGATACCACCAATGACAGCAATGTGGTGGTGGAAGAACCCGAAAAAGCACCTCCGCTGACCCCGGAGGGTAACGCCGCTCTGGTGGATGATTTTGGTGGCAACAAGCAGCTCATTACCGTTACCACCAAGGCGGGCAACTATTTTTATATTCTGATCGACAGGGCCAACGAGGATAAAAAGACTGCTGTTCACTTTCTGAACCAGGTGGATGAAGCGGACCTGATGGCGCTGATGGAAGATGGAAATGCCAAAGAGGAGCCGCCTGCTGTGTGCAGCTGCACGAAGAAATGTGAAGCAGGGGCAGTCAATACGGCTTGTCCGGTCTGTGCAACTGATAAGAGTAAATGTACGGGCAAAGTACCGGAACCTCCGGCAGAAACATCGGAGCTGGAAAAGGAGAAGCCTGCCGGATTGAACCCGGCTGCGCTGGTCCTTTTACTGGCTCTGCTTGGTGGCGGTGGCGTATTTGCCTATTTGAAGCTCGTTAAGAACAAGCCTAAGACCAAGGGCAATGACAGTCTGGACGATTATGATTATGGCGAGGAAGATTCCGAGGAATGGGAAACCGAAAATGAGGAGTCGGATGAGCTGACGCTGACGGGGGCAGCACAGAAGAAGATGACGAGGACAGCGTGAAATGACCCGTTTCACAGACAGTCCCTATGAACGCATGATGACACGCAGGCCGGAGGGCGGGAGGGAAACTTCCCGTCCTCCTTCTTTACCCCACAACCACCCCTGCTATGGTTGCGGGGAGTTATGGAAGCCCCTGCGTAGGTATCTGCCATCGTGAGATGGAACGCTGGCTCAAAGAAAGGAAACGAAAAAAATGAGTGTTCTGATTATATTTATCAAGCTGATTGCTGTTTTTGACCTGCTGGTGATCGCCGTGTATTTTGGCGGCGACATTCTTTCTACCATGTTAAACAAACTTCGGAGAAAGCCAAAGCAAGATGACCCCTTTGATTTCTCCTTAGATACCGTGACAGTTTCATTGTCCATAGATTCTATCCGTCAGCTTTGTTCCGACGATGCGGCAGATTTTGTGGAAGAAAAGATCCTGCCAAATGCGGAGAAAACAATGGCCGTGCTGACGGAACAAGAACAGACGGCGGCTCGTCTGCTCTTATCCGCTTTGATCGGTTTTCTTGCAGCAGAAGCTCCTATGGATGAACAGAGCTTTCCTTTGATGATGGAACTTCTGAACTGCATGGAAGGGGAAAAAGAAGATGGTTGTCAGGATGCAGTAGATAGTTTACTTGAAGATGCCGCCTGCAATACCCGCCGTCACGAAGAATATTACAGCAATTATCAACGCTACCAGCTGATGCAGGTGGATAAAACCCGTGTCATTTTGGCTTGCCGTATCATCATCAATGACCTGCTGGGGAAACTGTACCGCTATGACTACCGGTTTGGTTATAACCTGCTACTGGATGAGGAAAACAGCATAGAGAAAAAACTGCACACGCCTGTGCGGGAAAAATGGGAGGCTGAAGATTATGAATTTAGTGATTGCTGAAAAACCATCGGTTGCACAAAGTCTGGCCACGGTAATCGGTGCAACTGCTCGTAAGGATGGGTATCTGGAGGGTAACGGCTGGCGTGTCAGCTGGTGCGTGGGCCACCTGGCCGGTCTTGCGGATGCAGACAGCTATGACTCCAAGTATGCCAAGTGGCGATATGATGACCTGCCTATTCTGCCGGAGCATTGGCAGATGGTAGTGGGAAAGGATAAGAAAAAGCAGTTTGATATTCTCAAAAAGCTGATGAACGCCCCGGATGTGACGGAGGTAGTAAATGCCTGTGATGCCGGACGCGAGGGCGAGCTAATCTTCCGCAGCGTCTATGAGCTGGCAGGCTGCCAAAAGCCGATGAAAAGGCTCTGGATTTCTTCGATGGAGGACTCCGCCATAAGGGAGGGCTTTGCAAACCTGCGCCCAGGTGTAGATTATGATGGACTTCGGGATGCTGCTCTCTGCCGTGCCAAGCCGACTGTTGGTAGGGATCAATGCCACAAGGCTTTTTTCCGTGCTGTACCACCGCACCCTCAACATCGGGCGTGTGATGTCCCCAACGCTGGCACTGATTGTCCAGCGAGAAGCTGAGATCGACACCTTTAAGCCGGTTCCCTTTTATACCGTGGCACTGGAGCTGCCCGGTCTTACCGTATCCGGGGAGCGCATGGCGGATAAAGCTGCTGCCGAACAGCTGAAAGAAGCCTGTCAGGGTGCAAATGTCACAATCAAAAAGGTGGAGCGCAAGGAAAAGTCCGAAAAGCCGCCTGCCCTCTATGACCTGACTACCCTGCAAAGAGATGCCAACCGTCTGCTTGGATTTACGGCCCAGCAGACCCTGGACTATCTGCAAAGCCTGTATGAAAAGAAGCTCTGCACCTATCCCCGTACTGACAGTCGCTATCTGACCGGTGATATGGCAGACAGCCTGCCGGTGCTGGTGAATCTGGTTGCCAATGCTATGCCGTTTCGCAAAGGAATCTCCATTTCCTGTGACTCCCAGACGGTCATCAACGATAAGAAAGTAACCGACCACCACGCAGTAATCCCTACCAGAAATCTCAAGGATGCAGACCTTTCTGTCCTTCCTGCGGGAGAAAAGGCGGTGCTGGAGCTGGTGGCCCTGCGTCTGCTGTGCGCCGTAGCCCAGCCCCATATCTATTCGGAAACCGTTGTGATTGCAGCGTGTGCCGGTGGGGAATTTACCGCCAAAGGAAAAACGGTGAAGCACCCCGGATGGAAAGCACTGGAGGACGCTTACCGTGCCAAAATGAAGGATGCAGAGCCGAAAAAAGATGGCGCAGAGAAAGCCCTGCCGGAGCTGACCGAAGGACAGACCCTTTCGGTTTCTGCGGCAATCGTCAAAGAAGGCAAAAGCAGTCCGCCCCAGCACTTTACGGAGGACACCCTGTTGTCCGCGATGGAGACTGCCGGAAAAGAGGATATGCCGGAGGATGCCGAGCGAAAAGGTCTGGGGACACCGGCCACCCGTGCCGGTATTTTGGAAAAGCTGGTATCTGCCGGTTTTCTGGAACGAAAAAAGAGCAGGAAAACGGTGCAGCTTCTCCCTTCCCACGATGCAGTTTCCCTGATCACCGTTCTGCCGGAACAACTGCAATCGCCGCTTCTGACTGCCGAGTGGGAGTACCGACTGGGCGAGATCGAGCGCGGGCAGCTTGCCCCGGAGGAGTTTTTGGACGGGATCAGCACCATGCTGAAAGACCTGGTGGGAACTTATCAGGTCATCAAGGGAACTGAGTACCTGTTCACTCCGCCCCGTGAGGTGGTGGGCAAATGCCCTCGCTGCGGCGGGGAAGTTGCAGAACTGCAAAAAGGTTTCTTCTGTCAGAATGATTCTTGCAATTGCAATCTGGAAAAATAACAAATGGTGGGCTGCCAAGAAAAAACAGCCGACCAAGGCTGTGGTGTCTGCACTGCTTAACGATGGCCGTGTCCGTGTGACGGGCTATATTCGGAGAAAACCGGAAAGACCTACGATGCCGCTGTGGTTTTGGAGATGATGGACAGTACGCCAACTTCAAGCTGGAATTTGACCAGCGGAAAGGAGGCAGCTGATGAATCTCTCTTTAGTGGAACGGGAAACCATTCTCCTCTATAACCAGGCAGAACCAATGGCTGAGATCTATACTCATGATCCCCGTCTGATGGAGAAGCTGGAACTGCTGGCAAAAAAGCACCCCGACCAGATCACCCGAAAGGACGCCCATAACTTTACCGTTCCTAAGCGGTGTGTATCAGTCCGAGAGCCATACAGCGCAGAACGCCGCAAAGCTGCCAGTGAACGGGCGAAAGCTGCTGGATACCAGCCCCCTGTGAGAAAGTCCAGCAGTTAAAGGCACATGGCAGAGAATGTATTTGAAGCAGTCAAGCAGTCGGTCAGCACCAGAGATGCGGCAGCGTTTTATGGGATCGAGGTCAAACGAAATGGCATGGCCTGTTGTCCCTTTCACGATGATAAGAACCCCAGCATGAAGCTGAACGAGGAATATTTCTACTGTTTCGGCTGCGGAGCTACTGGCGATGTGATCGACTTTACCGCAAAGCTCTTTGACCTCTCCTCAAAAGAAGCGGCGGAGAAACTGGCACAGGACTTTGGCCTGATCTATGACAGTCAGGCCCCTCCCCGCAGGAGGTATGTCCGGCAGAAAACCGAGGCACAGAAATTTCGGGAGGACCGGCAGCGGTGTTATCGCGTACTGTCCGATTATTACCATCTGCTGAAAAAATGGGAGGCCGACAATTCTCCCCGGACACCGGAGGAAGAACCGCACCCCCGTTTTGTGGAAGCAATCCAGAAGAAAACCTATGTAGAGTACCTGTTGGACCTTTTTCTTTATGAAAGTGAAGAAGAACAAAAGGCATGGATTGCAGAACACACAGCAGAAATCACACACTTGGAAAGGAGATTGAAAATCATGGCTGAGAACAAACCCACCAACCGAGAGCGGCTAAGGGAAATCACAGATGGCATCGAGCAGGGGATCAAGGAACTGTTTGAGAGTGAAAAGTATATGCGCTATCTGTCCGTCATGTCCCGCTTCCACCGCTATTCGGTAAACAACACCATGCTCATCTATATGCAGAAGCCGGACGCTACATTGGTAGCCGGATACAATAAGTGGAAAGACCAGTTTGAGCGTCATGTGAAAAAGGGCGAGCATGGCATTACCATCATCGCCCCCACACCGTATAAGAAGAAAATCGAGGAGCAGAAGCTGGACCCGGATACCAAGGCTCCGATTCTGGATAAAGACGGAAAGATCGTCACAGAGGAAAAAGAAATCGAGATCCCTATGTTCCGTCCGGTCAAGGTTTTTGATGTGAGCCAGACCGACGGGAAACCTTTGCCGGAGCTTGCTTCCTCCCTTTCCGGCAATGTGCCAAATTATGAGGCATTCATGGAGGCTCTGCGCCGCAGTGCGCCGGTGCCGATCACTTTTGAAGCAATGGCCGCCGATACGGACGGCTATTTTTCTGCTGATCATCAGAATTGCCATTCGTCAGGGCATGAGTGAGGTTCAGACGGTTTCAGCCACAGTACACGAGATTGCCCACAGCAAGCTCCATGACCCTAAAAAATATGAAATGCTACCGTCATGGAAGGTTGTGCAGGAGAGTGAAGGTGGAACCAAACATGATTTCAAGTTGGATTTTGCCACAGAAAAAGAAGCCGAACAGTTTGCTTCTGATATGGATTGGCGTTATGTGGACGAAAATCAGTTTGAATGGCGTCTTGCAGTTGAGGAAGATCCAACCGCAGAAAAACGGGCAATCAAAAACCGCCACACGGAGGAAGTGGAGGCTGAAAGCATCTCCTATGCGGTCTGCAAGTATTTTGGCATCGAGACCGGAGAAAACAGCTTCGGCTATATTGCAAGCTGGAGCCAGGGCAAAGAGCTGAAAGAGCTGAGAGCCAGTTTGGAGACCATCAACAAAACCTCCGGCACTTTGATCTCCGACATTGAGCGCACTATAAGGAAATCTGCAAAGAGCGCGGAATCGACCCTCATGCAAAGGTAGAGCCGGAACCCGCCCCGATAGAGCAGCCAGAAGATGCCGCTAAGGTATCTGATAGACAGCAGACCGGCGATCTGACCTACTATGTAGCAGAGTGCATGGAATTTCCAAACCTCGGAGAATACCACGATAACCTGTCTTTGGAGGAAGCAATCCGCATTTATCAGGAGATTCCGGCAGAACGAATGAACGGGATCAAGGGCATTGGTTTTGAGCTGAAAGACGGAAGCGACTATGAAGGACCTTTTCCGATTTTGACCGGCCAGACCATTGACCTGGACACCATCCAGGCAATCGACTATTACCGTGATAATCCTCTGGTGCAAAAAGCGGTAAAGGAACTGGCTGCGGCAATGCCAGAAATGGAAGTGCTGGGGGCGGACGCCAACCAGCAGGAGGCTTTGTTTCTGATTGACGATGCACCTATCTTCATATCCAGTCCTGTGACAGCGGCTGGGACTATACCCTTTACGATGCCGCGTCCATGAAAGAGCTGGATGGTGGTCAGCTGGATATGCCGGAGATTTCCCGCATGAAGGCAGTTCTCCAGATTTGTGATGACAACGATTTGGGCAGAGACTCGGTAAAATACGCACCGTTGTCCATGATTGAGACCTTGCAGGAAGCTGCCTACCAGCAGATGCAGGCAGAGGCCAGTCAGATGGCTGCTTCTTCCCAGCTGCCGGAAGCACAGGAGCAGGCACTGGATGAATACCCCATGCCGGATGAGCAGGTCTCCACACCAGATATGCAGGAATACGGCTACTCCTATGATGGGATGCTCCCTGTTACCAGAGAACGGGCGCTGGAACTGGATGCCGCCGGTTTGACCGTCTATGTGCTGCATGAGGACAATACGGAGAGCATGGTGTTTGACCCGCAGGAAATCATGGATCATGGCGGTCTTTTTGGCGTGGACCGTGAGGAATGGGAGAAAAGCCCTCAGTTCCACGAAAAGGTCATGGAGCGTCAGGAACATCAGCAGGAACGCGAACAGGCATTTCTATCCCAGAACAGAGATTGCTTTGCCATCTATCAGGTGAGCCGTGACGATCCGCAGAATGTGCGCTTTATGAATCTGGATTGGTTAAAGTCCCATGACATTTCCATAGACCGCAGCAATTATGATCTCATTTACACTGCTCCGCTGAGGGAGTCTGGCACGGTACCGGAGCAGCTGGAAAAACTATATGAGCAGTTTAATCTGCAAAAACCGGCGGATTTTCACAGTCCTTCTATGAGTGTCAGTGACATCGTTGCGATCAAGCAGGATGGTAAGGTATCCTGTCATTACTGTGACAGTGTTGGTTTTACCCAGATCCCCGGATTCCTGCCAGAAAATCCGCTGAAAAATGCGGAGATGGCCGTGGAGGATGATTACGGCATGATCGACGGTATCATCAACAATGGCGCAAAAGAGCCTACGGTGCAGAGCTGGAACAGCAGGCCCGCAGCGGTCAGTCCATTTCCCTCATGGATTTGGCTGCCGCTGCCCATCGGGAGGAACGGGAAAAGAAAAAGTCCGTCATGGAGCAGCTGAAAAGCCAGCCCAAGGCAGAACACAAAAAGACAGCGCCCAAAAAGAGTGCGGAAAGGGAGATTTGATATGGGAAACTTTACTTTTGAGGAAATGAACCTGATGTGCATTTACAATACCGGTAGCCGCACCGGATTGATCGCCAGCCTGCGTGAGATGCGCGGCGAGCTATCACCGGAGGAAACGGAACTGAGTGAGCTGACCGACAGCGCCTTATGAAGCTCTGCGTGATGACCGATGAGGACTTTTCCCAGCTGGAGCTGTACCCGGATTTTGACCAGTAAATTTATCGTGTAAAAAATATAGTGAGAGAAATTGTCTGACGGATAAGCGATTTCTCTCACTTTCATCACAATATCCCACTATACTTAGAGAGATGGATGAAGTATAATCTAAGCAACAAACAATAATTTATTGAGGTGTTTAGAATGAAACAGAAAGTACCTATGATATGCAACATTGTGAGTCTCATTCTGTTGATTGTATTTGTTATTAAGAGCATCGTTGATTATACTCAATACTCAACATCGCTAAACTCTGCACCTTTTTATTTGTGGGTGTTAGTAAATGCTTTGTTTTTGGTAATTCCTGCAATTATTTTGTTCGTTATTGGTTTCATTGTAAAGAAGAAACAGTAAACAATTCCAGTTTGTTTGTGCATTGATGATTATCTTGAACTTAGGAGGTGTTTAATGAAAACGGTTCTTTTACATGGGTTGGGACAAACTGCACAGGACTGGAAAGAAGTAGTCCAACAACTATCAATTTCCGATGTCGATTGCCCAGAACTTTTTTCTTCAGCAGAAGATGAAATATCATATTCGCAGATTTTGGGCGATTTAGAACAGCGGTATTCAGAAGTAAAAGAGCCGCTTCGTATCTGCGGCCTTTCGTTAGGTGCGCTTCTTGCGATTGATTTTGCTATTCGGCATGAAGAAAAAGTGGCTTCGCTGGTTTTGATTGGCGCACAATATAAAGTTCCAAGTTTACTGATAGATTTTCAAAATCTTATCTTCCGTTGTATGCCAGACAAGGCTTTTGAAAGTATGGGACTATCAAAAAGCAGCACCATAAAATTGGCTCACTCTATGCGGTCATTGGATTTTACTTCTCAATTAAACAATATTCGTTGTCCAGTGACAATTTTGTGTGGCAAAAAGGATGCTGCCAATCTAAAGGCTTCTAAAAGGCTAAAAGAACTGCTACCCCAAGCCACTTTGCACATCGTTCCAAATGCAGGACATGAACTCAATAAATATGCACCAAACACGATTGCAGAGATATTAAATAACTAAAATGTAATATTCACAGTTTTACTTAGCAGGAAATCGTTTAGGTTTCATGCTTTTCTTTTACCCAAAAACCGAAAGGAGGACAGAACACCATGCCAACCAAAGCTGAACTATATGCACAGATGGCGGAGAAGGTGACAACGCAACTCACTGGAAGCTGGCAGGAATGGGCAGGGTTCCTTACTACGGCAGCCCGACTTTACAAGTACCCGTTCCATGAGCAGCTGATGATCTACGCCCAGCGCCCGGACGCCACCGCCTGTGCGGAGTACGATTTGTGGAATGAAAAGATGGGCCGGTATGTAAGACGCGGTTCCAAAGGGATTGCTCTGGTGGACGATTCCGGGGACAGGCCCCGCCTGCGCTATGTCTTTGACATTTCCGACACCGGAACCCGTGAACATTCCCGCACTCCCTGGCTGTGGCAGCTGGAGGAGCGCTATTTGGATTCGGTGCAGGCCATGCTTGAGCGCACCTATGATGTTTCCGGTGATGACCTCGCCGGACAGCTCACGGAGGTAGCCGGAAAACTGGCTGAGGAATACTGGACGGAGCATCAGCAAGACTTCTTCTATATCGTTGACGGTTCCTTTTTGGAGGAATATGATGAGTTTAACATCGGAGTACAGTTCAAGGCAGCAGCCACCGTCAGCATCACTTACGCTTTGATGTCCCGCTGCGGACTGGAGCCAGAACGCTACTTCGACCACGAAGATTTCATGGCAATCTTTGATTTCAACACCCCGTCCACCATCGGGGCGCTGGGAACAGCGGTCAGCCAGATCAACCAGCAGGTGTTGCGGCAGATCGGCGTTACCGTCCGAAATGCAGAGCGCGAAGCCAACCAAGAAAGGAGCAAACAAGATGAACAATCCCATGACCTATATCCAGAACGGAGACTATCTGATTCCCGACCTGAAGCTGAGCCAGCAGCCGGAGAAACCCCTGGGCAAGTACGGAAGGATGAGGAAAACCTACCTGAAGGAACACCGTCCCATCCTCTACAACCAGATGTTGCTGAGCGAGAAGCTGTACCCGCACCTTCTGGAGATCGACGAGACCGCCCAGAACAAACTGGAGCAGATGATGCCCCAGCTGGCGAAGGAAGCGGGAGCCACCGAGGAACTGAAAGCCAGCGATCCCATGAAGTGGGTGGGGCTGATGAACACCTGCAAAGCCCAAGCCGAGGAGATCCTGATGTCGGAGCTTATCAACAGCTGACCCTAAACCTGTTCCTCTCCGAAGCGGAACAGATCCAATCCATAGATGAAGCAGAGAATGTAGCGCATACATCCTCTGCTTTTTCTTTTGCCCAAAACGACATTGACCATGTGCTGCGTTTGGGCGGCAATACAGACCGCCAGAGGGAGCGTGTGGTTGCAGCCTTTGAAAAGCAGAAAACCACCTCTGAGATTGCGAGATACTGAAAACGCTGTACCACGGCGGCAACGGCCTTGGCAGTGTGAGCGCATGGTATGCCGAGGATGGTATCCATCTTTCCCACGGGAAGTCTGTCCGTTATGACAGGTCTGCCCAGGTCATTTCCTGGGAGAGCGCCGCAGAGCGTATCGGAGAGCTTTTGGAGAGCGGCCAGTTTGCCTCCAATGTGGAGCTTGCAGAAGCGGCAGGCTATGAACGCTCCCTCCTTTCAGAAAAGCTCTGGTATCTGTATCACGATTTCAGCGAGGAAGCCAGAGAAGCCGGATATTTGTCCTGCCTGTCAAAGATCAAAGGCAATGGGTTCCCGGAGGAGACCCGCCGCCTGACGGAGCAGCTGAGTGACCCGGATTTCCGCCAGACCCTCAAGGAAGAATACGCCGCTTTCTGGACCGCTTATCAGCAGGATCGTGACCTGTTGCGTTTTCACTATCATAGACCGAGGGAGATCTGGGAGAACCTGAAGGACCTTGACCTGCCCCGCAGGACTTTTTCTTCGGATCTTTCTCAAGTGCCAACCGTCCAGCACTTCATTACCGAGGATGAGATCGACGCCGCTATGACCGGTGGCAGCAGTTTCGCCGGAGGAAAAGGCCGTATCTATGCGTTCTTCATGGCAAACCATACGGATAAGGAGAAAGTGAGATTCCTCAAAGACGAGTATGGCATTGGCGGACGCTCTCATGCCTTGTCCGGTGCAACACACAGCGGCGAAGATCACGATGGGAAAGGACTGCACTATAAAAAGCAGGACTGCCCGGATGTTCACTTGAACTGGGAAAAGGTTGCCAAGCGCATTACCTCACTTGTCCAGAAAGACCGCTATCTTACCGAACAGGAACAGGCGCAGTATGACAAAATCCAGTCTGAACAGGAACTGGCCGAAGAAGATGCCATTCAAGCCCAGCAGCCGGAGATGGAAGAAGAAGCGCCAAAGCCTATCCTTCGGGAGCAGTTTGAGCAGTATAAGCCTGTGGTGACTGCCGCTATTTCCGAGGATGCCGCATACCGCAATGCCTGCGGGCATTCTGACCGTGAAAATGCTGTCATCGAGGGCAATGCCGCTGTGCGCCGTGCGGTTCTTGGTTCTAAGGATATGGAGCTGATCCGACTCTATTCGGATGTGCCGGAGTTCCGTCTGCGTTTACACCGGGAAGTGATCGACGAGACCTATCCAAAGCTCCATGAGCTTCTGCGCCCTCTTTCTCAGGAAGATATTGATACTGCCCTTTGTGCATGGAACGGCAATATCGAGAGTAAACACGCTGTTGTCCGCTATATGAAAGACCATGAAAGAGAAAAAGATACCGCCGCATGGCTGGCTCAGGAATACGGCGGCAGTAACAGCAACAGCCTGTTCGTTGTCCGTGCCGGCAGCCCGGAGGAAACGCAGCTGCCCTGGCCGAAGGTACAGCGCCGGATTGCCCAGCTCATTCAGGAGGACCGGTTCTATACCGAAGAAGAACAGAACCGTTTTGACGACATCGACCCAATCGCCATCCGGGAAGCTCTGGAGGAAAGAGGGATCGTCAACGGCCAGGTGGCAGACCCGGAAAAACTGGACAATGATCCGTTTATCCAACAGGTGATGTCAGATGCAGAGCAGATCGCAGATGCCGAGACAGAGCAGACTTCCGAAGTTTCCATTTCCGATGAGGAATATGACGCAGTTCGCCGCCCAATTCCGCAAAGAACCTCCTACGACCCAGCCGCCCCGGTCTATGCCGTGGGCGATACCGTGTATATCGAGGATGACGCCTATCAGATCACAGAGCTGCGGGAGGACACCGTACAGCTTCTGCCCACCGGCATGGTATATCCCATCTATCGGGCAGAGCGCAAAGAACAGTTCGAGCAGCTGCTTCGGGCAGACCGCCGCAATGCTTACTATACCGAGTTTCTTCCCATTGACCGAACAAGGCAGATCAAGACCTGCGGGATGTATTGGTCCATGGACTGATGGATGAAGCGGATAAACAGCAGATTTCCACGCTGCTGCAATCCGGCAGGAGCAACAGTGAGATCGCCTACTGGCTGAGCAGAGCCTATTCCGGTGAGATCGAGACGCTGAATCTGGAGACCGGCGATATTGCCGATTACCGTACCACGGCACAGGGCATGGAGCTGGAAGTCCTGGACGCAGAGGAAAAGCGTCTGGCTGTGCTGTATTTCCGCTGGGATGAGGTTGCGCCTTTGCTGCGCGGGATGTATGCCCGTCAGCTGGATGGCTTTGGACAGGAACAGCCCCAACCGTCTGCCGAATCCCCGACCTTCCATTCCGAGACCGTGGCCGTCTATCCGGCGATAAGAACAATCTGCCTTATGATGTGGTGGTGGAACGGCTGCATATCGAGGAGCCGGAGCCACCAGCCTGTGACTGAGCCGGAGAAAACCTTTGAGGAAGTGCTGGACGAACACCCGGTTTCCATTCAGGTCAATGGCCAGTGGCAGACCTTTCCCAATGCCAAAGCTGCCGAGGAAGCCTCCTATGAGGAATACAAGGCCAACCTGCGCCGCAATGCACAAAACTTCCGTATTACCGATGAGCATTTGGGCGAAGGCGGTCCGAAAGCCAAGTTCCAGGCAAATATCAATGCCATTCATTTGCTGAAAGAGTTGGAAGCTGCCGGACAGCAGGCAAGCCCGAACAACAGGAAGTCCTATCCCGCTATGTGGCTGGGGCGGTCTTTCTGATGCCTTTGACCCGGAGAAACCGGTATGGGCTTTAGAGTATGCCCAGCTAAAAGAACTGCTGACCCCGGAGGAATATGCCGCCGCCAGAAGCTCTACCCTCAATGCCCATTACACCAGCCCTACGGTCATTCAGGCCATCTATGAAGCGGTGGGGCGCATGGGATTTGAGACCGGAAATATTCTGGAGCCATCTATGGGTGTGGGCAATTTCTTCGGTATGCTGCCGGAGGAAATGCGAAACAGTCGTCTGTACGGTGTGGAGCTGGACCCGGTTTCCGGCGCATCGCAAAGCAGCTCTATCCCAAGGCGGACATCACAGTAGGCGGCTTTGAGACCACTGACCGCCGGGACTTCTTTGACCTTGCCATCGGCAATGTGCCTTTCGGTCAGTATCAGTCAATGACAAAGCCTACAACAAGCTGAATTCAACATTCATAATTACTTTTCGCCAAAGCACTGGATCAGGTGCGTCCCGGCGGTGTGGTAGCTTTTGTGACCTCCCGCTATACCATGGACGCCAAGGATTCCACCGTGCGCCGCTATCTTGCCCAGCGTGCCGAGCTGCTGGGAGCGATCCGTCTGCCTAATGACGCGTTCAAAAAGAATGCCGGTGCCGAGGTTGTATCGGACATTATCTTTCTCCAAAAGCGGGACCGTCCGCTGGACATCGTGCCGGAATGGACCCAGACCGGACAGACGGAGAACGATTTTGCCATCAACCGGTATTTTATCGACCACCCGGAAATGGTGCTGGGCAGACAGGAGCCGGTAAGCACTGCACATGGTATGGACTACACCGTGAACCCCATCGAGGGACTGGAGCTTTCCGACCAGCTGCATGATGCTGTGAAGTACATTCATGGCACTTATCAGGAGGCAGAGCTGCCGGAGCTGGGCGAAGGCGAAGCCATTGACACCTCCATTCCTGCCGACCCCAATGTGAAGAACTATTCCTATGCCATTGTAGACGGGCAGGTGTACTACCGGGAAAACAGCCGCATGGTGCGCCCGGATCTCAACACCACCGCCGAAGCCCGCGTGAAAGGTCTTGTGGGACTGCGGGATTGTGTGCAGGAACTGATCGACCTTCAGATGGATGCAGCGGTTCCGGACAGCACCATTCGGGAGAAGCAGTCGGAACTGAACCGGCTCTATGACAGCTTTTCTGCCAAATACGGTCTCATCAATGACCGTGCAAACCGTCTGGCCTATGCAGACGATTCTTCCTATTACCTGCTCTGTGCGCTGGAAGTCATCGACGAGGACGGAAAGCTGGAGCGCAAGGCGGATATGTTCACCAAACGGACCATCAAGCCCCATCAGGCGGTGGCTGTGTGGATACGGCAAGTGAAGCACTGGCGGTGTCTATCTCGGAAAAAGCCTGCGTGGATATGGGCTATATGAGCCAGCTTACCGG
>ENA-OQCP01000558-OQCP01000558.1-human-gut-metagenome-genome-assembly--contig:-NODE-558-length-16423-cov-2.236929_pt1 | contig 16423 bp, 26 predicted proteins | sample MGYA00242760_ERZ504583 | MGnify/ENA primary metagenome ERZ504583 (study PRJEB26092, sample SAMD00036308) | human gut metagenome | host: Homo sapiens | study: EMG produced TPA metagenomics assembly of...
ACTTAATACTGCAAATATGAAGAGGGGAACTGCAAATGCAGCTTCTATTGTTACACTTGCTCTTACCCCCGGTGCAGATGCCCTTTCAGACCTTCTTTTGTACACCCCAAACGTACACTCAGAATCCTGCAATCCCTCTTGCAGGAAACCCACACACTTTAGAAAGGAAAAGCTGCGATGTCAAATAAACAGGTAAAAAATACCAGTCCAACAAGAGAAAGGGCATCTGCACCGGGGGTAAGAGCAAGTGTAACAATAGAAGCTGCATTTGCAGTTCCCCTCTTCATATTTGCAGTATTAAGTTTGATTTTTTTAATTGAAATCCAGAGTATACGAGGCTGTATCCATGCAGCAGGAAGTGATGCAGCCAAACAGGCAGCAGAGTCAACGGCTGTCCTTCCTGTATTGAATACAATTCAATTAAAATCAAATCTGGTGAATCTGATTGGAGAAGAAAGAATTGAGAGAAGTATTCTGAATGGTGGTACATCAGCGATCAGTTGCTGGAAGTCTTATTGGATTCCGGGAACAGAAGAGATAAATGTTGTTATCGAGTACAAGATAAAGATTCCGGTTCCATTACTGAAAGTCCTTCGGTGAAGTTGAAAGATGAGTTTAAAGTCAGTGCATGGAATGGTTATCAAAAAGATAGAAAGGAAAATGAAGACGGACAGATTGTCTATATCACAGAAAAAGGAACAGTGTGGCATTCGGATTATCAGTGCAGCTATCTTCAATTATCTATTCAATATGTTCAATACTCAGAATTACAAAATATGAGAAATGAAGGTGGAGGAAAATACCATAAGTGTGAGCAATGTGTTTATGGACAGGCAATGAATGGTGTATATATTACCAGTTATGGAAACCGGTATCACAACTCATTGAATTGCAGTTCTCTGAAGAGAACAATACGTGCAGTTCATAAAAGCGAAGTAGCAGGAAGAGGAGGATGTTCTAAATGTGCAAAATAATGAATGTATTCGGGCAAAATGGAAGGGAAAATCTATGGATGTTTTTTCAAGCTGTTATAGCGGTGTATCTGTTGATTTTGTCTGTGATAGATATTCGTTGGAAGAAAGTAAGTGTAAGAAGTCTTTTGATTTTGCTTGCGATTACAGTTTTATGTCAGGTACTATGCAGCAAAGGAGAACTCAGGATGATGGTAGCCGGCGGATTGTGTGGAGGAGTATTTCTCTTTTTAAGTTGGTTCACACAAGAGTCGTTTGGTTACGGAGATAGCATATTGATTCTGATCCTTGGAATTTTATCTGGTGGATGGAATCTTCTTTGGATTCTGTTTGCTGCATTTCTGATTGCATCTGTTTACGGAGGGATTATGATCGCACGAAAGAAGTATACAAGAAAAAATTCATTTCCGTTTATTCCATTTCTGACAGTTGCTTATCTGGGAGCATGATTGGTGGAGTTTACTGAAAAATATACGAAAAAATACGTGAAAGGAAGTACAGTGTAGAGATGTCTTACCTTATTCCTTTTTGCTTAATTTTATTTTTTCTGCTCATCACGATCATTTTTTACTTTCATGATAAGGCAATTTTAAACGCAGCGGCAGCGGAAACGGCTGTGACAGGAGTTGAAATGGACAGGAAAAAGATAGAAGATGTAGATATGGATGTTTTTTTCCAAGAAAGGACGAGTGGAAAATTGATTTTTCTGGAAAATATAACAACCAGAGTTGATCTATCTGGGAAGAAAATAGAGGTAGAAGTTTTTGCATCAAAAGGACGAATGAAGATTCATCTGATACAACGTGCAACGAAGGTGAAACCAGAAGAAAAAGTCAGATGGAAAAAATAGACTTCTGTAAAGCTGAAAAAGTGAAGGGAGAAGAAAATCAGATGGAAGAAAAAAAGATAAATCAGCAGAGCAGAGTGGCAGAGTCTGAAATCATAATAGACAGCGCACAACCGTATCGGGAGAATTATCAGATGCGGATGCTTAAGAATAATCGGATTCCCGGATTATTGAGAGTAAGTGGATGTGGAATGGAAGGCGCAAGTAGATATTATTATCATACAGGACATTCACAGTCGTTGGAAACGTATTATAAAAATAAAGATATCAAAGCAGAAGAGATATTAAAACTGACAAGACAATTTCTCAGTGTTATGGAAAAAATGAAAGATTATATGTTAGAACCAAATTATCTGATGCTTTCAGAAAAATATATTTTTGAAAAGGATGAAAACTATTTTTTCTGTTTTTTCCCAGAGAATGAGAAGACCTGGCAGGTGTCTTATCATGAGCTGACGGAATATTTTGTAAAGAAGTTGATTATCAGGATCTGGAGAGTATTCAACTTGCCTGCAATGCTTCACAAAGAAACGCTAAAAGAAACCTATGATCTGGAAAGCATACTGCAGCAGTATGAGGAAGAAGCAAAAAACAGGAAAAAAAAGTCCAAAGAAGAGAAGATCAGAGAAGAAGTAAGAGAGAAAAAGACAGAATAGAAATGGAAGAAAATCAAAACATTGAGGTACAGGAAAACAGCTATTATAGCAAGTCGAGAGAGAATTATGCAGTGATGGAAGAAAAGAGATATGGTCCGATCAAGAAATTTGCAAAACGATTTAAGTCTGGAAAATGGGGAGAATGGGAAGATCTGATAACAGAAGCCGATGACTATGAATGATATATGGGATGTGGTATAGTATACACAGATTCAAAAACATATCATAGAAGTCAAAAGGGAGTCAGGAAGAATGAAAGAGAGACCAAAAGAAATAATGACGATCACGTTGATAGGAATCAATATTCTAGTGTTTATTGTTCTTACTATGATCGGACGGACTGAGGATGGTTATTTTATGTTGCAGCATGGAGCAATGTATGAACCATATATTATAGAAAATCAGGAATACTATCGGCTGTTTACCAGTCTTTTTCTGCATTTTGGAATCTCACATTTATTAAATAACATGGTGCTTTTGTGGGCTCTTGGATCGATTTTTGAAAAAGAGGCCGGTAAATTCGATTTTTGTTCTGTTATTTTATCAGTGGAATAGGCGGTAATCTGCTGTCTTTGTACTGGAATACCATGCATGACAGGCAGATTGTATCTGCGGGAGCATCAGGAGCAATTTTCGGACTGATGGGAGGGTTGCTTTGGATTGTATTTGCGAATAAGGGAAGGCTGGGAACACTGTCAGGAAGAGGCATGCTGATTATGGTTGTACTGAGTCTCTATTTTGGATTTACCAGTACAGGCGTAGATAATCTAGCTCACGTAGGAGGATTGATTTGCGGTTTCCTGACAGCGCTGCTAACCTATCGAAGAAAAAATCAAAAGATCCTAACGGTATCTGATATTAACGATATCTGATAGTTACGCAGGAAGTGTGATCGATACGATTGTTCCATTGGTATGGTCAGATGTAATGTCGATCGTTCCATTATGTGCTTCAATGATTCTTTTGGAAACTGCGAGACCAAGGCCGGTACCGTTTTCTTTTGTTGTAAAGAATGGTTCATAAAGCTTATCAACAATTTCCGTTGGAATACCACAGCCGTTATCTTGGCATTGAATCAGAATTTTATCGTCAAGTTTCTTTGCACGAAACTGCAGACGTGGGGCATACTTACAATCGGCAAGAGCGTCTTTGGCATTTGTAAGTATGTTTAAGAAGACTTCCTCTAATTTGGTGCGATCACCATTGAATCTTTTTATATTCTTATCAATACTGGAAGTCATCTCAATCTTTGATTTCTCAAAGTTGAGAGACATGGCGAACAGAACAGCAGAGTTGCGAAGAACATGTCCAAGAGGAAAGGAAGCACGGTTTAACTGGTTTCCGTTGTTGAGTTCTGTCAGATCATCCAGTAAATCACACATATGTCTGGCGCCATCCATGCATTCTTCCAGACACAGGAACCTTTGGCAGTTTCAGCATAAAGAGAGCTCATTAATTGCATAGAAGAATAAAGAACCGTCATAGGGTTGCGGATCTCATGCGCAATTGTAGCAACAGCAGCATCATGGTTCTTCAGAAGCTGGGTGATAATCTCTTTTGCATCTTTGTTTGTTTCCATCAGGTGGTTCATTTTTTCAAGATCGATATTTGTTAACATAATACTTACTCCTAATAGTTAGATTTTCTTGAGTTCGCTAAGAGTGTAGCACCACCGAAAACCAGCATTCAATAAAAATCATTCGACTATTTTCGACCTTTTTTCGACCTGGTGTCTGAAAAATGTATTCTCTTTTTCTGAAAAATGGTCTATACTACAGATAAAATAAAATGGAAAGAGGAAAGATCATGAGAGATGATAATTGTATTTTCTGTAAAATAGCAAATGGAGAGATTCCATCAGCAACATTATATGAGGATGAGGAGTTCAGAGTAATTCTGGATCTTGGACCGGCATCAAAAGGACATGCGCTGATCCTTCCGAAGAATCATTACCGCAATCTGTATGATATTGACGAGGCAACAGCTTCAAAAGCAATCTGTCTGGCGAAAAAGATGATTACAAAGATGACGGATGTACTTGGATGTGATGGTTATAATATCGTTCAGAACAACGAAGAGGCAGCTGGACAGACGGTATTCCATTTCCATATGCACTTAATCCCAAGATATAAGAATGACAATGTAGGTCTCGGATGGCATATGGGAGAACTTACAGAAGAAGATAAGAAAGAAATACTTGAAAAATTAAAGTAGTACTGGAGAAGATATGTTAACGGAAAATCGCGAATTCAATGAGATTTATGAACAATATAAAAATCTCATTCTAAAAGCGGCATACACTTATTCAGGCAGTTATAGTGCAGCGGAAGATATTACTCAAGACACTTTTCTGAAACTGTATATGGGATATGACAGCATGAAGAAGAAAAATATTTCTTCATGGCTGTTTACAACGGCAAAAAATGCGGCATTAAATTACAAGAAAAAAGCATAGCCGGGAGATTTTCGAGATTGATGAGAATTGGGACAGTGAAGAGGATACCGAGAAATATGAAGCACAGGTAAAAAGTGCAGAGGAACAGTTTCTGGAAGATGAGCTTCAGAAACAAAGGTTAGAGCTTCATTAAAAGATTTTCACCAATTTGATGGAAAAGAATGAAAGATGGTACGATGCTATTGGCCTTGTATATTACATGGAGATGCCTCAGGCAAAAGCAGCAGAATTAATGGGCATTCGACTTGAAGTGCTTCATAGCCTTCTGCACAGAGCAAAGAAATGGATTAAGAAAAAGTACGGAACGGAGTACGAAGAAATGAACCGGGAAGACTAAGAGCAAAACCAAATGTTTACTGTTCAATGTACAAAGAAAAAGTGTATAAGGAACAGTGGTGCCGATAGTTTCCCGGTATCTTTTTGAATACTGTAGTTTATGAAGACGGTTGCCAGTAGATGAACTACATTATTTTGTGGCAGCTTCCTCAATGAGGCCGATAATAGTAGCAATTGGATCCTGTTGCCTAGAATTGTGCATTGCATTTATGAACTGCTCACGGTTTTCGTACAGGTTATGAACTGCATCCAAAAGCGTTGCATTCGTAAGCTGTTCTTCCTCGATTACAAGACTGAATCCCTGACGCTCGAAAGAGTGTGCGTTAAGAATCTGATCGCCACGACTTGCACGGGCAGAAAGCGGAATCAGAAGATTCGGTTTTCTAAGAGCAAGCAGTTCACAGATTGCATTCGCACCGGCACGTGAGATAACAACATCTGCAAGAGCAAAGAGATCACGCAGTTCGTTTTTGATATATTCAAACTGGCAGTAGCCTTTGATTTCTTTCAGAGAATCATCAACCTTTCCTTTTCCGCAGAGATGGATGATCTGGAACTGTTTCAGCAGTTCAGGAAGGGCAGCACGTACAGCCTCGTTGACAGCTACAGCACCAAGACTTCCGCCGATTACGAGAATGACAGGTTTTCATCTGTAAAGCCACACATCTTTCTGGCGGCATCCTTATCACCAGTAAGAAGTTCCTGACGAATCGGAGAACCGGTAAGAACAGCTTTTCCTTCCGGAAGAGCATCTAACGTCTCCGGGAAGTTACAGCAGACTTTGACAGCAGATGGAATTGCAAGTTTATTTGCCAGGCCAGGTGTCATATCAGACTCATGAATAATGACCGGAACTTTGCATCGCTTTCCAGCAAGAACAACTGGAACTGAAACAAAGCCGCCTTTAGAAAAAATAACATCAGGCTTTAAGCTTTTGATTAACTTACGGGCTTCACCAAAGCCTTTGATCACACGGAATGGATCTGTGAAATTCTGCAGACTGAAATAACGGCGCAGCTTTCCAGAAGAAATTCCATGATATGGAATTCCAAAAGGTTCAATCAGTTCCTTTTCAATTCCATTGTAAGAACCTATGTATTGAATATCATAGCCTAATTCTCTAAGCTTTGGAATCAGGGCTATATTCGGAGTGACATGTCCGGCAGTACCGCCGCCGGTCAATATAATTCGCTTCATAAATTAACCTCCAGATTTAGTGTAGAGTGCTACTGTTCGAAGTAAATTGAGAACACTAGCCTTATAGCATCATATTACCCTTATTTGAAAAAATGTCAAGAAAAACGGGACACACAAACTGGAGAGAATAAGGTGAAGAAAATGAAAAAACTGAAAAAATTATCATTGGAAAATGAAATGAAAAAAGAAGCTGAACAGATTGAAAAGAAAGTCCGCGCGGACAGATCACTGGATGACATTACAGTGTCTGATGAGATGGAAAAAGAGCTTTTCAATAAGATTCAGGATTACGAATACGACAAAAGGCATAAAAAAGTCATCCGCAAAAAGAAGAAAAGCAAGCTTGTAATCGGAGCACTGGCAGCAGTGCTGATTCTGGTGTGTGGAAGTGTGATGACCAGTGTGGGGAGTAAGTCGTATTGGAAAGTTCTGTGGGAACGAGATAATGGGGATGAGAACTCTAATATTATCAATGTGGAGAATATGGACACAAAGGAATCAGAGGATATTGATGAAGTTGGAGCTTATAAAGAAATTGCCAAGGTGATGGGAGATTCTTTGGTGCGTATGGAATATAAGCCAAGAGGTATGGTATTAAAAAGATATACAATAGATAAAGAACAAAGAATGGCTGTATTATTTTATCAATACGGAGAAGAGATAATTAAATATTATATGTATACCAATTCAACTGATTCATCGTTTGGAGAAAAGACAGTTGATCAATTATTAGACGAATATGAGTTTCAAAATGGAAAGCATAGTATATTAGTAAAGCAATATGAGATTAAGGATTCAGATGAAGAAAGATATATTGCAGAGTTTGAATATAAGGATATACATTATCAGATTAAAGGATCTATGGAAAAAGAAGAATTTGAAAAAATTCTGGAAAATTTATTTTTTGTGTAAAAACGCGTAAGTTTTTTAACTCTCAGTTGTTTACTTATCAGAAGACAATAATAAAAGGGGGAAGATAGTCTTATGATAAGTAAAAAAATTTTATCAGTTATAACAAGTGTTATGGTATTCTGCTGTGTGGTAGGAGTATCTTTGACAAATGTTAAAGCAGATGACAGTGCTCCGAAGTCAGTTGATGGCTCATATTTGACATCAGCAGATTCATCTACAGGTTATACTCCGAAAAATAATGAGAGAGGAAAACATCTGATGGATGGTCAGTGTTCAATCTCAAAAACAGGAACAAAAAGAATCTATGCCTATGGATCAACAACTGCTAATCATACCGTTGATGCAGTTGCGGTTATTGTATATGTAGATCAGTATAATGAGAAGGATGATGAATGGTATCAGATAGATGCGTTTTCAAAGAAAGTAGAGAATGATTACTATTCGGCGACTTCAAAGTCTATTCAAGTTGAGCGGGGATATTATTACAGAGTTCATGCAGATCATTTTGTAAGAATGGGGGAACAGCCAGCGGAGGAAACATTTTCCTATACAGACGGCATCCTAGTCCCATAAGCATCTTTCTCCCACATCAACGGCAGAAGATGCAGTCCGTGGGCTGGCCTAACAGCCGCTGCGCGGTGGTTCGCTCGGACACTCACAAATTAGATTCTAATAGATAAAAGTGAGAGCCTTGTTCCTTGATACACCACAATTAAATAAATGAGCACATAATCACCAAAAGCGGCTGTTAATCAGTCCATGGACTAGTAGGCAGAAGGGAAGGATTGAATCAAGAGTAGCGATCCTTCCCTATTAGTTTGCCATTTTTCAACTATTTTCCTGTTGCTTCTTTCAGTGCCTGAGCAAGCTGATCCGGACAGGAAGTTTTCTTGAATCCACACTGGATTCCTTCCAGGCGTGAGATGGCCTCATTTACATCCATTCCTTCAACCAGGTGGGAAATTCCCTGCAGGTTACCGTTACATCCGCCAACGAAGGAAACATTATGAATCTTGTTATCTTCAATATCAAAGTGAATGCTCTGGGAACAGACACCTTTTGTTCTATAATCCATATCTAGATATCCTTTCTTTTTAAATTTTAGATCTTTAGTTACCTTTTGAATTATAGCAAATCAAATATAAAAAACAATTTTTCTTTTCACATCTTTCATCATGATTTTCCTCAATACGACAATTTTGATTTTTGCTGTAGAAATCTGTAGAACGATTTATGCGGACAGAATATAAAATCAGGTTTATAATATCTACAAACGTAACGAAGGGGAGTCCCGAACAGTTGCGCAATATTTTTAAAACCAGGAGGGGTTGCTATGTTAAGAGAACTGGCAGTGAACACAAGAGTCATCTATTATCTGATGGCGCTTCTGGGCATGATCGGAGTGCTGGCAAAAGCAGTGAATCAGCAGACATTGAATCAGATGCTGAAGGCGGCAGGGAATATGTCCAAGAGTACACACCGACTGATAAAACTCGTAAGAGCAAAATACGAACATGCATGTATGGTGCATGACAGTGTAGAGAATACGAATGCATTTGTGGAGAAATATATTTATGAATACAGAGGATTTTTGTTTGGGATTCATACCTGGAGACAGATGGAATTGCTGACGGTGTGGTTTGCTGGAATTCTTGCAGCTCTTGGTGCATTCGAATGTTATATTACTTATGGATTTTCAGATGCGGCGTATCAATATATAGAAACAGGATTAGCAGAGATGGTACTTCTTTTTGTTATCAGTCATCTTTCAGATGAACAGTACAAGCTTAATGCTGTTAGGATGTATATGGTGGATTATCTTGAGAATAATTGTGCATTTCACATAAAGAGACAGCGGACTACGGATAGAGAAGAATTGAATGTGATTGCTGCGGAGAATACCGGAAAGCAGGAGTGGGAAGAAAAGAAAGGGGAAAGAGAGATACACAAGAGAAGACGACGTACAGAGTGGAAATAAAACGAAAGCAGAGAGGACGGAGTTGCCAATCAATATCGAGGGGGAACCAAGAACGGTAGAGCCGGCAAAGAATCCGGCAGGAAATTCAGAGAGAGACTTAGATAGAGATTCAGGAAGAAATGCAGAAAGAGAAGCGGCGATTCGTCAGATATTGGAAGAATTTTTAACATAACGAAAACTAAAATTTCTTGAGCAGCATTTGTAAATAAGGTATAATAAAAAGCAGTTGGTAGCCGCCGGTCATGGAATATCAGGAATGGCGGCAGGGAAAGAAGAACCAACTGCTTTTTAGGGCTTATAAACAAGAAAAGAAAGTAACTGATTAAGAGACAGGTACAAAGAGTAATAGGAGGAGTTGCCATGTTAAGAATAGGAATGCTGACCAGTGGTGGAGACTGCCAGGCACTTAACGCAGCAATGCGCGGTGTTGTAAAAGGAATTTGCAACAAGCGCAAAGATGTAGAAATCTATGGATTTAAAGATGGATACAAAGGTCTGATCTATTCGGATTTCAATATGTTGACATCAAGGGATTTCTCGGGAATCCTGACACAGGGTGGAACAATTCTTGGTACATCCCGTCAGCCGTTCAACTGATGCGTGTGCCGGACAAGGATGGAATAGACAAGGTGGAGGCAATGAAACACACATATCATAAGCTTCATCTGGATTGTCTTGTTGTTCTTGGAGGAAATGGAACTCATAAGACAGCAAATCTTCTTCGCGAGGAAGGACTCAATGTAGTGACACTGCCGAAGACAATCGATAACGATTTGTGGGGAACAGACATGACATTTGGATTCCAGAGTGCAGTTGATATCGCAACAGATACGATTGACAGAATCCATACAACAGCAACTTCCCACAGCCGTGTATTTATTATCGAGGTTATGGGTCACAAAGTTGGTCATGTAACTCTGCATGCCGGAATTGCAGGCGGAGCAGACGTAATTCTTCTTCCGGAGATCCCATATGATATTAAAGCAATCAAGAATGTGATCGACAAACGTACACAGCAGGTAAGAGATTTACAATTCTTGCTGTTGCAGAGGGTGCGATTTCCAAAGAAGATGCAAAACTGAAAAAGAAAGAGTACAAAGAGAAGCTGGCGAACAGAAAATATCCTTCTATTGCTTACGAACTGGCAGAACAGATTGGAAAAGAGACAGACAAGGAAGTTCGTATCACAGTTCCCGGACACACACAGAGAGGTGGCACACCTTGTTCTTATGACCGTGTATTTGCAACAAGAGTCGGAGCGAAGGCAGCAGAATTGATCCTGAATGAAGAATACGGATATATGGTAGCTATGAGAAATGGTGAGACAGTGAAAGTTCCGTTGGAAGAGGTTGCAGGAAAGCTGAAATATGTTGATCCGAACTGTGGTCTGATCAAAGAAGCGAGAACAATCGGTATCAGCTTCGGAGACGAGGTGTAATTCATGTCATATACGGCGCTATACAGAAAGTTCCGTCCTTCTGAATTCGAAGATGTAAAAGGACAGGATCATATTGTTACAACGCTTCAGAACCAGATTAAGGCGAACAGGATCGGACATGCGTATCTGTTTTGCGGAACGCGAGGAACCGGTAAGACAACGGTTGCGAAAATATTTGCGAAGGCAGTAAACTGTGAGCACCCGGTAAATGGAAGTCCATGCGGAGAGTGTGAGATGTGTAAATCTATCGCTGCCGGTACTTCAATGAATGTGATTGAGATCGATGCTGCATCGAACAATGGTGTTGATAATATCCGTGAGATCCGGGAGGAAGTGACTTATCGACCGACAGAAGGTAAGTATAAAGTATACATTATCGACGAGGTGCATATGCTTTCCATCGGAGCATTTAACGCATTGCTTAAGACACTTGAGGAGCCGCCGGAGTATGTTATTTTTATTCTGGCGACGACAGAAGTGCATAAAATCCCAATTACGATTCTTTCCAGATGTCAGCACTATGATTTTAAGAGAATCAGCATTGAGACAATTACAGACCGCATGCGTGATCTGATGCAGACAGAACAGGTAGAAGTGGAAGAAAAAGCACTTCGCTATATCGCAAAGGCGGCAGACGGGTCTATGCGTGATGCACTCAGTCTGCTGGATCAGTGTATTGCATTTTATCTGGGACAGAAGCTGACGTATGATCATGTGCTTGAAGTACTTGGTGCGGTGGATACGGATGTGTTCAGCCGCCTGCTTCGAAAAGTATTGGAAAGAGATGTTGCTGGAGTTCTTGATATCGTGGAAGATCTGGTTATGCAGGGGCGTGAACTGACCCAGCTGGCCGCAGATTTTACATGGTATCTGAGAAATTTGCTTTTGGTTAAAACTTCTGATAATATAGAGGACGTGCTGGATGTGTCTACGGAAAATATGCTGCAGCTCAAGGAAGAATCAAAAATGATTGAACTTGATATGCTGTTGCGTTATATCCGTATATTCTCAGAACTTCCGGTCAGTTGAAGTATGCGACGCAGAAGAGAGTGCTTCTGGAAGTTGCACTGATCAAGCTTTGTACTCCGGCGATGGAGACTGGTCAGGATGCACTTCTGGACAGGATTCGTGCGGTAGAAGACAAAGTAGAGAAAGGACTTGCTGCAGCCGCAGATATGCCGCAGCGAGTTGTTTACGTGAATGGAGATGATGCGTCATCATCCGGATCAGGCGTTGCGGGAAGCAGGAAGGCGAAACCGGAGCTGCCGAATGCAATTCCGGAGGATGTGCAGGAAGTGGTGAAGAATTTCCGTTCTATCGCAGATGAAGCGTCAGGTATGATCAGAGGCTTTCTTAAAAAAGCAAGACTGAGTCTTGGTGGTGACAATCGCTTGCTGATTGTACTGCCAGATGCTATGTCGGCAGATATGGTTGGCAGAGAAGATCATGTGCAGGAACTTGAACAGCTCATTGAAGAGAAGATTGGAAAGAAAGTCGAGGTAGATGTCCGCCATGTAGAAGAGGGCAGACACTTTGAGGATACATTTGTGGACATAGAACAGAAAATAAATATGGAAATAACAGTGGAGGATTAGACATGGCAAAGCGTGGAGGATTTCCAGGCGGCGGAATGCCGGGAAATATGGCGAATCTGATGAAGCAGGCACAGAAGATGCAGCGTCAGATGGAAGAGCAGCAGAAAGAACTTGAGACAAAAGAGTTCACAGCAGCTGCAGGTGGCGGAGCAGTAGAAGTAACTGTATCCGGCAAAAGAGAAGTAACAAAAGTAAAACTTGCAGAAGAAGTTGTAGATCCGGACGACATTGAGATGCTGGAAGACCTGATTGTAGCAGCGACAAATGAAGCACTGCGTCAGGTTGAGCAGGAGACAAATGCAGCAGTATCTAAGATGACAGGCGGATTTGGCGGTCTTGGAGGCGGAATGTTCTAATGGATTACTACAGTAATCAGATCAGCCGTCTGATCGAGGAGTTCTCGAGACTTCCGGGAATCGGGAATAAATCAGCACAAAGACTTGCATTTCATGTGATCAATATGCCGGTAGAACAGGTAGAAGGACTTGCGAATGCAATCGTAGATGCCCGCAAGAATGTCCGTTACTGTAAGGAGTGCTGTACGTTGACGGATAAGGATATCTGCCCAATCTGCAGCAATCCGGACAGAGATCATAAGACAATCATGGTAGTGGAGACACCGCGTGATCTGGCAGCGTATGAGAAGACCGGAAAGTACAACGGAGTCTATCATGTACTTCATGGAGCAATTTCTCCAATGCTTGGAATCGGTCCCGGGGATATCCGTCTGAAAGAATTGATGGAGCGTCTGCAGGGAGATGTGGATGAAGTGATCATTGCGACGAATTCCAGTCTGGAAGGCGAGACAACAGCAATGTATATCAGTAAACTTATCAAACCGGTCGGAATCAAGGTGAGCAGGATTGCCAGTGGTGTTCCGGTTGGTGGTGATCTGGAATACATTGATGAGGTAACACTGCTCCGGGCATTGGAAGGAAGAACAGAATTGTAAAAGCATTTGAGACACCGGCAGGAGGGACTGGCTATGGCGAAGAAAAAGTTACATCTTCAGATGTGGCAAAGCGCGCGGGAGTTTCACAGGCAACGGTCTCGATGGTACTCAATAAGAAGTATAACGTCTCTTTTTCAAAAGAAGTAATCCAGAAAGTGGAGGCAGCGGCGGGAGAACTGGGGTATGAACTTCCGAAACGCAGAACACAGCGTGGAGAGCGACGAGAAAAACTGCTCGTTGTCATCAGCCCGAACCTGACAAACCCATACTATGTAATGCTTTTGCAAGGAATTGAATCAAGGGCAACAGAGCAGGGGTTCGGAATCTTTGTCTGTAATACACAGAGAGATTTAAAATTGGAAGAGCGTTATCTGAAAATGATCTCGACTCTGAATGCACAGGGAATTATCTATATGTGCAATCCGGGGAAATGCTTTCTCGGACAGCTCAAAGAAATGTCTGAAAGGATTCCGGTTGTTGTGATCAATAATCAGGAGAAGCATTTGGATGTAGATGCAGTGGAGTTGGACAATACAAAGCTTGGAAGATTAATGGGCAGACATCTTCTGGAACTGGGGCATCAGCATGTGGCATACATTACACCGCCATTAACTGCGAGACAGAAGCAGAGATTCCGCCGGGTGGAAGGTTTTCTGGATGAATTCAGGAAAGCCGGATATGGCGATCAGGTGATTGTAAAAGAAGCAGATGAAGAATTTGACCGGAATGTTCCGGGAATCGATTCAGAGTACCGCATCGGATATGATCTGACAAAAGAACTGCTCCGGACAGAAAAAGATCTCACTGCAATCGTGGGCTGAATGATATGATCGCATTTGGATTATGGATGCACTCCAGGATATGAAGTATAAAGTTCCCGGAGATGTCTCGGTTATGGGATGTGATAATACTTTATTTTCCAAAGTTAAGAAAGTGTCACTTACAACGATCGAGCATTTTGTGGTTCACAAAGGAATGGATGCCTGTGATATCATCATGAAAAAGATCAGTTCAAGGGACTGGAAGTATACGGAATTTGAACCGGTCAGTATTTATCATGTGGAATATGAGCCACAGATCGTGGTTCGTGGAACAACGTCTTATGCAAAGACAAAATAGTTGATGTATAGACGCTGGATTATTTAAAATTAATAAAAAATAATAAAATTATTACTAATAAAAATAACAAAAACAAACGATTCTGATTTTAGAAAATGTTGATAAAGCCTTTAAAATAAAGATTTTTATACAGAATAAAAACGATTGATATTAACTAATATTAATAAAAACGGTTAATATGTCGGATTATTAAGTGAAAAATGACTATTAATAATTTTTCAGACAGTTGACCTCAGGTTTTGGAAGCTATATAATCAGCTCATAAACAAACGAATTACTGCTGGAAAAACAGTGAGTTGTATCAGTGGTAAGAGGAAGATTCATGTATAGGAGGACTTAAAAATGAAATTTTTTATCGACACGGCTAATGTAGAGGATATCAAGAAAGCAAATGACATGGGAGTGATCTGCGGAGTTACAACAAACCCGTCTCTGATCGCAAAAGAAGGACGTGTTTTTGAAGAAGTTATCGCTGAGATCGCATCTATCGTAGACGGACCGATCAGTGGAGAGGTTAAGGCTACAACAACAGATGCAGAAGGCATGATCGCAGAAGGACGTGAGATTGCAAAGATCCATCCGAACATGGTAGTTAAGATCCCTATGACAGTAGAAGGCCTGAAGGCTGTTAAAGTTCTTACAGCAGAGGGAATCAAGACAAATGTAACTCTGATCTTCACAGCAAACCAGGCACTTCTTGCAGCAAGAGCAGGAGCTACTTATGTTTCTCCGTTCCTTGGACGTCTGGATGACATTTCTACAATGGGAGTTGACCTTATTGCAGAGATCGTAGAGATGTTCGAAGTAGCAGGAATTGAGACAGAGATTATTGCAGCAAGTGTACGTAACCCGATCCATGTAACAGAATGTGCACTGGCAGGAGCAGATATTGCAACAGTACCTTACAAGGTAATCGAGCAGATGACACATCACCCACTGACAGATGTAGGTATCGAGAAGTTTAAAAAGGATTATATTGCTGTTTTTGGTGAGTAATCCGGGAAATAACGTTAAGACTGAAAACGGAATCAGAATGGAAATTAAAAAGGAGATATCATGAACAAGTTAGAGCTTATGAAAACTGCGAATGAGATCCGGAAAGGGATTGTAACAGCACTGCATAGCGCAAAGGCCGGACATCCTGGTGGATCTCTCTCAGCAACAGAGATTTTACATACCTTTATTTTGAAGAGATGAACGTAGACCCGAAAGATCCAAAGAAAGCGGATCGCGATCGTTTCGTTCTTTCTAAAGGACACACAGCTCGGATATATTCTACACTTGCGCAGAAAGGATTCTTCCCGAAGGAAGATCTCGTGACACTTCGTCATACAGGATCTTATCTGCAGGGACATCCGGACATGAAACACATTCCAGGTGTTGATATGTCTTCAGGATCTCTCGGACAGGGAATTTCAGCAGCTGTAGGTATGGCAATCGCAGGAAAGCTTGACAATGCAGACTACAGAGTATACACACTGCTCGGAGACGGTGAGATTCAGGAAGGTCAGGTATGGGAGGCTTCCATGCTGGCAGCACACAGAAAACTGGATAATCTTGTTGTTATCGTTGATAATAACAATCTTCAGATTGATGGAGAAATTACAGAAGTTAACTCTCCATACCCAATTGATAAGAAGTTTGAGGCGTTTAATTTCCATGTGATCAATATTGATGGAAATGACTTTGACCAGATCGAAGCAGCTTTTAAAGAGGCTCGTGAGACAAAGGGAATGCCGACTGCAATTATTGCAAAGACAATCAAAGGAAAAGGAGTTTCTTCATGGAAGACCAGGCTGGATGGCATGGAAAAGCTCCTAATGATGAGCAGTATGCACAGGCAATGGAAGAATTAGAGAAGGCAGGTGAAGCATTATGTCAGAAGTAAAGAAAATAGCAACAAGAGAAAGCTACGGTAATGCTTTGGTAGAATTAGGAAAAGAACATGAAGATCTGGTAGTGTTAGA
>ENA-OQCP01000559-OQCP01000559.1-human-gut-metagenome-genome-assembly--contig:-NODE-559-length-16408-cov-3.305632_pt1 | contig 16408 bp, 26 predicted proteins | sample MGYA00242760_ERZ504583 | MGnify/ENA primary metagenome ERZ504583 (study PRJEB26092, sample SAMD00036308) | human gut metagenome | host: Homo sapiens | study: EMG produced TPA metagenomics assembly of...
TGTAAATATTGCGTCAACCGCGTCTCCAACGATGTCCGCCGCGCGACATTTTCGCCGCGTGAGCTCGCGGAGCTGACGATGAATTTTTATCGACGCAATTATATCGAGGGGGCTTTTCCTCTCGTCCGCCGTCGTTGGCAGTCCCGATTATACCTGTGAGCGCATGATTGAGACTCTGCGTATTCTGCGCGAAGAATACAGGTTCGGCGGATATATCCACGCCAAAGCGATTCCGGGCGCGGATAACGCGCTGATAACCCGCCTCGGTATGCTTGCGGACAGAATGAGCGTCAATATCGAGCTGCCGTCGAACAACAGCCTGCAAACTCTCGCGCCGGACAAAACAAAGGAGTCGATACTCCGCCGATGGGGCTCATTACAAATAAGATAAAAGAGAGCTCGGCGGAGCTTGTCAGATATAAGCACGCGCGCGTTTCGCCTCCGGCGGTCAGAGCACTCAATTGATAGTCGGCGCAACGCCGGACAGCGACTATCAGATAATGTCGCTGTCCGCGGCGCTCTATAAAAAATACGAGCTCAAGCGCGTGTTCTATTCGGCGTATATCCCGGTCGTCGAGAATCCGCTTCTGCCCGCGAAAACAACGGAACCGCCGCTTCTGCGCGAGCACAGACTCTATCAGGCGGATTGGCTTTTGCGCTATTACGGCTTCGACGCGAACGAACTGCTCGATGAAAAGCATCCGTTCTTAAACCCCTATGTTGATCCGAAATGCAACTGGGCGCTCAATCATATGGAGCTGTTCCCGCTTGAAATAAACCGCGCAACAAAGGAAGAACTGCTGAGAATACCGGGAGTCGGCGTGCGCAGTGTTCAAAGAATTTTGGCGGCTCGGCGTGTTTCGCCGCTGAGCTTTGAAGATCTCAAAAAACTCGGCGTGGTGCTCAAACGCGCCCAGTATTTTATAACCTGCAAGGGCAAACATTTGGCGGGACTCAATGTCAATCCCGACAGAGTCCTCGGTTCGCTCATTTCCGAGCGGTGTCAGTCGCTTTTGCCGAATATGCAGGGCGAACAGCTGAGCCTGTTCGACAACAGGATAACAAGAGAGGATGTAGTACAATGTCTGCACGGTCAGATGTAACATATGTATATGACGGCTCGTTCGAGGGACTTCTGACAGCTGTTTTTGAGAGCTTTGAGAGCCGCGAACTGCCGTGCTCTATAGTCGCGGAGGATGAGTTCGTGCCGACTCTCTTCGCGTGCAAAACCGTTGACACCGATCCGCAAAAGGCAGACAGAGTCCGCCGCGGGCTCAAAAATGTCAGCGCCGATGTCTGGAACGCCGTGCGGCTCGGGTACCTGACCTGCGTCGAGGACAGGGGAACGCTCATCAACGATTTTGTGCATATGGCGATGCACTACGGCGCGGGTGTCATGCGCATGCTCGCCGACGATACCGTTTCGCGCCTGACGAAAGCCGTCCGCGCCCTCAAGCAGGAGAGCCATAAATATACCGGCTTTGTCCGATTCAGCATCAGCGAGGATAATACCCTCACTTCAATTATAGAGCCGAAAAATTCCGTCCTGCCTCTGCTCGCGCCGCATTTCTGCGACAGATATCCGAACGAATCGTTTCTCATATATGACAAGACCCATTCGCAGGCGCTCGTCTGGCATAACAGGCAGAAAATGATTATCCCGTTAGACGGCTTTGAGCAGCCGCAGGCGGGGGACGAGGAGCTGTATTTCCGCGCGCTGTGGAAGCATTTCTATGATACGGTAGCTATCGAGGCGCGGTATAATCCCCGATGCCGCATGAACTTCATGCCCAAACGCTATTGGAATCAGCTCCCGGAGATGGATGAGAGCAATTCTCCCGATGCCGTGCGCGGAGTCAAAAGAATCGGAGCATAAAAAGCAGGAGCCGTGGGACTCCTGCTTTTGATATTTTTTTAATCCTGCGCGTGGTTTGAAAGCTTGATTTCGTCGTTGTCCGTGAATTCTGCGATGATTCCGTTTTCGTCAACCGTCGCGAATATCGCGCTGTGGCTCTTCATTGTGAGTGTCCATTTGACATCGGGATATATCTTCCCGAGCCTGTTTGTGATTATCGCTATCTCGGGCGAGAGCCTCTTGCAAACTTGGGCGATGTCGAGCCGTAGTAGCCGTGGTGTCCGACCTTGAGCAGATCCACCTTATGAAGCTGCGGCAGAAGTAAGCCCTCGAGTCCGGTGGTTCTCGTTATGTCCGCGGCGAGAAATGCGCTTTTTTTGCCCTTTTCGACCATCGTTCCGACGGATTCGGCGTTTTCGCCCTGCCCGTGAAGCCGCGCGTCATCGAGTGCTGTATTGTAGAAAGTAAGCGTGAAGTCGCCGAATTTGAACGGCTCGCTCGGTATCTCGGAAGTAACAAATGTGCCCCTGTTCTGAAACGCCTTTACCGTGTCTGCGTATGTTGTTTCGATGCCCCAGCCGTTGTATTCGTATTCGTGGGCAATCTCGCGGTTGACGGGCTTTATGTAGAATGTCTTTACCGTGATATCCGGGTCGTTGGCTATCGCCTCAAATGTGCCGACATGGTCGTAGTGATTGTGCGTGCCGAGCGCAAATTCAAGCGTTACTTTGCCCTCTGCGTCGCCGGCAGCCTTTTTCAGATATTTTATAACAGCCTCTTCGCTGCCGTTGTAGCTGAGCTTCCTGCGCGGATTGCGGTCGCCCTCGCCGGAGTCGATGAGCGCGAATTTGCCGTTTGATTCTATGAGTATTGCGTCGGAGTTGTAGGTGTTGAGAAAATGTATTCTGTCCGCCGTGCCGTCCGACGAAAACTGCGCCGGGGTGATTTCAAATTTATTCTGATATCTGTTGCACATCGCAACGCAGATTATATCCAGCGAGAAGACCGAAAGCATTATCGCCATCATTATCCATGTCGCAATTTTTTTGATTAGCTTGTCCCTTGTCATATTCCCTCCGAAGCGCAAAAATAAAAACGCTTTTAAAAGTATATCATACTTTTTTAGTAAATGTCCATATGCAGACGCGCCAAAAAGCGCGAATTTAATTGTATTCGGCGCTTTTTTGTGATATCATATACATATTAAGTGCGATACTAATCTTGATTTTCACCCTTGGGGTCGATAGCCTGCATTATCAGCGAGCCGAAGAGCATGACTCCCATGCTCGGGCGGATGCAGTCTATCGCGTCCTTTGCGAGATATATGCATCTCCAGTAGTCGAATCCGCGCCCCGCGAGCAGCAGCGCGCAGACGGCGAGAGTGAAGAGCAGCTCAAAAATAATGACCGCGCCGAGCAGCATCCTGCGCGAAACGGGGATTTATGTAGCTTAAATTTTCTGCGATTTTTTCTTTTATGCCGCGCATATCTTCACCTCCGTTTGTTTGATTCTAACCCGGAGTGCGATTTTTCGCAATGCAAAGATTTTTACTTTTGAGGAAAGGAGAGGAAAACGAATGTCCGTCGGAATATCCACCGCCTGTTTTTATCCCGCGGCGACCGAAGAGGCTTTGCACTGCGTCGCCGAAGCGGGAGCAAAAGTTACCGAGGTGTTTTTTAACTCGCCGTCGGAATTGGAGCCGGATTTTCTCCGCCGCATTTCGTCTATAGCCTTCTGACAGCGGTATCCGCATCCGCTCGATACATCCGTTTACCTCGTTCGCCGAGGGATATATCCTCTTCAGCCAGTATGAGCGCCGCTTCGACGATTACAGGGAGTTTTACAAAAAATACTATGCCGCCGCGTCTGCGATAGGCGCGAAAATAGTCGTGCTCCACGGCGCAAAGCTGCCGGTGAATATCAGCACGGACGAATACGCCGAGCGCCTCGATCTGCTCGTCAGCGACGCGCAGGAACAGGGGATAATTCTCGCCCAGGAAAATGTTGTCCATCATAACGGGCAGACGCCGGAGCTTATGAATGAACTGAAAGCGCGCCTCGGTGCGAATTTTCATATGGTGCTCGACATCAAGCAGGCGTACCTCGCCGGAGTCGACCCGATAGAATTTTTCAGGGAGTTTTCCGATAATATCTGCCACATACATCTGAGTGATCACGACGAAAATCACAAGTGCATGCCGCCGTTTGACGGAAAATTCGATTTCGCCGCCCTCTTTTCGCTCATGAAAGAAACCGGATATTCCGGCGACTGCGTTATCGAGCTCTACCGCTCGGGCTTCGAGCGCATAGATCAGCTGACCGATTCGATGCGAAGACTCGAAAAGCTTGACATTTGACCGTTTTTGTGCGATAAATATTATATGTTCATCAGGGAGTGATAGCTTTGAAGTGTCCGTTCTGTGGTTTTGAAGAGAGCAAGGTCATCGACTCGCGTCCCACCGACGAGGGCGAGAGAATACGCCGCCGCCGCGAATGCATCAGCTGCGGCAAGCGTTTTACGACCTATGAGATAATCGAGACCGTGCCGATAGTCGTCTCAAAAAGGACAAATCGCGCGAGGTTTTTGACAGAAACAAGCTTTTCAACAGCATGCTCAAGGCGTGCGAAAAGCGCCCGGTCTATATGGAACAGCTCGAAAAGGCAGTCAGCGAGATTGAGGCTGTGCTCCAGAATTCGCTCGACCGCGAGGTGACTACCGTCTATATCGGCGAGCTCGCAATGGAGAAGCTCAAGAGCATCGACGAAGTCGCCTATGTTCGCTTCGCTTCCGTCTACAGGCAGTTCAAGGATATCAATACGTTTATGGATGAACTCGCAAAACTGCTCAAAGAAAAATAAAAAAGCAAGGATCGCTCCGGCGGTCCTTGAATTTTTATCGCAATATAAATTTTACTTCGACTCCCTTAACGCGGGGAATATAAAAATATATTTGCTGTAGGACGCGAAGGTAGAGGGCGGATATCACACCGTTCAACTATTAATGTATATTAAGCCATAATCATGGCGCAAATTTTTTCTTCTCGTTGCCAAAACTGTGATAAAGTGATAAAATCTAATCAACATATATTAATGGATGGGGTAAAAGTGAAGTTTGTCAAAATAAATCTGAAAAACAACTGCAAGTCGGCGGGAAAGTATCTGCTGACTTTTCTGAAATGGTTCGCTCTCGCCGCAGTCACGGGCGCTGTCGGCGGCGTGGTCGGTGCGCTGTTTCATTTGAGCGTCGAATATGTTACCGGCGTGCGCAAAGCACATTCGTGGATAGTATTTCTGCTGCCCGTCGGCGGACTTGTGATAGCCGGTTTGTATAAGCTCTCCGGCAAAAAGGATATCGGTACGAACGAAATACTCGATGCCGTGCGCTCGCCGCAGGGCGTGCCGGTTTTGCTCGCACCGCTGATATTTGTCTCAACTGTTATAACGCACCTCTTCGGCGGCTCCGCCGGACGAGAGGGCGCGGCTCTTCAGCTCGGCGGCAGCATCGCGGGACTGATAGGCAAAATATCCCGCCTCGATGAAAAAGATATGCATATCATGACTATGTGCGGCATGAGCGCCGTGTTCTCCGCGCTTTTCGGAACGCCGATAACCGCCGCCGTTTTTGCCCTCGGTGTTATCAGCGTCGGTGTCATTTACTATGCAGGTCTGCTCCCGTGTGTCGTGTCCGCGTTCGTCGCATATTTTATATCGACCCTTATGGGCACTGAGCCTGTCGCGTTTACAGTCTCGAATATCCCTGCATTCTCGCTCAAGAGCTGCCTGCTTACCGCTCTGCTCGCCGCGATATGCGCTCTGCTGAGCATCGGATTCTGTCTCGGTCTGCACGGCACGCATAAACTCTTTGCAAAGCTGTTTAAAAATACTTTTGTCCGCGCAGTCGTCGGCGGATTAATAATCGTCGCGCTGTCTCTTATCTGCCGAAGCGGGGATTACAACGGCGCGGGCATGGATATAGTCGAGCGCGCCATCGGCGGCAATGCGAAACCAGAGGCGTTCCTGCTCAAATTTATCTTCACCGCCGTCACCGTCGGCTCGGGATACAAGGGCGGCGAGATAGTCCCGACTTTTCTTCGTCGGCGCAACTTTCGGCTGCGTCGTTGGCGGACTTATCGGGCTCGATCCCGGATTTGCCGCGGCGGTCGGACTCGTCTCGCTTTTCTGCGGCGTTGTCAACTGTCCGCTCGCTTCTATATTCCTGAGCATAGAACTCTTCGGCGCGCAGGGTATGCCGCTGTTTGCGCTCGCCGCCGCTGTGAGCTATCTGCTCTCCGGCTATTACGGACTCTACAGCAGCCAGAAAATAGTCTATTCAAAGCTCCGCGCAGAGCTTGTGAATATAAACGCAAAGTAAGTTATTGACTTTGCATCCGTTAACTGATAAGCTTATTCTAACCTATTATGGGAGGGAAAATATGGATGCATTAAAAGCAAAAAAAGGATTTATATGTGATATGGACGGTGTCATATATCACGGAGACAGACTGCTTCCGGATGTCAAAGAGTTCGTGGAGTGGCTGTATAAAGAAAACAAGTCGTTCCTGTTCCTTACGAATTCGAGCGAACGCTCGCCGCGTGAGCTTCAGCAGAAGCTTGAGAGAATGGGACTTTATGTTGACGAGAGTCATTTTTATACCAGTGCCCTCGCAACGGCAAAATTTATCAGCAGTCAGAAGCCCGGCTGCTCGGCGTATGTTATCGGCGCGCCCGGACTCGTCAACGCGCTCTACGATCAGGCATCACGATGAACAGCATCGACCGGATTATGTCATAGTCGGCGAGACTTCGAGCTATAACTATGAGACGGTCGTCCATGCTTCGAACCTTGTCAGAAACGGCGCGAAGCTCATCGGCACGAATACCGATCTCACGGGTCCAGTCGAGGACGGCATAGTCCCCGCGTGCCGCGCGCTCATATCACCCATAGAGATGGCGACGGGCAAGAAGGCGTATTTCGTCGGTAAGCCCAATCCGCTCATGATGCGCACGGGACTCAAGATGCTCGGCGTCCATTCGGCGGAGGCTGCGATGATAGGCGACAGAATGGACACGGATGTCATTGCGGGCATCGAAACAGGTCTTGACACAGTCCTCGTCCTCTCCGGAGTCACAAGCCTCGAGGATGTCAATCTCTATCCCTACAGACCCACATATATATTCAATGGCGTCGGCGACGTCTTTTCAGAAATATAACAAAAACGGAGAGTTAAAATGCATTACGAAAACAACTGGGAATCGCTCAACAGCCGCCATGTGCCGGATTGGTTCGCGGATGCGAAGTTCGGCATATTCATCCACTGGGGTCTCTATTCCGTGCCGGCGTATACCGAAAAAGGGCAGTATGCCGAGTGGTATATGCAGCAGATACGCGACGAGAACAGCGCCGCGCGCAAGTTCCACGACAGGGTGTATGCCCCCGGAACACAGTATGAGACTTTGTCAGCGGCTTCAAGGCGGAACTTTTTGATGCCGACGAGTGGGCGCAGCTCTTTGAAAAGTCCGGCGCAAAGTATATAAACCTCGTCTCGAAGCACCACGACGGCTTCTGCCTGTTCAAGAGTGACTACGCATGGAACTGGAACAGCGTCGATGTCGGCCCCCACAGGGATTTCTGCAGCGAGCTGAAAACCGCGCTCGAAAAGACGGATGTCAAGTTTGGCGTCTACCATTCGGTTTATGAGTGGTTCCATCCGCTCTATCTCAAAGATCCCGAGGAGTATGCCGTAAAGCATCTTATCCCGATGCTCAAGGAGCTTATAACAAAATATGAGCCATGGACTCTGTTCACGGACGGGGAGTGGGATCACCCGAGCTCCGTCTGGCACTCGACCGATTTCCTCCAGTGGCTCTATAACGAATCGCCTGTCAAAGATACGATAGTCCCCAATGACCGCTGGGGCAGGGAGACAAGAGGACGCCTGGGCGGCAATTTCACCACCGAATACGGCATAATCGACAACGGCAGACGCATCGAAGAGGTCGAGCTCGACCGCCCGTTCGAGGAGTGCCGCGGTATCGGCGCATCGTTCGGACTCAACCGCATCGAGGGCGTTGACGAATATCTGAGCAGCAAGGAACTTATCGAAACGCTCTGCTCGCTCGTCTCAAAGGGCGGCAACTTTCTGCTCAATATCGGCCCTGCCGCGGACGGCACTATTCCTGTCATCATGCAGGAGCGCCTGCTCGATATGGGCAAGTGGCTCAGTGTCAACGGCGACGCTATCTACGGCACGCGCATTTATACCAAAGCGCCGCAGGAGGTACATATTACACCAGAAAGGGCGACAAGGTCTACGCGATAACGAACGCCTATCCGTTCGGCAGCCTCACGCTCGACAAGGTGGATTACAATCCGGATATAAAGGCGAAGCTTTTAGCGCATGGCGCGCCCATAGCCGTCGAAAACGACAACGGCAAAGCAAAGCTCGTCTTCCCGCAGATAAACCCCGACGAAATGAAGTGCGGATGGCTCTATGCCTTTGAACTCGACGGAGTGAAGTAAGAGCAATATAATACAAAATAAAAATCCCGGAACATCAATGGCGACGTTCCGGGATTTCCTATATATTTTTTTTAGCTGGTTTAGTCCGTAATACTCTGCATTTACTCTGCACTTTCCAAGCTTTTTTGTATGTGAATACAGGATAATAGAAATGTTTTCATTTGCGGTTTGCTTAAGCAAGTGTATTAATAAACCTTTTAGCTAAATATCAAAGTGTTGGAAGAAGTGTTAGGAAATATATACTTTCTAATCCTACGCAAAACAATAAAAAGCCTTGAAACCGTTAGATTTCAAAGCTTTTTAATTGGTGCGAATGTTTATATAGGATTTGGCGAAATACAGTTTTACTGATAGTCGAACATCATATTCAAACAATAATCCGCACATTGGTTTTTTTATTTTGTATTCGGCATAATTAAATTACCAAATACAAGAATATTTCAATATAAAAACAATTTTTGAAACACTATGATGTGCCATAATTTCATTTAAGTATATCAATCCATTTATTGTTGCCTTTCAGTTGTATGTATTCTTGAATATTATCATCGCAAAACACATCAATCATTTTATCAAAACTTACGGCAAGATTCATAGTTTTTAATGTTTCAAGTTTTGTCCAAAATACCTTTCCTTCGTCGGATGATTTTAAGGTTCCGGAATATTCATCGGTTTTAAAAAGTAAAACCACATATCGTTTGTTGCTTTTTACTTCCCACCATTTAATGCCGCATAATTTAGGGTTTTTGATGATAAGCCCGTTTCTTCTTTAACTTCTCTGATGACAGAATCAACAAAAGATTCTCGTTTTTCAATATGACCGCCGGGAAAAGTAATGCCGCCCCAAGATTTGTTGATTTTATCTTGAACCACAACATTACCGTTGTTGTCATAAATCATACACATATTGGTTAATTCGATTTTTTCGTATTCGCTCATAATAATACCTCAAACTATTTAATTTAGTAATATATTAATTATTTCGCCGATATTTTCTATAACGTAATTCGGTTTTTCATTTTCGTTTTTAACGCTTTGAAATTTGGCAAAACCTTGACGCACCCAAATTGTTTTCATACCCAATTGCTTTGCGGGAACTATATCATTGTCAAGTCTGTCACCAATCATAATTGTTTCATTTGCCTTGCATTTTGCTTGTTCAAGAGCCATATTAAAAATTCTTAAATCAGGTTTAGAAAATCCTGCCTCTGCCGATGCGATGACAATGTCAAAATATTTGCCTATGCCCCAATTGTTTATTCGTTCTTGTGTGCCGATTTGTTGATTTGCAATAATTCCCAATTTGTATTTTTTGGATAGTTTATATAAAATGTCATCAACATCAGAATAAAGTTTTTCCAATTCTCCGTACCATCTCGGAGTATCGACACCATAATATTTAGCGGCTGTTTTTACAGCGTAAGAATTTGTTTTTGCACATTCTCTTACTTTGATATAAAATTCGTCTTTGTCAATATTGTTTTTTTCAATAATATTGTTGCAACGCTTTTTTATACATTCGGTTTCATCAATAAGTGTTGAACCTAAATCGAAAAATAGCCATTTTATACTATTCATGTTTCACCTGTAATTGAGTAATACTATTTAATTATATCATAAGTGTCAAAAATTGTCCACATGTTACAACTTTTGTTATAATTTATAAACGCTTTTGTGCTTAATTTAATTGCTGCAATATAAAAAGTGTGTAAAAGATGCGCAGTGCAAAGGTGTTTTGCTTTGCTAACAAAACTTAATAAACTGCCGAAATCCTTGCAAATAGCGCATTTTAAAATAAAAAAAGCAGGTTTTTAACCTGCTTTTGGTCCGAGTGGCGAGACTTGAACTCACGGCCTCTTGACCCCCAGTCAAGCGCGCTACCAGCTGCGCCACACCCGGTTGTACCTAAATTCAGTTTGCTTCCCGCTTGTCGGCTTTTGCTAATCGCCGCGGCGCTTCCTTCAGAAACATAGTCGCGGTACTTCGCTTGGAGCGCTCGTTCCGCTCCTTGTTTCTTCACCTCGAAGCAATGCCTTCATCCGCCACAGGCGGCGGCATTTCTCCTCGCCCAGCTGCGCCACACCCGGAAAGCTCATCAATAATACCACATGAAAAGCGATTTGGCAAGTCTTTTTTCAAACTTTTTTAAAATATCCGCCACTTTTTTACTTTCTTTCTCATTTTCGCCCTTCCTCTTTACTTTTTGTCTCTATCTATGCTAAATCTAAAGGACGGAAGGAGAGTCAGATATGGCAAAAATAATCGGAACAAACATACCCAATATCCCGTGGGAGGATAAGCCCGCAGGATTTGAATATCCCGTGTGGCGTTACAGCAGCAATCCCGTTATCACCCGCGACAATCTGCATATGGCGAACAGCATTTTCAATTCCGCTGTTGTGCCTTACGGCTCGGGCTTTGCCGGAGTTTTCAGGGCGGATATCCGCTCGCGCGCCCATAAGCTCGTTGTCGGCTTCAGCAAAGACGCGATAAACTGGGAGCTTGAGAATAAATATATCTTCAACGGCTACGATCCGCGCCTGTGCAAGCTCGACGGAAAATACTATCTCTCGTGGGTCAATCTCACCCCTCACGGCACAACTATCGGTATAGCTATACAGAGGATTTCAAGAGCTGGACTCAGCTTGAGGATGCCTGCTATCCCGTTGCCCGCAACGGCGATCTTTTCCCGCGCAAGGTGAACGGCGAGTATCTTCTGCTTATTCGCCCGTGCGACAGGGGACACACCCCTTACGGTGATATATTCATCAGTCAGTCGAAAGACCTCACTTATTGGGGTAAGCACCGCTTTGTTATGAGCCCGGTCGAGAACTGGGAAGCTACAAAAGTCGGAGCGGGTCCGACTCCTATTGAAACCGACGAGGGCTGGCTCATGTTCTATCACGGCGTGCTCACGAGCTGCAATGGCTTCACCTACAGCATGGGCGCCGCTATTCTCGATAAAGATGAGCCGTGGAAAGTGCTCCACCGCGCGGATAGCTTCCTGTTAGCTCCCCATGAGCTCTATGAATGCGTCGGCGATGTGCCGAATGTCGTGTTCCCGTGCGCCGCGCTCGCGGATGCCGAGACCGGCAGAATAGCCATCTATTACGGAGCTGCTGATACTTCGGTTGCCCTCGCGTTCACAACCGTTGATGAGACTGTGAAGTACATCAAGGATAACGACATTATAAAATAAAAATGCAGCCGTGGGATGATTCTCACGGCTGTTTCATTCCTTTCCCGAGCCTTTCGAGCGCGCGCTTTTCTATCCTGCTGACATAGGAGCGGGAGATGTTCATCATCGACGCTATCTCTCGCTGCGTCAGCGGCTCGTTGCCGTCGAGCCCGTAGCGCATGACGATTATCGCCTTTTCGCGCGGGTCGGGTATGCCGATGACGAGCCCGCGCAGCTTCTCGCTCTTTATCTTCAAATCAAGATCGTCTGCGATGCAGTCCGGCGTGCAGATAATATCCATTAGCGTGAGCGGGTTTCCCTCGCTGTCGCTGTCGATCGGGTCTTCGAGCGAGATGTCGTGCGCGCTCTTTTTCATCGAGCGAAAGTGCATCAGTATCTCATTTTCAACGCATTTCGCGGCGTATGTCGCAAGGCGCGTGCCCTTGTCGGGCTTGAACGAGTCTATAGCCTTTATCAGCCCGACCGTGCCTATCGAAATAAGATCGTCCTGATCCGAATATGCGGCGTAGTATTTTTTGACTATGTGCGCCACGAGCCGCAGGTTGTGCTCGATGAGTTCGCTGCGCGCCGATTTGTCGCCCACGTGCATTTTCGCAAGAGCCTCGCGCTCCTGCGCTGCACTCAGCGGCGGGGCAAATGAGCCCGGCTGGCTCAGATGCAGGATAAAAAAGAGAAATCCGTTTGAAAATAACTGCAAAAACCAACCGAACACAGCACCGCCTCCCGTAGAATATCTATATTCGCGGTTTGCCGGAGTTTGCAAGTCCGGGCTTTTTTTGTAAATTCACTTGAAACTTCGGGACGGCTATAATATAATAATCTGTAGAAAAAGCGGGAACGGAGGTGCTCTCGTGTCGGATATCAAACTCGGTGCGCAGCTCTATACTTTACGCGATTACATACAGAATTATGAGGATGCCGAAAAGACTTTTGCCTATCTTGATTCTATCGGCATCAACACGATTCAGATTTCCGCTATCGGACCTATCGAGCCGGAGAAGGTCGCATATCTTGTTGATAAGTACAGTATGGATGTCTGCGTCACGCACACTTCGTTCGACCGCATGCTCAGCGATACCGAAGCCGTTGTCAGGGAGCATAAAATGATCCACTGCGACACGCTCGGAGTCGGCTGTATGCCGGGGGAGTACAGCGGCAGCGAAGAGGGCGTGCGCGAGTTTATAAAGCTCACGGGCGAGCTCGCAAAAAAGCTTCGCGATATGGGAATGCATTTTGCCTATCACAACCACGCCTTCGAGTTCAAGAAATATAACGGCAGGCGCGTTATAGATATGCTTATCGATGACACCGACCCCGAGCTGTTCGGTTTTATAATGGACACATATTGGTTCAGTACGGCGGCGGCGATCCGGCGGATTTCATAAAGCGCCTCAGCGGCAGAATGAAGGTCTGCCACTTCAAGGATTATAAAATCAACAGCGAGAACAAGCCCGATTTTGCCGAAGTTGGCACAGGCAACCTCAATCTCGATGAGTGCTACCGCGCGTGCAGGGATTCTGGTGTAAGATATATCGTTATCGAGCAGGACACCTGCGATATCGACCCGCACGAGTCGATGGCGATAAGCTACAAAAACCTTGTTGATATAGCAAAGAGAAACAGCTGATTTTTGGGAAGGGATGACAGAAGTGGAAGGAAAGATGAAGCTCCCCGTGGTTGATAGGGGATACGATATTGCGGCAACGGATGCGTATATCTCGATGCTGCAGGAGGAATATAATAAAATTTACGCCTGGGGCTCGGAGCTTGAAAAGCGTGCCGAAGCTCCTGCGGGCGAAGCGGCTTCGAGCGAAGAGATAGAAGCGCTCAGAACGCAGAACCGCAGTCTATATAACAACTGCGTGGCGTTTGCAAAGCATATAAAGCGCCTCGAAAAGCTCAGAGATGATCAGGGCAGATATATGGTTGACGAGCTCAACGCCGCAGAGAGCAGGAAGAAAGCTCTCGAAAAGGAGATATCCGACCTTGAGGCGCAGAAGAACCTGCTCGAAGTGAGCAATGAGTCGGCTCGCGGCCAGTCGGATGCAATAGTCACCGCCGCGCGCAGCCAGGCGCAGAAGACAGTTACCGAAGCGCAGGAGCAGGCGAACGCAATAGTCGCCGAGGCGCAGAAGAAAGCCGAAACTATCCTGCGCGAGCGTATCGGCAGAATGTCCGCCGTGTGCGCCCAGCTTAACGATATGTTTGATAAGGGCGAATAAATATCGGCAATAAAAATAGAATGCGGCTGTTCATCATGAGGCTCAGTGCCTGCGTGATGATAACAGCCGCTTTTGTTTTTGCTACCCTGTAAAATCTTCTATCAGCTTTTGAAGTGCTTCGTCGCCCTCGACCGTTATTCCCTTGTAGACGCGCTCGGCTTCGCCGCGGGGCAGAGGATGTGAAACATCGAATACCTCCTGCGGCTCGTCCTCGCCGTAGACGAACACCGCTATCCTGCCGTTGTAGTCGCGCATGATGTATTTTTCGCTCCCGTCCGGTGCGGTGCTTTCGATTATAGCCGAGACGGTCAGAAACGCCGCGGCGCAGAACGCGAGGGCAACGGCGATGCTTTTTATCGTGGTTTTCATCTTTCCTTTTCCTTTCCGAAGGCTTGCTTTTTCTGCTTTCGTGGTGATTTTTGCCCCTTTCGGGCGTTTTTATACGCTGTTTTATACACTGCTATTGTTTTGATTTTACAAAATAATGAGAATATTTGGATTTAGACTAAACTTTGCAAAAAGTATGCTATAATTTTTAACTGGATTGTAATGTGAAGGAGGCGCACGGATGGCAAACAGCCCCGCAAACGCATCGAAAAAGATGGGAACAGCCAAAAAATCTTCCAAAAAGAAGAATAAAAAGCCGAATAAAAAAGCCGGCAGGATAGCTCTGCTGGTCATACTCTGTGTGCTCGTCGTCGGTATGCTCACCACGGCGATAATCGGAGGTTATGTTTTCTTCAATATCGTGTCTTTTGCCCACGGCGAGATCGCGATAAATCTCGACGACTACAAGGCGAATCAGAACCAGACCTCGTTCGTCTATGCCTATAACAGCAACAACGAGCTCGTTGAAATGGCTCAGCTCCACGGCGAGGAGAACAGAATATGGGTCGATTTCGACAAGATGCCGGAAAATCTAAGAAACGCTTTCGTCTGCCTTGAGGACAAGCGTTTTGAGAAGCATCACGCGTCGATTGGCTGCGCACTTTCGGCGCGGCAACCGGACTTTCAACCGGCGGCGGCTCGACAATAACCCAGCAGCTCGTCAAGAATGTGACCAACGACAAGGAGATAACGGTCGTCCGAAAGTTCAAGGAGATAGAGCGCGCTCTGAACCTTGAGCAGCACTACAGCAAGGACGCTATCCTTGAAGCTTATCTCAACACCCTCTATCTCGGCAACGGCTGCTACGGCGTCCAGACCGCGAGCGAGACTTATTTCGGCAAGGATGTCAGCGAGCTGAACCTCGCCGAGTGTGCGACCCTTGCGGTCATAACAAAAGCGCCGACGAAGTATAACCCTCTGCTCAACCCCGAGGCGAACAAAACGCGTCAGGAACTCTGCCTCAAATATATGCTCGAGGAAAAGGCGATAAGCAAAGAGGAATATGAAGAAGCGGTCAACTATAAGCTCGTGTTCACAAACAGCGAGGGCTATGTCCCGAAGCCGGGCAAGACCAAGAACACTACCGAGGACAAGAACACCGAGAAAGAATATCAGGATTTCTATGTCGATTATGTCATCAAGACCGTCTGCAAGGATCTGATGCGCAAATACGGCTACACCTACCGCCAGGCGATGGAGAAGATAAATTACGGCGGACTCAAGATATATTCTGCCGCCAACCCCGATGTTCAGAAGGTTCTCAATACCGTATATTCAAACAGAATCGCTTTCGATAAGGAGACAGACACCGCCGAGCATCCCGCCGCTCAGTCCGCGGCAACTGTCATGGACTATGAGCAGAATCGTCGGCATAGTCGGACAGGCGGGCGAAAAGAACGGCAACCTCTGCCTCAACAGAGCGTCCGAGTCCCCGAGACAGCCCGGTTCGTCCATAAAGCCCCTTTCAACCTATTCTCTCGCGCTCGAGAAGAACTATATCAACTGGTCGAGCATGATCCTCGACTACTCGATCTATCAAAACGGCAAGCTCTGGCCGCAGAATGCGGACGGCACAAACGGAAGCAAGAAAGAGATAACCGTCCAGTATGCTATCCAGAAGTCGTTCAATACCGTGCCCGTCAGAATAATTACGGAGATGCTCGGAGTCAACGAGGCCTATAACTTCATGAAAAAGACGTTCCATCTGACAACTCTTGATGATTCTGCGGATGCGAATATCGCGCCCCTTGCAACCGGCGCTCTGACAAACGGCGTCACTACTGTCGAAATGGCGGCGGCATATGCTGTGTTCGGCAACAACGGCTATTACTACGAGCCTATTGCTATTATAAAGTCACAAATGCCACGGGTACGGAAGTCCTGCTCGAAACGAAGTCCGAGCCCGAGAGAGTTCTCAGCGAGGATACCGCAGAGGTCATGCGCGAATTGCTCAAGACCGTCCCGGCAAGAGATTTCCGCAAGAGCAAGAATCTCGGCAAGTTCGAGCTGATGAGCAAGACCGGTACCACGAGTGACACCAAGGACAGCTGGATAGCCGGCGGCACGCCCTATTATGTCTGCGCAGTCTGGCTCGGCTACGATAAGCCAAGGTCATTCCGTTCAGATACAGTGCTTCCGGACGAGTCTATATCGAACTGCTCGACCGCATCCACGCGAACCTGCCCGTCAAGGAGTTCCCCAAGACCGGCAAGGTCGAGGAGAAG
>ENA-OQCP01000561-OQCP01000561.1-human-gut-metagenome-genome-assembly--contig:-NODE-561-length-16365-cov-2.354169_pt1 | contig 16365 bp, 22 predicted proteins | sample MGYA00242760_ERZ504583 | MGnify/ENA primary metagenome ERZ504583 (study PRJEB26092, sample SAMD00036308) | human gut metagenome | host: Homo sapiens | study: EMG produced TPA metagenomics assembly of...
ATAAAAAGACATGGGCAGCACTTTTTACAACATTGATTGTTCTTGTAATGATCATGGGAATCTTTGATGTTGTAATCCATCATGCAGAAGATCTTGATTATTCGACCATGGAGTATCTTGGAAGTATTGAAAATCCGGATGAAATTTTCCATGCAGAAATCCTGATCTCAGGACTGGGAGCAATCATGGATGTGGCGGTCGCCATCGCTGCATCCTTAAGTGAAATTGTTGAAAAGAAGTCGGAAGTGACATTTTTGGAATTATTTAAATCAGGAAGAGAAATTGGATATGACATTATGGGAACGATGATAAATGTGCTGTTGTTTGTCTTTGGCTGTGGACTGATCCAATGTGTCTGATTCGGATGAATAATGATGTGAGTTTAATTACTATTATAAAGCTACACATTCCATGTGAATTGTGCAGATTCCTGGTGGAAAGTATAGGAATTGTTCTGGCAATACCGATTTCTATTTTGGTTACTTCTGTGATGATAAAGGTCGCAAGAATGTTTCGTAGACAGAAGAAAGCAAGAAAGGTGCAGGGAGAAAGAAAATGCTGATAACACTTGGATTGATTTTACTGATTTTAATTATGGTCGTCGGTGGAGACAGAGGTGTCGTTTCGCTTATTGCTTTGTGTGGAAATCTATTGATCTTAAGTCTTGCAATCTGGCTTATGGCATCAGGAGTTCCTGTTCTTCTCGTTACGGTTTGTGTCGGTGTTGTCATTTCCTGTATTACGTTGTTCTATCAAAATGGTAGCAATAGAAAGACATGGAGTGCATTTCTTGCAACTATGATCACAATGCTGTTGCTGTTTTTCTTCATATATATCGTTGTATGGAGAAGTGAGGCGGGAGGTCTTAACGAGATACAACAGGTTGGAGAAGATGTATTTTATTATAATATGAACCTGAATATTAGTATGAGAAATGTTGCTGTCTCTGTTATACTTCTCAGTACTCTTGGAGCTGTTCTTGATATGGCACTGACAGTTACCACATCTGTTTATGAAGTGAAAAGCCATAAAGAAGATATGACTTTTAAAGAACTGATTCACAGCGGAATGCAGATAGGAAAAGAAGTGACCGGAACAACGGTGAATACACTTCTGTTTGCATATTTAGGAGAATCACTTCTGCTTTTTTCCTATCTGCGGATGCAGGGATATTCGTTTGAACTACTGTTGAATTCTAAAATCATGTTTGAAAATTGTGCCTCAATGATCTTCGGAGCAATTGCCTGCGTGGTTGTAATGCCGGTGGCAGCGGTTGCAGGGGGCTATTTTTTTCGATTTAAATAAACATAAAATCCAACGTTCAACATAATTCCAACTGCTGTAGAAACCGGTGCAGCAAGACCAATCTTTGTCAGGCTGGCGTTTGGCTGGATACTCATGATGTATGCCATTGGCAAACGAACCAGAAGTGTCTGAATCAGACCTTGTGTCATAACCCAAAGAGTCCTATCATTTCCATTAAAATACCCTACCATACTGAAAAGAACGGCTGTTACAATTGTTTCCGGTGCGAATCCTCTCAGGTAAGCAAAACCATTCTGAATAACAGCTGCATCGGTAGAGAAGAATCCGGCCAGCACATCTCCCTTAAGAAATACAAGAGTGAAGACGAAACATCCCACAACCAGACCGACACCGATTCCGGTGAACATAGATTTCTTTGCACGCTTTGCTTTTCCGGCACCGACATTCTGAGAGACGAAAGAAGCCATGGACTGCATGAGTGCGCTAGGTACCAGCATTGCAAAGTTTACGATTTTGCAGGCAACGCCGTAACCAGAAGAAGCCTCCAGTCCGAGCCGATTTACAAAAGCGCAGAGTGCGAGGAATGACATCTGTGTCAGGAATTCCTGGAGTGCAAGAGGGAGTCCAATGATGAGGAATTTCTTGCACTGTGGATTCAGACAGAAGTCTTTCTTTCTAATCTTGAATGGTAGTTCTTTTTGATAAGGAGAACTACTGCGAAGACAACACTGATTGCCTGGGCGAAAACAGTTGCAATCGCAGCACCGGCTGCGTTCATGTGGAAACCTGCAACAAGTATCAAGTCACCGAAAACATTTATGATGCATGCGACAAGTACAAAAAGCAGAGGGGACTTGCTGTCTCCAAGTCCACGGAAAATCGCAGAAAGCAGGTTGTAAGCGACGATAAAAAAGATTCCACTTCCGCAGATACGGATGTAAACAGCAGTCAATTCTATAGCTTCAGCAGGTGCCTGCATCAGGATTGCGATTGGGTGTGCAAAACAAACCATGACGATGAACAATCCAACGGAAATCGTTGTAAATACAATTGCAGCACCGCCAATGACGGAGCCAATCTGTTCCGGTCTTTTTTCGCCGAGATAACGTGCAATCAGAACCGTGATACCCATAGCAAACTGGACAACTACGAAAGTGACCAGATTCAGAACCTGGCTTCCGGTAGAAACAGCAGAAAGCCCGGAAGTAGAACCAAATCTTCCAACGACCAGAAGGTCAACCGCTCCATATGCTGCCTGAAGGATTAGTGCACCAAGCACAGGCATCATAAATGCCACCAGTTTCTTTAAAATACTTCCTTGTGTAAAATCAGCAGTTTTATCTGTCATTTTGAATGCTCCTTTCACACATGATGTCGTAAAATTTCTGAATTGTCCGGATCATACAGTCGGCTTCAGTGTCAGATATAGCATCAAGGTAAGGAAGTAGCTCATTAAAATAATTTTCATTATACTTTTCAGATAGCTCCTTGCCATGTTCGGTCAAAGACAAGTATGTGACACGTCCGTCATCCGGAGAGGAGATCTTTTGAACTAATCCTTTCTTCTCCATTTCTTTTATTGTCCTTGTGACACCCGGTCGCGGGATATTCAGAACGTCACTTAGATCAGAAACTCTTACATGGACTTTCTGTTTCTGAAGCTCCTGGATCATATCCATATAGCGGATGTGAGATGACACGATACCTTCCGGAAGCGGAGGGAGCATCTCACGAATTCGTTTTGCCTGATAACATGCATCGAGCATGCGTTTGATTTTTTTATTTGTCATAATAAAACTCCTATATAGTTACCAAAGTTAATTACCATAGATAATTATATGGAAATTCAAAGGATTGTCAAGAGAAAATGATGATTGTAATGATAATTTGAGGAACTTGCAGAGAGAAGTCTTGATATGTTCGCAAATTAATAAAAGACAAGAAAACGTACAAGATAACACGTAAGTTATGGTAAAACAAATAAAAATTAGATATAATATAGTAAGAAAACATATAAGATAACAAGTAAGTTACAAGAAATTAAATAAAAATATGCGAGGAGGTGACAGCACAGATGGGAAGTTATTTGAATCCGGGAAACAGCGGTTTTTCGAATATGAGAAATGACGTTTATGTCGATAAAACAGAAATGATAAGTCTGATTAATCAAACAATCAATACGCCACGGAATCTGACATGTATTAGCAGACCACGGCGCTTTGGGAAATCTTTTGCTGCCAAAATGTTGTGTGCATATTATGATAAGACTTGTGATTCCAAGGAATTGTTTGATGATCTTAAAATTGCAAAAGATGATGAATATTTAAAATATTTGAATCAGTATGATGTGATCTATCTGGATATGGCGAGTGTTCTTGGTGTGACATCATCGGAAGATGCAGTCTCCTATGTGAAACGAAATATAACAGAAGAAGTTTTAGATATTTATTCGGAAGTGAAAGAAGCAGAAGCACTGTTTGATACATTAGCGAATCTGGTGACTTATACAGGAAATAAAATCATTATGATTATCGATGAGTGGGATGCACCGATTCGTGAGAATGGTGGAAATGCAGGAATCCAGAGAGAGTATCTATTATTTTTACGGTCATTATTTAAAAATAGTGGAACAACGGATAAGATTTTCGCAGCAGTATATGACAGGAATCCTGCCGATTAAAAAAGATGGTTCACAGTCTGCAATTTCTGACTTCGAAGAATTTACAATGGTAAAACCAAGAAGTTTGCGCCATATGTAGGTTTTACAGAACAGGAAGTAAAGAACCTGTGCAGCGAATATCAAATAGATTTTTCGAAGATGAAGCTATGGTATGATGGATATTCATTCCCAAATGCAAATTCAATTTATAATCCGAACTCTGTAATGAAAGCACTTAGAAATGATGATTTCGATTCCTACTGGACGCAGACATCGGCAGCAGAGAGTTTGATGGAATATATTAGTCTTGATTATGACGGACTTTCCAAGACAATCGCTGAACTGATCGGTGGTATTGAAGTAGAAGTTGATACGAGTGGATTTTCGAATGATCTTGTAACATTCAGAGAGAAAGATGATGTACTGACATTGTTGATTCATCTGGGCTATCTGGCTTATGACAAAGAAACGGAAAAAAGTGCATATTCCAAATGAAGAAATCAAGCGGGAATTTTCAAGGACGATCAGGGGAGTCAGACGGAACGAGACAATTCAACGTGTGCGTGAAAGCGACCAGATAATTTCAGATACAGTACATATGAATGCGGATGCAGTAGCAACACAGATTGAGAAGATCCATATAGAGGAGACAACGGCTCTTTTCTACAATAATGAGCAGGCATTACGAAGCGTGATCAAGCTTGCATATTTTAGTTATCGCGATTATTATCTGAAGTTCGAAGAACTTCCGTCAGGCAATGGCTATGCAGATATTGTATATTTTCCAAAGAAAACGTCGAATCTTCCGGCATTAGTAGTTGAAATGAAGTGGGATAAATCAGCGGAAGGAGCAATTACACAGATTAAGAAACGGAACTACCCGGCGGCAATCAAAGATTTTGGCGGTGAGATTTTGCTGGTTGGAATTAATTATGATAAAGATGCTCCGGTGGGCGAACGGAAGCATACGTGTGTGATAGAAAAATATCAAGTGTGATACATCAGAATGGAAAAGAGAAAAAAGAATTCTACTCATCGGCGATTTCGGTATACACGATGGTATCAATTGTAGGATTTATGATTTTATCCGCAGTAGTTTTGCGGTGATATGTCAAATGAAAACGAAGGGTTCGGCAAGATGCCGAACCCTTTCACTGTATGTTAATTCTCTTTATTCTCCACCAACAGCATATTAAGTTGTTCTAACCGTTTAAGATCCTTCTTTGTAAAAAGCAACTGATGGCGGAAGTTCTCTGTGTGTTCCTGTGGTTTTAAGGTGACTACGCATTTAAATGCACAAGGCATAAGGTCTGCACTGGAGATACCGCACAAGAGTCCCATTGTGAAATCTCGAAGTTCCAGAGGTTGAAGATGTACAGAAGGTCTTCTTCCAGTGGGTTATATTGATTTACGAAAGAAAAGCGGATTAGCATATCACTATAAAGAACTCGTCCGGTGTAGAAAATCTCGCTGCTGCTTCCGTTAGCGGAGACAGAGCAAATCGTCAGAGTCGCTTCGTACTTTCCGGGTTCACCTTTCTTCTCATAAATATCAATGACGCATCTTTCGTGCGTTGATATCGTCCGTCATAGAAGTAGAAATATAATCGTTGCGCCTGAAAGAAAGGACTTTTTCCGACTTCTTCCGGGCGTACTGATAAGCTCACTGGTTGTTTCCGGAAGATAAGTAGTCAGCTGAGAAATTGAGACCTGAAGAACCTGGCTAATCTCATATAAAGTCTCAATATCAACAGCAATCTCTCCATTTTCATATTTACATATTGTGGCGCGGCTCTTATGGATGGCATCTGCGAGATCCTGCAGTGTCATTTTCCCTGCTTTTCGGTATTTTCGAATTTGTTTTCCGACATAACATGTATAATTACTCATATTGTTTCCTCATACTATCCATTTTCATGATAAATGCTGTTCTTATATGATTATATCTGAGAAACAGGGCATTTGTAAAGTCACAAGAAACTTTTTTGATAAAAAATTTCGCATAAAGAAACTTCTTCGATTTGCATTTATCTGAAATTTATATAGAATATAGCTATTGGGCTTGATATTCAGGCCCTTTAAATAACTTTATGAATGTGGGGATTTTGACATGAAAGAAAAAAAGAAGTAGCTTTTCCGGGTCGATAGGCTTTGTCTTAGCGGCAGCCGGAAGTGCTGTAGGTGTTGGTAATATCTGGAGATTCCCGTACCTCTGTGCGAAAGACGGAGGCGGATTGTTTCTCTTAGTTTATCTTGTACTTGTATTGACTTTTGGATTCGTATTGCTGACAACAGATGTTGCGATTGGAAGAAAGACTAAGAAAAATGCATTGAAAGCCTTTGAGGAGCTTAACCCGAAGTGGAAGTTTCTGGGACGTTTGACATTCCTCGTTCCAGTACTGATCATGACATATTATTCCGTTATCGGCGGTTGGATCACAAAATATCTGTTTGTATACCTCGTTTCTGATGGAATAGAAGCTGCGGCAGATGGATATTTCACATCCTTTATTACATCAGATATTGCACCGATCGTATTTATGCTGATCTTCCTTGCGCTGACAGCATGGATCGTGTTTCGCGGTGTAGAGAAGGGAATTGAGAAATTCTCCAAGATTATTATGCCGGGATTGATCCTTCTGATCGTGATCATTGCAGTCTTCTGTCTGACATTGACAAATACAGCACCAGACGGAACTGTTCGTACAGGTATGCAGGGACTGGCTGTTTATCTGAAACCGGATTTCCACGGATTGACAGTGAAGCGTTTCCTCGAGATTCTCCTGGATGCGATGAGCCAGCTGTTCTTCTCTCTGAGTGTATCCATGGGAATTATGATCACATATGGTTCTTATGTGAAAAATGACATTGATTTGAATAAAGCGACAAATCAGATTGAGATTTTTGACACAGGTGTGGCAATTCTTGCCGGAATGATGATCATCCCAGCAGTATTTGTTTTCCTTGGAAATGACGGAATGGCTTCCGGCCCGAGTTTGATCTTCATCTCACTGCCGAAGGTATTTGATGCTATGGGAGTATTCGGACGCCCTGCAGCGATTGCATTCTTCCTAATGATGGGATTCGCAGCACTGACATCCTGCGTATCTGTCATGGAGACACTGGTTGCAAACGGTATGGAATTGTATCACAAACCACGTAAGAAAATGTGTGGAGTAGTTGGTATTTACTCCTTTATTACAGCGGTTTTGATCTGTCTTGGATATAACAAACTCTACTTCGAATTGAAGCTTCCGAACGGATCCGTAGGACAGCTGCTCGATGTTATGGACTATATCAGCAACAGCTTTCTGATGCCGTTTATTTCACTTCTGACAAGTATCCTGATCGGCTGGGTAATCGGACCGGATTGGATCATAGGAGAAGTAGAACGCAACGGAGAGAAATTCAAACGTGCAGGTATGTACCGCTTTATGATCCGTTATGTTGTTCCGGTCGTAATGCTTGTCCTGTTCCTTGTATCCACAGGATTCGCAGATTTAATTGCATAAATTACTGGATATTAAATGTTTGCGAATCCGGAAAGAAGACGTTACATTTTACGTTTCAACATTTCCGGATTTGCAGCATACTCCAGAGCTGTTTCCGCAGTGATTCGGTTTTCCTTGTATAGAGTCAATAGACCAGAATCCATAGAAACAAAAAACCACCCGCTATTGGTCCTGATTATGATATACTAGACGTAATGAGTTGGTAGTGAGAGTGGAGCAAGCTGGTCTGCTTTCCATCAGCGATACGATTATATTAAAACAAAGGAGGACTTACTCGATGAGAGAAGTAAAAGCAGTAAAGATTAATGCAACAGATTTTGCACCGTACGGAACATTTTGCAGTATGACAGAACCAGAGGGATATCCACTGGAGGGAGAGATTCATAAATTCTATCCGGACCGCATCTCAGGAACCTGTGTTGGAACAATGGCATTTTCACCGATTGAAGTTCGCAAGGACGAAAGAATTGTCAAGATGGCGGAATATCATACAACTACATGGGAAGGGATTGTTGCTCTTGATGACGACATGCTTATCCATGTTGCACCTGCTTCCGGCGGAACACCGGTTCCGGAACTTGCGAAGGCTTTCCTTGTACCAAAGGGATGCATGGTAAAGATCAATGCAGCGATCTGGCATCTGTGTCCACTTCCGGCGAATAATGAGGTACTTCATGCAATGATCGTACTTCCGGAATGTACTTATGCAAATGATTGTACGGTTGTTGAATTTGAAGAGAAAGATTGGTTTAAGATAATATTATAAAGATGAAACAGATTGATTTTGACCACGGAACGGTTACAGGGAATATTTTAGGAGCAGCGTTACCGATGCTTGTGGCACAGATATTGAGCCTTTTGTACAATATCGTAGACCGTATTTATATTGCCAGGATTCCGTCCGTGGGAACAACAGCGCTTGGAGCAGTGGGATTGTGCTTTCCAATCATTGTGATCATCACTGCATTCAGCAATTTATTTGGAAGTGGCGGTGATGTATATATCTCTGTTATGACGATCGTATCAAGTGTTCGTCAGATGGTGGAAACTCCGATCTATGCTATCAATGAAGGAACTTCTCCGATCTTGAGCTATAATTATGGAGCTCAGCGTCCGAAGAAAGTCAAGAAAGCTATCTGCGTATTGACTTGTATGATATTGATCTATACAGCAATTACGTGGAGCGTGATTATTTTCGAACCGGAATTTCTGATCGGAATTTTCAGCACAGACAGTGAATTACTTGCCGATTGCGTAGAAGCACTGAAACTTTATTTCGCAGCATTTATATTTATGGATCTGCAATATGTTGGGCAAACGGTTTTCAAATCATTGAACAAAAAGAAGCAGGCGATTTTCTTCTCGCTACTTAGAAAAGTATTTATCGTTGTACCGCTTACATATTTGTTTCCATATACATTTCGCATGGGAACGAGAGGGGTGTTCTTAGCAGAGCCTATATCTAATGTGATTGGTGGAAGTTTTATGCTTTATTACAATGCTGGTAATGCTGAAAAGATCTATTTGACATAAGAAAAAAGAAATAGGTTAAGGATAATGCGAAGGAAAGCAGCAGACAATGAAAGAACTTGTTATCCGTTTACTGTAGAAAAAAAAGACATGAAAAAACATGACATGATATAATTAAAAATAACAGAAAACATTGAAGATGAATAGGCAACAGTAAATGGACAAGGGAAGTACCGGTTCTAAACAGACAAAAAGATACAGTTGGATCATTGGCTTGCTTATTTTTATAACAGCACTTCTTTTGGGCTGTATTATTGTAAAGAACATAGAGAAAGAAAAAAAGACAGCAGCTACTTATACTGCACAAAGTACAGTAAAGCGGATCAATGTACAATTAGATCAGTATGTTGAACTTTCAGAATTTCTTGAAAACGTGATTCTTGCAGGATATGATCTGAATCAGACTACATTCTCAGAATTGGCAGAAATGCTTCCGAATGAAGCAGGTGTTGTAAAAGCATTCGAACTCGCACCGGATGGGATTATTACTGATATTTTTCCAGGGCAGGGAAATGAGCAGGCTTTTGGAATGAATATGCTGACAGAGCATGAACGCAGTGGAGACGCAAAGCGTGCCAAAGAAACGGGAAAATATACTCTTGGAGGTCCATATCAATTAAAACAGGGAGAAACAGGAGCTTTGCTGTTCCATCCGGTTTATCAGAATAATATTACAGGAAATGACACCTTTTGGGGGGGGTGTGATCATAGTTATCGACTGGGATAAATTTATAGATGAAATTGGCATGGAACGGCTAAGTGAAGCATCCTATTGTTATGAGATATGGACGAATGATGAGAATACCGGATGATCGGATTAGTTCTGGCTCAAAATCAGGAACATATGCCTGAGAATAGCTTACGTAGAGTGTGAGATTCCTAATTACACATGGTATGTGGATATCGTACCAAAGGAGGGATGGATTTCAATTTATCAATGGATTGCTGTTATTGTATCAGCCCTCATAATTGCCATGATGGGTGCTACTATTTTTGATCAGATCTGCAGCAACGTCGAGAGAAGCAGTATGCAGCTGAATTGAAAAAATCGGCAGAACAGGCAAAAGAAGCAAGTGAGGCAAAAACACGATTTCTGTTTAATATGAGTCATGACATCCGAACCCCGATGAATGCAATTATTGGATTTTCAGATCTTCTCGGAAAGAATCTTAAGAACGAGGAAAAAGCAAGGGAGTATTTAGGAAAGATCAAGTCCTCGGGCAATTTTCTGATGACGATTATTGATCAGGTGCTGGAAAAGGCTCGCATTGAAAGTGGAACAGCTGTGTTAAAAATGCAGGCAGAGAATTTGAGCGAAATGTTTTATTCTGTGAATACAGTATTTGAATCTGCTATCCAATCGAAGGAAATTCAATATTCGATAGATACAAATATACAGCATAAATACGCAGTCTGTGATAAGACAAAACTTCAGGAAATATATTTAAATATAGTGAGTAATGCAATCAAATATACTCCAAACGGTCAGGCGATTCATGTAAATATTACGGAAACAGCATCAGATGATAAAAAAGCATGGTATGTATTCATCTGTGAAGATACCGGAATAGGGATGAAGCAGGAATACCTTCCACATATTTTTGATGAATTTTCAAGAGAACATACGGCGACAGAGAATAAAGTGGTCGGTACTGGTCTTGGACTTTCTATTGTGAAATCTTTTGTTGAACTGATGGGCGGAAAGATTTATGTAGAAAGCAAACAGGGGAAAGGAACAAAAATTCACAGTGGAAATTCCACTGGAGATTGCATCAGAAGAGGATGTATACAAAAAAGAAAGAGTCGGAACAGTCTGTTATATCTGATAAGAGTATTGGAAAGCGAATTCTTCTTGCGGAAGATATACAGATGGCAAAAAATGCAGGAATGAACGGTCATATTGCAAAACCATTGGATGGGGAAAAAAATGATCACTGTGTTAAAACAGTGTCTGGCAGATAACAGCGACGTCAAAATACAGGAAGATTTATAAAAAGGCATTCTTGAAAGAATAACAGATGGTGTGGAATTTTAATATAATCCCACACCATCTGTTATTTATTCAGAGAACTTATCACTGTAACGGATATGCATGTCTGCCCAATCCATAAACAACACATAAAATACTCTTCCATATTGCTGGTTTTCTACTATTCTTCCATGATCAAGTACAGAAAGGTAAGTTCCATCAGCTTTTCGAAGATGAAAATGAATATAGTCATTTTCATTGCCGCTGTCAATTTGCTGCCAGATACTTGCCTCAATCTGCTGTTGCTCATCTTCACGGATAAGGTTTCGAAAGCTCTTCTTTGTAAGCTTAAACAGCTCATCTATATCTTTATATCCGGTCATGTGGAGAAACTCATGGTTTGCATAAAAGAGTTCATCATTTTCCTTGTCCGCTCTGTAGATAATAAACGCACCAGGAAGATGTTCAGAGATATCCTTGAGTGCAAATCCAAGTTGTTTGCGGCTCCTTGAATGGAGTCCTTCTCTGTAAGCCATACATCCATTTTTACCATGCAGTTTTACTTCATAAAGTGCAGCATCAGCACAGCGCATGAGCTGTGCACGGTTTGATGCAGCTATAGGATATTCAGCATATCCAAGAGAAATATAAAACGGGTAGTCATTTCCCTTGCATGAGAATATCTTTGGAAGCATAGTGAATTGTTGTAACTGTTCTTTCACATCATCATATGTGCAATTTGGGAGAAGAATACAGAATTCGTCACCGCCGTTTCGTCCCAACAATGTATCCGATGGAAAAAAACTCTTCATACTGTCAGCAAGATTCTTTGAAGCCCTGTCACCGTAAACATGTCCATAGATATCATTAATAAACTTAAAATTATCTATATCAAAGAGTGCAACTACATAAGGAGCGTTCGGATTTTTAGCGATCATTTCTTCTGCTAATTCATCAAATCCGTAACGATTATAAATATTGGTAAGTGAATCCATATGTGCTAGTTTCTGGAATTTGTTTTTATGTTCTTTTGCTGTTAACCAGACCCAGATAAGAACCGACAGAACAAATACGATAGAAGTATAAAGTCCGATGATTACAGCTATAAGTTTAGCATTTCTCCATCCACTCACAGGCATAACCTCAAATCTCCAGTTCTCTTCACCTATTGTAAAATCATAAGAAACAGGATTTGTTAAATTTCCATCTGACTGACAAACAACTTCATATGTGTCACTCCAGGGAGCGTCTGTTTTTGAAAGCTTATATTCATAACCAAAATTTGAAAGTGCACTGATCGAGTCGGAAAAAATCTCAGGAACACGCAAAATAACAATCGTAAATCCCCAGAAATATTCTTGTCCGTTTTCATCATTTAAGTAGACTGGATTGCGAACCGCAATTCCATAGTCACCTTGTTTTAATTCAAAGGGTCCCTGCGTAATGACTGTATGATTGTCTCTTGCATAACAGGAGATTTCACCACGATCTTTATCATGAAGCAGATCAATCTTACCCGCTTCGTTTCCTTCAGCAGGATAAATATCTGTCACAACACCATGTGGAGCGAGCTGCACACTTTCAATGGAATCAGACATAAGATTTTTAGCGATCGTGTTAAAGTGCTTGATCGTTCCATCATCACTGATCAAGATTTGTTCCAGAGTATCCGTAATCTCAGTTCCATTTACAATCTCATTTTTTATGCGTTCTCCATAGGTCGCTGCGTTTAATTGTGCAGTTGTGTGTCTCTGTTCTTTTTCAAAGGCGTCTGTTTTGTATACAATCAAACTAACAAGCACATGCCCAGTAAAAAAACGATTAGAGGCACAAGCGTTTTCTTCTTCAAGTAAATCACCCCTGTTTAAGCATTCTATATTTTTGCAATATCGTATTATAGCACAGAAATTGAAAGATTGAATGAAATCTGTGGAAAAAACAGGAAAATTGGGTGTTGGAAGTGATCAGGCAGAGAAAACAAAAAACAAATGTACAGGAGTGATTTGCAGAGCCGTCAGGTTTGTGATTGTATTTGAGTTATAAATAGGATAAAATAATAGCATGAAATAAAAGCATAGTTTTCATTCTGTCTCGCATATTTTGCAATTTCCGGATCAGATAATAATGCAGAAAACTTTTGAAATCTTGTTTTATAAGATTTAATCATATACACCCTTGCCTATATTTTAACACAATGAAAGGAACCTGCGAACAGATTCCTTTTCTATTTTTTCCTTAAGTTTATGATGTTGCGTTGGACGGGTGGTCCTGATTATCTCTGATCATATTTCGGATGGCAGGTGTCACAGTCATAATCTCGAAGACAGGGATCATTTTCCCATCAATCGTCGGTACAAGCTGCTGTGAGATAACGGCCTGCAGAACCATAGATAGCTGCACTGCGATCTGATGCTGCTGGTTTGGCGGGAATACGTCAATGATACGGTCAATTGTGCTGGCAGCACCAATCGTATGCAATGTTGAGAAGATCAAATGTCCGGTCTCAGCCGCCGTCATTGCGACCTGCATAGTCTCGTAGTCGCGCATCTCCCAAGTAGGATAACGTCGGGACTCTGGCGAAGAGAAGCACGCAGAGCAGTCACATAGCTCTCTGTATCGACGTTGATCTCACGTTGGCTGACGATACTTAAGTCATGTCTGTGAAGGAATTCCAGAGGATCCTCCAGCGTGATGATATGCTTCCTATAATGATGATTGATCGCATCAATAATACAAGCGAGTGTTGTAGACTTTCCGCTTCCGGCAGTTCCCGTTACAAGGACAAGACCTTTAGAAAAATTAGAAAAGTCAATGATCCGTTGCGGGATTCCAATCTCAGTCGGATTTGGCAGAGAGAAGGAAATGATTCGAATCACAACGGACAGCGCACCCCTTTGCTTATATGCACTGACACGGAAACGTGACAATCCCGGGATAGCAAAAGAAAAGTCGTCGTCACCGCTTTGTTCGAAGTCATTCACATCACGATTTCCGGCCAACTGGTAGATTGGAGATACAATGTTACTCGTATCGGCAGGGGGAAGATTTTCCCCATTTTTTCTAGTGATAATTCCATTGATTCGCATGGAGCATGGAAGACCGGCGACGATAAACACATCGGATGCACCTACTTATTGAATCAGCTTCATAGAGTTGTCGGCATCCCACGCATTGGTTGCTACTTCCTTCCAGGATGTGATCGTATAGAATCCGGAGGAAGTCGTCCATGGGTCATTCAGTGTTAAATCCACTTCCTGAGCCTGTGAGTCGTCAACAGTAGTAGTGTAATTAAGAGTAGCTGAATTAATTTCTATAGAAAAGTTTAAGTTCACATCCATATCCGATTCACTAAGCATTGCTTCAATTTCAGAAAAATAAGAGCTGGAATCAGGGGAGATCTGATAGGACTTCGCAAGGATTCCATCAATCTGATCTAGAATCTCTTTCGCCTGATTCGATGCTTTATAATAATTTGTACTATGTGCAGTGAATTTGTCTGCAGAGCTCTTATTACCGGCTGCAGAAGCAATTGACGGATATACAGTAGATGCTGAAACAAAAATGTAAAGATCACAACAGGAAAGAATGAGATCACATTCTACTACACAAAGAGAGCGGATCTTGCTTACACAGTAAACTATTATGAAGAAGGAACAACAACGAAACTTCACGATAGCAAGAAAGTAGAAAACCAGACATTTGGAGCAGAAGTAACAGAAGACGCGATAGCAATCGATGGTTACAATGTAACAGGAGAAAGAAATATTTGGAGGTGCGGTATTAGAGAAAGTTATAGAAATTGCTGGTTATACAGCAGATGCATTGACAAAGAATGTGACGATTACAACAGGAACTAACGAGATTACATTCTACTATACAAAGAGTGCAAATATAACACCTGCACCGACTCCGACACCAACAGATCCGACAACACCGGCGGCTCCTACAACACCGACAACAACACCGGCTGGACCGGCAGCTCGTACAACAGAGCCGACAGGCAATGCATTTATCGACAACGTTGTTACACCGATCGTAGAGAAGGTAGAAGAGAAAGTTGCAGAGATTAAGGAAGTGTTCAATTCTGATGATGACAACGTACCATTGGCAGATCAGAAGCTGGATGACAACAACAATCACAAGTGTTGTATCCTTCATTTCCTGATCATGCTCATTACATTACTTGTATATGCATTCGCAACAAAGAGCATGAAGAAACGACAGAAAAAATTACATGAAGTGAGAGAGGAGCTTGATTGCGAGCTTGCAAAGAGAGGGCTCCCTCTCTCCACTGAGAAACAATAGAAACTGTCGATTAAGATAAGGAGGGAGACATATGGCATATTTATTTGAACATACCAAATTTGGTTTTTGCTGGTTGGACCTTCTTGCATTGCTTATATTGCTGGCAGTAATCGTTGTATTCGGTGTCAGAAATCGAGACTTGAAAAAGTAGCAGAAAGATCTGGAAGATCAGCTGGATGACCTGTATTCAGGAGATGCGAAAAAAGACAATTCGGTGATACAGGAATAAGCGGGAATGAAAAGATCGTGAAGTAAAAACAAAAGTTTAGAAGAAATTCTTAAATTAGAAGAAATTCTAGGATGAAATGGCAGCCGGGGCAGCAATGTTCCGGCTGCTGTTTCTTTTAGTGAAACTCATTGACATGCAGCAAGGAATTACCGTATTTTAATGAGTAGAGTATCGGACTTGGGAATCCGTTGGAACAGATAAGGTTTTCAACTCCGATCGGAAGAAGAAAGAAGAAACAGATGCGCAAATACCGTGCAGTGATAACATTAGAATTTGTTGTCCTGATCGTACTTATTATGGTGTTATTCTATGCTTTGATGGGAATTTCAACAGTGCAGGGAAACTCTATGTATCCGATATTGCACAGTGGTGAGAAGGTTGTGTATAACCAAAGAGTCAGTGATTATAAAGCCGGAGATGTGATTGTCTTGAAAAGACGGATGGAGAAGAGTTTGTGAAGCGAATCGTGGCTGTGGCCGGGGATACTGTGAATATACAGAACGGCAAGCTGTATGTGAACGGAGCAGAAGAAAAGCAGGAAGGAACGCTTGGTGAGACACTGACTGAGGAAAACAATCAAGTAAGCTATCCATTGACGGTAGGTGATGACCAGATCTTCGTACTGGGAGATAATAGAGAAGTGTCCGACGATTCCAGAGCGTTTGGAGTTGTTGATATGGATGATGTGAAGGGAAGAATTGTCTGGTATATGGGACGACTGTAGCGAGCAGTGGACAGTACTGATTGGTTACAAGGCAATGAAAAAGAAATAGCATAAATGAAAAGGAATACTGGAGTTCCGAATTTGACAAAAAGGCACCTATAAAGGATGAATTAAACAAGCACAATGAATAGAAAAAATTTACAATGAGAATAATCAGTCACTAGGTGGAGTC
>ENA-OQCP01000562-OQCP01000562.1-human-gut-metagenome-genome-assembly--contig:-NODE-562-length-16360-cov-3.020083_pt1 | contig 16360 bp, 15 predicted proteins | sample MGYA00242760_ERZ504583 | MGnify/ENA primary metagenome ERZ504583 (study PRJEB26092, sample SAMD00036308) | human gut metagenome | host: Homo sapiens | study: EMG produced TPA metagenomics assembly of...
TGCTGATCTTGACGATTTGTACTTTAATGACGGTATTGCGGTTATCGAAACAGGCGAAAAGACTATGGCTATTGTCACACCTGACGGTGAAGTAAACGAATTTGAAAACAGTAAGATAACTGCTAAAGGAGATAGAAAGAATACCAAAGTATATGGTAACTGTTTGGTTTATGCGGAATTAGATGATACTAAGTCGGTAGAAACTTACAATGTAAAAGAAAAAACAGTTTCCAAAATGGATAGTGATTATATAGGCAAACTGAAATTGGTATATACTTCTCCTCATTATATGATGTTTCCTGAACCTTCCTACAATAATGACGGAATTTTATTCTGTTTTAAGGGCGCTGACGGATTAAATTATTGCGGATTATTTGACTATGAATTAAATTGTAAACTTAAACCAACTAAGGCTACCGATTACATAGCCAATCAAAACGGAACATTTGTCATATATAATGGTTCCAATACCTTGTATGATAAAAACGGTAATAAGTTATATTCATTTTCTGAAAAAGGGTACAACATAGTAGTTAATAGTTCGGATAAGTATGTGTTGGTTATCGGAAACAAAGGACAGGCAACTCTTGATAAAGACACTCTTAAAATAAGTGGAGATGCAACAAAATATAATTTTGCTGTGCTTGATGAAAAGGGAGAAGTTGTTTTTGACAGCATAGATACCTCATCGGTAAAAACAATTGATATTTACAACACAGCACAGTAACAAAAACAAAAGCGAAAGTCGAATACACGGCTTTCGCTTTTTGTGATGCTTATTTAATTGAATTACATTAAAATCAGACAAATCAAGCTAACCAAATCACTCAGTTTCTCTGATTTCCTGCGGATTTTCGGGGAAGCCTTCAATTTGGAAACGGAGTCCGCAGGTGGGGCATTCAAGGTACGGCTTGCCGTTGTTGAGGTTGTCCTGAATAATCATCATTTCGCTTTCGCAGAATGGGCAGAGTTTATTATTTTCGCTGTTCATATTTTTACCTCCGAGTGGATTGTTTTCGATATAACTTAATTATACCTTTAAGCGGTAAAATGTCAACCGAGATATTAAAAATGTATGGGCAACAGGGTTGGATTTTAACGGCTTTTGTGCAAATTCCGCTTTACAAATTGACGAAAAAAGACTAAACTATATCTATACTTCTGCGTTGCAGAATATACAATCTCATTCAAGGTGATTATTATGAAAAAAGAAAATATGGCTATGCTGTGTGACTTCTACGAATTTACAATGTCAAACGGCTATTTTAAAAACGGTTTTTATAAAAAGAATGTCTATTTTGATGTGTTCTTCCGCAAAGTTCCCGACAACGGCGGTTTTGCGATTATGGCAGGTCTTGAACAGGCTATTGAGTACATCAGGGAACTTCATTTTGAAGACGAGGATATCGAATATCTCAAGAGCAAGGGCATTTTTGACGAGCAGTTTCTTGAGTATTTGAGAAACTTCAAATTCAGCGGTGATGTTTATGCAATCCCCGAGGGAACTCCGATTTTCCCGAACGAGCCTGTTATGACAATCAAAGCGCCGGCAATTGAAGCTCAGCTTGTTGAAACATTCCTTCTCCTCACAATCAATCATCAGACGCTCATTGCGACAAAGGCTAACAGAATTGTCCGTGCCGCTCAGGCAGAGCCGTACTTGAATTCGGTTCACGCCGTGCTCAGGGTGCAAATGCCGCAGTTGACGGTGCAAGAGCCGCATATATCGGCGGCTGCAAGGGTACAGCCTGCACACTTACAGACGAGCTTTACGGTGTTCCCGCCGGCGGTACAATGGCACATTCATGGGTTCAGATGTTCAACAGCGAGTATGACGCTTTTAAAACTTACTGCGAGATGTATCCCGATAATCCTACTCTCCTTGTTGATACATACAACACATTAAAGAGCGGTATCCCGAATGCCATTAAGGTGTTCAAGGAGGTTCTTCTTCCGCAGGGTAAGACTAAGTGTGCAATCCGCCTTGATTCGGGTGATATTTCGTATCTTTCAAAGAAAGCAAGAAAAATGCTTGATGACGCAGGTCTTACTGAATGTACAATTACTGCGTCAAACGCTCTTGACGAGTACCTTATTCGTGACCTTATGATGCAGGGTGCTCAGGTTGACACATTCGGTGTCGGTGAAAGACTCATCACTTCATCAAGCTCGCCTGTATTCGGCGGTGTTTATAAGCTTGTTGCCGTTGAAAATGACGGCGGTGAAATTGTTCCGAAAATCAAGGTCAGCGAAAATACAACCAAGATTACAAATCCGCACTTCAAAAAGGTTTACCGCTATTTTGACAAGGACAGCGGCAAGGCTATTGCCGATGAGCTTTGCATTTATGATGAGGTTGTTGACGATTCAAAGCCGAGAACAATTTTCGATCCGAATGCAGTTTGGAAAACAAAAATGCTTGATAACTATACCGCAAAGGAGCTTCTTGTGCCAATCTTCAAAAACGGCAAGTGCGTGTATGAGTCACCGTCAATTGAGGAAATCGCAACCTATTGCCGTGAACAGATTGACCTTCTCTGGGACGAGGTTAAGCGTTTTGAAAATCCGCATAACTATTATGTTGACCTCTCAAAGAAACTCTATGACATCAAGGCTCTTTTGCTCAATATCTATGAAAAGTGATTTTTGATTGATTCTTAATTAAAAATCTGAAAATTGAAAAGTAAAATTTACGGTCGGGTAGTTCGTCTATCCGACCTTTTTTGCGTGTAGATACGGTTCAATAATATAAATGTTTTATTTAAATGGGGGGATGATGTCAAAACAAAATGCGTTTGGTCAATTTGTGTTTGCACATGAATTGATTGGCAATCACTAATCGCCGCTACACGGGATTGTACAAACGGCTATTATAACGGCTATTATTTTCATGATAGTAATACTGTTCCTTAAAATAGTGTTGTTGCGTTTTCATAAAAAACGCAAATATCTTATTGATAAAATATTGAAATAGTTTAATGTGTGTGATAAAATAAATATAATTATATATGGAGGAGCGTTTTGTATGAGTGATTTTAAAAAGCAAATTGACCAAGATATTAAAGAATATCAATCTAGATTAAAATATGTGTCGAATATTAATAAAGATGAGTGGGCTTTTAACTATTGGATACTGGATAAACTGTTTTATGAGGACGAAGACTGATTGAAGAGAAAATTATAGATTATAATGATATGAGTATTGATTGCTATGAAATATATGAAGACACCAAGGATATCTATTTAATACAAAATAAATACTATAACGATAATACTAAAATTACCGCTGAATATGTAAAAAATGACTTTTTATTAAGGGGGATTAATGCATTAAAAATGGTACATATAAACGATCAAGTGAATTACAAAAAGCTTTTACTAGACTAAAAAATGATCCGGAATTTACTGTTAGACTGCAATTGTTTGTTACTAACGATTGCCATAACGAGGAAGCAGAAAAGTATATAAGAGAATTTAATGCTAAAAATAAAAAATGTATCGCTAATATTTTCTATTTAAACGATATTAAAAAACGCTATTATGACGAAATAGAAGAAATTCATACTCATATTACGGTAAAAGTTGAAAGCGTAGTAAAAGGAACTATTCTTAATATCAATAATGATGCATACAAGTTGGAAAATGTTCTTGATGCTCGTTATGTATTAACACCAGTAGTATCAATCTATAGATATATAGAGAATCTTTAGAAAAACAGTATCCTATTTTTGATAAAAATATCAGAGAGTATTTAGGAAATAAAGGTATAAACAAAGGCATATATAATACATTGCAAGATGTAAATGATAGAAAAAACTTTTTCTACTATAACAATGGTATTACAATAATATGTGATAGCATGACTAAAATTGAAACACAACCATCGGACTACAATATGAATGCAAAGTTCTATATAACGAATCCCCAGGTAGTTAATGGATGTCAGACGGTCAATTCTATATATGAATATCTACAAAATGTCGCACCCTCAGAATTGGAAAGAGAATTTAAAGATACTTTTGTAATGTTAAAAATATTAGTAATAAATCGTGATAATGATTTGGAATCTGAGTTATATAAAATATTGTTAAGTATAATAATTCTCAAAATAAAATAGATGAAAAAACATTTGTTGCTAATACAAGTGTGTTCTTAAGATTACAAGAGGAGTTTGAAAAGAAAGGCTTTTTATTACTAATTAAGCAAAGTGATAAAAATAAGTTTTCTAAAAAATACAAGACTATTTCTAAGCTTAAAGAATTAAGCTACGCAAGATTTGACATGTTTGGTATTGATTTACCCCAAAAGCTTGAATCGTTCTATGTTCCGTTGGACAAATTATTACAGGTTATAAATGCGTTTGTTTCGGGTGGTTACATAGCTTATACCAAGAAAAGTCAAATGCTAAAGTTTGATAGTAAACCATACAATACAGCGGTAGAGTTTATCAAAAATATGATGTAACTATTGATCTTCTTTTAAACTTGTATATGTTATATAAAAGAGCAGATCAAGAAAAGGTAAAAATGATGATTCTAGAGTTCCTATTCCTTATTATTTGATTGATTTTTTGCTAAATATGAATGTGAAGATAGAAATCCGAGCAATATTGCTACGCAATTAGATGACATTGTAAAAATTAATCATATTATAAAATGTTATACAGGAGTAACAAAAGGTTATATGAATAGATATAGTAATGATTATAATGTTGATTATAATAAAATGATAAAACAGCCTGTAAAATATGATATAGTTGATGAAATTCGTAAAATAGCCATAAGTATGGGTTTTTAAGTCATTTAGCAACAATTCAATAGAAATAAAGTCCCAGTCAAATTTGTCTGGGACTTTATTTTTTGATATTAACAATATTTTATTGGATTAATAAATCTGTTTTTTATTGTAATTTTCAAGTGATATTTTACCATTGAAAAGACTGAATAATAATGTTATAATAAATCTGAATATAGGAAATTGTGAATAACTTTATCGAAAATGGGAGATGAAAACTAAAAATGGCAATAAAGGTAACGCTCCTTACACATACACCAAACCCTGAACAGACGGTTGCAATGGCGGCAAAGCTTTGCTACTCGCCGTCAGGGATTGAAGATATAAGAGAAGGTCTTGACGAGGAAAAAACTTCCTCATTTATTGATATGCTTGCAAGCCTCGGCCATGCAAGTCCGACCGAACACGCATATTTTACATTCGGCATTGAGGGCATTTCAAGAGCCTGCTCACACCAGCTTGTCCGCCACAGAATTGCGTCATACAGTCAGCAGTCACAGCGCTATGTTGACGGCACAAGGTTTGACTTTGTAACTCCGCCCGAGATTGCAAAGAACGAAAAGGCTCTTGCCGCCTATGAAAAGGCTCTCAAGGTTGAGGCTGACGCTTACAAGGAAATCAGAGATGCGCTTGCTGTCGGTTACATCAACGAGAAATGTCCCGACAAGTACAGCGGAACGGATGAAGAAATTATCAATGCCTACAAGGCTGATGATAAAAAATCCTGCAATGCTTTCATCAAGAAAGCCAATGAGGACGCAAGATTTATTCTTCCGAATGCATCGACAACAAAAATTGTCTGCACTTTCAATGCAAGAAGCTTGCAGAACTTTTTTGCACACCGTTGCTGCAACAGAGCACAGTGGGAAATTCGTGAGGTTGCCGAACAGATGCTTTTGCAATGTCTTGAAGTTGCTCCGCACCTTTTCAAAAACTGCGGCCCGTCATGCCTGTTCGGACCATGCCCCGAGGGCAATATGTGTTGCGGAAAGCAAAAAGAAATGCGTCAGAAATACGGCAGAGAAAAGTAAGGTATATATATGAAAAGCAAAATTATTGTTATTGAGGGACTTGACGGCAGCGGAAAAGCTACGCAGACAAAGATTTTGTGCGAAAAATTTTCCGCTCTCGGAAAAAAGGTCACAAAGCTTGAATTTCCGAATTATGAAAGTCCTGCCGCCGCTCCCGTGAAGATGTATCTTGACGGCGAATTCGGCGACAAGCCCGATGATGTCAATGCCTATGCGGCGAGTGCGTTTTATGCGGTTGACCGTGTTGCAAGCTATCTTCAGTTTTGGAAAAAGGAATGTGACAACGGCGGTGTGATTTTAAGCGACCGCTATGTGACTTCAAATATAATTTATCAGATGTCAAAACTCCCGAAAGAGGAGTGGAACAGCTTTATTGATTGGCTGAACGATTTTGAATACAAAAAGCTCGGGATTCCGAAACCCGACCTTGTAATCTACCTTGATGTTGAACCCGAGGTTTCGCAGAAGCTTATGGAAAAACGCTACGGCGGTGACAACAGCAAGAAAGATTTGCATGAGAAAAACCTCCGTTTCCTTCTTGACTGTCGAAAAAGTGCAGTTTATGCCGCTAAAAAATGCGGCTGGAAGGTTATTAATTGCTGTGAAAACGGAGAGATTAAGAGTATAGAAAAAATATCGGAAGAGATAGAGAGGGTAGCGGCTGAAATTTATGCTGAGCTTTAAAAAAATTGAGCAAAGTGACATAAACGAACTTAAAAAATACTACGATTATGATGAGTGCATGGGTTGCGATACCAACCTTTTGAACGCTTATCTTTGGCGAAACGAATACAATATTAAATTTGCTTTTTATGATGATACAATTGTCAAGGTGTATTGTAATCCCGACGAGTCTGTTTGGGGTTACTGTATGCCTACAGGCAAAAATATAAAGGGTGCGCTTGAAGAGGTTTTCAAAGATGCCGAGGAGAGAAACGGCAATTTGCAAATTGTTATGCTGACAAACGGCAATCGTGCAATGCTTGAAACAATGTTTCCCGGCAAATTTGATTATGTCCGTTCACCCGAAAATCAGGATTACATCTACACTTCCCGTGACCTTGCAACCCTTGCGGGCAAAAGGTTTCACGCAAAGCGTAATCACATTTCAAAATTTTACAGAACCTACACCGATACCCGTTTTGAAACTCTGTCGGATTCAAACATTCCCGATGCATTAACTGTTGCAAAACTGTGGTGTGCGGAAAATGACACCGATCCCGAAGTTTCAAGCGAAATTATGGCAATCAAGGAAATGTGCGATCTCAAAGACGAATACAATGTCAAGGGCGCTGTACTGTATGTTGACTCAAAGCCTGTTGCCATGACTCTCGGAAGTGAAATTTCACCCAAGGTGTATGACATTAACTTTGAAAAGGCACTTCGTGAATATGACGGTGTTTATGCCGTAATCAACAACGAATTTGCCAAAACTCTTACGCAGTACGAGTACATCAACCGTGAGGAAGATATGGGACTTGAGGGACTAAAAAAGTCTAAACTTTCATACAATCCCGTTATTATCCTTGACCGTTGGAATGCAATACCGAAAAAACGATGAAAACGATATTTCGCAAAACCGAAAAATCCGATACTGAAAGCCTAAAAAAGCTGTGGCTCTCGTGTTTTGACGAGGATAAAACTGCCGTCAATCTGATTTTTGACAGCGACCTTTTTGACGGTTGCTGTGCTGTTGTTGACGATAGAATCGTTTCGGCTCTTTACCTTATAAAAGGTACGCTCAACGGCGAAAAATCGCATTATCTTTGCGGTGCGTCAACCGATGAATCTTTCCGTGGCAACGGAATAATGTCAAGGCTGATTGATTTTGCACTTGATGACGCAAAGAATAACGGTGATGTCTATTCTCTGCTTTTTCCTGCAAATGACGGCTTGTACGGCTTTTACGCAAAGCTCGGATATGCTTTGAACTGCACCGTAAAAAGCCGTGAACTTTCAAGGCAAATGCTTGAAAATTTTGCAGAGAAGGGCTTGAATATCGGCTGTTCAAAAGAAAATTCTTTCATATATAATGAGAATTTTTTTGAATTTGCAAAGTCCTATTATGAGATTTACGGCTCAAAGGTGATCAATAAGAATGACTGCTTTGCCGTATTTGATGAAAACGAAAATACTGCCGATGTTTTTTACTCGGCTTATAAAAATATAAACGAACTTTCCGCACTTTTGCTTGAAAATACAAAATCAGAAAGGTTTGTGTTTACGGGCAAATCCGATAACGCTCTTTTTGAAAACTGTCGGTTACAAAAATGCGGAATGATTAAATCACTCGATAAAAACCATAAAATTCCCGACGATGTCTATATCGGGATTACTCTTTCCTGAAAGGAAGTTTACTATGTTCTATGTATTTCTTGCAGAAGGCTTTGAAGAAACAGAGGCGCTTGCCCCCGTTGATGTAATGCGCAGGGCAAAGCTTGATGTTAAAACAGTCGGTGTAACAGGCGAATGTGTCACAAGCTCACACGGTGTGCCTGTAAAAGCCGATATCACAATTGACAATATAAGCCTTGACGATGTTCAGGGTGTTGTTCTCCCCGGCGGTATGCCCGGTACTCTCAATCTTGAGGCAAATGAAAAGGTTATTGAGGCTGTTAAGTATAGCTGTGAAAACGGCAAAATCGTTGCCGCAATCTGTGCCGCTCCGTCAATTCTCGGTCATCTCGGAATCCTTGACGGCAAAAAGGCAACCTGTTTTCCGGGCTTTGAAAAGGAACTCAAGGGTGCAGACTATACAGCACTCACACCGTAACGGACGGCAATATTATTACCGCAAAGGGCGCAGGCTGTGCAATTGAATTCGGTCACGCAATTGTTTCTCTCGCAGTATCAAAGGATGCCGCCGACAAGGTTATCGGTGATATGCAATGCCTGTGAAAAATGTTCGTGAGCTGAAAAGTCAGCTCCGTGCAAAATATAAAAAAATCCGAAAAAGCTGTCCTCCCGAAAAAAAGCAACAGCTTGACCTCGCCTTGCAGAACGCTTTTCTGGCAAGTGAGGAATACAAAAACTGTGATGTGCTTTTTGCCTTTGTTTCATCACCGATTGAGGTTGACACCTCGCTTATTCTTGAAACAACGCTGAAAGACGGCAAAAGGCTTGCTTTGCCAAAGTGTAAAAATAATTTCGGCGAAATGGATTTTTACCTTGTAAATTCACTTTCTCAGCTTGAAAAGGGTGCGTTTTCAATCATGGAACCAAACCCCGAGATTTGCGAAAAGTACGAGGATTTCTCACACGGACTCTGCCTTGTTCCGGGACTTTGCTTTGATATGCAGGGATTCCGCCTTGGATTCGGCAAGGGTTACTATGACAGATTTTTACAGAATTTTTCGGGAACAAGCGTTGGGCTTTGCTACTCAAAATGTATAGAGCATACTCTGCCCTCGGGAGTGTTCGACCGCCCCGTTGACGCCGTGATTACCGAAAAATATACCAACCGAACAAATAACGAGTTTGTAAAGGAATGATATTATGAACCCTGATAATTTTAATATGAGCGAACAGGAGCTTAACGCTCAGCGTCGCAGAAGAGCCGAAAACTTTAAACTTAATATTGATGAAAGCGAGTATGAGGACGATAATTTCGTCAAGTCTGAGGATGAACCGTCAAACCTTAATTCATACAGCGGTCAGGATGTCAAAAAGCAAATGGCACGTGAATCAAAGCAGGTTTTAAAGCAGAAGAAAAAGGAAGAAAAAAAGGCTCTTAAAGCAAAGAACAAGTATAATCGCAGAACCTTCCGCTTTATCTGGATTATCTCGGTTTTAATTGTCGGAGCAATGGCGGCTGTATATATAATAACAGGCATGAACGATTTGCTTGCCGTGAACAGAACCGACTCCTCAACCGTGAAAATTGAAATTCCCGAAAATCCGACTGTTGACGATGTTACAAAGGTACTTGTTGACAATAAAGTAATCGGTGAGCCGTCATATTTCAAGCTTTTTGTCAATGTCACAAAGTCTGCCGATGATTTTACTCAGGGTACATATGAAATTCGCAGAAATATGGACTACGAGGCAATCATCAACTTCCTTTCGAGTAACAACAACAGAACCGACACGGTTTCCGTTACAATTACCGAGGGTGAAAGCGTTCTTGAAATTGCCAACACTCTCAAAAAGAACGGTGCTTTGGGCGACAGGGACGAGTTTCTTTCACTTTGCAATTCCGAAAAGTTTGACAGCGACTTTGACTTTATCAAGGCTGAAACAAATGCGGACAAGCGTTACTACAAGCTTGAGGGCTATCTCTATCCGGATACCTACGAATTCTACAGAAACGAAAATGCAGAATCCGTAAATCTACAAATTTCTCAACAACTACGAAACAAAGATTAACGAAAAACAGACTGTTGACGGATATTCAAAGAAAACAACAGTTTTGAAAATGGTTGAAGAGAGCGACACAAAGTATTCGCTTGATCAGGTTATGACAATCGCATCTATCATTCAGGCAGAGGCGGCTAATAAAGAGGATATGTACTACATTTCCTCAATCCTCCACAACCGTCTTACAGCCGACAGCAGTCTCGGCGTGTCAAGCCTCGGTCTTGATTCAACAAAGTTCTATCCGTACAGAAGCCTTGAGGATGTTCCCGAAAATGACAGAAGCACCTACAAGAGCAGATATGATACATATGACAGGAAGGGACTTCCTTACGGTCCTATCTGCAACCCCGGTATGGATGCAATAATTGCCGCACTCAATCCGAACAGTTCGGATTATTACTTCTTCTGTCATGACAGCAAGGGACAGGCTTATTACGCATCAACACTTGAACAGCAAAATGCAAATCTGGAGTATATTGAAAGCTATGATAACTAATTTTGAAAAACCCGAAATTTTGTCACCGGCAGGTGATATGGATTGCCTTAAATCCGCTTTAAACTTTGGCGCAGACGCAGTTTTTCTTGCAGGAAAAATGTTCGGAATGCGTTCCGCTCCGCAGAATTTTGATAACGATCAGCTCAAAAAAGCTTGTGACCTTGCCCACGCAAAGGGCGCAAGAATCCATGTGACCTGCAACACACTTCCACGCAATAATGAAATTCCTCATCTTCAGGAATTTATGGAGAATGCTCAGGCTTGCGGAGTTGATGCGTTCATAATTGCCGACCTCGGTGTTTTTGAGGCGGCTAAAAAGTATGCGCCAAAGGTTCAGCGCCACATTTCGACTCAGGCAGGAGTAACAAACTATGCGGCGGCAAATGTGCTTTACAATATGGGTGCATCAAGGGTTGTGCTTGCAAGAGAAATTCCGCTTGATGAAATTGCCGAAATGCGTGCAAAAGTTCCGAAAGAGCTTGAAATTGAATGTTTTGTACACGGTGCAATGTGTGTTTCATTTTCAGGCAGATGCCTTATTTCAAGCTATATGACAGGCAGAGATGCGAACCACGGTGACTGCGCTCAGCCGTGTCGCTGGAAGTATCATCTTTACGAAGAAAACCGTCAGGGACAGTATTTTCCTGTTGAAGAAACAGGTGACGGCACATATCTCTACAATTCAAGAGATCTCTGCATGATTGAGCATATACCCGAGCTTGTAAAGGCAGGCGTTTCAAGCTTTAAGATTGAGGGCAGAGCAAAGTCGGCTTACTATGTCGCTGTTACAACAAACGCTTACCGTCACGCTGTTGACGATTATTTTGCAGAGGGTGACGATTATATTCTCAAACCGTGGATAAGGGAAGAACTTGAAAAAATCAGCCACCGTGAGTACAACACAGGCTTCTATTTCGGCAGAGAACCCGGTCAGGTTACGGGCAACGGAGGATATATCCGTCATTATGACAATGTTGCATTGTGTGAAGAGCTTGTTGACGACACAACCGCAGTAATCACTCAGCGCAACAAATTCTATGTGGGCGACACACTTGATGTACTTCCGCCAAGCGGAGTGCCGTTTGAAATCAAGTGTGAGTCACTTACAACCGACGAGGGTATGCCCGTTGAAAGTGCGCCGCATCCGATGCAAAGACTTACAATGAAATGCAACGCTCCCGTTCCGTCAGGCTCGGTTATCAGAAAAAAGCGTGATTAATCCCGAATTTTGCTATTGACAACACAAAGAAACAGTTTTATAATCTAAGTACTGATGTTCCCCACCTTAGAAACGGTGGGGAACAATTCAGCCTTTCAGCGTGAGCAAATCTCTCGCTGAAATACTGAGGAGCTGACGCTCCTATGCACTTGATTGCAATCTGTCGCAAACTCTGCTCCTTGCAAGCAAAGCAGAGTGTTGCTCCGATTTAAATTATTTGCTACAATTGAATTACAATATTCGGCTGTGACGGGATTAACCGAGATGTCAGCATTTCAGAGAGAAAGCTGTTTTGGTGCAAGGCTTTTATGTGAAGTTTCGGTGCGCTGCCCCTGAGCTCTGTGTGATTAAGCACAGCGTATTTCTGCGTTAAGGAAATGTAATCTTATGACGATTACTCAAAGCGGACGCTTGGCGTCAATTTGGGTGGTACCGCAGGATATTCCTGTCCCATTGTATTTTTATACAATGGGATTTTTTATTTTGCTCGGTTGCATACTTTAAACAAATTTGAACGAATATTGTATTCCCCTGTGAATTTGTATAAGGAGAGATTTTTTATGAAGTGGACAGGACTTAACGAATTAAGAGAAAAGTTCCTTGAATTCTTTGAATCAAAGGGTTGTTTAAGACTCCCCAGCTTTTCACTTGTTCCAAAGGACGACAACAGCCTTCTGCTTATCAACAGCGGTATGGCTCCTATGAAAAAATATTTTACAGGTGAGGTAACACCTCCCCGCAAGCGTGTTACAACCTGTCAGAAATGTATCCGTACTCCCGACATTGAGCGTGTCGGTATCACAGCCCGTCACGGTACATTCTTTGAAATGCTCGGTAACTTCTCATTCGGCGACTATTTTAAGCACGAGGCAACAGCATGGGCATGGGAATTCTTTACAAAGGTTCTTGAAATGCCTCCCGAAAAGCTCTATGTTTCAATTTATGAGGACGATGACGAGGCTTTTGACATTTGGACAAAGGAAGTCGGCGTTGATCCGTCACATATGGTAAGACTCGGCAAGGAAGATAACTTCTGGGAACACGGTTCAGGTCCCTGCGGTCCTTGTTCGGAAATTTACTTTGACCGTGGTGACGAAAAGGGCTGCGGCAGACCCGACTGTCATGTAGGCTGTGAATGCGACCGTTTTGTTGAGGTTTGGAACCTTGTATTTACTCAGTTTGAGAATGACGGCAAGGGTAACTACACTCCTCTTGAACATCCGAACATTGATACAGGTATGGGACTTGAAAGACTTGCCTGTGTTATGCAGGGTGTTGACAACCTTTTCCTCGTTGACACAATTCAGAATATTATGAAACACATCTCACAGATTACAGGTGTTGAGTACGGCAAAAATGAAAAGAGCGATGTTTCGCTCCGTGTTATCACAGACCATATCCGCAGTACAACATTTATGATCGGTGACGGTGTTCTTCCGTCAAACGAGGGCAAGGGTTATGTGCTCCGCCGTTTGCTCAGAAGAGCCGCTCGTCACGGCAGGCTTCTCGGTTACAACGAGCCTTTCCTCTATAAGGTTTGCGATACGGTTATCAAAGAAAATCTCACAGCTTATCCCGAACTCAAGGAAAAGCAGGAGTTTATCACAAAGGTTATCAAGGTTGAGGAAGAAAGCTTTGCCAAGACAATTGATCAGGGCTTTAAGATGCTCAACGGCATTATGGACAGCGAAGATGTTAAGGTTCTCAGCGGTGAGGACGCATTTAAGCTTAACGATACCTACGGCTTCCCGATTGACCTTACAAAGGAAATTCTTTCGGAAAAAGGCATCAAGGTTGATGTTGAGCGTTTCCGTGAGCTCATGAAAGAGCAGAAAAAGCGTTCCCGTGACGCAAGAAAGAACGCCGGTGCAGACGCTTGGATTTCTGACACAACAGACCTTTCGGATGTTGCAAATACAGAATTCGTAGGTTACACAGACCTAAAGTCAACTTCAAAGGTTCTTGCAATCGTTAAGGACGGTGTGAGGGTTGACAGTATCGGTGAGGGCGAAAATGCTATCATTGTTCTCGATAAAACTCCGTTCTACGGAGAAGGCGGCGGTCAGGTTGGCGACACAGGTGTTATGGAGTCCGGCAGTTTTTCAGCTGATGTTGACAACACAACAAAGAATCCGTCAGGCACAATTTACCTTCACGCTTGTACAGTAAAGAGCGGCAGCATCAATGTAGGTGCAGAGGTTTCAACTGCTGTTGATGAAGAGCGCCGTGCGGATATCACAAGAAACCACACAGCGGCTCACCTTCTTCAGTCGGCTCTCCGTGAGGTCCTCGGCAACCATGTTCAGCAGGCAGGTCAGCTTGTTTCAGACGATTACTTCCGTTTTGACTTTACTCACTTTGAGGCTCTCACAGCAAAGGAACTCATTGAGGTTCAGAATCTTGTAAATAAAAAGATTCTCGAGGCAATCCCCGTTACAACACAGGAAATGCCTATTGAAGAGGCTAAAAAGCTCGGTGCAATGGCACTCTTCGGTGAAAAGTACGGCGATGTTGTCCGTGTTGTAAGCGCAGGCGACTTCTCTGTTGAATTCTGTGGCGGTACACATGTAAAGAATACCGCAAACCTCGGTCTTTTCAGAATCAGACAGGAGGGTTCGGTTGCCGCAGGTGTAAGAAGAATTGAGGCTCTCACAGGTATGGGCGTTCTCAAGTACATCAACGGTATGAGCGCTGTTATTATGGATGTTTGCTCATTACTCAAAATTGCAAATCCAAAGGCAGTTGTTGAGGGTGTTCAGAAGGCTGAACAGCTTATCAAGGAACAGCAGAGAGAAATCAACGAGCTTAATTCAAAGCTTGCCGTTGCTCAGATCGGTCAGCTTTTTGCAGGCACAACGGAGGAAAACGGTGTAAGAGTGGTAACAGGCAGAATTGACAAGGCTAATGCCGACATTCTTCGCACAATGTGCGAAAAGGCAAGAGATTTTGCCCCGAAGTGCGTATGTGTTCTTGCAACTGAAAATGACGGCAAGGTGACATTTGCCGCAGCCTGCGGTAAAGAGGCTCTTGCTCTCGGTGCAAATGCAGGCAAAATCGTAAAGGCTGTTGCTCAGAAAGCAGGAGGCAACGGAGGCGGAAAGCCCGATATGGCTATGGCAGGTGCTAAACAGCCTGAGAAGATTTCAGAGGCTCTTGACAGCGTAAAAGAAACTGTTTATGCAATGTTAAAATAATCGTTTAATGTGTATTCATGGCTTGTTTGACAGTTAAATTGTGGAAAATAGCCAAACGGTTACATAAAATCTTGTGCAATTAACAAAAACGGTTTTAAACCAAAACTATTGCAGTTTTGTTATTTTTATAGTATAATAAGCAGTACTAAGATATGAAAATCTATCTTGGATATTTATGAACAATTTTAGGAGGAGATTAAAAATGTTCAAGAAAATTGCAGGTCTTTTTCTTGCAGCAGCAGTAATGTGCAGTTCAGCTGCCATCACAGCAAGCGCTGCAGAAGCAGAGGATGACGCTGCTGTTGCTGCAGCAGCAGATCAGTCAGGCGAGGTTTCAGCCGACGGTTCATCAGACGTTTCAGCTGACGCTTCTTCAGAAGTTGAAGCAGGTAATGTTATTAAGTTTGATGTTAAGAAGTCAGGCTGGAATAATGTTAAGACAGTATTCTGTCACACTTGGAAGGTTGATGGTGAACTTCCTGTATGGCAATCTAAGAGTGAAAAGTGTAATTACGACGCTTCAACAGGTATCGCTACATATGATCTTTCAAAGGCGAACTACCAGATTTCTAAGTCAGACGGTAAGAATTACCTTGTAATCTTCAGTGCTAACACAGGTATGCAGACATATGATACTGTAATGAGCGGTGCTTGCATCGGCGATACTATGTATTGCACAGGCGAGGAGATTGAAAACCCTGTTGACTCAGAAAAGAAAGCTAAAGTAGCTAAGTGGGAAAACCATTCAGACTGCGGTCCTCAGAAAAAGATTACATCAACAGGTAAGATCGTTGGTTCTGCTCTTCCTGAGGGACAGACAGATGCTGTCATGCTTGCACAGTACCTCATTGACTACTATGATGATGAGGCTAAGACAAGTCTTACACAGAACCTTCTTGACACTCTCAAGGTTAGCCCTGTAGATGTTATGGGTGCTGTAACAGATAAGCTCAATGCTACAAACAACGCTGATAAGGATAAGATTGCTCCTGCAGTTGAGAAGATTCTCTCAGGTTGCACAGATCCTACAACAGGTAAGAAGACAGATACAACTAAGCTTGACAACGCTAAGAAGTCAGGTGCTAAGGCAGCAGGCGGCAGCTCAAGCAACGGTTCAAGTTCTTCTTCAAGCAACGGTGGCTCAAGCTCATCAGGTTCAGGTTCTTCAAGCACAGGTGCAGTTAAGTCAGGTGTTGAAACAACTATCGTTTTCGTAATGGCAGGTCTTATGGTTTCAGCAGCAGGCGTTATGTTCCTTGCAAGAAAGAAG
>ENA-OQCP01000564-OQCP01000564.1-human-gut-metagenome-genome-assembly--contig:-NODE-564-length-16341-cov-2.131923_pt1 | contig 16341 bp, 21 predicted proteins | sample MGYA00242760_ERZ504583 | MGnify/ENA primary metagenome ERZ504583 (study PRJEB26092, sample SAMD00036308) | human gut metagenome | host: Homo sapiens | study: EMG produced TPA metagenomics assembly of...
TTTTCGATTTATTGTTACATTTTTCATTGTTCTAACTCATTTGAAATGTTATAATAAAACCATTATAAATCGATTTAACGAAGAGAGAGGAGTATTGATTTTTATGAAATGTCCGATATGCGGAAACAAACTTGAGATCAAAAACAAACAAATCGGCACTGACAACAGCGGAGATCCTGTCTTTAATGAATATGCAGTCTGCCGTGACTGTAAAAAACAGTGGAATTTAGACAAGCAACGTGCAAAAAAAGCAGCGGCAAAGGCATCTGCCAAAAAAGCCGAAGCGGCAGATAAGACCAGCCGCAAAAAAAACGAGAGCGACGTTGCTCAAAAAAAAGACGAAAACAAAATCAAAAAGGCGCACAAAGAGCCGGAAGCAGCTCATACCGGCAGCCCCAAAAAACGCGCTGCTGCAGAAGCTTCCCCAAAAGCTTCCGACCGGGTGAAGTCACCTGCGCAAAATCAAAAACGGCGGCCTGATGAAAAAGCAACTGACGAGAAAACAGTTCGGATTCAGGAAAATCCCGAAAAGAAAGTCCCGAAAAGAAAGCCTTCATCCAAACAAACTACTGAAAAATCAGCTCCGAACGAAGATAAACGGTACAGTAACATCCCACCGGAACAAGTCCGCACAAAACGGGAGAAAGCTGTTAAAAAAGGCTATGATGATATGCTTGCAACAGGAGTTCTTGATACTGACAAAGTAAAAAAAGCCTCCTCAAAATCATCCAAAAATAAAAAACGACAAATATGACACAAAAGCTTCGCGTAAAATGCCTGAACCGGAAATCGACGATTATGAAGATGATTATTACGAAAGCGTTCCGAGATTCCGCGCAGTGCGCATCATTCTCGGGATCATCTCTCTCGCAGGATTCGGATTCTTTACTTATAAAGGATTCATGACCGGACTTAACGGCACAACAGACGGCGGCGGCACAAGCGGCACTTTATACATTATCCTTGCCCTTTGTATGCTCGTATCTTCACTTCTCTATTTTATCATGCAAAAGTCAAATACGATTTTTGCTTTCCTTCTTCCGATGCTTTTTTATCTCGGAAGCGGCGTATTTGCATTTTTGAAACGTGGAGATGATCTGCAGCTTCTCATCGCAGCTATTGTAAGCGGAGTATTGGCAATTATTTCACTCATACTTGCGATCACTTCCCGCGGAGGATCTGATTATGATGATAGTGAAGAAAATTATGATGAAGCCTTTGAAGACGATTATGCCGAGGAAGAATTTGACGATTAGAAAGCCATAACTGTTTTAGAAAAACTGAAATTTAAAAGCAGAGCGTTACTTACAGGAATCCCCAAAACCGGGAGACTTGCGTATCGCTCTGTTTTTATATCCTTTTCACTGTACGGTTATATTTTACATATATTACAATAAAACCAAATCATCTGGAGATTTCATGAAAAAACAACTTTTAACCTCTCTTTTTGCCTTCCTTCTTGTATTTTCTTTGTGTATGGGATGCTCTAAAGCCGAAACCGGAGATAAAACGACAGCTTCCGACTCCTTTGAAGTATCGTCTCAAAAAACTTCCCCTGTAAAAATCACACTAAACGAAGTGGCTCATTCTGTTTTCTATGCTCCACTATATGTGGCGATTGAGAAAGGATACTTCAAAGATGAAAACATCGACCTCACACTTGTCACCGGATTTGGAGCCGATAAAACAATGACTGCCGTTATTTCCGGAGAAGCCGATATTGGATTTATGGGATCTGAAGCTTCCGTTTATATGTACAGCGAAGGAGCTTCCGACTATGTCGTTAATTTTGCACAGCTCACACAGCGAGCCGGAAACTTTCTCGTTGCACGGCAAGACAACGAGCATTTTCAGTGGGCAGATCTCAAAGGAAAAACTGTTCTGGGCGGTAGAAAAGGCGGCGTACATATATTAATGTAAATTTAGAGAGTATTGTGATTTTATGTAACTGGGTGGACAGAATGAATAGTGCGAAGAGTATATAAAAGAAGTGGCGGAAATACCAAAAATGATATTTCCGCCATACTTATATCCACCAGTTAGGAGTGATATCTCCTAATGTAACCATTTTTTTATTTTCATAATCCATCATGATCTGAATAGAGTGATAATGGTCCGGCATTAACTGTACCATAAATTCCCGGCAGGCACCACAAGGCGGGATTGCTTTTCCATTCCGATCAACCGCTATCAATCGACAAATGCCATTCTCGCCATTTGTAATCATATTGGCAATCGCATTTCTTTCTGCACACATTCCCAAAGAGCAAGCAGTATCGATACAAACACCAACATAGATATTCCCTTTTTCAGTAAGAATTGCAGCGGAGACGCCGCCAGCCTCTACAAGCGGAGAAATCTCTCTTTTTTTCTGTACATTTCGTGCCGCAAGGTACATTTTATCCCATGTTCCATCAAATTGGGAGAGAGCGAGTTTCTCAATTTTACGCACAAATTCTTCTTTTCCGTCACAATATCCATCAATATCATAAGGGAATTTCTGTGCAAGAACTTTTTTGATTTTTGCATATTCGTCTCGTTCTTTTTTATGAGTACGCATATAGTCACGAAAGGCAAGATGTCTTCCAATATTATTCCAATCCTCTGTTTGAAAGATATGAATTTGATGAGTTCTCTCATCTCCACCCTTACGAAGATACCGTCTGCCTGCTATCCCAAATTCGCCGAGATATTCATAACCTATTTTAGAAAAGGCTTCTGCAGCATCGTCAACCTTTTCAAGATTTTGTACTGCTGCCATAATATCTATAATAGGTTTTGCGGCTAAACCTTCGACAGACGTACTCCCGATATGATAAATGGCAACGCAGTTATCTGCGAGAATATCCTTAATTAGTAAAGCTTCTTCTTCATATTTTTTTGGCCATAAAGGATTATAGTCTACAACTGTAATATGTTGACTCATGATTGATACCTCCTATCTCAAATCCAATTTTCTATTCTTCCACAAAAGAATGACTCATAATATAAAATTCCTCTTGACTTGAAAGATACTTCTTTTCTATTGGTTCTAATGTGCTATCATAGTGTGCCGCTGCTTCTTCGCTGATCGCCATAACAGGACTCTCCTGATAAATCCACTTATGACCATCCAGTACATGAGGAATCAATTCTTTGACCATCATTGCCGCAGGGTATTTCCCGTTTTCAATACAAACATTATATTTTTTACAGCTTTTAAATCCACGACTGATATAGTTGGCAGGACTTCCAAAGATAACAATCGTATCATAGCCTAACTGTATGGCTGCCTGGAATGAATGTTCTATAAGCATTTTTCCGTAGCCCATCCTTTGATAAGCCGGATGAATACTAATCGGACCGAATGTTAAAATATCTTTTTGTTTTATTTTCGTCAATTAGTTTTGCTTTTGTGTACATGATATTGCCAATGACATTACCGTTCAGCTCCAAAACAAAATCCAGTTCTGAAATAAAGTCTTCATGTTCTCGCATATTGTGAACTAAGTAATGTTCTACACATCCCGGTACATAAAGATTATAGAAGGCTTGTCTTGTGATAGTTTCTACAATTTCCCAATCTTCTTTTCGTTCATTTCTTATAATAACATTTTCTTTCATAAGATAACTGCTCCTCTTTATACTCTGATCGGCATTTTTTTTATTAACTTGGAAATTTCTTTTTCGCGTTTTCCTTTTGCAATCAGATAACTTCTTTATCTTCTATGTAGCTGCTTTCAGCTTTTAGTTTTTGATAAGAATTCCAGCGGTCAATTTCCAGTTCGCCCGTTTCCAGCGCTTTTAAAACTGCGCATCCCGGCTCATTTTTATGGGTACAATTACGGAATTTACATTGAGATGCAAGCGTTTCAATTTCTGTAAAGGTTCTATCAATTCCTGTATCGTTATCCCACATTCCCAATTCACGCATACCCGGAGTGTCGATGACCATACCGCCGGAAGGAAGTAAAACAATTCTCTGTGAGTTGTGGTGTGCCTGCCTTTATCGTCATTGCGTAGTCCGTTCGTTTTCAGCTGCTCTTTACCCAATAGAAGATTGATAAGAGTAGATTTTCCCACGCCGGAAGAACCGATAAACGCAATTGTTTTTCCCTCCGAAATAAATGGCAGAAGTTCCCTGTATCCATTTTCTTCTGTTGAAGTTGTAACCAAAATATCCAGCCCAAAAGCAATGGAAGAGACTTCAGAAAGTTTATAATCTAAATCATCACACAGATCAGATTTTGTCAGCACCACAACAGGCATAGCGCAGCTGTCCCATGCAATGGAAAGATATCGTTCTAACCTTCTGATGTTAAAATCATTGTTTAATGCCATGCAAAGAAATATCGTATCGATATTTGCAGCAACAATCTGTTCCTGTTGAGGTTCTCCTGCTGCTTTTCGGATAAAAGCGCTTTTCGCGGCAGCAGAGATTCGATAATTGCGCTGTTGCCGGATTCATTCCAATTTACCAGTACAAAATCTCCAACGGCAGGATATTCTGAAGAAAATGTGGCTTGATACCGGAACTTTCCGGATACTTCCGCCAATTTTTCTCCTTTGTCTGTTATGATCCGATAGAACCCTTTTTCCTGTGAAAGAACACGCGCCGGTTCTAATGGACTATCTTGTGGGATTTCCTTTGAAAACATTTCAGAAAATCCGTATTGTTTTATGTTGATGAAATTGTTCATTCTTATTTCCTTTCTTCTTTCCGTTTTATGAAAAATATTTTTGGAAGAAATCATCGATATAACGCATATACCTTTGGGCGATTTCTTCTTTTGTTTCTTTACAATCTGTCCCATCTGACATACTGAGCAGAAGATAAAAGGGAGAATAAAACTCGATTGCCAATGCATGGGGAGAGGGCAGCAGTTTCTCCTGTTCTTTTGACATCTCGCAAAGTAAATTTTCAATATACTCCAAAGGTCCGCTGACAAGAACTTTTTGATATAAAGCACTCATTTCCGGAGATTTGTATTGTTCCAGAGTAAGCATTTTACGAAAATTACAAGCAATTTCATCTTCACTCCAATAGCGGAACTGCTCTTTCATATAATTGCCTAAACTTTTTGCGGATACATGGGAAAAAGCCTCCGGCATATCCGAATAATCCTGTTCCGGGACGCCGCTTTTTCGAGAGCGTTCCACATCCAGTCGGCAAACGTATTCAAATATACAGTTAAAAATATCTCTTTTGTTTTTATAATGTTTATATAAAGCGCCCTTGGTTATACCTAATTCTCCTGCAATCTGACTTACAGATACTGCCTCATATCCATTAACAGCAAACAGCCGTAAAGCAGCCACTAATATTTTTTCCTTCGTATTCATCATCATAGCCTCCAATTAGTAAACGATTGTTTACTTGAATAGTATAGTGAACAGTCGTTTACTTGTCAAGTGATAAAAGCTCCTATCTTACTGTTTCGCTTTTCAAACAGCTATAATATAATAAACCCTACACTATAACACCAGACTTTTCGATTGTGGTATATTCTTAAGAGAATGGAGGCGAGAAATAATGGCTACATATAAAACTGCGGAAGTTGCTGCAATGATTGGAGTACATCCAAATACAGTTCGCTTATATGAAAAAATGAAGTTGATACCCAAACCGGAACGGCTGTCAAATGGTTATCGCGTATTTACAGATTTTCATATATGGCAATGCAAATTAATACGGCTGGCGTTTCAAGTAGAAGTATTGCAAAATGGTTTGAGAAAGAAAATTGTACGAATGGTTACGGTGTCTGCTGCGGGTGAGTTCGACACAGCAATCATACTGACAGAGGAATACTTAAAGCAGCTTAGACAGGAACGACGAAATGCCGAAGAAGCAATTAAGATTGTGAAACAGCTTTTGTCCGGCGGTGCGCAGGAAAACTCACACAATCTGAAACGGAAAGACGTATCAAATCTACTTGATATTTCTATGGATACACTCCGAAATTGGGAAATGAACGGTCTGCTTACTGTTAAGCGAAAAAATAACGGGTATCGTGTTTATACGGACGAGGATATACAGCGGCTAAAAATCATTCGCTCATTAAGATGTGCAAATTATTCTTTAGAAGCAATCCGACGGCTTTTGCAGCAATTATCTAAAATCCCAACACAGACATTCGTGTTGCATTAAATACCCCAAAACAGACGGAAGATATTATTTCTGTTTGCGATAGACTTATCATATCCCTTTCAGATGCGGAAACAAATGCAAAATTTCTTTTAGAAATGTTGCAAGAAATGAAAATCTTATTTTCATAAACCCTACACTTTGCCACCAATGTTATCGTTGGTGGTATTTTATAGAGAAAAATAAACCAGGAGGTATTACTATGCAAACTGCAATCAAAGTCGAGCAGTTGTCAAAAAGTTATGGCAATCTGCTTGCAATAGACCAAATCAGTCTATCCGTAAAATACGGCACCGTTTACGGGCTGCTTGGCGCAAACGGCGCAGGGAAAAGTACAACGATTGAATGTATCTTAGGAACAAAAAAGGCAGACAGCGGAACGGTATCCGTCTTAGGTTTGAACCCGAAAGAAGACAGACGCCGCTTGTTCCAAAATGTCGGCGTACAGTTTCAGGAAAACAATTATCAGCCGGAAATCAAGGTTTCCGAGTTATGCGATGAAACAGCCTGCTTATACAAGGCTCCGGCAGATTGGAAAACACTTTGTGAGAAATTCGGGATCGGAAGCAAGATTGATCATGCAGTCAAAAATCTGTCTGGTGGAGAACGCCAACGTTTATTTATTGTACTTGCTCTAATTCCAAATCCGAAGCTTGTGTTTCTTGATGAGCTGACTACCGGACTTGATACAAAAGCCCGGCGTGATGTTTGGAAAATCCTGTCGGAATTAAAGGACAACGGATTGACAATCTTTTTGACTTCTCATTTCATGGATGAAGTGGAAGCTTTATGTGACGAGATATGTATTCTGAAAAAAGGAAAGGCTGTATTTTACGGAACTGTTGAACAGGCAAAGAAAGCCAGCGGCTGCGAAAAATTTGAAGACGCTTACCTTATGCTTTTCGGAGAGGTGGTAGAAGAATGAAATCATTTGTAACACTTTTAAAGAATGAGCTAAAACTCAATATTAGAAACATGAATATGGTTATATTTGCCGTTATCATACCATTAGTCGTATTGATTATTCTCGGATTTATTTACGGCACAAAACCTGCTGCTGATGGAACCGCATACACTTTTTTGGAGCAATCCTTTGGGGCGCTTTGTTGTATTTCCATTTGTGCTGGAGGACTCATGGGGTTACCCCTTGTGGTATCAGAATACAGAGAACGAAAAATTTTAAAGCGTTTTAAAGTTACCCCTGTCAATCCGGTAAAATTGCTTGTCGTGGAGTTTACAATTTATGTCATATATTGCGTGGTATCCATGCTCACTTTGTTCCTATTTGCTATGCTGTTCTGGAAAATAAAGATACATGGTTCTTTGCTTTTATTTTTGGGAAGTTGGTTGCTGACTATGGTATCTACGTTAAGCATTGGTCTGTTAGTCGGCGGTATTGCTAAAAATATGAAAAGTGCAAGTGTCATTGCCTGTATCTTGTATTTTCCTATGCTGATTTTTTCTGGGACAACACTTCCGTTTGAAGTTATGCCTGCTGCTATGCAGAAGATCATCAGTATGTTTCCTTTGACACAAGGTATTCAATTAATGAAAGCAACATTTCTTGGATTGCCAATCGAAAACGTTTTGCTTCCTGTTGGATTTATGGGAGCTGTTATATTCATTTGTTTTGGGATTTCTGTAAAATGCTTTAAGTGGGAATAAATAGTTAAGAAAATATAATTCATTTAGAATGAATAGTGCGAAGAGTATATAAAAAGAAATGGCGGAAATACCATCAATGATATTTCCGCCGAAATTATTAAGCTACTTGTGGATAATCAATAACTGCAATTTCCTGCATTAATTTTTTCGCCATATTAACAATCAATTCAAGCGTTCAGCAACTTCGTCTGTATAATATTTTTCTCCACACTGATCACATTCAAGGCATGGAACATTTTTAATTACAATAATACAATTTTTATAGTTTACGACGTGTGTTGTTGTGCTATTGAAAGTGGTACTATTTTACAATACATACACATATCCATCACCTCTTTCTTCGAGTCTTTAAATCATTTTCAAATTTCTTTGTATCTGGGTAATATGCCGTTTATGATATATATATTATATTATCACATCCGGCAACAATATGCAAAATTCGTCCATTTACATTATATCCAAAAATCAGGCAACTTGGATTAGGATAATCTTCAGGGTAGTCTTCTATAATTTCACCAGTTGCAATTCCATTTTTTACATCGGCACGACTGATATCTCTTTCCTGCATTCGTTGCAGACAATGCTATGTCCAGAGAACCTTTGATTCTGAACACAATTTTTGATATATTTCTAAATTCATTCGCGCCCTCCTTAACTTTGTTACAATTTATAAATAGTATACAGAACGACTCATTCTTAACTGTACACCGGTATCTTTTTTATCATTGCGAATACGTTCTTCTAAAGTCCAAAATTTTTCGGAAGGAGTTCCTTCACCATTTAGCAATTCAATATATTCTTTATTCAACTTATCCATATAGGCTTCTTGCCAGTCTGCAATTTTCTCTCTGAACAAAACCCAATCTTTTTTAGTAAATCCGTATTCTGACATTGTCATATTCCTCCACTTTGACATAAGTAAATTATAGTATAAGCAGTTCTGTTTCTCAATACTTGTCTTTTGAAAAATTGCATTTGATTTTCGATTTTGTATGATTGAGAATTATAATTCAAAATTGAATTTTAAAACACAGAATGCTATAATCAAAAATTATCAGAATCACTTTGTAAGAGTATCATAAAAAATCAAACACACTCTGAATATCACTTATCTAAAAAAGTATTTTCTACATTTTTTCTTTTTCAAATTATCAAGAGCAAGATCCACCCCGGTATTACCATATCGTCATTCTTCCATATACGTAATATTCCGGAGTTTTATCTTGCTGGGGAACCGGCCTCCCCATAACCACTTTTTTATTAGCTACACCGGCGGTGTACGCAGCAAAATATCATAATTAACATAATTCTATTTTGGGCATTCAATAAGTAATTGAATGTCTTTTTCTATTTGAAAATACACATGGTGATGCGAACAAATTCTTTTGTAAACCAATTATATAAGCAAGGGTATGGGGAATTGTCACTCCCCATCAAGAGAACACCCATAAGGTGAACGGAGGTGGAAACGCGATAACGTTAAACATGGGTGGATCTTGCTCTTGTAAAATTTTTTCTCTCTGTACCCTGTAAAATGAGCTTTTTCCCTTTCGTTATATAGGGAGATATAAAAAGAGAATTTTAATAAAGCATAAAAATCTCTTTGGGAAAGCCGGCATCCGTCTCCTTAATTTTTCAGAAAGGTAAAAGAAAATATGAAATTTGAATATATGATGGAAACGGAAAAGATACTTCCTTATTATCAGTTCCCTAAATTTTTGTTAGAGCTACCACTCTCTCAAAATGCAAAAATACTTTATATGCTGTTATATGACAGAGCCAGAATTTCACAGAAAAACCATTGGCTCAATGAAGACGGATATGTATATTTCGTGTTTCCGATTACAGAAATTTCTTTGAAATGGGGAAAATGTTGTACTTCTGTAAAAGCTGCCATGAAGGAATTAGATGAGTATGGATTGTTGATTCGCAGTTCCGGAGGATTTTCAAAACCAAATCATTTATATATGCGAATCCCCTGTATAGAGTTGATTTCTGAACCGGATGTAAAGCAGACAGACGAAAATAAAACTTCCATTGGGATGAAAAGCTGTCCTTCATTCAGTCGGAAAACAGCCTCTTCTATGGTCGGAATTGTGCCACCTAGTAAAGTAAAAGAAAAATATAATTTTAGTAATAAGATTAGAGTAAATTACGAATATGAGGAGGGCGACAGTCTATGATAAATCAGGAAAACACATATTTAGGTGCAGATGGATTAGCATATTGCAAGATTTGTGGAGAACCTGTAGAGGCATTTTTCCCTCCAGACAGTATTCTTGGTATGAAAAACATTTTAGACAATGTGCATGTATCCGTCAAAAGCGTGAAGTAGAGGAAAAGGCATATAAAGAAAGAGAACACCGCGAATTAGTGGAAAGAAATAGAAAAATCTGTTTTGAAGAACCACGAATGTATGATTGGAATTTTGAACTGGCAGAAAAGACTACCACCATCGAGAAGGCCAAAGAATACACAGCAAACTGGAATGATATGAAGAAAAATCATATTGGTTTTCTCTTGTGGGGACCAATAGGAACCGGAAAGAGTTACATAGCCGGTTGCATTGCCAACGCACTTTTGAATCGGGAAATTACTGTGAAGATGACAAATTTTAATACAATTATTGATGATATGTTTCCATTAGAGGATAAAACAGAATATATCAATGCTCTGGCGCGATATGAACTTTTAATTTTGGATGATCTTGGCACAGAACGAAATTCTGAGTATGCTCTTGGAATTGTATTCAGCGTAATTGACCGAAGATATCGATCTGGCAGACCATTGATCGTAACTACCAATCTTCCGATAAAACAATTAAAAGAAGAAACGAACATAGAAAAGAAACGAATTTATGATCGTATTTTAGAAATGTGTGTTCCGTTATATGTTGGCGGTTCTAGCTATCGGAGTGATATTGCCCATGAAAAAATGGGAAAAATGAAAACCTTTTTTTGCTACTGCCGAATCAAGTCAGACTGAAAATATTATAGAGCAGACAGGCACAAAAACAATCTGATGTTTATATCTTAGTATAGACATCAGAAATAGAAAGAGTGTGATAGCTCTGCAGAAACCTACATATTACTTGTGGCGAACAGATTATACATCTTCAGAAGACTTTGAAGCAGATAAGGAGAAATATAGGAAAATAGGTTTTCGGGTTGTCGCGTTTGCGGATGGACAGCCGGATAAAAATATACATAATGGAATAAAAGCGTTGATTCGAAACCATATAAAAGAAATCAGTCAGTAATTTCTATGGGGGGGAGGTATTCTCTTGCTTAAGCAGTTAATATAGCGTCAAAAATAGAACGCATGATGAAAGTACATAAGGAAATGCGATGGGGAAACCTATACAGAGAGCAACCGAAAAAAATAAATGTAAGATCATATTTTTCTTGTAACTTATATATAAAACCGAGTATAATTAGTTGAAAAATTCAATTTTAAACCATGTAAAACTATTTTGACAAGGGAAAAAGGGCAATGTCAAAGGCTTTTGACAGACAAAATAGCTATATGCAGATACAATAAAGGAGAAGATTCAAGATGGATATTGGATTACAAATCAAGAAATTTAGGGAACAACAAAAAAATTTCTCAAGAAGAGCTGGCTCTTAAAATATTTGTTTCAAGACAAACAATTTCTAATTGGGAAACAAATAAAAGTTGTCCAGATATTAAAAGTTTAATTACTTTATCTAATATCTTCAATGTGTCTTTAGATAATTTTATAAAAGAAGATATAAAGGAGATGAAGGAGATTGTAGAAAAAGCAACAATTAAAAAGTTTAATGTGATAAGTGTAGTTTTCCTAATCGAATTAATAGTTGTAGCCGTAAGTGCTATCCTTTATTTAGTATTAAGGGAAATATAGGAATTGTTATCTGGTTATTCTTGTTCGCAATAACGCTCTATACGGCAAGTAAAATTGAAAAATTCAAAAAGAGATATGATATTCAAACCTACAAAGAAATTTTGGCATTTATTGACGGAAAACAATTAACGCATGATGAAACACAACAAGAAATAGGAAAAAGAAATTATCAAAAAATCATATTTGCATTTATTGCAGGTGTAATCGCACTTATTATATGTTTTGTTGTAATTTTTTATTTGCTCTAAAATCAAATAAGGAGGTAGATAAAATGTTCAATTTAGTCTATAAATCGGTTGTTGTAGAATGTTCTACTGGTGTAGAAGATTTAGCAAAAGCTATTGAGAAAAAATCAGAGGAAATGCTGAACAAAGGATATAAATTAGTAACTATGTCTATGGTCGGAACAGATAAAGCTATATTAGTATTTAAGATTTAGGGCACTGATAGATTCTAACAAAATTTAATATCCATACACACAAAGCAGTTGGTCTTTACGATTGACTGCTTTTTAGTGCTATTTTATATATTAAGGCTCATTCAATCGTGGTAAATTCGTGATAAAATGGGTGTTTCGATATACTTCAAAAGGTCCGAAAGTACAGTGGTTATATGGATGATCGAAAATTATATATAAAATTTATATGAGACTCCGGTTACGAAAAAGATTTTTCAATATATAATTATATTACATTATTCTATAAATAATATTTCAGAAAGGATAAGACATGAATGCCGGATATGTGCGTCTTTCAAGAGATGACGATAAGCGAAATTATGTTTCTATAGAAAATCAGAAGTTAATTATCAATCAGTATGCATCTAACAATGGAATGGTTATTGACCGATGGTATGAAGATGACGGAGTATCAGGTTATATTTTTGACAGACCGGGATTTAGGCAGATGATGGCTGATTTGGATAAAGATATTGATACCGTATATGTGAAAGATTTCTCGCGTCTTGGCAGACATAATGCGAAGGTTCTTTTGCTTTTGGATGAATTTCAGGAACGGGGAAAACATCTCATTGTCATTGATGATAATTACGATTCTTTTGATTCCAGCGACGACACCATTGGAATTAAAACATGGTTCAATGAGCGTTATGTAAAAGATACCAGTAAGAAAATCAAAAGAGCGATCGGAGCCAGACAAAAAGAAGGCACTCTTATGACAAAACCGCCTTTCGGATATTGCCGGGATACGAAAGACAAAAGTATCATCAAAATCGTTCCCAAAGAGGCAGAATTTATCAAAATGGTTTACGATCTTTATATCTCAGGATCAGGTTATCGCAAAATAGCAAATTATTTGACCGACCAGGATATCCCAACGCCTTCTATGGTACAGCGAGAACGAGAAATTGAAGAAGGTCGCATAAGCAAAAAGAAAGTTGCAACCATTTGGTCTGACAGCATGGTGAAGGAATTATTAGATAATGATTTTTACATTGGAACTTTTCGTTTGAGAAAACGTGCCAGAAATACAGTACACGGAAGGATAAACGTGTTCCAAAAGAAGAACAGTGTATTTTTGAAGATCATCATCCGGCAATTATTGATAAATCCACTTTTTCTCTTGTGCAGGAATTAAAAGAAAAGCGTAATCGCACAAATTATCGTGGAAGCAGGGGGGAATGGATCGGTTCAGAAATTCCCAATCCTTTTGGAAGCTGTTTGTTTTGTAAAGATTGTGGAAGTCTTTGACACCGATTAAGCGTCAAACATCCAGCAGAGAAAGAAAATATTATATTTGTACTACCTATAATACGAAAGGCAGGCGGTATTGCGAGAAAGCGCATCTGATTGAGGAAAATGATTTGATGGAAGATGTGCTGAATTATATTAAACTGTGCAGAGAAGCGCTTTGTGAAGTAATTTCCACATATGATATGAGGGACTTTGATGCAGAAAAGAAAACACTGGCAGAAAAACGACAGGACATTCAAGAAGAAATTCAAAACCGAAGAAATCAACTGAAGATACTTTTAACACAAAAAATAAAAGATTTATCCATAGCATCTGAAAATGAGGATTTGATCCATGAAACCTATAATTCTATGCAAAAAGATCTACTGGCGCAGATTCATGGTATGGAGATACAGGAAAAAGAACTGAACGAAACTACTATAGAAACACCGGATGTAAAGGACAAATTGAGAAATGCATTGGATGTAGTTGATAAAATCATTGCAGGTGGAACTCTTGACCGAAGAGATATTGAATTGTTGATTGAGAGAATTGACGTAGATAAAGAAGGAATGCCGGAAATTACTTTAAAATATGGTTTGTCTGATTTAATCAATTACAGTCCTGCTGATGAGATGAATCGCCGGGAAAATACTGTAATCGCTCTTGTAATGAAGCTGATTATAGAAGATGAACGTGGATATACATCTGCAAAATACTTGTCAGAACATATCACAGATTGGGATTTAAGAAAACGAAACAAAGTATTTTACCTTATATCAATTTGATGAAAGAATTAGGAATTTTGGAAGATACGGATAATCCGCTGAAACCTTACAATATTGTGAAAACAAAAAAAGAGATTATGATATTGATGCATCAATATCTACCGGATTTACCGGCTCAAATGACTTCTAAACAATTATCGGACAATTATTTACATTATTATGGTGGTAACAGGCGGTATGCCGGAAATGGTATTTGAATATATTTTAAAAGAGAACGGAATTGACCCTGAAAAAGATCTTACAATTATCCAAAATATTGATTTCGGATCTACAGCTCCGGCTTTTGCGGATGGCCGCGGAGATTTTACGATTGAATTTGAGCCCGGAGCGACTTCTCTTGAATCCGAAGGAAAAGGTCATGTTATTGCATCGCTTGGCAAAGACAGCGGCTATGTTCCTTACACCGCATTCAGCGCCAAAAAAAGTTATCTGAAAGAAAACCCTGATGTGATCCAGCGTTTTACAAACGCGCTTCAAAAGGGAATGGATTATGTCCGCTCTCACAGTCCTTCCGAAACCGCATCTGTAATCAAGCCTCAGTTTCCGGAAACAACACTTGAGATGATCACGACCATCGTAACACGTTACTATGAACAAGACACGTGGAAAAGCAATCTGATTTTTGAAGAAAGCAGCTTTGATCTGCTTCAGGATATCCTAGAAAGCGCCGGGGAGCTTGAAAAAAGAGCTCCGTATAAAGATCTTATAACGACTGAATTTGCAGAAAATGCCGCCAAATGATATAATAGCTTATATTTGATGTGACAAACACTAAAACAACGGGAGATTTTTATGATTGACAAAAGACTTGTTCCTTACAGCGGTTTAAAAAAAGAACCTTTTTCAGGCAGCCATAACGGAATGCGGTACATGATGCGTTCAGACAATGGCAGAGACAGCACAACATTCACCGTTTTTGTCTATCCTGAACCATGGTGTTTTGAACAAACGCCGGAAGATCAAATTGAAAGTCATACTTTTGACCTTTCCGAAGAAGGGCTTGATCTGGCGATCACATGGTTGTGGGAGCGGTTTGAAGCCGAACGTGACCGTTGGACGCAGGCATCACAGGAAATAATGCATACTGTCAAAAAGCATACACTTTAGTTTCTTTTTAGAAATTTTAATTTTTCTTCCATATATTGTCACATCACATTCACAATTACGTGTTATCTTAAATATATGAAAACGATAGGAAACACAAAACAGTGTATTCCCCATCGTCCATAACAACAGAAAGCATGATCAAAATTCAGTTTCTGTTGTTCCATAAAAGGAGACGACGACTGTATATGCAGTCGGTATGTACAGTCGTCGGACTTCGCCTAAATATGAAAAATATTAAAACAGCGGTATCTTATTATCTGTTAAGGATCGACTGTTATTCATTCAAAAACAATATTTTCCCCTCATCGATCCACAAATAGTCAGGAAATCCTTTTTTCTCTATTTCTTCCATTTTTTCCCTTTGAACAAACCAACAAATCATAGTTTTGTCTTTTTCACCGTTTTTTTCTGTACTGTTTCCTATTCTATTCTCTGCCGCAATATAATAGTTCTGCTCAAACGGAAGGCGGGCGCTGCTCTCAAGTTGAAATTTAAGCATATTTTCTCCCCTTGTTCCCCACACAGGAATAAAATCATGTGCCCGATACCCAATCCATTTCGCATCTTTTGGTACTTTTCTCTTTGTCTTTAAGCAAATTCCCCACTCCTTTGCTTCTACTGTATGATCATCTATATAGATAATACTTGAGAAATTTTTACATCCTGTAAGTATGGCGGCAGTCTTATTTTTCGGATTTTGAAACAGCTCCTCGGTTTTGCCGGATGCGACAATCCTCCCCTTATCCATAACGAAAAGCTCTTCACTAAAACGGTAAATTTCATCTCGATTATGTGATACCATAATCACAGTTCCCATATATGACTCTAACATCTGAAGCACTTCTTGCTCCAATCGGTCTTTTAAATACAGATCAAGAGCGGAAAAGGGCTCGTCTAATAAAATAACTTCCGGTTCATAAGCCATAATCCGAGCAAGCGCCGTTCTTTGCTGCTGTCCTCCGGAAAGCTGCTTTGGATAATGTTTTTCCAGACCTGCCAGACCAAACTTTTGAATCATCTCTTTGACCCGCTTATGTATATCCTGCTTATTTCCTTTTAGCCCGGCCGCTATATTTGCTCTACT
>ENA-OQCP01000565-OQCP01000565.1-human-gut-metagenome-genome-assembly--contig:-NODE-565-length-16340-cov-1.649849_pt1 | contig 16340 bp, 19 predicted proteins | sample MGYA00242760_ERZ504583 | MGnify/ENA primary metagenome ERZ504583 (study PRJEB26092, sample SAMD00036308) | human gut metagenome | host: Homo sapiens | study: EMG produced TPA metagenomics assembly of...
CCGCCGCGCATCATATCTCTGCCGTATACAGTAAGAAAGCTTCCGGTGGACTGGTCAAAAACTCCAAATTCTTTTCGCAGCCGTTCGGCAGTCGGACGTCCAATTATAAAATCTTTAGAATGACGGACAAGATTGGCGATCGCACTACCCAGCTGTTCGCCACCGATCTTAAGCAGACGGTTCATAACAATACCACCGTAGGAAAGAACGGAAAGTTCTGTTGTTCCTCCACCTAAATTTGGCGATAAAAGCTCCTGGTTCTTCCAGAACATCAATCCCAAGTCCAAGTCCGTCTGCAAGACCGCGCTCTATCAATTCTTACTGATTTTGCTTTCGCTTCAGAATGAAGCACAAGATCATAGAAAGCCTTCTTTTCTACTTCTGTGACATCTGTAGGAACAGCGATCACATATTCGGCCCCACGGATAAACGGACGCTCTTCCTTCAAAAGATCTCCGAGAAGATATTGCATGTCATCAAAACGGGCAATGACACCATTCTTCATCGGAAATATGATCTGTATATTTCCCGGAGCCTTTTCATACATCTCATAAGCATCGTCTCCGACAGAAAAATATATTTTTTATCTTTCATGGCAATTACATTCTTGGCATGCCATATGCGGTCTTTTTTTCTTATCAAAATCTTGATATCATAAGTTCCAAGATCTAACCCATATACATTCCTGGCCATAAATACACTCCATCCCCTTATCTATTTGCAGATTCTTGAGAAAAGAATCCTTTCTCCCTTAAACTGAAATAACAATTATCTCCAATAATGATGTGATCGAGAAGTTCTATACCGATCAAAGCCCCTGCTTCACGGATGCGCCGGGTTGTCAGAAGATCTTCTTTGCTTGGTGTCGGATCTCCACTCGGATGATTATGCAAAAGAATAATGGATACGGCATTCTTCTGCAAAGCTTCCACAAACAGTTCTCGTGGAGAAACAAGTGTGGATTTATGGTTCCTGTTGAAACATCCATCTCACTGATCAGCCTGGATCTGGTATTCAGAAGCAAAAGCTTCATTACTTCCCGTTTCTTATGCCGAAGATCTTCCATATAATAACGTGCAATACTGTCCGGAGAGGAAAAATCCAATCCCAGTGAGGCTTCTGCTTTCGCCATACGTCTTGCAAGTTCTGCCAGACAAAGAATCTGGATGGATTTTACCTTTCCGATTCCTTTGATCTTCAGCAGCTGTTCCATAGACCACTGTGGGATGCTGAGAAGTCCTTCAGAGCCAAATGGTGGATGCAGAATCTTTTGGGCAAGTCGGAGCGAATTCTCCCCTTTCGTTCCGGTACGAAGTAAAACAGCTAAAAGTTCCACATCTGTCAGATGTTCTGCACCGTACTGCTCACATTTTTCATAAGGACGGTCTTCAAGATACATCATTTTGATTGTTTCTGTATTTCTATTTTCCATGTGAATCATATCACTGCGATGACATAATACAACGATTCATTTTAACACAGTTTCAAAAAAGTGTATAGAGAAGATACCAAAAAACCACAAATTTCATAAATGATTAAGATTTATATTTTTGAATGATTGCCTCGGCGACCTTCATTCCGTCCATCGCTGCGGAAGTGATTCCACCGGCATATCCGGCCCCTTCACCACATGGATAGATCCAGTCACAGGAAGCACAGACAAAGTTCTCATCCCTTTCAATTCTTACAGGGGAAGAAGTTCGGCTCTCCACACCGGATAATAATGCATCATCATCCGCAAATCCATGAATTTTATGATCCATTGCTGTGATTCCATCTTCAAGTGACTGTGCGATTTCAGTAGGAAAGATAGCTCTTACATTTCCAAAGACCGAAGCCCCTTTGATACAGGAATGAACCTTTCCGTAAGCGGTTGTAATCTGATTCTCTTTAAAGTCACCAAAACGCTGAACAGGAACTTTTCCCTGTCCTGCCTGATAAGCTTTTTCTTCTAAGCTGCGCTGGAAAGAAATTCCGGCAAGCGGATGGTCAGAACCGAAGTCATCCGGAGTAACTGTGACAATCACAGCACTGTTTGCATTTTCTCCGGCACGGTCATGATAGCTCATTCCATTGACTGCAAGACGATGCTTTTCAGAAGAAGCATTTACAACATATCCGCCCGGGCACATACAGAAAGTATAGACTCCTCTTCCATTCTCCAGGTTCTCGGTCAGTTTATATGCTGCTGCCGGAAGATCATTTCCCCGATCTCTGCCATATTGAGAATGATCGATCAGCGTCTGCGGGTGTTCGACACGGACTCCGACGGCAAACGATTTTGCGCGCATCGGAATCTGATGCCTGTAAAGCATGTCAAATGTATCACGGGCGCTGTGACCGATCGCAAAAACGGCAGCTCCGGCAGATATTTCTTCTTCTATGGAATTTTCTGTGAGGTGAACAATTTTCAGCGTTTTTGATGTTAGGTCAACATCTGCGACCTGTGTATGAAAACAGAATTCACCGCCAAGCGAAATGATCTCCTGACGCATCTGGCTTACAACATCAATCAGGACATCTGTACCGATATGCGGCTTATTTGCATATAAAATATCTTTGTCCGCTCCGAATTTTACGAAAGTCTCAAGAACGAAACGGTTACGTCCTGTCTTATCTTTTACAAGTGTATTTAACTTTCCATCTGAAAATGTACCAGCGCCGCCTTCACCGAACTGGACATTGGAAGAAGGGTCAAGCACACCGGTCTCCCAGAAGCGATCCACATCCTTCTTACGTTCTTCTACACAGGCACCACGTTCAATAACCAAAGGACGGTATCCTTCCAGTGCGAGCAGATAAGCGCAGAATAGTCCGGCAGGACCGCTGCCGATGACAACCGGACGGGCATTCAGAATCTCTGTTCCGTGAGATGGAATCTGGTAATGCTTCTCTTCTACTTTCTGGATGTTTCCTTTACAATGCTTTAAAACAGCATTCTCATTGGAAACAGTGACATCAACCGTATACACATAGAACAACTCCGGTTTTCTGCGTGCGTCTAATGACTGACGGTGAATCCGATAAGTAAAAGAGTCCCCTTTCTTTAGATGAAGTGTCTTTTGTATCTTCTTTTCAAGAGCTTCTTCCGTGTGTGGAATCTGCAGTTTCAGCTGATTAATTCGTATCATTTATCTATCCTTCTTTCAGGAAATCTAATATTAAAGTATATCATCCAGATATTGGTTACAAGTTAGCAGCAGGCAATTATGCAGATGCGGCGGAGCGTCCTGCAACATAACCGCTTGCCCACGCCCAGGTGAGATTATACCCACCGCAGATTGCATCTACATCGACCAGTTCTCCGGCAAAATAAAGCCCGGAAACAAGTCTGGATTCCATTGTTTCTGGATTAATCTGTGTCGTATCAACACCGCCACAGCAGATCTGTGCCTGTTCATAAGAATTTGTCTTAATTACAGGTGATTTGAATTCCTTGATCATCCATGCCAGCCTCTGAATATCTGCATCTGTGAAATTGCCGCATAGCTTCTCTTTTTTGATCTTGGCAAATTTCAGCCATACAGTGGCCAGTTTTTCATGAAACAGGCCGGTAAAGAATTGCTCTGCTGTTTTTTCCGGCTGGCGGTTGGCACGTTCTTTCAGAAGAATTTTTACTTTATCAACCGAATATTCCGGAAGAAAATCCAGCATGGCAACAACTTCCTTCTGCTCATATAATGCTTTCGACGCATAACGGCTGATCTGGAATACCGGAATTCCTGAGATTCCATAGGCGGTCAATTGAAGTTCACCGGTATCAGCAGCAGTTAATTCACCGTCAACAAACAACGAAACTTTTCCCTGTGCACGTACTCCGGCAATTGCGCGGAAATGCTTTCCGGTACAATGTAAAGCACAAAGAGCAGGAAGTACAGGAATTATCTGATGTCCAAGCTGTCTGGCTAAAGTGTATCCGGAACCGTCAGAACCGGTGGAAGGTGCGGCTTTTGATCCATTGCAGAGAATCACTTGATCTACGGTTAAAGAACCGTGTGATGTCTGCAAGGAAAATCGTTCATTTGTTTTCTGTATTCCAGTACAGGAGATTCCTGTACGTACATCAACTCCAAGACGGTATACTTCCTGTTCTAATACATCACGGATGGCACTTGCCTGATCAGAGTACGGATACAGATATCCATTTCTGTCTTTTGGATAGATTCCAAGTTCTCGGAAAAAAGCAATGACTTTTCCGCCGGAAATTGATCCAGTACCTGCGTGATAAAGTTAGGCTGCTCCGAACGATAACAGGAAGTATCCTGATAAGTATTCGTATAATTACACCGGCCATTTCCAGTCACTAATATTTTCTTACCCAATCTATCGTTTTGCTCCAGAAGGAGAACTTTCGCTCCTTTTCTGGCAGCGAAAATGGCGGCCATCATTCCTGATGCACCGCCACCTATAATTGCAATTGTGTTCATTAAAATTCATATCCTCTTACTTTCTTAGCAGATTACATCTGTCTGAATTTTAACATAACAATTCATTCAACTCAACTGAATTCGATAGAATCTCTCGAAAAATTGTTTTACAGAAGTTCTCTCACACGCTCGATAGAAAGAACGCCTGCATCAATAACGCTCTGCAGTGATTTGAGAATACCAAGCTTTGCATGATACCATGTGAGTCCACCCTGGAAATAGACAGCGTACGGAGGTTTTACTGGTCCGTCTGCACTTAATTCAATGGAAGAACCCTGAACGAAAGCACCAGCTGCCATGATCACATCGCTGTCATATCCCGGCATTGCCCATGGTTCCGGGCTTACATAACTGTCTACCGGAGCAGCTGCCTGAATTCCCTTACAGAATGCAATAACACCTTCTGCAGATCCAAGTGTAACCGCCTGGATGATATCATGACGGGATTCAGAACCGTTCGGAATTACCGGATATCCTAAAGCTTCGTAGATATTTGCTGCAAAAGTAGCACCCTTTAAAGCACCGCATACAACAGTTGGTGCAAGGAAGAATCCCTGATAGAAGGACTGTGTAACACCAAGTGTAGCACCGACTTCTTTACCGAGTCCTGGAGAAGTCAGACGATAAGCACAGTTTTCGATCAGATCAGCTCTTCCGGCAACATATCCGCCGATTGGGGCAAGTCCGCCACCCGGATTTTTGATCAGAGAACCGACGATCATGTCTGCACCGACATCACTTGGCTCAATACGTTCAACGAATTCACCGTAACAGTTATCTACCATACAGATGACATCCGGGCGACGCTCTTTGATAAATGCAATCAGTTCGCCGATTTTTTCTACAGAGTAGCTTGGGCGTGTCTGGTATCCTTTGGAACGCTGGATTGTTGCCAGTTTGATTGTTTTATCTTCCAGAGCTTTTTCAATCGCAGGATAATCAAAATATCCATCTTCCAGAAGTTCTACCTGTTTATAGGAGATTCCATATTCTGCAAGAGAGCCGTTAGATGGACGGATTCCGATTACTTCTTCAAGTGTATCATATGGTTTTCCAACCGGAGATAACAGTGTGTCTCCGGGACGAAGATTCGCTGCAAGCGCGAGGGCAAGTGCGTGTGTTCCGCAAGTGATCTGTGGGCGCACCAGAGCGGCTTCTGTATGAAAAACAGAGGCATAGACATCCTCTAAAGTATCTCTTCCCTGATCATTGTATCCATATCCGCTTACATAGTTAAAGCATCCTTCACTTACGCGGTTCTCCTGCATGGCATGAATTACTTTTAACTGATTGTATTCAGCGTTTCTGTCAAATTCTTCAAAACGTTCTTTTAGTTTCTCTTCTGTCTTCTGTCCGAATGCCCAGACTTCTTTGCTGATTCCTAGCTGTTCGTAAATTGTTTCTGTAGTTGGTGTATTCATTTTTCTTCTTCTTTCTTTTTAAGTTTTTTATTGTTGATTTACATGGCAAAGCTGCATTTTATCTAAATGCAGCCTGATGTCCTAATGAATGATTTCTTTTTCCTTTAAAACAGTGAGCATCTGTTGGATCAGTTGTTTATCTTCTCTTCCAATCTCACTTTTATCAAGCCAGATGACATCTCTTTCTCTTCTAAACCAGGTCAGCTGTCGCTTGGCAAAAATGTCTTGTGTCTCTCTTAATAATGCGTACGGCTTCTTCCAAAGGATACTCTCCTTCAAAATAGCCAAACAGTTCTTTGTATCCAAGTCCCTGCATCGCAACACTTTCTCTTTTAAGTCCGCGCAATCTTAATGCATTGACTTCTTCAAGAAGTCCTTCCTGCATCATCAGATCGACACGTTTATCAATCCGGTCATAGAGAATCTTACGATCATCTGTCAGCACAAAATATGCGGAGTTATAAGCAGATTCTTTCTCTCGTTCCGCCTCATTGTGCTCGGAAATCTTCTGTCCGGTCTGCTGATAATATTCCAGCGCGCGGATCACACGTTTTATATTATGAAAATGAATCTGTTCCGCAGATTCCGGGTCTACTTTTTCAAGCATTTCATGAAGATATTCTGCGCCCTGGGTTTTGGCAAGTGCTTCTAATTCTTCCCGATAAGCAGTATCGGCATTATTTTCTGTGAAATCAATGTCGTAAAGTAATGCCTGAATATAGAATCCTGTTCCGCCGACAACGATCGGAATATGTCCCCGCTGATAGATTCCTTCCATTGCTTCTTTTGCCATCTGCTGAAAGAGAACAACGTTAAAATCCTCAGACGGATCAAGAACATCTACCAGATGATGCGGCACACCGTCCATCTCTTCCGGACGGATCTTGGCAGAGCCGATGTCCATCTCCTTGTAGACCTGCATAGAGTCAGCAGAAATGATCTCTCCGCCGATCGCTTTGGCAAGTCCGATGGAGGCAGCAGTCTTTCCGACAGCGGTTGGACCGGTCAGAATGACAAGTGGGCGTTTGTTTGTCTGTTCCATCTATATTTCCTCGATTCCATTTATACAATTCGTTTAAATTTCTTTTCCAGATCACGTTTTGTCATGGCAATGATCGTCGGTCGTCCATGCGGACAGTGATATGGATTGTCCAGTGTCAGGAGTTCGCCGATCAGTTTGTCTACTTCCTGTGCAGAAAGACGGTTATTTCCCTTTACAGCAGCCTTACAGGACAAGGATGCAACCTTCTCATCGATCAGCTCCGGTGTCATAGAAGTAGAAAGACCTTCGGTCAGATCATCGATCATCTCCATCAGAAGTTCTTTCTTGGCAATACTGAACAGATTGTCAGGTACTGCACGGACTGCATACTCTTCTCCACCAAAAGGTTCAATCTCGAAACCAATGCGTGAAAAGCGGTCCATATTTTCATTCAGAAGCTGTGCTTCCTGCATGGATAAGCTTAAAATGATCGGAGGACTTAAGTACTGAGAAGTAAATTCTCTGCTTTTCATTTCACGCAAGGTACGCTCATACAAGACGCGTTCATGAGCCGCATGCTGATCAATGATGTAGAGATTATCTTTAAATTCTACGAGCCAGTAGGTGTCAAAGACCTGGCCGATCAATTTATATTCTGCACGGATATCTCTTTTTAAGAAATTTTCTTCAAAGAGATCCATCTGCGTACCGTTTTCTGGTTCTGATTTTGCGTCGGTTATTTCACAATCAGATACTGCATCGGTGTTGGTGGTGGCAGTTTGCATTTCAACAGCTGGTTTGGATTTTTGAACTGCTGCCGCAGTTTCCGGTGCAACTGTCTTATCTGCTGCTTCAACGGCGTATTTGACATGTTCAGCAATTTTGTCTTTCTGTTCATCTGCACGGAAAATCTCTTTCCGGTCTGCAACTTCGGCGGAAGAAGAACGATTATGGTAAGAAAGTACGCGCTCCTTCATCTTACGGATAAAATAATCCTCATCTTGAACATCATCCTTAACCGTTTTCTTGGATTCTTTGATCAATTCCGCAGCTGTTACTTTTTCATTCTCCTTACGCGGACGAAGAAGAAACGGACTGCCGGTATCCTCTTTATTTTTGGTCGAAGCGGATGTGAATGTCTTTTTCACTCGCTCCGGTCTTTCTGCCTTGTTTTCGTTCGATTCCACCGGATCAGGAACTTCTGCTTTCTGGATCAGTTCCGGTTCCAGCAAAGTCCTGTGTACGGCTTCAAAGACGGTATTATAAACCTCCTGCTGCCGTGAGAAGCGAAGTTCCATCTTTGTCGGATGCACATTGATATCTACATTTTCTCCACTCAGATGAAAATGCAGAACTGCAAATGGAAACTTGTGCTGCATCACAAAATCACGATAAGCGTCTTCCACGGATTTGGAGATCATTGCACTTTTGACATAGCGGCCGTTTACGAAGAAATTTTCAAAGTTACGATTTCCACGTGTGATGATCGGCTTGCCGAGAAAACCTGTGATATGGATACCATTTTTCTCATAATCGATCTCAATCAGGTTAGCCGCTACGTCACGGCCATAGACATTGTAGATCACATCTTTCAGTTTTCCATTTCCGGAAGTACGCAGTTTTTCCTGTCCGTTATTTAAAAACTGAAAAGCAACTTCCGGATGAGACAGGGCAAGATGCATTAATAGATCCTGCACATGTCCGGCCTCTGTCATTGGTGTTTTCAAAAATTTTCTTCTCGCAGGAACATTGTAAAATAACTGATGGATGAGGAAAGTTGTCCCGTTTGGCGCACCGGTATCTTCCAAGGATACTTCTTTTCCACCTTCAATGACATAGCGGGTACCAAACTCTGCATCGCTGTCTTTGTGATCAGTTCCGTCCGGGTGACGGCTGCAATACTTGAAAGCGCCTCTACCACGAAATCCCCAAGACGCGATGTGAGACAGGTCTTCCACTGTCTCAATCTTGCTTGTAGAATGGCGCAGAAAAGCACGCTGCACTTCATCCTGCGGAATGCCACAGCCATTATCTGTAATACGGATGAAGGAAATGCCCCCGTCCTTGATCTCTATTTTTACAGAAGTAGATCCTGCGTCGATCGCATTTTCAACGAGTTCTTTTACAATTGACGCTGGACGCTCAATCACTTCACCTGCGGCAATTTTATCAATTGTGATCTGGTCTAATACATGAATGTGTGGCATATTTCCGCCTTTCCTTTTACCAACGGTTCTTCAGCTTATTCTGTAACCGGTAGATTGTATTTAAAGCATCGATCGGTGTAAGATTTCCGACATCGATATTTTTCAATTCATCAAGTACGTCATCATCTTTTACAGTGTCAAACAGAGACATCTGTGCCATATCGACTTCGTCATATTTTTTTTGCCTTACTTTTTTTTCTTTGCAGTATGTTCCTTGGCCGCGATCTCACTGACGCGGTTTGTGATATCCTCATCGCTGAGTTCCTCTACGATTTCCTTCGCACGGGAAATGACAAGATCCGGAACGCCGGCAAGTTTTGCAACCTGGATACCATAACTCTTGTCAGCCCCGCCTTTTACGATCTTTCGTAAGAATACGATGTCATCGCCCTTTTCTTTTACAGCAATACAATAGTTGTTGACATTATCAATCTTTCCTTCGAGTTCTGTCAGTTCATGATAATGTGTGGCGAATAAAGTTTTTGCTCCCAACAGTTTGCTGTCGCTGATGTATTCTACAACAGCCCAGGCAATTGACAGACCGTCAAATGTACTTGTTCCGCGTCCGATTTCATCAAGAATGAGAAGACTTTTTGAGGTTGCATTTCTTAAAATATTGGCAACTTCGGTCATCTCAACCATGAATGTACTCTGTCCGGAAGCAAGGTCATCGGATGCTCCGACTCTGGTGAAAATACGGTCGGAAAGACAGATGTTCGCGCTCTCTGCCGGGACAAACGATCCGATCTGAGCCATCAGTGCGATCAATGCAGTCTGACGCATGTAAGTTGATTTACCTGCCATATTCGGACCTGTGATGATTGAAATTCTATGTTTCTTATCATCCAGATAAGTATCATTGGCAATAAACATATCATTTGGAATCATTCGCTCAACGACCGGATGACGGCCTTCTTTGATATCAAGGATTCCTTTTTCATTAATTTTCGGACGGACGTAGTTGTTGCGCTCTGCAACAAGTGCAAGAGAACTGAACGCATCCAGTGCGGCAACTGCTTTGGCAGTTTGCTGGATTCTCTCCACCTGTCCGGCAATCGTTTCACGGACTTCGCTGTAAAGTTCATATTCCAGTGCATACAGCTTATCTTCTGCACCAAGGATCATGTCTTCAAGTTCTTTAAGCTCCGGTGTGATATAACGCTCAGCATTCGCAAGGGTCTGTTTTCTTGTATAATAATCCGGGACAAGATCTTTATAAGAATTTGTCACTTCCAGATAATAACCAAATACTTTGTTATATTTTATTTTTAGATTTTTAATACCTGTTTTTTCTCGCTCATCATTCTCAAGTTTTGCAAGCCAGTCTTTTTCCGTCCGATTTCGCCCCGGCGAAGCTTATCAACTTCTTCGTTATAACCGTCGCGGATAATATTTCCCTCTTTCATGGCAAGCGGCGGATCCTCACGAATGGCTTTCGTGACGAGCTCGCAGAGATCTTCTAATGCATCCAGATCTTCATAAATCTCTTTTAAAAGCGGTGCCTGCAGATCCTGTAAAATATAGCGGATCGGTGGCAGCATCTCCAGAGAACCTTTGAATGCGGTGAGGTCTCGCGGATTTGCAGAACCGTAAGTGATCTTCGTGATCAGACGCTCCAGATCATAGACCGGAGATAAATATTCCCGGATCTCTTCACGGGCAATGGCCTGATTTTTCAGTCTTCTACTGCATCCAGTCTGCGGTTGATCTCGGATTTATCGATCAAAGGCTGTTCTACATTTTTGCGAAGCGTACGTGCGCCCATTGCAGTACGTGTTTTGTCAAGAACCAGAGAAGGGAACCACGCTTCTGCTTTTCACGTAAAGTTTCGCACAGCTCCAGATTTCGACGTGTAGAACTGTCAATCAGCATATATTTTCCTGTGATATATGGTGTAATATGTGTCAGGTTGGAAAGTGAATTTTTCTGTGTCTCAAATAAATAGATCAGAAGTGCTCCGGCACTGATGATTCCACAGTCATAATCAGCAAGTCCAAGCCCTGCAAAATTCTTTACTTTGAAATGCTCAAGCAGCTTATCTTTGCAGACAGCATCATCAAAATACCAGGAATCGAGAGAATAAATCGTGATTCCAAGCTTGTCTCTCATCGCATCCAGATCCATACCGCTCATATAGAACGCTTCGTTGCAGATGATCTCAGACGGACTGAATTTATAAATCTCATCCATCAGACGGCTGCTGTCCGGAAGTTCTGTGACAAAATAATCTCCGGTAGAAATATCTGCGATTGCAACTCCATAGCGGTCTGCAATATAGACGATACACATGATGTAATTATTCTTCGTTTCATCTAATGCCTGTGTATCCAGATTCGTTCCGGGTGTAACAATTCTTACAACCTCACGTTTTACGATCCCCTTCGCAGTCTTTGGGTCTTCTACCTGTTCACAGATTGCGACTTTGTATCCCTTCGCAACAAGACGGTTCAAGTAACCTTCTACGGCATGGTATGGGATTCCGCACATCGGGCACGTTCATCCAGACCACAGCTTTTCCCGGTCAGTGTGATCTCAAGCTCTCGGGATGCAGTCAAGGCATCGTCAAAGAACATTTCGTAGAAATCGCCGAGGCGGTAGAATAAGATACATCCTTGTACTGCTCTTTCGTCTCGCAATAAATTTTCATCATCGGTGTCAGCTTATCTATGTCAATATTTTCCATCAATTTCTCCTTAGTTTTCAAAGGTTTTCTAAAAACTCTTTAGAATGTAAGTTCGCAAATCATTCTAACAAATTTTAACATGAATTTCAAGCTGATGTTGAGAACGTAGAAATGTATCATTTGTCGGAGTACCTATATCGCAATGTGCGAAGAGAGCGAACTGAAGAATATTCGTTTAATATTCTTGGGTTCGCTCTCTTCTTTTAATTTGAAAAAATTATTATTTCATTTTTCATAAACAACTTCTAACTGTCCGGCATCCATCTCGCACACTGTATCACACAACCATTCCATTTCCATCACATTGTGTGCAGCTAACAGGATAGTTGTTCCTTTTTCTTTCAATTCAACAAAGAGTTCGCAGACATCCTGTGCGCCTCTTTATCCAATCCATTGAATGGTTCGTCTAAAATTAATAATTTTGGTCGCTCCATGATCGCCTGTGCAATTCCAAGGCGTTCTCTCATCCAAGTGAATATTGACCTACTTCTTTTTAGAAACGGATCAAGACCAACTCCTGCGAATTGCATCCCGGATCTCAGTATCTCCTATTTTTCGATTAAGTTGTGCAAGGCGTTTTAAGTTTTCATATCCACTGATATATGGAAGAAATCCCGGACTCTCGATAATCATTCCGGTATTTTCCGGAAAATCAATATCTTTTCCAATTCTTTTTCCATAGACATATACGCTCCCTCTGTCAGGTTGAAGAAAACCGCAGATGCATTTGAACATTACAGTTTTACCGGAGCCATTAAATCCCATGATTCCGTGGATTTTTCCTGCCTCAAAGGTATGACTGATTCCTTTTAATACTTTTTCTTTGCCAAAAGATTTTGTTAGATTTTTAACTTTCACAGCAGCTTTCATAATTTTCCCCTTTCTTATTCCGTCAGGATTCATCAACCTGAGAAAATGTAAAATTATATCGTTTGATACATTTTCTCGAGATGAAAAGCAAAATACATATCACTGCAAGGAATAACAGGATGCTTATTTTTATTTGTGGCAAATAATCATATCCGAAATTATGCATTGGAAATGTTGCGTGATTTAAGGGTGATAACCATCCGCAAAGAATATTTGCCCGATAGGAAAGCCCTCCACCCAGATGAAAAACTTTTTGAAAAATATCCGGAGTCAGAAGAATTCCATAAAGATTTATCAAGAGTGCGCCAACAACGCCTCCGGCTCTTCCCTTCTGTAGATTTAATACAAGCATGACGGAAGTAATAAATAACGAATAGAAAAGCATAAGAAATACAACACAGATTGCACATTTATATGGTGTTGTCATTTCCATTGTCTTTATTGATACAGGAACCGTAAGATGATTATTACTTCCATATCCAATGCTTGCAGCAGTCTGGCTCCATACATTCCAACGTAAGCCCAAGGACTTGCAATTAGAAGTTCTGTCAGGCAGAGGAAGACTGTATAAAGCAAGTAGACAGGATCACATATAGGATCTGACTTGCCATCCATACGCTTCGCTTTGTCCGGATCAGCCAATAGGGCGTCATCTGATTTACAAAAGGCATATCTGCAAATAATAACAGCAGTAAAAGGGATGAAAGCATCACAGACTGCGCATCACCGAAGGTCCAGATCAGTGGCTCGAACATTTGCACCGGTGTCTGGAATGTCTGTGCCTGCTCTAAAATCTGATTTGTCAACATCAGACAAAGTACAAATCCTAATGCAAAAGTCATCCAGATTCTCGGATTTTTGTCCCAGTCAGAGAAATTTCTTTTGTTAGAAGAAGATTTGATGAATGTCCGTTTTAAATTGCGTTTTTTCATGCCACCACTCTCCTTACCACGCATTTACGCAAAGCCAGTGCCAGAAGACTGCTGATCAGAAGCAGAGCCAAAAGACAGAATCCGTTTCCATAATATGCCGGGCTTGCCCACTGCTTTGGACTTAGGAAAAATAATTGCGGTAATATCGTTCTTGAAACACTGTTAGTACATAATATAAAATAAATGGAACAGCACAGCTCAGATACTTATTTTTAGTCAAAACTGCTGTCAGTGAACCGCATAAAGACCACAATGCTCCATTTAGAAAAAGTCGGATAAATCCAATTCCTGTGATACTTATTACCTCTGATATATTTTGCAAAGTATTCAGAGTCGGGATATTTCTACAGATAACTATAAAAACAACCAATGCAATTCCTGCCGCTGAAACGGAAATGGCACCACCTGTGAATGCGACTCCAAAACTTTTCATCCAAATATAATTTCTTTTTCCTATTCTGTTAATAAGAAACCATGCATAGCGCTGTGTAATTCTTCCTGTATATCTGCGGCTGTTGCCAGAGGAACCAACAGTGGAAAGAAAAGCAAGGCTTTTTCTGAAGTGATTGCATAGGTGAAGATGCATAACCAGGCTTTCCCTTCTGTTGATCCACCGAAAGCGATCAGATGATTTCGATAAGGAAGTGCAACAATCAAAAGAACCGCACACAACGCCAGTACAGAGATATAAAATCTTCGGTTTCCAAAGTCATATTTCAATTCTGTTCTGAAAGATGTCTTCGTTTCATATTCTATCATCTCCAATAAGAACCTATTCTTCCACCGTCTGTTGCATTTAATACAATGTAGTCGGTCTGATATCCTTCTATTTTTCTTCCGGCTGTTCCAAGTTCGGCAGTTGCATCTTGACTCTCGCTTATAGTGAAAAACCATGCCGGAACCAGCCAGGCATTTTGTGGATTCTTATATGCCGGTATATAAGTATATCCCAGTTCGACAGTTGCAACATCATAACCAAATATCGTCTTGCTCTCTGCAGGCTGACTGGAAGGGTAAAGATATTTCACCTGATCGATCAGGCGGTTTTCTATTTCATCAAATGCAAGGAGTTTTACATTTTCTGTAACTATCTTTTCTTCCTGACTCATACCCTTCCATTTGAAGGAACGGATTCCATCTTCTGTCACTACAATATAAATCTGCTCTACCGGCATGGAAGGTGCATATGCAAATCCACTATCATCTGAATATCCTCCGGTTTTATCCTGATTTATTTTTAATCCGGAAACAGAAGGAACGTAAGTAAGACGATAACCTGTTTTTCCAAGATTTGGATCAGCATTCCATAATGCTTCCTGTTGTTCTAATATAGTGGCTTCCGGATAATCAGACTGTGCATACCAGAGGATTTTGTCTGATGACAACAACTGCATATTTTCGAGGTTCAGATCTTTCAGAATTTTTTCAGCTTCATCTTCTGCTGTCTCTTCTAAGAGAGTGGTTTCTTTCATCTGGTCTTTCAGTGTTTGTAGTTTCTCCATAAAAGATTCTTTTACGCTTCCTGCAGGAACTCCATATTCGTCTGTGCGATTCTCTATTGCCAGATAGTTTTCAATAGTTGCCAGTTCGATCCCATTTCCTTCTGACCAGGAGAAGATACTATAATTTCCTGCTTCCGGATCGTAAGTTTCTGCATTGATCGTACCCTTTGCATCTGCACCAACCGTTGCCTGAAAATGAATCTCCATTCCATCCTGCTTTGTGGTATCCGGAAGAATATCATATCCGTAAGCTTCCAGTGATTTTCTTTTTGCTTCATACGCCGGATCTGTCTTTTTTGATGTGTATTCAATCTGTCCAATTTCCTGCAATGGTGTCTGCTCTGGCGCAAGAGGAAGAACTTCTTCCACTAACTTTTTCAAGCCCTGTTTAAATCAATACTCCACACTTGTTGTCAGCATAGATCCTTCCCTGTTCTTAATCCTATCTAAGAGGTTCTGATAGTATTCTCTGGTAAGTTCCTGCGTCTGATACAAAATCTCTCCGCCTGCAAAATAGGAAATAAGTCCGTTTAATTGTTCAAGCTCCAGTTTTTTCTGACTGACTTCAATCACCGGAAGATTTCCTGTCGTAACAGATTCTAATTTCTGATCTGCGTGAAAAACTCCGCGGTCATTACTCCATGTTACTGTTGTGTCCCAGTGTTCCGGCAGATCCAGTGTCTGTGTCTCTCCATCTTTCAATGGTTCTGCAATTACATCCTCGCTTAATCCTCCGGCCTTACTGACAACTGCACTCTGGTCAGGTGTCTTCTGACATCCCGTAAGTAACAGACCACAAGTAAGACTGACTGTCAGAATCGATGGTAAAATGATTTTAGTTCTCTTTTTCTTAATTGTCATGGCATCATTCCTCCATTTCCATTCCTGTTTGTGTGATACGAATTTCGTATCCTGAAAATTTGGAACAGGTTTTTTTCTTATATTCAGTTTAATCTTGTGGTGAAAGTACTGCAAGCGGATGGCCTCAAGTACTGGATTACTGGACATGAGTATTTATAAATCAAAAAATGTTATTGAAACAACAAACATTCCATCTTCCATTTCATAGGCCAGATCTCCATCATATCGTGTAACAATCCGTTCCACACTTTTCAAGCCATATCCATGAAGAGATTTATCCTGCTTCGAAGTCAGAAAAGTATGTCCTGATTTGGCAGGAAGCTTATCGGTTCCATTCTTAATTTCAAGAAACAACATTTGCATATGCTGCTCAATCTTTATACTGATTTTCTTACGTTCTTTATCAGTCACTTTCTCACAGGCTTCCAGGCATTGTCTAGCAGATTCCCAAATAG
>ENA-OQCP01000566-OQCP01000566.1-human-gut-metagenome-genome-assembly--contig:-NODE-566-length-16324-cov-1.754337_pt1 | contig 16324 bp, 21 predicted proteins | sample MGYA00242760_ERZ504583 | MGnify/ENA primary metagenome ERZ504583 (study PRJEB26092, sample SAMD00036308) | human gut metagenome | host: Homo sapiens | study: EMG produced TPA metagenomics assembly of...
GATGGGCACTCATGCCGTATGTACTCCGTTTGTCATCATGGGTTTTAATATCGGCTGGATCCCGGCTCCTCCGCTGGAATCGCTGCTGCGATGGTTAATGCTGTTTTCATCTTTGGTTTCCTCCGTTTTCTGTGAATATATGGTTCTGTAACTCTGTCAGATCCCGACAGTAGATATAGGCATCCTTTTTCAGCTGTTCCTGATCCGGTTCTCCTAATGCGTCATAAATACCGGCAGTCAGAAATCCTGCATTTCCGGCAGTCTGCAACGCGTAGAGAGAATCCTCCACAACCAGCGTCCGGGATGGCTCCGTTCCCAGTGCTTCTGCAGCTGTAAGATAGACCTTCGGAGAATGTTTGCTTTCTCCGATCTCACTGGTGGTATAGATTTTATCAAAAAAGGAAAGAAGTCCGTTTCTTTCCAGCGCCCGGCAGATATGTTCCCTGGGGCTTGAGGTTGCCACCGCAGCCGGGATTTTCTGTTCTGCAAGGCATTGAAGAAGTTCTCTGGCACCTGATTTTGCCGGGACCTCTTCAAAATAGTATTTACGGATCCGGGATTTCAGATCCATCACGATCTTTTCTTCGGAATACGCAAGAGTAAACCTGTTTTCAGCCAGTCCGCTCCCTGCTCCATACTCATGGGAAAAAGGATTTCGTCCATTTCCGCAACCGGCTGATATCCCAGATCTGTAATATATCGTTTTCCAAGCTCCTTCCAAACAGAGAGCGAATCCAGAAGGACGCCGTCTGCATCAAATATCACGGCTTTTATAGGAAAAATCATGTTTATGCTCCTGAAAATTTTTTGTGATACTCTGTCATTGGAACATTACGAAATAATTTCCCATGACATAAAAAACTGATATAAAAACGCGGATATATCACAAAAGATATATCCGCATTTATTATAAGCCGCAGATATCCAAAATGCAACCGGGAGTTAAGGAGGCTCATCTGAAACAGCAGCTCTATTTTCAAAACATTTTTTATTCTTTACCGTTAAAACAATATGTGCATATATTACAAGGATCGATCCCAATGGATTCCAGAAGATCATCCAGTCTGTGATAACGGAGAGTTGTAAAATTCTGCATCTCGCAGATATCCTGTACCATCTGCTCGTATTTCTCTGTATGTGGATCTGCATATTCATCCAGAACTTCCTGCGGACAGTTGGGGCCTTCTCTCTTCTCGATCACCTGACGAGTGATCAGCTCCATCTCAGATTTGGAACGTGAGAAGTTTAAATATTTGCAGCCGTACATGATTGGCGGGCAGGCAGGACGGACATGAACCTCTTTGGCTCCGCTGCGGTACAGAAATTCGGTTGTCTCGCGAAGCTGGGTGCCACGTACGATGGAATCGTCTATGAGAAGAAGTTTTTTATCCTTGATCAGCGCACGTACCGGGATCAGTTTCATTTTGGCAATAAGGTTACGCTGGTTCTGATTGGTCGGCATAAAAGATCTGGGCCAGGTTGGTGTATATTTAATGAATGGTCTTGCGTAAGGAATGCCGGATTCATTGGCGTATCCGATGGCATGGGCAATGCCGGAATCCGGAACACCGGCTACAATGTCCGGGTGCACGGAATCGCCGTCTCTCTTTGCAAGCATGCTTCCACAGCGGTAGCGCATCTCCTCTACATTTACACCTTCATAAGAGGCTGTCGGATATCCGTAGTAAACCCAGAGGAAGGAACAGAATCTTCATTTTCTTTCCGGGCTCAACCAGAGTTTTGACTTCGTCTGCTGTTACGAATACGATCTCTCCGGGGCCAAGTTCTTTATAATCTTCGTATCCAAGGTTGATATAGGCATGACTTTCAAAGGAAATACAGTATGACCCTTCTTTGCGGCCAATTTCCACAGGAGTTCTGCCCATCTTGTCACGGGCTGCATAAATTCCGTCTTTTGTCATAAGGAGCAAAGTCATGGAGCCGTCGATTAGTCCCTGTACGTACTGGATACCTTCCACAAAGTTGTCCTTTTCACAGATCAGTGCAGCGATCAGTTCGGTCACATTGACTGTTCCATTGGTCATCTCCTGAAAATGTACCTTGGTCGTATCATACAGCTGCTGCAGAAGTTCATCGTAATTATTGATCTTTCCCACAAAAGTGAGGGCAAAGCTGCCGATCCTGGAACTGAACAGAAGGGGCTGAGGCTCATAATCAGAAATACATCCGATTCCCATATTTCCCTTCATGGAACCCACATCTCCGTCAAATTTTGTACGGAAAGGCGTGTTCTCAATGTTGTGGATGGCACGGTCAAATCCATGTTCTCCGTAAACAGCCATACCTCCGCGGCGTGTTCCCAGATGAGAATGGTAATCCACTCCGTAAAAAAGCTCCAGTACACAGTCATCATTCGATGCTACTCCAAAAAATCCGCTCATAATGCGCTCCTCTCTACTACTATGATGTTAACGATTTCTGTTATCGTTCCTATATCCATAATCGCTATCAGTATAGCATAAGAGAATTGAAAATAAAAACCAATTTGGCGGATAATCCTGCTTTTTCAGAATAAACTATAAAGATATTAGCCGGATTTATAGAAGTGGAAATTTTTTCTGTATGAGACAAAAGAAACAGCTCCGCTTTTGCAGAACTGTTTCTTTTGGCCATTTGGCAAATATGTGGTTTAAAAATCCGGTTTATTCCTGGGTGATTCCCTTAAACTCGTAACCGGCTTCCTTGATCACTTCTTCAACCTTTGCCTCGTCAACCTTCTCAGGTACAGAGAATACAGTTGTTCCGTTCTCGTGGGAAGAAACTACGTCTTCTGCTCCGAAAGCTGCCTGGATGGCTTTGTTTACGTGTGCCTCACAGTGTCCGCACATCATTCCTTCTACATTGACCGTTACCTTTACCATTGTTTTGTTCTCCTTTTCTTCTTTTATATTTTCATCATGACTGATGTGTAATGTTACCGGATTTTTGATCGTTTTGTCTTTGTCTGCATTGTGGACCTGAAACAGATTCAGACGCAGCGCATTTGTTACAACACAGAAGCTGGAAAGACTCATGGCCGCAGCTCCGAACATCGGATTCAAGGTCCATCCGAAAAGCGGGATCCAGACACCTGCTGCAAGGGGAATGCCGATTATATTGTAGAAAAATGCCCAGAAAAGATTCTCATGGATATTCCGAAGTGTGGCACGGCTTAAACGTACTGCCGCTGGAACATCGCTTAACTGGCTCTTCATCAGAACGATATCTGCCGCATCAATGGCAATATCTGTTCCTGCACCGATGGCAATTCCGATATCGGCTCTTGTAAGTGCCGGCGCGTCGTTGATACCGTCACCGACCATGGCAACCTTTCCCTGCTCCTTCAGAACGCGGATCACACTTTCTTTTCCATCCGGAAGAACTCCTGCGATCACATCGTCAACTCCTGCCTGAGCTCCGATGGCTTTTGCGGTACGCTCATTGTCACCGGTAAGCATAACTACACGGATTCCCATGTTCTGAAGCTCTTTTACTGCACGGGGACTGTCTTCCTTGATCACATCCGCAACTGCATGATTCCCAGAAGTTTACCGTTTCGTGTGAAAAGAAGGGGCGTTTTTCCCTGCTCTGCAAGCTGCTCGGCTCTCCTGTTAAGGTCTGCGGAAACCTTTGTCTGGCTGCTGATAAATTTCATGCTTCCGCCTGTCAGTTTGTCACTTCCAAGTATAGCGGAAAGTCCGTTTCCCGGAAGTGCCTGGAAGCCGGTTACTTCAACTGTGGCAAGGTTCTCTTCCTCGGCTTTTTTTAGAACTGCCTTTGCCAGTGGATGTTCACTTTTTTTCTCCAGTGCACAGGCCAGAGAGAGAAGCTCTGTTTCTGTAACTCCCTCAGCCGGGAGAATATCTGTTACCTCCGGCTGACCGCTTGTAATGGTTCCGGTTTTATCCAGTGCGACGATCTGGACTTTTCCTGCTTCCTCCAGGGAAACAGCTGTTTTGAAAAGGATTCCGTTTTTGGCACCCATACCGTTGCCGACCATAATGGCAACCGGTGTTGCAAGGCCAAGTGCGCAGGGGCAGCTGATGACCAGAACGGAAATCCCCCTTGCCAGAGCATAACCGAAGGTCTGTCCTGCAAGAAGCCAGATGATTGTTGTGATCACTGCGATTGTGATCACTGCCGGTACAAACACGCCGGAAACACGGTCTGCGATCTTTGCGATCGGTGCCTTGGTGGCTGCCGCATCACTGACCATCTTGATGATCTGGGAAAGGGTGGTATCCTCTCCTACTCTGGTCGCTTCGCATTTGATAAATCCGGATTGGTTCACGGTTGCCGCAGAAACCATATCTCCGGTTTCTTTATCAACCGGGATACTCTCGCCGGTCAGTGCGGATTCATTGACTGCGGTGGTTCCTTCCAGGATCACTCCGTCCACCGGAATATTCTCTCCCGGGCGGACGACAAAGGTTTCTCCTTTCTGAACCTGCTCTATTGGAACGGTAAGTTCCTTTCCGTTTCGTACTACAACCGCAGTTTTTGGCGCAAGCTTCATAAGGCTTTTCAGGGCATCGGTAGTCTTTCCTTTGGAACGGGCTTCCAGCATTTTTCCTACGGTGATCAATGTCAGGATCATGGCTGCAGATTCAAAATAAAAATCCATCATGTAATTCATAACTGCAGCAGAATCTCCATCTACCTGCGCTCTTGTCATGGCAAACAGGGCATAGACACTCCACAGGAAGGATGCCATAGAGCCAAGAGCTACCAGAGTATCCATATTGGGGGAACGGTGCCACAGACTCTTAAATCCGTTGATGAAAAACTTCTGGTTGATCACCATGATGATACCAGCCAGGAGCAGCTGTACCAGTCCCATGGCTACGTGATTGCCGTCAAACCATTTCGGCAGTGGCCATCCCCACATCATGTGCCCCATGGAGAAATACATCAGCACCAGCAAAAATCCCACGGATGTGATAAGACGTTTCTTTAGGATCGGAGTTTCATGATCTTCCAGCGCTTCTTCTGCCGCAGACATGGAAATCTTCGCTCCGGCAGCTCCGCCCTTTAAGGATGCACCATATCCGGCGGCTTCCACTGCGGCAATGATCTCACCGGATGAAGCGATTCCTTCAACTCCCATGGAGTTGGTCAGAAGACTGACGGAACAGCTATTCACCCCCGGAACTTTTGATACGGCTTTTCCACACGGCAGAGCAGGCAGCGCAGCTCATACCAGTTACATTATATTGTTCCATTTTCTTTCAGTACCTCCTAAAATCCAGTTTGTCCCTTTATTTCATAAGCTTCTGGAGGGTTGCTACCAGCTCATCAATGGTCTCATCCTTACCTTCCCGGATATCCCGGCAACGCAGGTGCGGATGTGGCTGGCAAGCAGCTCTTTGTTGAACGCATTCACTGCAGCATTGACTGCAGCGGACTGGATCAGGATATCATTACAGTAGGCATCATTCTCCATCATTCCTATAATGCCTCTGATCTGGCCTTCAATACGTTTCAGACGGTTGATCAGCTTTTTTTTCTTCTCTTCTGAACGTGCAGTGTGTTTTTCACAGCAGCAGGGACAGACTTTCTTTTCAGACATAGGCTGTCTCTCCTTTCTCATAAATACCCTTATGGGGTATCCTCTATATATGGAATATATATATACTCATGGGGTATTTGTCAATAGAAACAGTATTTTTATAATAAAAAAGCCCGCTCATCCGATAATGGTAATGAGCGGGCAATATAAACTTATAATTAGCCGAATCAGTTAAGTCCCCCACGGGGTTGCGAAAAGCAATAAGCAGTGGGTGAGGACTTGGCTATAATTCTACTCTTCCACGATATGTCCGAAATAATAGAATCCCTTGCAGGTATCTAGGCTTACTTTTACATATTTGCCGATGAGATCTTTTTCTCCCGGGAAATGAACCAGAAGATTATGCTGGGTACGGCCAGTAAGAGTGCCCTTCTCCCGGTTTTCATCTTCTACCAGGATTTCCTGAATGGTTCCCTGGAAACGGGAGGAATTCTCCCGGCCCTTTTTCCTGTACCAGGGTAAGAAGACGGCTGAAACGGTCTTTTACCACATCCTCCGGCACCTGATTTTCCATGCCGGCTGCAGGGGTTCCGCTTCGTTTGGAATAAATAAATGTGAAGGCAGTATCGTAATTTGCCTTTCTTACAACATCCAGTGTTTCCTGGAAATCTTCTTCTGTTTCTCCTGGAAATCCGACCATGATATCTGTTGTCAGCGAAATATCCGGGATCGCCTTACGGATCTTATCTACCAGCTCCAGATATTTCTCCTTGTCGTAACGGCGGTTCATTTCCTTTAAGACTCTGCTGCTTCCGGACTGCAGCGGAAGATGCAGATGGTGACAGATCTTCTGGCTCTCTGCCATGGTCTGGATCAGCTCATCGGACAGGTCCTTCGGATGGGAAGTCATAAAACGGATACGCTTTAGCCCTTCGATCTTTTCCACTTCTTTCAGAAGTTCTGCAAAGGTTACCGGTGTTTCCAGAGTTTTTCCGTAGGAGTTTACATTCTGACCAAGAAGCATGATCTCAGTAACGCCATCTGCGACCAGTTCCTCGATTTCGCGGATGATGGCCTGTGGCTCGCGGCTCTTTTCGCGGCCGCGGACATAAGGAACGATGCAGTAGCTGCAGAAGTTATTGCAGCCAAACATTACGCTGACTCCTGTTTTGAAGGAGTATTTGCGGGAAGTTGGCATGCCCTCTACGATTTCATCGGATTCCTTCCAGATATCAATGATTTGGTCGTCGGTCTGCAGCGTCCGGTAAAAAAGCTCCGGGAATTTATGGATATTATGGGTTCCGAATACAAGATTTACATATTTATAATCCTTACGGATCTTTTCTACTACGTGATGCTCCTGCATCATACATCCGAACAGTACGATCTTCATATCCGGGTGATTCCGTTTGATGCTCTTTAAATGTCCAAGATGTCCATAGATCTTCTGATTGGCATTTTCCCGGACTGTACAGGTGTTAAATACAACTGCATCAGCATCCTCGGTATCTACCATTTCATATCCCATTTTTTCCATGATGGCCGCAATAGACTCTGTCTGGATGGAGTTCATCTGGCATCCTTCATTCTGGATGTGGAAGGTGGGACGTTTCGTACTGTTTTTGGCAAGAAGCTCTTTACATTTTTCGATGTACTGAAGCTGGATCTCTGTTTCTTTGTTCTGGCTCAAATCAATTCCTCCAATAACTAAAATTTCATATGTATCTATAAATAATTCTTCGTTAGACAATATCAGACGGGAGCGTTTAACTCCGTCTGGTATATCATACAGAATTTACAGTTGTCTGTCAAAGAGTTTTTATAATAGCGGTGCAAAAACTCTCAGTACGTTCTGAATGGCACGTACCACAATATTTCTCTTCTGGCAGAATGCCAGATCAATGGGATCACAGTACTCCAGGGTTTCTGTAAAATCATCCCGGATGTCCAGGATCACATCATTCTTATACATCCAGACACCATCTTCAAAATGCAGATAAAGCTTCGGTAATCCAGATTTATGGTTCCTACGACGCCTACTTTGTCATCACAGACAAAAGATTTTGCATGTAAAAATCCCGGCTGGTATTCGTAGATCTTTACACCTGCTTCCAGAAGCTGCTTATAATAAGACTGTGTCAGCAGGAAGACCATTTTTTTGTCCGGGATACCTGGTGTCATGATCCGGACATCCACACCGCTTTTTGCAGCGAGGCACAGGGCGGTCATCATCTCATTATCTATGATCAGATATGGTGTGCAGATATAAACATAGTTTTTGGCGCGATTGATAATATTAAGATAAACGTTCTCTCCTACGATCTCATCGTCCAGGGGGAATCACAGAATGGCTGGACATAACCGCTTCCCGGAAATTCGTTGGGGTGCCACCTGTGCGGAACATAATTTCCGAAATCAAGAGAAGTATCTGTTCTGGTAACGATTCCCCACATATATAGGAACATAGCTGTCATATTCCAGACGCCTTCTCCTTTCAGCATAACGGCTGTATCCTTCCAGTGGCCAAACCGTTTTCGCTGATTGATATATTCGTCAGCCAGGTTGATGCCGCCGGTAAAACCGGTCCAGCCATCGATCACACAGATCTTACGGTGGTCACGGTTATTCTGGATTATATTAAGAATCGGACGGAACCGGTTGAATACTTCGCATTTGATTCCTCGCCGGCGCATCTCCTGATCATACTTGTATGGCAATGTGGTAAGCAGCCGAAGCCATCATAGATCAGTCGGACATCCACTCCTTCTTTAGCCTTTTTTTCAAGGATATTAAGGATCGTCTGCCACATTACCCCGTCATTTATGATAAAATATTCGATAAAAATAAAATGCTTTGCCTGCTCCAGTTCATGCACCAGAACCGGAAACATATCATCTCCTACCTGAAAATACTCTGCTGTGGTATTCTCGTGAACCGGATATCTTGAATACTGCCAGATGTAATCCGACTGGATCCTCATGGAACGGTCGTCTTCGTTTAAACGTTTTCTTGTGAGCTCTGAGCCTTCCAGGTATTCAGCAGTTTCATCAATAAGATTCTGATAATGCTGCTCCATAACAGCGCCGATCCGTGACTTACCGAAAAGAAGGTACAGGGAAACACCAAATACCGGAAAAATAAGGATCAGCATCGTCCAGGCGAGCTTATAAGATGGATTGATCTTTTTATTTACGATCCACAGAACAACCAGAAAACCTATGACCTGCATTCCGATCGTCACCCATCTGGAATATTCCATAAGCCGGAAAAGGGCGATCAACAGCCATGCCAGCTGCACAACAAGAGCCAGAGCTACATAAAAAATTCGATTAAATAATAATTTAAGGAGCGATCGCAATGGTTTGATAATCAGTTTAATAAACAAATTCATATTTCTTTCCTTCGTCAAACGTTCCTGTTTCTATTTAATTAAAAATCCCTGACCATACAGCCAGGGATTTTTGCGCACAATTAATTATATTTACGTTTTCTTGCGGCTTCAGATTTTTTCTTACGACGAACGCTTGGCTTCTCGTAATGCTCTCTCTTACGGATTTCCTGCTGGATTCCCGCCTTAGCACAGCTTCTCTTGAATCTGCGAAGAGCGCTATCTAAAGTCTCGTTCTCTTTTACGATAACGTTTGACATAGACTCACACCTAACCTCCCTCCAGTTGTAGATTGTGCTAAAATACAACTGTCTGGTATTTTTCTTGCACGAGTGTTATTATATAGCATAACAAGTGCTTTCGTCAACATCTTTTTCGATTTTTATGAAAAAAAATGTCAAAACTGTAAATCACGCACAACTTTGTTATTTTGTGAGCTGTTTTTCAAGGATTCCTGCTGCTGCGTCCATAGCCTCCTGAGCCTTTTCCGGATTCTTTCCGCCGGCCTGTGCCATGTTCGGACGTCCGCCGCCGCCACCGCCAACGATCGCTGCCACTGCTTTGATCAGGTTTCCTGCATGAGCGCCTGCTTTCTGAGCTGCATCCGTTGCCATTGCAAGAAGATTAACCTTGCCGTCGTTTACTGCTGCAAGAAGGACAACACCTTCGCCAAGCTGCTCTTTCAGTTTATCACCCAGGTCTCTGAGACCGTTCATGTCAACGCCCTCAACTTTGGCTGCAAGGAGTTTTACGCCGTTTACTTCAACGACTTTATCCATGACATCGCCAAGTGCACTCTGGGCAGCTTTGCTCTTGAGGGATTCATTTTCGCTCTGAAGAGCCTTTACCTCAGCCTGCAGGTGACTGATCTTTTCTACAACCTCGGCTGTATTGGCCTTTAATGCTTTTGCAGCCTCATGGAGAAGCTCTTCCTGCTTTCTGTAGTATTCGATAACTGCTTTGCCGGTAAGTGCTCAATACGGCGTACACCAGCTGCGATACCGGATTCGGACACGATCTTAAAGAGCATGATGGAGCTTGTATTCTTTACATGAGTACCACCACAGAGCTCTTTGGAAAAGTCTCCCATGGATACTACACGTACCTTCTGGTCATATTTCTCACCAAAGAGAGCCATTGCTCCGGATTTCTTGGCTTCTTCCACATCCATGACATCTGTATGAACATCAAGACCTGCCTGGATCTCTTTGTTTACAAGCTCTTCTGTTGCCTGGAGTTCTTCTGCTGTCATAGCCTGAAAATGAGCAAAGTCAAAACGAAGTCTGTCCGGAGTTACCAGAGAACCCTTCTGCTCTACGTGGAAACCAAGAACGGTTTTCAGTGCTTTCTGAAGAAGATGTGTTGCACTGTGGTTTTTCTCGGTATCTTTTCTTGCTTCTTCGTTTACCTTCAGGGATACTGTCTCACCTGAGGAAATCATACCGGATTCCATATGTCCTACGTGACCGAATTTGCCACCGCGGAGTTTGATGGTGTCCTCACAACAAATTTACCGTTTGCAGTCTCGATCACACCGGTATCACCTTCCTGTCCACCCATTGTTGCATAGAAAGGAGTCTGCTCTACAAATACGGTACCCTTCTGTCCCTCTGTGAGAGAATCTACGATCTCTGTTTCTGTGGTAAGGACAGTAACCTTGGAATCAAAGGTAAGATGATCGTAGCCGACGAATTCTGTTGTTACGTTTACATCAATATCATCGTATACGGTTGCGTCTGCACCCATATAGTTGGTTACTTCACGGGCAGTACGTGCCTTGACTCTCTGTTCCTCCATTGCTTTCTGGAAGCCTTCCTCGTCAATGCCGTAGCCTTTTTCCTCAAGGATCTCTTTTGTAAGGTCAAGAGGGAATCCGTACGTATCATAAAGCTTGAATGCGTTGTCACCGGAAAGAGTCTTTTCACCTGCTTTTTTCATATCCTCTTCCATGTCGGAAAGGATGCGAAGTCCCTGATCGATAGTTTTGTTGAACTGATTCTCCTCATTTGTCAGTACACGGAATATGAACTCTTTCTTCTCCTCAAGCTCCGGATATCCGGCTTTGGAGCTCTCGATCACCTGTGCACTTAATTTTGCAAGGAAAGTTCCCTCGATGCCAAGAAGACGTCCGTGACGTGCTGCACGGCGGATCAGACGGCGGAGAACATATCCACGTCCCTCATTGGTTGGCATGATTCCATCGGAGATCATAAATGTTGCGGAACGGATATGGTCCGTGATCAGACGGATGGAAACGTCATCTGCATAGTTTTTCTCATATTCTTTATGTGCGATCTCGCATACAAGATTACGAAGTGCACAAATTGTATCTACATCAAAAATAGAATCAACATCCTGAACAACTACAGCAAGACGCTCAAGTCCCATACCGGTATCGATGTTTTTCTGTTTCAGGGTTGTGTAGTTTCCGTTTCCATCGTTCTCGAACTGTGTGAAAACGTTGTTCCATACTTCCATGTAACGGTCGCAGTCGCAGCTACCGTACATCCAGGTTTGCCACAGCCGTATTTTTCGCCACGGTCATAGTAGATCTCAGAGCATGGACCGCATGGACCTGCGCCATGCTCCCAGAAGTTATCCTCTTTCCGAAACGGAAAATACGTTCAGACGGAATCCCTACTTCTTTGTTCCAGATATTGAAGGCTTCATCATCATCCAGGTAAATGGATGGGTAGAGACGGTCTGCATCAAGCCCTACAACCTCAGTAAGAAACTCCCAGGACCAGTGGATGGCTTCTTTCTTGAAGTAATCACCAAAAGAGAAGTTACCAAGCATTTCAAAGAAAGTACCGTGACGTGCGGTTTTACCTACATTTTCGATATCTCCGGTACGGATACATTTCTGGCAGGTTGTCACTCTTGTTCTTGGCGGCTTCTCAGCACCTGTAAAATATGGTTTCAGCGGAACCATACCTGCATTGATTAGCAGAAGACTCTTATCTCCCTGAGGAACCAGGGAAAAGCTTTTCATTACAAGATGGCCCTTGCTCTCCATAAAGTCAAGGAACATCTTACGAAGTTCGTTCACTCCGTACTTTTTCATGTTGTTATCCTCCTTGTGTCAACCCTACCTGTCAGCATTTCCGGAATGCCGTAGCTTTATCCCGGAAATGTCACAGATATGGGAAATTATTTTACACAGATCTTTTTGAATTTTTTCTTGCCTCGTTTCAGAACGATCCCGTCCCCTGCAAAAGCATCCTTCTCAACCGTATGGTAAATATCGGTGAGCTTCTCACCATCGATGGATACACCACCCTGCTGGATCGCACGGCGACCCTCGGAACGGCTTGGTACCAGCTCTGCTTTTACAAGAAGTGTGATCAGGTCGATTTTTCCTTCCTCGTCAAAATCTTCCTCTGAAAGCTCTGTTGTAGGCATATGGGAAGTATCTGCACCTGAGAACAGTGCGCGGGCACCCTCCTGTGCTTTCTTGGCTTCCTCCTCACCGTGTACAAGCTCTGTCAGCTGGTATGCAAGGATCTCCTTGGCTTTGTTCAGCTCGCTGCCTTCCCATTTGGCCATCTCGTCGATCTCCTCAAGAGGAAGGAAAGTAAGAAGACGCATACATTTGATAACGTCAGCATCGTCTACATTTCTCCAGTACTGGTAGAAATCGAACGGGGATGTCTTATTCGGATCAAGCCATACAGCTCCGGACTGTGTTTTTCCCATCTTTTTGCCCTCAGAATTGAGAAGCAGTGTGATGGTCATGGCATAGGCATCTTTGCCAAGCTTACGGCGGATCAGCTCGGTACCGCCAAGCATGTTGCTCCACTGGTCATCGCCACCGAACTGCATGTTGCAGCCGTATTTCTGGTACAGCATGTAGAAGTCGTAGCTCTGCATGATCATGTAGTTAAATTCCAGGAAGCTTAAGCCTCGCTCCATACGCTGTTTGTAGCACTCTGCTGTCAGCATACGGTTTACGGAAAAGTGAGCACCTACCTCACGGAGAAGCTCTACATAGTTAAGGTTCATAAGCCAGTCAGCATTGTTTACCATAAGAGCTTTTCCATCAGAGAAATCGATGAAACGGCTCATCTGCTGCTTGAAGCAGTCAATATTGTGCTGGATGGTTTCTTTTGTCAGCATCTGACGCATATCGGTCCTTCCGGACGGGTCACCGATCATCTGTTCCGCCGCCGAGAAGGGCGATCGGACGGTTTCCTGCCATCTGCAGTCTCTTCATCAGGCAAAGAGCCATGAAGTGACCTACATGAAGGCTGTCTGCTGTAGGGTCAAAGCCAATATAGAATGTGGCTTTCCCGTTATTTACCATCTCTTTGATCTCGTCTTCGTCTGTAACCTGTGCGATCAGCCACGTGCTTTCAGTTCTTCCCAAACTGTCATTGTTCTTTCCTCCTGTATAGTCATATAAAAAATGCCCGGTTCCTGTCCGTTTAGGACGAGAACCGGGTCCCGCGTTACCACCTAAATTTACAGAAAACTCGCATTTCCTGCCTCATAAAGTGAATCTACATCCCGTTATATCCATATATATCAAGATATAAAACCACTTCAGCACAATAACGGGTGCCATTCCGTCGCAGCCTATCTATAATACGCTATTATTATAAAGTTTATAATTTACAGTATCAAGTCCCGATTCGGTGCGCAGCTCCGGGATGTATTCACAAAAGTTCTACTGCGCCTCTCACCTGCCGGCTGCTCTCTGTGGGGTTTCCTCAAGCTACTTTTCCCTTCCAAGCCTTTTACTATACTATATGAAGTATACAAACTGCTTTTTTGTTTGTCAAGAAATTTTAATATTGCTTTGACAACTTAAAGTGGCAGAATATTACTTTTTACTCTGTTCTCAGTAACACGCTTCGTGATGTACAGAATTTAGCTGATCGCATAAATTCGCGCGGTATGTTTCGGGTTTTCTGTGAGTGATAAGTGGAACTTTTATTTCTGTAAGCTATTTATTCCTTCATCTACGTAAAGGTCATTGCCGTCTGCCGCTGATGTGGCAAGTTGATCACACCGTTCATTTAACGGATTATCTGCATGTCCCTTAACCCAGTGGAAGCTTACCTGATGCTGCTCCTTTGGCCTTTAAAAGGCGTTTCCAGAGATCTACATTCTTCACATCTTCGTTTTTTCCACGTTTCCAGTTTTTCTTTAGCCAGGAATCGATCCAGTGCTGATTAAAAGCATCTACCAGATATTTGGAATCGGAATACAGATCCACCTGGCAGGGGCGGTTCAGTGCTTCCAGTGCTACGATGCTGCCATCAGCTCCATCCGGTTGTTTGTGGTTTTTTTGTAGCCTCTGGACAGTTCACGTTCATGTAACTGGCCTTTGGTATCGATGTACTGAAGAACTGCTCCGTAGCCTCCCGGTCCATCCGGATTTCCCCGGGCTGCACCATCCGTATAGATTTTCACCTGCATATTTGCTTCTCCTTAAATTTTCAATTTTATGTCCATACGCCTGTTTGTTCAAAGTTTACTGCCGGAGACTATGTTGCTTATACCCAGTCTACAAAAAATGTATGGCCTTTATAAGTTTCATATTTCACTTTGCTGAAATTCAGATTCTGGTTCCAGAAATAGCTGGTCATCATGAAATACATATAATTAAAATCTTTCTGTTTAAATCCTCTGAGTGTTCTGGCTTTGCCGGAAGTGACATGTTTATTGAAAATAGTCATTGCTTCTCTTGCAGCCTGATAAGCAAGAGTACGGTTTTCAAACTGACCATTGAGACGTTTGAGAAGGGCCCCGTTCCGCACTACAGAATACTGTGGGGTTGTGCTGCTTCCGATATTCTCATAGATCACACCTCGTATCGTAGATGGAAATTCCTTGTCTGATTTGATCGTACGATTCAGAACACAAAGTGCTACTGCTTCCATTCCGATCTTGCCCTGATCGCCTGCCTCCGATTCGCAAAGTGCGGCCAGCAGTGCTTCATCGGATGTCTTGCCGTTGGCTATTCCAGGATGGCTCTTATATTCTTTTACCATAGTGTAATATCTGCTGTTTTTGGTATCGTAAACTTTGACATCTCCATTGCTGACATTTAGATTTGGTTTGGTAGTCTTCGCAGTGGCCACTCCGTCTGCTGCGATGGAGTATGTAATTCCATTCACTGTCACGGAGGTACTTACTGCCATGACACCGTTGGATTTAAAATAATAGTTCTTCTGATTGATCGTCTTCAGACCAGTATACATATAACCGGTACTGGTGGCAAAATAGTAGCTGATATTTTTGGATTTGTTTTTTACCCATTTGGTTGCCATATAACCGGAAGTTTTGTAAAAATAACGTTTCTGCCCTTTGCTGTTGGTGAGCCAGCCGGTTGCCATAATGCCTCCGCCTTTTGTGAAATAACGTTTCCTTCCCTTGCTACAGTTTACCCAGCCTGTGGTAAGCTTACCTGTTTTGGGATTGAAATAGCGCTTATGGCCTTTGGAATCTGTCATCCAGCCGGTTGCCATAACACCCTTGCCTTTTGTAAAATAGTAGGTATATTTGCCATTGACCTTCATCCAGCCCTTTACCTGTACTCCGGTCTTTGTGTTAAAGTAGTACTTGTATCCGCCCAGGGTCAGCCAGCCTTTCTGCTTGCTCCCATCACTTTTTATGTAGTATGTTTTTCCACCGATAGTTTTAAAGCCTGCAGTGGCAGCCTGTACCTCTTTTGCAGAAGCAGAAAAGACTGTGCTTCCCACGATCATCAGCATGGCAAGCATCAGCCCCTTCAGCCATTTTTTTGTTCTGAAACTCTTCATAATTTTCCCCATTTCCTGTTTTAGATATAAAAGCTAGTTTGTCTCAAAAATTACAAAAATGTTACATTTCGTTTATTATATCGTAATGAATAAACACTGTCAACTTTTTTGTAACTGTGGACGGACTCCTGCCATATGATGAAGTGTAAATAAAATTTGCTGGAGGACTTATCGATGAGTGACTTAGCGGCTACCAATTGTGGATGTGATTGCGGATGTGGTTGTGATTCCGGATGTAGCACAGGATGTGGATGTAACAATAACTGTGGCTGTAATAATGGCTGCGGAAATTCCCTGTTTGGAAACGGTGGAAACAGCTGCTCCTGTATCCTTTGGATCATCTGTCTGATGTGTTGCTGTGGAAACAACAGTGGCTGTGGCTGTAATAACAACGGCTGCAACGACAGCTGTTGGATCATCATCTTCTTCTGCTTTTGTGCGGAAATGGATGCGGCTGCAACAATTGCTGCTGATCTTTTGAAAAGGCAGAGGTTATTTCCTCTGCCTTTTCTGCTGCCGTTTTCTGCTTCCTCCTGTTTCTGTTTTTCTCTTTCAGACATTTCAGATCTATTTCATAAAAAGAATTGCCATCTACAACAAGCTGTTCATTTTTTGGAGTATTCATATCTGTCTGCCTTTCTAAAGGAAGTCTGATTTATC
>ENA-OQCP01000567-OQCP01000567.1-human-gut-metagenome-genome-assembly--contig:-NODE-567-length-16321-cov-2.278745_pt1 | contig 16321 bp, 23 predicted proteins | sample MGYA00242760_ERZ504583 | MGnify/ENA primary metagenome ERZ504583 (study PRJEB26092, sample SAMD00036308) | human gut metagenome | host: Homo sapiens | study: EMG produced TPA metagenomics assembly of...
CAAAAAGGGACTGCCCGCACACCGCGGCGGCCCCTTTTGCGTTTATGGAGAACTTATCCGTATGGAGAAGAGAATGGCTTGTTACTTTACCTCGGCAGACTGGTCTTTTTGACAAAGCTCAGGATCACTGCGCCCAGCACACTGCCCACAGCCAGCGCCACACAGTACAGCACGGCGTGATCCACCACCGGGAACACAAAGATGCCGCCGTGGGGTGCGCGCAGTGCGCAGCCAAAGGTCATGGAGAGTGCACCGGCGACTGCAGAGCCGATAACACAGCTGGGCAGAACGCGCAGCGGGTCGGCTGCCGCATAGGGGATGGCACCCTCAGACACGAAGCACAGACCCATGACGTAGTTCACGATGCCGTTGCGGCGCTCGTCAGGGGTCCACTTCTTGGGGCAGAAGGTGGTGGAGAGGGCGATCGCGATGGGAGGAACCATGCCGCCCACCATGACAGCGGCCATGACCTCGTAGTTGCCGGAAGCCAGCGCGGCAGTGCCAAAGACGTAGGCAGCCTTGTTGAAGGGGCCGCCCATGTCAATGCTCATCATACCGGCAACGATGGCACCCAGCAGGACTTTGGAGGTGCCGCCCATGGCGTTGAGGCAGTTGGTCATGGCGGTGTTGATCATGCCCATGACCGGGTTGATGCCGCACATCACGCACCGATGATGAGAATGCCGCCCAGCGGGTAGATCAGCATGGGACGGATGCCGTTCAGGCTGGCGGGGAGCTTTTCGGTGATCTTCTTCAGGAACTCGACCACATAACCGGCCACGAAACCGGCCAGCAGAGCGGCCAGGAAGCCGCCGGAGATGCCGGTGGTCTCACCGTTGGCAAGGCCTGCAAAGTTGGTGCCGTTCATGGCAAGCACGCCGCCTGCAAAGCCCACGGCCAGGCCGGGACGGTCGGCGATGGACATGGCGATGAAGCCTGCCAGAATGGGAAGCATGTAGCCGAAGGCGGCGCTGCCCACCGTCTTGAAGAAGGCGGCGATGGGGGTGTTCATGCCGAAGTTGGAGGGGTCGATGGTGTAATCGTCCAGCAGGAAGGCCAGTGCGATCATAATGCCGCCGCCCACCACAAAGGGCAGCATGTGAGACACGCCGTTCATCAGATCTTTGTACACCTTGCGGCCAAAGCTGTCGCCGGAGGTCTCCTCTTCGGCAGCGGCGGCACCGCCCTTGGCGTGGTAAACAGGAACATCACCGTGGGCTACCTTTTTCAGCAGCTCCTCGGGCTTGTGGATGCCGTCATCCACCCGGGCAAACAGCACGGGCTTGCCGTCAAAGCGGGCGGTCTCCACATTTTTGTCCGCTGCCACGATGATGCCGTCACAGGCTTCGATCTCAGCGCGGGTCAGCACGTTCTTGGCACCATCGGAGCCGTTGGTCTCCACCTTGGTGGGCAGGCCAAGCTTGTCACCGGCCTTGGCCAGCGCCTCGGCGGCCATGTAGGTGTGGGCAATGCCGTTGGGGCAGGCGGTCACGGCCAGAATGCGGTAGCCGCTCTGGGGGATGGCCTGCTGGGTGAAGCTCTCCTCACCGAACTGGGCCTCCTCCTGTGCGTCGATGAGGGCAAGGAATTCGGCGGGGGTCTTTGCAGCCTTCAGCTTTTCCACAAAGTCCTCGTTCATCAGCATCTGCATCATGCGGGCCAGCATATCCACATGCAGGCTGCCGTTTTCGGGGGCTGCAATGGCAAAGAGCAGGTCGGTCTTGCCGTCATCTTCGGCGTTGTACTGCACCGGGGTGCTCAGACGCAGGGCGGCCAGGCTGGGCCGGGTGACCACATTCGTCTTGGCGTGGGGAACGGTGATGCCGTTGTCCACGTAGGTGGAAGCCTCATCTTCCCGGGCGTAGAGCGCTTTCTTGTAGGCTTCTGTGTCGGTGATGTTGCCGTGGGTGGCCTGCAGTTCCACCAGCCGGGAGAGGATCTCGTCCCGGTTGGAGGCCGCAGAATCCAGCTCAATGGACTTTGCGGTGAATAATTCCGTAATGCGCATAAGGTTTTCCTTTCTCTCTCTGTGCAGCCCTCTCAGTCAAAGCCTGATAGCTTCGTCAGCAATGACGGAGAGGGTGAGCTGCCTTAAATTTGACCAAACAGTTCGGCGATTTTTTCTTTCGTTGCCAGCCCAAGGCTGAACGCGGTGGCACTGCCGCAGGCGGTGCCCAGCCGGAGGGCCTGCTCATAGCTGCCGCTTTGCAGATAACCTGCCACAAAACCGGCCACCATGCTGTCGCCTGCGCCTACGCTGTTCACGACCTTGCCCTTGGGGCAGCCGATGCGGTGCACCTCGCCGTGCTCATCCACCAGCAGAGCACCGTTCCCGGCCATGCTCACCAGTACGTTCCGGGCACCTTTTCCTGCAGGGCGCGGGCGGCGGCGGTGATCTCTTCGTCCGTTTTCAGCTCCCGGCCACGATCTCGCCCAGCTCGTGATCGTTGGGCTTGATCAGGAAGGGGTGATAGGGGAGGACGTTGACCAGCAGATCCTGGGTGGCATCCACCACGGCCCGCACGCCGTGGCCCTCCAGCCTGCCAGCAGCCGCTCGTAGGTGCTCTGGGAAAGGCTTTTGGGGATGCTGCCCGCCAGAACGAGGATGTCGTCAGGCTGCAGGGTGTCCAGCTGGGCTTCCAGCTGCTGCATGGCGCTTTCCGGGATGCTGGGGCCTGCGCCGTTCAGCTCAGTCTCGGTGCCCGCCTTGATCTTGACGTTGATGCGGGTCATGCCCTCGGCCAGATGGATGAAATCGGTCCGGAGCCCTGCGCGGCCAGACCACGCTCCAGCCAGGCACCGGTCTCACCGGCCACAAAGCCCAGAGCCACGCTCTCACAGCCCAGCTCCCGGAGCACGCCGGAAACATTGATGCCCTTGCCGCCCAGCACGCAGTCCTCCCCGGCGGCGCGGTTCACCTCGCCCACCTCAAGGGGCCTGTCGAGACGGACGACATAATCAATGGCAGGATTGAACGTTACAGTGTAGATCATACCTCGGTCTCCTTTATCAGAGTGTATTGCCGGTATTTGGGGTTGGGGCACCGGTTCGTCAGGATGGCACCGCTGTGCAGATCACAGATGACGGCGGGGTAGACCTGCGCGAATTTGGTGTCGTCCACCAGGAACCACGTCTCCCGCGCCCGGCGGATGACCGCAGCTTGACGGCGGCCTCCTCGGGGTCTGGGTGGTAAAGCCGGAATCCAGCGCCACGCCATTGGCTCCCATGAAGGCTTTGGTGAAATTGTACTGCTGGATGGCAGTCAGCGCAGCCGCCCCGATGATGGCCTCGGTCTGGGGCCGCAGCAGCCCGCCGGGCAGGAACACCCGGCAGCCTTTCTGGGCCAGCAGGCGGGCGTGGGCCACGCCGTTGGTCACATAGCTGGCGTTCAGGGCCGGGCCGCTCAGCGTCCGTGCCAGAGCCAGTGTGCTGGAGCCTGCATCCAGATAGATGAAATCTTCCGGCAGGATCAGTTCTGCCGCCGCCTGGGCGATGCTCTGCTTCTGACTGACGGCCAGCTCTTCCTTGGCGGCATGGTGGCTCATCGGTGCGGAAGGGGCTGTCCGGTAGGGTGGCCCCGCCGTGCACCTTGTTCAGTTTGCCCTGCTTGTCCAGCTCGTTCAGGTCGCGCCGGATGGTGGATTCGCTTGCGTTCAACGCCTCGCACAACTCCTGCACGGTGGCGGTGCGCTGCCGCGCCAGCAGATCCAGAATCAGGCTGAATCGTTCTTCAGCCAGCATCGGGAACATTCCCCCTTGTTCGATTTATATGATTGATTTTGATTGACATTGGCGGGTTATGACCGCCTTTCCCCCTTATTATAGCAAAATTTCAGTCAAAATCAATCAGATTCCGCCAGGTTTGAGTGACAAAATATTGCTCTGTTTTTTGGGCAGGATGCATAAAGAGTGGGATACATTTGAAAAAACGCCCCCTTCGTGCTATAATTTTCCCATAAAACAGCTGGGAATCCATAGGATAAGCCCTGGCTGTCCGGCAACCGGAGGGAAGGCATATGAATAAACCGAAGATCATCTTTTTTGATGTGGATGGAACACTGGTGCCGCTGAAGGGTGCTGCCCGGCCCCGCACGCTGGAAGCCTTGCGGCGGCTGCACCAGAACGGCATCCGTCTCTGCATCGCCACCGGGCGGGCTCCTATGGAGGTGCCGAAGTTTGAGGGGGTGTCCTTTGATGCTTTCCTGACCTACAACGGCTCCTACTGCTTCACTCCAGAGCAGGATATTTTCAAGAACACCATCCCTACGGAGGAGGTTGCTACCCTCATCCGGAACGCAGCGGCGTTGGGACGGCCCGTTGCCCTGGCCAACACGACCCGGCTGGCGGCCAACGGCTCCGAACCGGATCTGGAAGAGTATTTTGCCATCGGCGGCGTGGAGTTGAAGATCGCTGAGGATTTTGAGGAGATGGCAAAGGGAGAAATTTTCCAGGTGCTCATGGGTGGCCGGGAAGAGGAGTACCCAGCTATTTTGAAGGACGTAACCCATGCAAAGATCGCGGCGTGGTGGAATCGGGCTGTGGATATCATTCCGGCCAGCGGCGGCAAGGGGATTGCCGTGGAAAAGGTGTTGGAGTTCTATGGCATCTCCAAAGCCGATAGCATGGCGTTCGGAGATGGGAACAACGATTTGGAGATGTTTGGGGCTGTGGGCACCGGTGTGGCTATGGGCAATGCCTCTGAGAAGTTGAAGGCGGCTGCTGCCGCACACTGCCGTACCGTGATGGAGGATGGCATCTATTGGTACTGTCTGGAACAGGGCCTCATAACGACTTAAAAATATAGAGATGCGCAAAAAGCAGGTGCACCGTTCAGGTGCACCTGTTTTTTTATGGAGAAGGGAAGTGTTCCTTACTTATTCTGGATATACTCGTCCATGGCCTTGGCGGCTGCCTTACCGGCACCCATGGCCTTGATGACGGTGGCGGCACCGGTCACGGCATCGCCGCCGGCGTACACGCCTCACGGCTGGTCTTGCCCTCGTCGCCCTCGGTGACGATGCAGCCGTGCTTGTTGGTCTCCAGGCCAGGGGTGGTGGAGCGGATCAGGGGGTTGGGGCTGGTGCCCAGGCTCATGATCACGGTATCCACGTCCAGCTCAAACTCGCTGCCCTTCTTTTCAATGGGACGGCGGCGGCCGGAAGCATCGGGCTCACCCAGCTCCATCTCAATGCAGGTGATGGACTTGACGAAGCCCTCGTCGTTGGCGTGGATCTCCACGGGGTTGCACAGGGTCCTGAAGATGATGCCCTCTTCCTCGGCGTGCTCGACCTCCTCCTTACGGGCAGGCAGCTCGGCCATGCCGCGGCGGTAGACGATGTACACAGTCTCAGCACCCAGACGCAGGGCGCTGCGGGCGGCATCCATGGCCACGTTGCCGCCGCCCACAACGGCCACCTTTTTGCCGGTGCGGGATGGGGGTCTTGCTGGTGGCAGGTAGGCTTCATCAGGTTGGAGCGGGTCAGGAACTCGTTAGCGGAGTACACACCCTTCAGGCTCTCGCCGGGGATGCCCATGAAGCGGGGCAGACCGGCACCGGAGCCAACGAACACGGCCTCGTAGCCGTACTCGCCCATCAGCTCGTCGATGGTCAGCACCTTGCCGATGACCATGTTGCACTCAAAATCCACGCCCATCTTCTTCAGGCCGTCGATCTCCTGCTGGACGATGGCCTTGGGCAGACGGAACTCGGGGATGCCGTACATCAGCACGCCGCCGGCCACATGCAGGGCCTCGTAGACGGTGACCTTATAGCCCAGCTTGGCCAGGTCGCCTGCGGCGGTCAGACCGGCAGGGCCAGCGCCGATGATGGCGACCTTGTGGCCGTTCCATGCGGGCACGATGGGGGCGGTGTGGACGTTTTCGCGGTGCCAGTCGGCCACAAAGCGCTCCAGGCGGCCGATGCCCACGGGCTCGTTCTTGATGCCGCAGGTGCACTTGCCCTCGCACTGGCTCTCCTGGGGGCAGACACGGCCGCAGACGGCGGGCAGGGAGGAGAACGGGCAATGACTGATAGGCGGCTTCAAAGTCGCCCTCGGCCACATGACCGATGAACTCGGGGATATCGATGCCCACGGGGCAGCCGGTCTGGCAGGGCTTGTTCTTGCAGTGGATGCAGCGCTTTGCCTCGTTCACGGCCATCTCTTCGGTATAGCCCAGTGCAACTTCCTCAAGTTCTTGTTGCGGACGTTGGGGTCCTGGGTGGGCATGGGGCACTTTTTGGGATCCATATTGAAAGCCATCTTACTTTGCCTCCTCAGTCTTGAACAGATTGCAGGCCTTCTCGCGGGCCTTTGCCTCAAAGGGGCGGTACATGGTGCCGCGGGCCATGGCTTCGTCGAAATCGACGAGGTCACCGTCAAAGTCAGGGCCGTCCACGCAGGCAAACTTGGTCTCGCCGCCCACGGTCAGGCGGCAGCCGCCGCACATACCGGTGCCGTCGATCATAATGGGGTTCATGGAGACGATGCTCTTCAGCGTGCTTCTGGCAGGTCTTGACCACGAATTTCATCATGATCAGCGGGCCGATGGTGATGACCAGATCATACTGGTTGCCGGCGGCCACCAGCTCGTCCAGAGCGGCAGTGACCACACCCTTGGTGCCGTAGCTGCGTCATCGGTCATAATGCGCAGTTCGTCACTGCAGGCGTTGAACTCGTCCTCGAGGATGAGCAGATCCTTATTGCGGAAGCCGATGACGCTGTGGACGGTGCAGCCCTGGTCATGCAGCTCCTTGGCAATGGGCAGGGCGATGGCGCAGCCCACACCGCCGCCCACAACACAGACCTTTTTCAGGCCCACGGTCTCGGTGGCGCGGCCCAAGGGGCCCACAAAGTCATGGACGCTGTCGCCTGCGTTCAGGCTGTTCAGCTCCATGGTGGTGCCGCCCACGATCTGGAAGATGATATCCACAGTGCCCTTTTCGCGGTTGTAACCGGCCACGGTCAGGGGGATGCGCTCGCTGTCCTCAAACGGGCGCACAATGATGAACTGGCCCGGCTTTGCCTTTTTGGCAATGAGCGGGGCTTCAATGACCATCTTTGTCACGGTGGGGTTCAGCGCGACCTTTTCAGTGATCTTGTACATTGCGGTTGCTCCTTTTTCTGGCAAAATCTCGGCACAAAACACGTCTGCCCGCCCGCGCGGCACAGCAGACGTGTTTTTGTGCAACTTTTTGACAAGTTTATTATAACCTCTTTAAGAAGGGAAAGCAACCGAATTTTCTTTGTGTCTGCCGCCGCAAAGCTGAAACATTTCGGTTTCATTCCGGTTCCGGCTTCGGTTTTGAAAAACAGGCGCAGACAGGCGTGTTTTGCAAAAAGTCTGATTTTTTGGAAATTTGTTGTTGACAAAGCCTGCGTTTTACGCTATAATAGCCAACGTCGCCGGGAGCGAAACCCCGGCAGACCACATGAAATGTCGCGGCCGTAGCTCATCTGGTAGAGCGCCACCTTGCCAAGGTGGAGGTAGCGAGTTCGAGCCTCGTCGGCCGCTCCATTTTGTGGAAGTTTAGCTCAGCTGGGAGAGCATCTGCCTTACAAGCAGAGGGTCAGCGGTTCGAGCCCGTTAACTTCCACCATGTGGCCCGGTAGCTCAGTTGGTTAGAGCACCAGCCTGTCACGCTGGGGGTCGTCGGTTCGAGCCCGATCCGGGTCGCTGCTGCTTCTCTGGAAGCAGCTTATATGCCTCTGTAGCTCAGTCGGTAGAGCAGGGGACTGAAAATCCCCGTGTCATTGGTTCGATTCCGATCGGAGGCACTTTATATGCGGCCGTAGCTCATCTGGTAGAGCGCACCTTGCCAAGGTGGAGGTAGCGAGTTCGAGCCTCGTCGGCCGCTCCAGACAAACAAGCCACTGCAAAACATGATTCGTCGTGTGATGCAGCGGCTTTTTTGTACGTTGAAAGCTTTTTTGGAATTGGAAAAGGAGGGAAAAACGCAGTGATATTCGGCAAGTACATCAACCGGTATTACCTCAAGCATGCTCCCGTACTGCTGCTGGGCCTTGCCGCCCTGCTGACGGTGGATTACATCCAGCTTTTGATCCCGCAGCTCTACCGGCTGGTCATCAACGGGGTGAACCTTGGCCAGGTGGTGGTGAACGGGGAGACGCTGCTCTTTACCAAAGAGGTGCTGCTGCAGCACATCTGCCTGCCCATGATCTGGATCGTGGTGCTGATGGTCATTGGGCGCTTTTTGTGGCGCATCTGTTTCTTCGGCTCGGCGGTGCGGGTCGCGGCAGACCTGCGGGAGCGGATGTTCGACCATAGCCGCAGGCTGTCCCAGCAGTACTATCAGGTGAACAAGGTCGGCAACCTGATGAGCCTGTACACCAACGACCTTGACACCATTCAGGAGTGCTTTGGTGACGGCGTGCTGATGTTCTTCGACGCGCTGACCCTGGGTCTGCTGGCCCTTTATAAGATGTGGACCATGGACGTGCGGCTGACCCTGCTGGCCTGATCCCGGCCTGATCATGTTTGCCATCGGCACCCAGATGAGCAAGGTGATGACCCGCGCTGGGAGGAGCGGCAGGAGGCCTTCTCCGGCCTTTCCGATTTCGCGCAGGAGAACTTTTCCGGCATTGCGGTCATCAAGGCCTTTGTCAAGGAGTACAAGGAACTGCAGGCCTTCCGGAAGCTGAACAAGGAAAATGAGGAGATCAACGTGACCTACACGAAGATCGCCACCCTGCTGGAGGTGCTGGTGACCCTGTTCGTGGAGTCCGTGATCTGCATCATTCTGGGTTACGGCGGCTATCTGGTCTATCAGGCCGATTCAACGCCGGCCAGCTGGTGGAGTACATCGGCTACTTTGAGGCCATTGTCTGGCCCATCATGGCTGTGTCCATGCTGATCGAAAAGACCAGCCGCGGCAAGGCTCCCTGAACCGCATCACTGAGCTGCTGGATGCCCCCATCGACGTGGCCGACCGCCCCGGCGTGGCCGACCTGACCGACCCCAAAGGCGGCATCGAGTTCCGCCACCTGAACTTCCGCTACCCGGACGGTGAGTACGATGTGCTGCGGGATATCTCCTTTACCATTGCGCCCGGCGAGAGCGTGGGCATCGTGGGCAAGACCGGTGCGGGCAAGACCGCCCTGGTGGACCTGCTGCTGCGCACCTATAATGTGCCGGACGGTACCTGTTCGTGGACGGCAGGGATGTGAACAGCCTCTCCATCCACTCGGTGCGCAATGCCTGTGCCTACGTTCCGCAGGATAATTTCCTGTTCTCGGACACCATCGCCCACAACATTGCCTTTGGTGTGGACGATGCCACCCCCGAGGACATCGAGCGGGCGGCAAGCATGGCCGATGTGCGGGATAATATCGTGGATTTCAAGGACGGCTACGAGACCGTTCTGGGCGAACGCGGCGTGACGGTGTCCGGCGGCCAGAAGCAGCGCATCTCCATCGCCCGCGCCCTGCTCAAGGACGCGCCCATCCTGATCCTGGATGACTCCGTCTCGGCGGTGGATACCAGCACCGAGAAGATCATTCTGGACAACCTCAAGAACAGCCGGGCAGGCAAGACCACCCTGCTCATTGCCCACCGCATTTCCACGGTGGAGCGGCTGGATAAGATCGTATTCCTCAACGAGGGCCGGGTGGAAGCCGTCGGCCCCCACGACCAGCTGTATGCTTCCTGCCCGGAGTACCGCCGGATGGTCGATCTGCAGCGGCTGGAGGATGAGACGAAGGGAGGCGAAAACGCATGATGCATCTGAATCCGTTGGTTCTGGTGGGCGCTGTCATCGGCGTGATCACTGCCCTGCTGGTGGCAGCTTATGCCGCCGTCAAGGACAAAAAGACCGCCATGGGCTTTGAGCGCAACATGGAGGACGGCGAGATCATGCGCCGCCTTGCCCGCTATGCCCGGCCCTACCTGAGCAAATTCCTCATTGTGGGCCTGCTGATGCTCTTCTCCATTGCCTACGATATCATTTCACCCCTCATCGTGGGCCGCATCGAGGAGCTGGTGGCCGGGGAGTTTGAACTCCGCGCCCTCTTCCTGGGCGTGTCAGTGTATGCAGGCGTGCTGGTGTTCTCTATGGGCAGCACCTACCTGCAGGCCGTGATCCTGCAGCGGGTGGGCCAGCGCATCATCTCCGATCTGCGCGAGGATCTGTTCAGCCACATTGAATCTTTGGCACACGAGCAGCTCAACGAGATCCCGGTGGGCAAGCTGGTCACCCGTGTGACCAACGATACCAACGCCATCTCCATGATGTTCACCAACCTCTTGGTCCAGCTGACCAAGAACAGCTTTGTCATTCTGGGCATTCTGGTGGCCATGCTCTGCCTGAACTACGAGCTGACCCTGATGGTGCTCTGCTTTGTGCCCTTCATCGTGATCTTCACGGTCATCTTCCGCAAGTTCTCCCGCCGCGCCAACCGCAAGCTCAAGAACGCGACCACCGATATCAATACCTATCTGTCCGAAAACCTGTCCGGCATCAAGGTCACTCAGATCTTTGGCCGGGAGGACGAGAAGATGGAGGACTTCCGCCAAAAGAGCCAGAAGCTGGCCCGGGCCAATCAGGAGCAGATCTTCGTGTTCAGCGTGTTCCGTCCGCTGGTGTATATGCTCTATGTCAGCTCGATCCTGTGCCTGTTCTATCTGGGCGGCATGGGTCACCTGAACAACGTCAGCTTCCTGGGGCAGACCATTTCCAGCGGCACCATCGTCACCTTTTATATGTACATCTCCAAGTTCTTCACCCCCATCCAGAACCTGGCCGAGCAGTTCAACTGGCTGCAGTCGGCGCTGGCATCGGCAGAAAAGGTGTTCTCCATCATGGACATCCAGCCCAGGATGCAGGATGCCCCCGATGCCATTGAGCTGGACGAGGTGAAGGGCGAGATCGAGTTCCGGGACGTGTGGTTCAGCTACGTTCCCGGCGAGTGGGTGCTGCAGGGCGTTTCCTTCCATGTGGATGCCCGCCAGACGGTGGCCTTTGTGGGTTCCACCGGCTCCGGCAAGAGCACCATCCTCTCCCTGATCTGCCGGAACTACGAGTTCCAGAAGGGCCAGATCCTGATCGACGGTATCGACATCCGCAAGATCAGGATCTCCTCCCTGCGCAGGCACTTCGGCCAGATGCTACAGGATGTGTTCCTGTTCTCGGGTACCATCCGTTCCAACATCGTCCTGCGGGAAGAGGGTATCCCCGACAGCGAGATCATGGAGGTCTGCCGTTACGTCAACGCTGACAAGTTCATCAACAAGCTGGACCACGGGCTGGACGAAGAGGTGCGTGAGCGCGGCAACAACTTCTCCGCCGGACAGCGGCAGCTGCTCAGCTTCGCCCGCACCATCATCCACAAGCCCAGCGTGATGATCCTGGACGAGGCTACCGCCAACATCGACACCGAGACCGAGCTGCTCATTCAGGATTCGTTGGAAAAGATGCGCACCGTGGGCACCATGCTCATTGTGGCCCACCGGCTGTCCACCATCCAGCATGCGGACAACATCATCGTGCTGTCCCACGGTAAAATTCTGGAGCAGGGCACCCACCAGCAGCTGCTGGCCCGGCATGGCCGCTACTACCAGCTGTACACCCTGCAATACCACAAGGCGCAGCTGAACGCAGCCGAATAAGCGCAGACAGAAAGGCCGCTGACCCATCTCAGGTCAGCGGCCTTTCTGTCTGCACCGGGGGTGGAGTCGTCCGCTTCCGGATCGTTGAGGGAACGCAATTAACACTTGCAAAACAGGTGCATCGCTCGTATAATAGAATGTGGTAAAATAATAAAAAAGAGAAATGGAAAGGAGGGGCCACAGGATGCAGTGGATCGATGCGATCGGCTACGAAGAAGTGATGACCTTTCTGCGCAGTACACCGGCGAACCTCTTTTTCAAGGATACGGAATGCCGTTATCTTTTTATTTCGGACGTTAGGACTTTCTTCCCCTACGGAGAAGAGCAGGAAGAGGATGTGCTGGGCAAGACAGATCTGGAGATCTGGAGCAGCGAGGAACAGGCCCGCTTTTATTATGAGCAGGACCAGAAGGTGCTTGCCACCGGCAAGGGAACCGGCTATATCACCGAGGTGCCCCGGAAGGATGGGACGGCATACTATCAGATCAAAAAGAACCCCGTTGTGTTGGAGGGAAAGATCATCGGCATCGTGGGGCTTATTGGTGATATCACCGAACGGGTGCGGCTGGAAAAACAGGCCGAGAACTGGGCCGTCCACGATGAACTGACCGGTCTGTATAACCGCAACTACCTGAAGATGAAAGGGCGCAGAGCAGTTGAAGGAAGTCACCATGCCCGTCACGATCATTATGGGTGACTGTAACTACCTGAAGCGTGTGAATGATGCCTACGGCCACGAGTACGGCGACCTGCTGCTCAAGCGGGTGGGCCGGGTGATCCGGGAAAACCTGCCGCCGGAAAGCGTGGCCCTGCGGATGGGCGGCGATGAATTCCTCATTGCCTGCAACCACTTCTCTGCAGAAGAGGCCGAACAGCTGATCGAGAGGCTGCACGGGGAGCTGGCCCGCCAGAGCGACGACCGCCTCAAGCTGGATGTTGCCTTTGGATACCACACCGTGACAGAAGGCCCCTTTGATTATATCGCAGTCTACCATGCTGCTGACCGGGATATGTACCGGAACAAGCGCAAAAACCGCTGATAATACGGACGAAAAAACAGCCTCAGCCCGATCTCAAAGCTGAGGCTTTTTGGTGATTTGTTACATCAGGGCGGTGAGCACCAGCGCGCAGAGCGGCAGGGTGAGCACCGTGCCCATGAGGATGGCCAGCGCACCGGCTCCGATCAGCAAAAACAGCACAGCCATCTGCGGCGGCTTACAGGATCACGTTTTTGATGAGCAGGGAAACGCTGCCGTCCGGATCATGGAGGAACTCCAGCTCGGAATCGGAGTTCAGCAGCTCGGTGGGGATCTTGACCTCGATGCCGTTGGCGGTGCGGATGCTCCGGCTCTCCATCCGGCGGATGCGGGCAGGGGTCACGGTGACAGGAGCAACGGCCTCTTCCAGCACCTCGCTCTTCTCCACATAGTCATCAAAGGGCACAGCGGCCAGCGGGTATTCCTCGGCCAGCTGCTGGCGCACCTGTTCCACCGATACCTGATTGTCGTTGTCGGCGGCCTGGTTGGCAATGAGCATGGCCACCTGCGCGTCGGCATGGGGCTCGTCCTCATAGGCATCCTTCACAGCCTGTGCGGCGGCTTCCTGAATGGCCTGCAGCTTCTTTTTCTCGGGCTCGGCTGGGTATACTGGAACACAACAGAGGAGAGGTAGAACTCCTTATGGCCGTCGATGTCGTATTTCTTTTCCAGCAGGCGCATGGAATAGTCCGTCAGGTTGACGAGCGCACCCTCCTCCACCTTGCCGCTCTGGGTGGGCAGGCAGGCCCGCTGCTGGATGATGGAGTTGACCGGGGCACCCTCCACGGTCTCGGTGTAGTGGGTGTAGCCGTTTTTATAGTTCAGCTTGAGGATGCCCAGCCAGGGCGTGCCGTCCCGGGTGAAATCCACCACGGCCAGGTCCGCCCCGGGGATGGTGGTGTGGGCGTGCATGTAATCGAACAGCACCCCCGCAATGCGGCAGGACAGATCAATGAAATCCTGATTGTGCTCCAGCTCGTTCCGGAAAGCTGAATCCGGCAGAGGGCGGCACTGGCGGATCTCATCGCTGGCCAGCAGCTTTTCGATATGATTCTGTAAGTAGGCGGTCTTTTCGGCAGTCAGCTCCATGCCGCCGCCGCTGAGCACCGGCGCGTCCAGCGTGGTGTCCAGCACATGTAAAATTGCCTGATGGATGATGATCTCCATGGGTCAAAACCTCATTTCCCGGGTGATTGTGATGTTCCTGCCCAGTATAGCACATCCGGAACAAAAAGGCGAGAGGGAGCGCAAAGGCTTGTCAACCGCCGCCTGAGATGCTACAATGGGGCTGACCAAACATCCGGACAAGCCGAAAGGGGAGTGTGTTATGGAATTTCGGGACAAGCCGATGCAGAACCTCATCCGCATCAAGGAAAAGGAGATCTGCAAAAATGTGCAGGAGCTGCTGCTGGACGGTGAGCAGATCGTGGGGGCCTACAAGACCGTGCGCGATCAGGCTGTGTTCACCACCCACCGCATTTTTATGGTGGATATGCAGGGGATGACCGGTACCCGGCAGGAGATCTTTGTGCTGCCCTACCGCAAGATCCTGCATTACGGCATCAAGACGGCAGGCTTCGGTGACCCGCTGCAGACCTCAGAGCTGACGGTCTGCTTTGCGGATGAGCACGAGGCAAAGTTCGGCTTCATCGGGCAGGATGAGCTGCTGGCGGTGGCACGGGCCATCAGCCGGTGCATCCTGTAACAGAACAAACGTAAACGCCCGCTCCGGCTTCTGACCCCGGAGCGCGTTTTACATTGCTGTAATATGCGAAAAAAGGAGAATGTCGAAGGATCAGCAGGCGGCGCGATCTCTGCGGCCGGCCTCAAGCATATAGTGCAGGAAGCCGGTGACATCAGCAGGGTCGGTGACAGAGATGTCAAAGCCCTTGGAGGGAGCGTCCATCATCTGGAACAGCTCGGTGGCGGCGCTGTCCTTTTTCAGGTCGCAGGTCTCGCCATTGTCCAGGTGCAGGAGCACACTGCCGCGGCTGGCGGCTACCTGATGCATGAAACGGTCTTTATCAAGATACTGGATGCGAAGCATAAAAATACCTCCCACAAAGAAATGTTTTATTCTGGAAGAGCTCCTCGGGCCAGGCTGCCCGTGGGGAACGCTTCTCGGGAACCGGATCAAGCCGTGCCAGGGGTTGTTTTCCGCCCCCTGCGGTGTTATACTGTGCTTGCTGGTTCTGATGAAATAATACCACGAAACTGGCACGATAGATAGAATAAAAACACCCGATTTGTACAACAAAATCGGCTTTGACAAAAAAATATTCAAAGTATTGCGGAAAGGAATTGTTCAATATGGCGTTTCAGACGAGCTGTGTCTCTGCTGCCAATATCGTTACCGGGCTGACCTTCCAGCAGGATGTTATGGCCGATGCGAGGGGCGGGAACTGGTCCAGCATGGCAGCGCCCTGTTTCCCATTGCCTGCTACGCGGAGAACCTGAAAAGCTATTCGGTGGCCTGGCACTGGCACGAGGAGTTTGAGTACATACTGGCCATGAAGGGCCCCCTGACGGTGGACGTGAACAAGACCCGGGTGACCCTGCAGACGAATCAGGGCGTGTTCCTGAACTCCGGCATCCTCCACGCGGTGGAGCAGGCGGAAAAAGGGGAGGCTCTGCTCCACTCGGGCGTGTTCCACCCCCGGCTGGTGGGCGGAATGGACACCATCTTCTGGCAGAAGCTCATCCGACCCATGCTCCAGCCGGATGCTCCCGCGTTTTTTCTGCTGGATGGAGCCGTTCCCTGGCAGGCGCAGGTGCTTGCCTGCCTGCGGGAAGCCTGGCAGGCGGTTGCCGTGGAGCCCTTTGATTACGAGAACCGGGTGCGTTATTATCTCTCTGCGGCACTGCGGCTGCTGAGCACCCAGTGCGTGGGCGGCAAGACCAAGGTCTCACAGCAGGAGCAGATCGCCGCCGAGCGGATGAAGCAGATGCTCCGCTTTGTGGAGGAGCACTACGCTGAGGAGCTGACCGTGGAACGCATCGCGGCCAGTGTGGCCCTGAGCGAGAGCGCCTGCCTGCGCAGCTTCCGGCAGATGCTGGGCATCACGCCCATCCAGTATGTCAAGCAGTTCCGGGTGGAGAAGGCCGCCGAGCTGCTCCGCTCCACCCGGCTCAAGACAGGCGAGATCGGGATGGAGTGCGGTTTTGCAGATGGCAGCTACTTTATCAAGACCTTCCGGGAGATCAAGCACTGCACACCCAAGGAATACCGCGCAAAATTCTGCTGAAATGTCTGAGATAGGAATCGGAGGAAATGATCCCCATGCAGCACAGTCTGACCCAAGGCCCCATTACAAAGAATATCCTGCTGTTTGCCCTGCCGCTGATGTTCGGCAACCTGCTGCAGCAGATGTACAACATTGCCGACACCTGGGTGGTGGGCCGCTTCCTCGGCGCGGATGCGCTGGCGGCGGTGGGCTCCTCCTACACCCTGATGACCTTCCTGACCTCGATCCTGCTGGGCCTGTGCATGGGCAGCGGCGCGGCTGTGTCCATGCAGTACGGCAGCGGCGAGACCGAGAAGATGCGGCAGAGCGTGTTCCAGTCTTTCCTGCTCATTGCGGGCATCGCCTGGTGCTCAACCTGCTGGTCTATCTGGGTCTGGACGGCATCCTGTGGGTGCTGCGGGTGCCCGCAGAGCTTTG